>Ga0209483_1000120_pt1 | contig 75948 bp, 70 predicted proteins | sample NGEPerA_FD_184508 | JGI IMG/M metagenome (GOLD analysis project Ga0209483, IMG submission 184508) | Arctic peat soil microbial communities from the Barrow Environmental Observatory site, Barrow, Alaska, USA - NGEE PermafrostL2-A... | ecosystem: Environmental > Terrestrial > Soil > Wetlands >... | reverse complement strand
GTGGCGTTTTCGGGAGCCAGCGGCGCGCGGTTCAGCCTGCTGCCTCCCGAAAACGCCACCGGCAATTATGTCAAGGTGGTGCAGCGAATTCCGGTGATTATCGGTTTCGATTCCGGGCAGAACAGCGATCTGGCGCTGCGCCCCGGGATGTCGGTAACGCCCACCGTACACATCCATTAACCGGATTCCCGCACTTGAAAGTCGACTGGAATGAGTCGATAAAGAGTTTTGATTGGCCGCGCGGCAGGTTTCAGGTTAATCTGCTGTTGTAGCGCAGCGATAGCGTTCGCTGACCCCCGTCCATAGGCGCAGCCAACCGGCCCCCCCCCGTCGGTGTTCCACCTCGAGTGGATGGTTTTTAAACTTCAGCTAGGCACATTCGGAGGAAAAGTGTCATCTTTTTTTCGTTTCGTACTATTTTCAAGTTTCGCAGTCATTTTGTCCGCGCAATCCGGCGCGGGAGTCGTCTCGGTCGAGGAAGCGCGGAACCCTCTGACAGGCAAGTCCTTGCGGGCGATTATCACGGCACAGGAGCACCTGAAATCGGGCCAGCACGATCGCGGGATGCGGGAACTCCGCGACGCCATGAAGGATCCGGTGGCGATGCCTTACGCGATCGGCATACTGGGCGCCGAGCATCTGAAGGCCGGACAGGTGGACACCGCTCTGGAGGAGCTGGAACAAGCGGTTCTCCTGCTGCCCCAGCCGCCCATCCTTTCCAACCTGGCCTACGCGCTTTATCTTAAGGGAGAAACCGAGGGCGGCCTGGAAGAGGTGCGCAAGGCGCTTCAACTGGACGGAGGAAAGCCGAAGACCCGCCTGGTTTTAGGGATGCTTCTTCTCCAGCAGGGCGATCACGAGGCCGAGGCGATCCAGCAGCTCCAGGCGGCGGCGGCGGAGGGAACTCCCAGCGCCCACCTGGTGCTCGCCCGGCACTACGATCGGGCCGGGAAGGCGCCGGAGGCGGAGAAAGAACGCCGCGCGTACGACATCACCAGCATGGGACTTCTGGCTGCGAAATGAGCCTAGAAAAGTCCACCGAGCACCCCCATGCTATGATGACGCTGGGAGGGCTCCACGATGGGTACGGTTGGCGTACAAGAGATGGTCGTCATCTTCATCATAGCCCTCGTTCTGTTTGGGCCCAAAAAGCTTCCAGAACTGGGGCGGACGATCGGAAAAGCGATCACCGAATTCCGTCGCGCGTCGAACGATTTGAAATCTACGATCGAGCGCGAAATGCAAACTCTGGAGCGGGAAAGTCAGTCCATAAGCCAGGTGGCAAACATAACGGCAGGAGATATCTTCAATCGGGCGATCAACTACGATCCCGATCACGAAGTTCGTAGCCTGCCGCCGGCGGAAACCGCTTGGAATCCGCTGGAGCCTCAAAAGGTGGACTCTGAATCGCATGAATCGGTGGATCAACATGCATCCGCTGATGTACATTCTTCAGAGGATCACCACACCTCGGCTTCCATATCCACATCACTGTCAACCGCTGCCGATCCATCCACAGTAGGCGCTTCCGCAATATCAGGCGCCGAATCAACTGAGACTGCCGCCGAGGCCGTGCCATCGCCGGAACCCGTTCCGGCCCTTGAAGGTACTGTGCCTCGCTCTGAACGTAGCGCCCAGCCTCAGCACAGCTAAAAGAAGTTAGGCTAAGTAGAACGTAACAGTCGCATGGATGACCAGCACAACGGCGGAGGAGTGCCTCCCGATGAGACGCCGCACGTAGTGTATCCGGACGATCCGGAGAGCGCCTTACATCCGGACATCGAGCCGCCGTTGCCGCGCGCGCTGGTTTCGGGCGGCGGGACCAGAACCCCGCCGCCTCCGCCGCCGGATGACGACGACGACGACGAAGACGCGGGCATGCTCCGGATGTCGTTCATGGAGCACCTGGAAGAGCTCCGCTCGCGCATCATCCGGGCTCTGGCGGGATTCGGCGTGGCGTTCCTGTTGTGCCTCTTCTTTGCGATCCCGCTTTGGACCTACATCCAGGCGCCCTTGAAGGAGGCGACCGACAAACTCGGCGGCCAGATTATCGCGATCGATCCGATGGAGCAGTTTTCCATCATCTGGATGTGGGGCCCATTGGTGGCTGCTATTTTCCTGGCAGCGCCGTGGGTGGTCTACCAGGTCTGGGCCTTTATCTCTCCCGGTCTGTATCCCAAGGAGCGCCGGTGGGCCGTGCCGTTCGTGCTGTGTACCGGTGGGTTATTTATCGCCGGCGGATGCTTCGCCTACTTCCTCGCGTTTCGTTACGCAATGGTCTTCTTGCTGGGGATCGGGGCGGACACAGGCGTCAAGCCGTTTATTTCCATCGACCGGTATTTCAGTTTGTTCGTCAACGTGATGCTGGGCATCTCGCTGGTCTTCGAGCTGCCGGTGATCATCTTTTTCCTGACGCTGATCCGCGTGGCGTCGCCCAGTTTCCTGTTGCGGCATTCACGCTACGCGATTCTGGCGATCGTGATTCTGGCGGCAATCATCACGCCCACTCCCGATGTGTTCAATTTGACGCTATTCGCCGTGCCCATGATCCTGCTGTACTTCATGGGTGTGTTCGCCAGTTACCTGCTGGTGATGCGTCGGGAGAATCGACGATTCCCCTGGCGGATCTTCTCCTACTGGCTCGCGGCTGTGATCGTGGTGGTGGCGATTGTTGTTCTGTACCTGGTCGTCGAGCAGCATTTCCACTTCGTCCTGCGCTGGCCGTTTCTAGCGAAGTAGAGCACTCACGGGCCTCTTCTGGGCTGCTGCCATCTTCGCAGTCGCTCTGCTGCACGTCGTTCAAGCTCCTGTTTCGTTTCTGCGTACTTCGGACCCATAGCTTCGATCAAGGTTGCCAAATTGTTTCGCACGCGAGAAGCAACCTCTTCAAGCTCGAAGTTCGGTTCGGGAAGTTTACCGGTAATGGCCTCTAAGACGAAGGTAACGGGCCACCACTTTTCGGGGTCCGCAGCCGATCCCACAGCGGCGAGCACCTGCCCTCGATCCCGTACAAAGCGAACCCGCAGCACCGGCGATTTTAGAACGACGAGCGAATCGCCAAAGCTCTAAGGGCTATAGTCGTGGTACACAATCGCAAAGCCGAGTTCTTCAAACAACCACAGGCAGTTCTCAACAAGCAGCTGTTTGAGTGGAGTGCCCAAGTCCATGATTGCCGAAGGTAACTCTCTCAGATTTTGAATGTCTTGGACAAGCATCGGAGAAAGAAGTGACCGCTGGAACCCGCCAGCATTTTCGCAACGATCCGGCTGACCCGGATGCCGAGCTTCAGGCGCGTGAACACGGGGAGCTTGCGGTTGACCTCGTAGGTTTCCCGCAGCTGCTTCAAGGCCTCCTCGCTTCCCGCGATGGCCACGTTGGCTTCGTGGATCAACGAGTCCGCGCGTGGAGATCCGGGAGGCAATATGGCTCGGATAATCCGCTCGGCGGCATCCAGGCGGCCCCACATCAGGTCGTTCTCTCGCCATTCGCGATTTAAGAACGCGCCGAAGTGAAACAGCGCCGTGCCCGCCAGTTTCCGGCGCTTATCACCCTTGCCCGTGGGAGCATTTTCGTCGAGGACGCTGGTGGCGTCCTGCGGGCTGATGCGGAACACCTCGCACAGCTCGGCTTCGCCCACCGACGCCTCATAGAAAATCGGGAAGACGATCTGGTCGTAGTATTCGAACTGGTCGAAGGCGCGCCGGGAATCCGGATCGAGACATGCTTCGGCCTCGGTGGCCGCACGAATGAAAACTTCGCGGAAACGGTCTGCGATAGCCTCCGGAGCGGCATCCGGGCGGCGCAGGGTTTTGAGTGTCACCAGGATCCGGTTCAGCGTCCCCTTCACGCTGGGGTTCGCGAGTGTACGCAGGAGAAATCGCAGCCGCCGCTCGCGATAGCCCAGGTCAAACTCCAGCAGGAACCGGCTCTCGCTCCGCTCCGGATCCTGTTCTGAATAATGTTTGCGCCGCCAGGCGTCCACCACGCCTGAAGGCTGGCCCAGCATCGCCGCCAGATCGTCCGTGACGGCACGCACTTTCAGCCGATGGTAGCCGGCATATCCCGGACCACGGTCGCGAATCTCATCCGCCAAAGTCCGGCGCTGGTATTCGGCTGCTCCCACGCGCCCGATGAATTCCGTGACGTCTTCGTCCACATGCGAGGTGATGTCCTGAACGCGCTCGATCAGGCGGTTGCGGTCGATCACCCGCTGCAGGTCTTCTCGAATGGTTTCCTCGCGCGGCAACGTGATGAGCGCATCCATGGTATTTCGCAGGAAGTTCGGCGCCGCCGCGGGTTGGTTCGTGCCGGGCACATCCGGCGATGGTTCGACGTACATCAGCTTCCGCGCTACCGGCAGATCCGCGCTACGCTGCGAGAGCGCCTGAATCGCGTGCGTAAAAGGTTTGTTGTCGAGATATCCACCGTCGCCGAAATACCGCCCAGCGTATCCGCTTCCGTAGTCCGGGAAGAACTGCTTTGCAGCACCACCATCCAGAAGAAGGGCAGGTTCGAACGCAAAGGGAAACGCCGACGTCGCGCGCGCGGCGAACGCCAGAAACGGATTGTTTTCGCGCGCAAAATGATTCTCTCCCTCTCCAAAACGCAGATGAAACACGTTCCTGTGGCGTTTTTCGAACACCGTCTTGTCTGTGAGTTGAATGGGCAACTCCAAGCCCTGAATGTCGGTCGCAGTGATGTACACGTCCATCTGCGCCTGCAGGGGATCGCGTTTCGCTCCGTCGCGCTCCATTCCGGCGAACGCATCCAGGAGCCTCGCGTACATCGTCTGGCTGCTGAGCAGGCTGCGCGGAAGTTTGTCGCTATTGAGCAGGTCCTGGATGTCGGCTTGGTCGAGCCACAGACGGCTCACCTGGTCGAGCGTCTGGCCGTTGGCGAAAGCCTTCCCCAGAAATATGGCGTTGATGCCGCCAGCCGAGGTTCCTGACGCGATGTCCACTAGAAATCGCGTTCGAATGGTCCCATCCGGGAAACTCGCCAGTTTCCGGTAGACGCGCTCGGTTCCACTCAACTCCGCGTCGCCGGCGATCAGATTTCCTTCCGCGTCCACGGCCGTAGCGCGCACCAGATGAAAGAATTCCTGCGTCACACCGCAGATGTAGATCGCAAGAGATGCGCCGCCGTATAGCACCAGCGCAAAGCGGACTTCTTGCTCGAAGGCGGGCACGTCGGGGTGCATCTGCCCGCAGTACAGCAGATGCCTGCCTGTCCGCAGGTGTGATCCATGCCTATGTAGGCAGCGGCAAACGGGTATTTACGACTTACCGGCCGCGAACTTCAATTCCTCCAGCGGCACCTTCCGGGTCGCCGGATTCGGAAGATGGATGGGGATGATGCGGTCGACATCCAGGTGCAGCCGCTCGATATTCGCCAGCAGGTTGACCTGATATTGATTCGGATTCGCCACCGGCCCTGTCGGAGTCGGATTGAGGACGTTGAATTCATCCGCCTCGATCAGGATCTTCTGCTTCGGCAGGTACGCCATCATCATGTACGGGTTGTGCGTGCTGTTCAGGACGCGATAGAGATCAATCTCATGTGTTCCGTCGGTAATTTTCTTCATGTCGCCGACGTATTCCACCTTGATCTTGGGCTTCGGATTCATTTTCTGCAGATTGTCCGGAACCAGCGTGTGAGGATTCGCGAGCACCTTCTCGTAGTAGCCCTTATTCCCCTGATTCGTGATGATGGTCGCGCCCTGGGCCACGAAGTCCCTCAGTCCCTGGGCGTGATCGAAGTGCGCATGCGTGTTGATGACGTACTTGATCGGCTTGTTCGGGACCAGGCGCTTGGCCTCGGAGATGATCTGATCCGCGCGGGCGTCGCCCGAGGGGCCTTCGATCACCACGATATAGTCTTTGAAGTCCGCGACCACGGCGCCGTAGCCGCCCGTGATCAGCCAGAATCCACCGCCCAGATCCTCGGCCTCAACTTCCGCGGGAGCGCCGCGTCCGCCGCCGGGTCCACCTTTCGCAGCGCCCTTGGCAGCACCCGGACCGCCCTTGGCCGCGCCACCACCGAAACCGCGGCCGCGCCCGGCCGGAGCCGTCAGGTCCACCGGCTGGTTGACCTTCACATCCGCCACCGTCATTTCGAGGATCTTCGGACCACCCTGGCGCTGCACGATGCTGGTCGGGAATTTCACGCCGCCGAAGTCTTTATAGTTGCTGAACGTCGCTTCCCACTTGGTGTCGCCGAGCATGCCGTTGTCGATCATGGTTTCCACCTTTTCGACGAGGCCTTGGTCGTTGATGTAGCCCTTCACGCTGGTCTTGTAGGCCGTGCCGTTCTCCATCGGGAAGCTCAGCACGGTGAGTTTCTTCTCTTTGGAGACCGTCGCGTTCTTCTCCAGGGCCATCTTCAGGAAGCCCAGGGGCAGCATGGCAAACTGAATCTCGTTATTGAAATTATTCGCCCTGGTTACGGCCACGGCGCCATTTTGCGAGGGCGCCGGGCAAGTGGTTCCCGCACCGCCGCACTGGTTGGCAGGCTCGCCTTCCGAGCGATCGCGAACATCGCGCCAGCCCTTCTCGTCGAAGTCCACCGAGCGAACCCAGTTCTTATTGTCAGTCCAGCGCCAATGGTCCAATTGCGGAGTGAAGGCCTGCCCCACCGAGCCATCCCCGCCTTCACCCGAAATCGTGAGAGCCTTCACGTTTTCGAGGCCCATGGCTTTCATGGACTTGTCGACCACGGACTTCAGATCGCTCTGCGCAGAGAGCACCCAGACCAACACGGTCGCGAGTCCGGCAACAATGAGAACCTTCTTGAACATACTCGCCTCCACTTGGGGAACCATGCCCGGGGCTCTCTACCGGCTCCAGGCCACGGGTCAGTATAACACCAGTCTGTTACGTCAGATTCCGCTGGCGCGGATCCAGAAGCTCTCGCTCCATTTGCCACCCGGCGGGATCGTCTGCAAGTCCGGATACTTGCCTTCGTGGGCCAGATTCACCGCGTTGGTGACGCCGGTCATCGGCTCGAAACAGATGAACGGCTGGGGCTGCCCGTTGGGAGTGTTGGGCTCCCACACCACCGCCGCCGGGTACTTGGGTCCGAACATAGCCTCGATTTTCCTGGTCTTCCCATTCTGGCCGGGAGCTTCAATGGAAAACACCGCGCGACCCTCGGCATCGCGCTGGAGGTCGATGAAGCCGTCGTCCAGCGTGCGGTCTCGCAAGGAGAAGTTCTCGGGAATGTCCATGGGCCGGTACTCGCCGGTGGGAATCAGGCGATTATCGGCGACCACGCGCTGGCGCGCCGGGATGTGACCGATCCACTGGTCGCGCGGGACATCGGGGATGCGGTAATAAGGATGGAACCCGATCGCTACCGGCATCGGAGCGTTGCTCAGGTTGGTGATGGTCACGTGCACTTCGAGCGTCCCATCCTGGAGCGTGTAGGTCATCTCGTATTCGTGCGCGAAGGGCCACTGGGCCATCAGATCCGGATATCGCCAGAACTCCAGGCGGCTGGTGACGCGGGCGGATCGCTTGTCCGCCGCCACGCTGACCACCTGCCAATACGGCGAGCTCGAAAGCAGCCCGTGGATAGGATTCGTTCCGTCCGTGTTCACGTTGCCGAGGCTCATATCGAAGGCGTAGCGCTTGCCGTTGGCCCAGAATCCTGGCCCATCGAGGCGGTTCGCCCACGGCGCCAGGAAGGGAATACCGCTCAACTGCGGGTTCTTTTTGAACTCGGCTACGTCGGCGTAGGGGAAATACAGGATGTTTTTCCCGTGGACGTTCATCTCATAAGCAGTGTTGCCGACCGACGGCACGATGGCGACCTCGACGCCGTTCATCGGGTCCGCGAGGCGAACCACGGGGATGCCGTGGTCGGCGGCTCGCTCGGCCGTGTAGTCCTGAGCAAGAGCCAGTAGGGATAGCGCGAGTAAGAGAACCACCCGGAGCATGCCTTAGTGAGTATAATGCAGCGGGGGTATAGTAATAACGATGAACCGCAGACACTTCGTAACCAGCATGGCCGCCGGCATGGCGGCAACGGGAATCGCCTCGGCGCAGGCTCCCACGCCCGTCAAGCGCAACAACCGCATCAAGCAGGGTTGCATGCGCACCAATTTCCCCAACACCATGTCCTTCGAAGACATGTGCCGTGTTGCGGCGGAACAGGGCATCCACGGATTCGATCTGATCGGGCCCAATGACTGGCCCACGCTCAAGAAATACGGCCTGAAGCCGCTGATGGGCGCCACGGGCGGCGTGGGCTTCGAGAACGGCGTCATCCGCCCGGAGTTTCACGACGCCCTGGTAAAGTCGGTCAGCGCGAATATCGACGTGTGCGCGGCGGGGGGCTGCCCGAACATGATCACCGTCGGCGGGCAGCGCAAGGGCATGTCGTACGAGGAAGGCGCGGACAACGCCGTGGCGTTCTTCAATCGCATCAAGGCTCACGCCGAGGACAAGCAGGTCACCGTCTGCATGGAAATCATGAACAGCAAGTTCAAGGACAACGCCATCGGGCGCTGGGACCAGATTTGCGATCACCTGGCTTGGGGCGTGGGCGTGGTCAAGCGCGTGAATTCGCCGCGCGTGAAGATGCTGTTCGATATTTATCACGTGCAGATCATGGACGGGGATATCGTGCGCAACCTCCGCGACAATATCCAGTACATTTCGCACTTTCACACCGGCGGTGTGCCGGATCGCCATGAGATCGACGAGACGCAGGAGCTGAACTATCGCTTTATTGCGCAGGCGATTGTGGACGCGGGATTTACCGGTTATGTTTCACACGAGTACCGTCCCAAGCCAGGCAACGATCCGGTGCAGAGCCTGAAGCGAGCGATCGAGATCATGGACGTGTAGTAGTTGTTGTGGCGCCGGCCTTCAGAGATTGCTGAAAAAGGGGACAGAGTAGTCTCCCTTTTTCTGCCGGACTGGTGGTTAGGAACTAACGTGACGCTCGGGACTGGACCTCAGCTTCCACCGGGAACTCGAATGTCTCGCCCGCCGCGTCCACGATCAGCCGGCCCGCGCCCAGCGGCTTTCCTTTGCTGGGATAAAACACCGCGCCGTCGGTGGATTGTCCAGGTGCGAGCTTGGTGGTCACCAGTGCGATCGCCGATGCCGCCGATGCGGCCTTCAGTTTGGTGGAGCCCAGCGCCATATAGTCCTGCCGCCGCTCTTCGTAACCGTTGGTGGAGTGCACCTTAGCGTTGCCGAACAGAGCTGCTTCGTAAGCGCTGATCAGCCGCCCCACGTCGCCCCGGCTGGCGTGTTCCAGCAGCTGCTTGACCACGGTACCGGCCGACACGGCTTGAATGCGCTGGCCGTCCACGCTCTCGAATCGAAAATCTTCCGGTTTGAAGCTCCAGGACACCGGCGCCCCATTGGAGATGGCTACCTGGAGAATCGTGTAGCCCAGGACTTTGGTGGGAAGCGGAGCGAACATAATGGTCACGCCGCCGCGCGTGAGCGCCTTGTATTTCAAGCCCGCGGATTCAAACTCCAGAACCTGCGCGTGCGTCTTCGCGATGAGGAAAAATGCCAGGAATAAGAGCGCTAACAACCGGAGTTGGAATCGCGATTTCATGGCACCTCCATGATAAGCTGAAAGCGCATCAGGTTCACGCGGTGGAGAGCTCTTTTACATGCAAAACGCGGGTGTTCGCCCTAGTCGCCATGACCTTGCCAAGAATGGTCTCCGGAACGTCCAAACGGCATACTGGAACCTGGGTACGGCCCAGTTAATCGAGCAAGCCATCCAGCGCCACGAGGGGATGATCGCCAGCGGAGGCGCTTTCGTGGTTCGCACCGGCCCGTTCACCGGCCGTTCGCCCAAAGACAAGTACATCGTCCGCGATTCCGGCACCGAAAATACAGTCGATTGGGGCGCCGTCAACCAGCCTCTGTCCCCCAAGCAGTTCGACGGGCTGTTCGAGCGGATGGCGACCTATTGGCAGGGCCAGGACGTGTTCGTACAGGACTGCTTTGCGGGCGCCGACGAAGCCACCACGCTGCCCATCCGCGTGATCACCCAGCGCGCCTGGCATAATCTGTTCGCCCGGCAACTGTTTGTCCGGCCCGATCCCCTGCGAACGGACGAACACGTGCCGGAATTCACGGTGTTTTTCGCGCCCACGTTTTACGCCGATCCGGACCGCGATGGAACGCGATCGCACACGGCCATCGTCATCAATTTCACCAGGAAAGTGGTGTTGATCGCCGGTACCGAATACGCCGGCGAACTGAAGAAGAGCATCTTCACTATCCTCAATCACATCCTGCCGTTCAAGAATATTTTCCCCATGCACTGCTCGGCCAATATGGATGAGCGCGGACGCGTGGCGCTGTTCTTCGGCCTCTCCGGAACCGGTAAAACGACGCTTTCGGCCGATCCACAGCGGCAACTGATTGGCGATGACGAGCACGGCTGGAGCGATCACGGCGTGTTCAACTTCGAGGGCGGGTGTTACGCCAAGTGCATCCACCTTTCGCCGGATAAAGAACCCCAGATCTGGAATGCGATCCGCTTCGGCACGGTGCTCGAAAACGTGATGATGGATCCGGAGCTGCGCCTGCTCGATTTCGATTCCGACGAGCTGACGGAGAACACGCGCGCGGCCTACCGCGTGAATTTCATCGATAACGCCGTGGTGCCGGGTGTCGGCGGACATCCGTCGCACGTACTTTTCCTAGCCGCGGACGCGTTCGGCGTGCTGCCGCCGATTTCGCGATTGACGCCGGAACAGGCCATGTATCATTTTCTGAGCGGATACACGGCCAAGCTGGCCGGAACCGAGCGGGGATTGGGCAGAGAGCCGGACGCGACGTTTAGCGCCTGCTTCGCGGCGCCCTTCCTGCCGCGGCATCCGAAGGTCTACGCCAAGATGCTGGCCGAAAAGCTCCATCGCCACAAGGTCGTTTCCTACCTGGTGAATACCGGCTGGACCGGCGGGCCCTATGGCGTCGGCGAGCGCATCAGCCTGAAATACACCCGCGCGATGGTCAACGCCGCGGTGAGCGGCCAGCTCGATAACGTCGCGGTCGAGCCGCATCCGGTGTTCCGGGTTCTGGTTCCTAAAGAGGTTCCGGGCGTGCCGGCTGAAGTCCTGGATGCGCGCAGGCAGTGGACGGACCCGGCGGCTTACGATCGCGCGGCAGAGGAGCTAAGCGCGCGCTTCCGCAAGAACTTCGAAAAGTTCGGGCACGTGGCGGAAGAAATCCTGGAAGCCGCCCCGGCCTAGAACTTAATCTTTCTTGCGCTTCCGCATGAGCAAGATCAGCGGAATCATCAACAGGAACATCACCGTCAGCAACTTGAAGATGTCCACGAAGGCCCGCATGGCGGCTTGCTGTTCCACCAGCCCGAATATGGCTCCGTAGGCGCGCTGATCCGCTAAAACCGGTCCTGAGCCCGACCCCAGGAACATCGATCGAAGTGAGCCCAGCCATTGTCCCGTTGCCCGATCGCCCTGGGCCACATGCGAGCCCAGAACGTTGATGTACTTCTGCTGGTAGCGCGTATTGAGCATGGCGACCACCGCGATCCCCACCGCGCCGCCGAGATTGCGCATCAGGTTGAAGAGACTGGTGGCGTTCCCCATGTTCTCGCGCGGCACTTGGCCCATCGAAATCGTGGTCAGCGGCACGAAAATGAATCCCAGCCCGAGACCCTGTATGAACTGCGGCCAGAACAGGTCCCAGTATCCGGCGTTCAGATTCATCTGCCCGAACTGCCAGGTAGAGAACGCCCCTAACAAGAGCCCGCCCGCCAGCAGCTTGCGCGCGTCGAAATGCGGCAGGATGATGCCCACTAGCGGCATGGCGATCATCGCGCCGAGGCCGCGCGGCGCCATGGTCAGCCCGGCTCGCGTGGCCGGATATCCCAGGAGCGTCTGGAGCCAGATGGGCAGAATTACGATGCTGCCATACATCACAAATCCCAGCACCGACATCAGGAACACGCCCGTGCTGTAGCTGCCCACTTTGAAGATGCGCAGGTTCACGACCGGGTGCTTTGCCAGCATTTCCCGTATCAGGAACAGAGCCAGGAACGTGCCGGCGATCACCAGCAGCCCTACGATGAACGGCGAGCTGAACCAGTCCAGTTGCTGGCCCTTATCGAAGGCGATCTGTAAGGCCGCGATCCACACGGCCAGCATCCCGATGCCCCAATAGTCGATGCGCGCCGTCTCATCGCGCTTGATGTAGGACGGATCGAAAACAAACCAGTACACCATTAGAATCGACAGGATGCCGACGGGCAGGTTGATGTAGAAAACCCAGCGCCAGCTATAGCTATCCGTGAGCCAGCCGCCAAACACCGGACCCAAGACCGGCGCGACGACGATGCCCAGGCCCCAGAAGCCCATCGCTTTGCCACGGCCTTCGGGCGGGAACGCTTCGAGCAGAACGGCTTGCGAGATGGGCTGAAGGGCGCCGCCGCACAGCCCCTGAAACACGCGGAAGAGCACCAGCAGAGGCAGGGTCGGGGCCGCGCCGCACAGGAACGAGGATGCCGTGAATCCCACCACGCTGGCCATCAGTAGGCGTTTTCGGCCGAAGTAGTTCGCGAGCCACCCGGTCATCGGGAGGACGATGGCGTTGGCCACCAGGTACGAAGTCAGCACCCAAGTGGCTTCCTCGATAGTGGCGGAAAGGTTTCCCGCGATGTGGGGGAGCGATACGTTGACAACGGTGGTGTCCAGCACCTCCATGAAGGTGCACAGCATCACCGAAAAGGCAACGATCCAGGGATTTATGTGGCGCTCGGACACTTACTCTTTCCAGGTTACCAGCGGGGACTACCGGCTGGTCGGTAGTGGGATCAAAGGTTGGTTGATCGGAGACGACACCTCCCCGAGATGGGTCTCCGGGATGGAGTAGTGATTCGGAGGTCCCTACCAGTACTTTCGCGGCCCATACCAAGCGGATAGGATAAAACCGCCTAAACCTTTCGTGGCGATCCGACGTATAATTGAGCAGAGAGAAGGCCTTTGCGAAGAGAAGGCGAATACGGTATTCCACGTGCTTCTCTGATACGTGGGACTCTTCTGGTATACTCGGCCCTGTCTTAATGCTCAAGAACATTATCGAAGCCGCGCAACTCACCCCTGAGTTTTGCGCGAGTCTTGTGCGTGTTCCTCTTGACCAGTTTAGAGACTGGATGGACCAGAGGAAGCAGATCCCTGGTTTCGCCATTCCTGAACTGTCAGCCGTTCTTGGAATTAGCGCAAAGGATCTCTTGTCTCGAAAGCACCTGACGCCTACGGACGGAAGCAGTCTGGCCCCGGCAGTCTGGTTCAAGCTTCGAGATACACGCCTAGGGGACTCGGATCGGGAGTTTGTTGGATTGGTGCGCCGTCTCGGTTTTTCGATGGCACAGCTTGAAGAAATTACGAATACCCGCAGCGCGTCGTCATGGGACGCAATCGCTCAAACCGTCAGTTCCAAAATCGATCGTTCTGCGCCGCCAGCCCTACAGGGCCGAGAAGCCGCTTCACACTTCCGCTCCATCGCTAACTTGCAGCACGGACAAACGGGAATCGGAGAACTTATCCGCCCAAGACTTCGTCAATCTGGACTTGTGGTCATAGAGAGCCCGATTTCAAAATCATCACTCGAAGGCTGCTGTTTTGAAATTGGCGCTGATGAGGACAAGAGGCCATGCGTTTTTGCCAACTCGTTCAAATCAACGTGGTTCAGGCGCAATGAGATCATACTTCACGAAGTCTGCCATGCTATTTTTGACCTGGCAAATGATCCCGTTTCATTGGACTTTATCAATGAGGGCGATAGTCCTACGATCCCGGAAGAGCGGGCTCGCGCCTTCTCTCAGGAGTGCCTTGTTCCCCGTTCGGTCATTGTGCACTACGCCAATCAACTAGGCATCAAATGGAACGAGTTGACGATGGAGCAGCTAGCAAGACTTGTTGCTGAGACGCATGCTGAGCAAAGATTGGTCCTTCGCGCCGCTCACGGGAACGGCATGATCACCGATGATCTGTTAGCCCGTTACTCTGCGTATGACTGCACTGCTGTGTTGCGTGCGATCAGCCTGCACATGTTAACTACTAGAGAATACATGAAGAGCTTAGCGGCGGAAATGCCAAAATGGATTGCCCGCAATCGCACTACCGCTCTCGGGACGCGCCGTTTGCGCTTACCGGCAGGTTACGTGAAGCAAGTTATTGATGCAACTAATTCGGGAGAGATAAGCATCGGCAAGGCCGCCGAGATGTTGATGATGGATCGTTACACCTTCCTGGAACGATTCGGTGATTCCGTGATGGAGCCTGCCTTGGTGTGATACCGGGCAAGCCAGCTAATCCACTCCTTATCATCTTCGATACTTCGGTTCTGCTCCAGTTAATCGTAACGGATCAACTTTCGCTTCTGCGGTATCTGAAGGCTGAATATAAGGTCCAGTCTGCAATCGCCACCGCGGTGGAAGCGGAAGCTCTGCAAATCCTGACGACGATCCCAAGGTTTATGGGCCGACAGGAGCAACTCAAGAAGGCTCTCTCAAACGGCACCATCATTAGGCTCGATCAACCGTCGCTTGGCGAATTGCTAGGTACCGGAGTAGATGCCCTACTAAGGCAGATTGACTCCGAGGGCCTACGCCTTCACCTCCGAGTGGATCGCGGCGAAGCCTATACCCACGCAGCTGCCGGAGTTCTGGGCGTCCCGGTAGCGACGAACGATATCACTGCGGTCAATCGGCTACTGCGTGACGGAGAGGACCTCCCTCGCCCGATCCTCCGGTTCTGGGACTTTATGGTCTTTGGCCACCAAGTAGCGCAATTGGATGGCGCTTCCTGCGATAAAGTTCGCCAGAAGATGGCTACGATTGGGGAAGGTCTGCCACCTTGCTTTACTGGACGCGGATTTAATGCAGGACTACCTGAGTTCTACGCCCGCCTCGTGGATGGACAAGCGCCCATGATCGGCGCGTTAAATCCTGAGGGGCAATTGGACCAGAGGCAAGTTCTTCATCGTCGCTAAGTTAAAATTCCAAATAGTCCAGCTATCAACCAATCATTTATCCCGCTACCAGCGGGCCTGCTCGCGGATGGCGCTCGCCAGACGCTTGCTGACCACCGCCTCGAAGCCGTTCGACATCTTCAGCAGCCAGCGCCGGCTGGAGAGCGGGGAGATCTTGCGAAGGTGATCGGTATTGATCAGCGTGCCGCGGTGCACCCGGCGGAAGCGGGGCCGCTCGAGTTTTTCTTCCAAAGCCTTCAGCGAGTGATCCGAAAGATAGCGCTGGCCGGTGGTAATGATGTGCACCAGCTCGCCGTCGGCCTGGAACGCGACGATCTCAGCCGGATCGAGCAGGTACAAATCCGTTCCGCGGCGTCCCACGATTTTCTTCGGGCCATGGGCGATTGGCAGAGTCTTCAACTGCCGCCGGGCTTTCTCGATGGCCTTTTCCAGCCGCTCGCGGCGCACCGGTTTCAGCAGGTAATCGACTGCGCCGACTTCAAAAGCCTCCAGCGCGTGGCGCTCATAGGCGGTGACGAAAATGATCAGAGGCGTGTGCGCGCCGCGCAGGGAACGAACCACCGCCAACCCGTCCAGCTCCGGCATTTGCTGATCGAGAAGCACTACGTCGGGATCCAGATCCAGGATCCGCTGCAGTGTTTCTTTCCCGGTGGACGCCTCACCCGCGATTTCCAGTTGCGGGATCGCTTCCACGTGTTCCCGCAGGACCTGGCGCGCCACCGGTTCGTCGTCGGCGATCAGGATCTTCATCGCGACGCTTCAACCGCCCTGTCCGATGCAGAGTGACCCGATGCCGCAGGAATCCGGACACCCACTTCCGTTCCGGACGCGCTGGAATCAATCGTGAAGCGAGCGCTGCCGCCATAGCACAACTCTAATCTTCGTTCCACGTTTTCGAGACCCACTCCTGGGGTTTCTGGATGTGCCCGGTTGGATTTCGAGAATCCCCGACCGCTGTCGCGGACGGAGATCAGAAGCTCGCCTTCCGGCCCAGTGCTCGCGTCGATCTGGATCAATCCGCCGCCCGCCAGAGGAGCGATCCCGTGCTTCACGGCGTTCTCGACCAGGGGTTGGATCGACAGGATCGGGATCGGCACCGACAGAGCCTCGGGCGTCACACGGATCTCGAGCCTGAGCTTGTCGCCCAGCCGCAGGCGTTCCACGTCCAGATACGCTTTGACGATGTGCATCTCCTCCTCGAGCGGCACCAACGTTTTCCTGGTCTCCAGGAAGTAGCGGAAAATGTCGGCCAGATTCAGAACAGTCTCGCGGGCGCCGCGGGCTTCGCGGGGAATGATCCCGTACAGGGTGTTGAGCGCGTTGAAGAGGAAATGCGGGTGAATCTGGGATTGCAGGGCTCGCAGCTCGGCCTGCGCGACCAGCCGTCGCGTTTCGAGGTCGCGGAATTGCTCCAGTTGCTCTCCGATCACCGCGGCCACGCGGCTCAGAGCCTGCAAGTCTTCGCTCAGGTATCGTCGTCCGCCGGTGCGACGGCCCAGCAGCACGGTCAGGGACCCGCCCGCGCCCGTTCGTAAAGGCACGACGGCCTCGGCGCCTTGGTCTTCCGGTTCTAACGTCCCTGCAGTACCGGCGGCGACGCGCGCCGGCGCGCCCATGAACTCACCCAATCGAGCGACGGCGCCGGCGACGTACTCTTCCTCGCTTCGAATGGGAGTCTTCAGATCGCGAATGAGGGCCTCTTCATTCGGCCGGCGAAAAATCAGACGGGTGAGGGCGCGCTGCACACCGCCGCGCGCCAGCGCGAACAGCACCAGCAGGAGACACGCACCCGCCAGCAGCAGCGCGATGTGGAACGGAGTATCGGCGGCCGGCAGAAGCTCCAGACGCCAGGCCTCCACGGCCCCGAACACAAAGAGCGCCGCCAGAAATACGTTCGCCAGAAACCGGAAGAACGCGTCCAGCAGCACGAAGCGGTAATCCTGCAGCAGCACCAGCAACGCGAGCGGAATCGCCGCGTGATGGAAGGCCAACTCATGCGACCAGATCTGGCGCGCATGCCCGCTGCCCAGGTGGACGAAAGACATCGCCAGCAGAAATAAGGACATGGTTCCCACCACCCGCGAAGTGGTGGCCCGATCGTGCTCCTCGCGGTACACCAGCACGGCCGCGATCAGCGTGAGAATCCCGAACCCGATGGTGATCGAGATCATCGCCCAACGGTGATAGCTGACGTTCGCGCGGAACACCTCGGCGATGTGCAAAACGGTCGCGAACACGCTGAGCGCGTATCCAGCTTGAACCAGCGGGCGATAGCGGCGCTCCAGACACAGGTCGAACAGCACCGCGGGCAACAGGCTGAGGGCCGAAAATCCGATCGCGATGGTGATCCGGAGGAACCACGTGTCCGGCGAATTGCTGCCCAGCACGATCAAGGACGCCAGGTTCCACACCAGCGCCAGCAGCGCAGCCACCATCGATTTGACGCCGCCGCGCAGCCGCCGCGCCGCGCGATCCCGAAGCAGCAGCACCAGGAAGATGCCGAAGATCAGCACGCCGGCCGAGTGCCCGAGCGTGTTGACCAGCAGGGACTCGTTCACGGTCCAATCATATCGAATGGGTATAATCGGCGATTGCCAAGTCGCTTAAAGACCGTGCTGTGGCTTGCCTGGGCGGCGATCGCCGTGGCGCTGACCCGGGGCATCGTGCGCTGGCACGTCGAGTATTTCCGCAGTCCCGGGCCACAGTTCTATCGCGCCGCGATCATCGGTTTGCCGCTGCTGGCCATCGGAGCCCTGGCTTGGGCCCACGTTCGTACCGGATTCCTGTGGCGCTATGAACTGGCGGTGATCACGGTGATTCCTGTGGCGATCGCTCTGGTGCGCGAGCCGCGCGCGACACTTGTAGTCGCTGCACTTTTTGCGGCGTGCTATTGCGCCGGACGAGCCCTGTGCGAGCGCTGCGGCTGGAGCACCGACGCGCCTGCCGCGGACCTGGTCTTCTCCATCGCCTCCGGATTCGCGCTACTGAACACCGTCGTGTTCGCGAGCGGCCTCGCCGGGCTCTGGTATCCGTGGTTCTTCGCTCTATTACTGATCGCGCCGCTGCTATTTTTCCACCGCAATAGTTTGTGCCTGATCCGCACACTACGGGCGATATTCCGCCGCTGGGGCGAGCTCGAAGATCTGCGCCGACCCGTCGCTGGCATCCTGATCCCGTTCGCGGCGATCCTGGCCCTATGCACCACCGTGCTCATGCTCGCTCCCACGCTTTCCTGGGACGCGATGAAGATGCACCTTCCCTTGAGCCAGTATTATCTTCAAGTCCACGCTCTCGAACCCAAGCCCGGCCTGGACTATTCGTTTTTTCCGCAAGCCGCCGAGTCCTTGTTCGCGCTGGCATGGTCGTTGGGAGGACAACCCGCGGCCCAGCTGATTGCGCCGGCGTTCTTCGCGTTGTCGCTGCTGGCAGCCTGGATTCTCGCGCGCGATTGCGGCGCAGATTCCGGCGAGGCGCTGACCGGAATAGTGCTCGTCGCTTCCCTGCCCATTCTGCACTGGGCCGAATCCGTGCCGAAGAACGATGCCGCGTTGACTTTTTTCATGCTTGCTTCTTTGACTGCCGCTCTACGCTGGCGCGCCACGTCTGAATTTAAATGGGTTCAGGCCGGAGTGCTCTTCCTGGCCTGTGGATTCGCAACCAAGGATCTGGCTGTTCTAGGCGCGATCCCTTTAGCCTTCGTGTTCCTTCCCGCGGCTTGGCGCGAGCCACGGCGGCTGCGGGCGTTCGCCTCGCTGGCCATGATCTTCGCGATCGTCGCGCTGATTTGGAACGTGCGGCGTTTCGTGCTCACCGGCAATCCGATTTTCCCGTTGGCGCCGGGAAAGATCGCGGTGCCAGGCTGGCCGCCGGATCCGAGTTTCAGCGGAACCGTCCTGCGCATGCTTCGGCTGCCCTGGGACCTGCACTTTCATGGGCTCGGCTTCTCTGAAGCTGCGCTGATCGCACCACTCGGGATCGCTTTCGTTGTCTTCTGGCCGGTGTGGTTGTTCACGCCGCGCCCGAATCGCGCCGAGGGGCTCTGTCTGTGGCTCGCAATCGCGAGCTTCCTCCTGTGGGGATTGCTCAGCTTCTTCGTCCGCTACACGGCGCCGGCGCTAACGGTATTCGCGCTGCTGACCGGCGTGAGGCTCGCCCGTTTCTGGCGGGCGTCGGCCGTCATCACACGAGCGAGCTTGGCGGCAACGTCTCTATGGGTCATGATTCCAGCCGTCTGCGCGATCATGATCGTTGAAATCAATGCGCCCCAGCTACGCTACGTCGCCGGCGCGATCGGCCGCGACGAATACTTGAGCCAGGCCTTGATCACGTATCCTTCTCTGGCCTGGTTGCGCGATCACACCACGCCCGCGGAACGTATTCTGGGTTTGGAGAATTGCTCTGATGCTTACGCGCCACCGTTCCCGCGCTACCGGTCGAACTGTGCGTTTCGCCCTTGGACCACGGCGGAAGTCGAGAACCAACTGCGCGGAAAATCGTTCGATTGGTTAGTGGCGCCTCCGGGCGATGCGCAAGCCGATGCGGCTGCGGCACGCGCGACTGGACAAACGGCCGCGGAAGTATTTCGTGATCCGAACTTCGTGATTTATCGACTGGAGTAACTACTTAGGTTTAACGGCGTGCCCGCCGAATTGCTGCCGCATCGCGGCCAGCATCCGCGCTCCGAACGAATTCTCCTGCCGCGAACGGAAGCGCATCATCAGAGACAAACCGATCACCGGAGCCGGAACGGCAGTATTGATGGACTCCTCCACGGTCCAGCGTCCTTCGCCCGAATCCTCCACCCAGGGCTGAAGATGCTGCAAGCCGGGGTCCTGTTTGAGCGCCAACGCGGTCAGCTCCAGCAGCCAGCTCCGCACCACGCTGCCCTGGTTCCACAGGTCGGCGATCGCCCCCAGATCCAGATCAAAGCGCGATGCTTTCATGATCTCGAAGCCTTCGGCGTAGCTCTGCATCATGGCGTACTCGATCCCGTTGTGCACCATCTTGACGTAGTGCCCCGAACCGACGGGTCCACAGTACAGATATCCGTCCGGAGGCGCCAGGGTCTTGAGAATCGGTTCCACCCGACGGAAGTCGTCCGGCTGCCCGCCCACCATCAGGCAGTAACCCACCTTCAGACCCCAGATTCCGCCGCTGGTCCCGGCGTCCATGTAGTGGATCCCTTTGGGTTCCAGGGCTGCGGCGCGGGCAATATCGTCGGTAAAGCGGGTATTGCCGCCGTCGATAATTAAATCTCCGGGAGACAATAACTTAGCCAGGCTATCCACGGTGTCCTGGGTGATCTTTCCGGCCGGGACCATGACCCAGACCGTCCGTGGCGCCGGGAGCTCGGCCACCAGCGCCGCGAGGTCTGCGGCAAGGGTCGCTTTCATCTCCTGAACCCGGGGCGCGTCGGGAGGATGGGGATCGTAACCAACCACCTCGTGGCCGCCCATGGTAAGGCGCTGCGCCATATTGCCGCCCATCTTGCCTAACCCAATCATTCCAATACGCATGGCTACAGTGTATCGGAAGGCCAGGTGGGCAGTGTCAACAATTTTCGGACGAATACTTGACACGTTATGACGCAGCTTTTATACTGTCTATGTATTTAGATACTTAAAGGAGAACACATCATGGCGATCATCAAATATGCACCTTTCAGCGGTTTCGAGCCCTTTCCGGCTTTGAAAGCGTTTGAGGACACCATGAATCGGCTGTTTGTGGAAACCAACGGCCGCCCGTGGGTGCCCCCCGTAGACATCCGGGAAACCGAAAACGAACTGGTAGTGAAAGCAGATATTCCGGACGTGAAGTTCGAGGACATCGATGTCCGGATGGAGAACGGTACGCTCACCATAAAGGGCGAGCGAAAGTTCGAAGAGAAGAAAGAGGAGGGCGGCTGGCATCGCGTCGAGCGTTCCTACGGCCACTTCGAGCGTGTGTTCACGCTGCCGGATACGGTGAATCCGGAAGGGGTGAAGGCGGACTACAAGAACGGCACGTTGACGATCACCTTACCCAAGAAGGAGATCGCCAAGCCGAAGCAGGTGAAAGTCCAGGTCAGCAACAACTAAACCTGGGCAGAGGCTGTAGTGCTAGAGGCGGGGTCGCGGGATGGTATCCGAGAAGGGATCGGAACGGACCGCAACCCCGCCTCGTCTTCTATTATGGGAACAGGGATTTAGGACAGAACTGTTATGAATGCCGTCAAGACCGCGATGTTGCTGGGCCTGTTGAGTGCTGTGTTGCTGTTCGGCGGTGTCCTGATCGGCGGCCGGTCAGGGTTGGAGATCGCCCTGGTTTTGGCCGTGGTCATGAACTTCGGCAGCTACTTCTTCTCCGACAAGATCGCGCTGGCGACCTACTCGGCCCAGCCGGTCACGCCCGAGCAGAACCCCGAGGTTTACCGGCGTGTCTATCCGCTGGTTCAAAGCTTAGTCCAGCGGATGGGTTTGCCGATGCCCAGGCTGTGGCTGATCCCCGATGCTTCGCCCAACGCCTTCGCCACCGGCCGTAACCCCGAGCACGCGTCGGTCGCTTTCACCGCGGGGATTCTGCAGTTGATGAACGACCGCGAGCTGGAGGGCGTAGTCGCGCACGAGCTGGGACACGTGCTGCATCGCGACATCCTGACCAGTTCGATCGCGGCCACCCTCGCGGCGGCCATCACACAACTGGCGTACATGGCGATGTGGTTCGGTGGCGGACGCGGGGACGATGAGGAAGGCGGTCCCTGGGGCGGGCTGTTGATGATGATCCTGGCGCCGATTGCCGCGGGGTTGATTCAAATGGCGATTTCACGATCCCGCGAGTACGACGCCGATGCGGCTTCCGCCAAGTACACCGGTTCTCCGGACGGCCTGATCAACGGGCTGCGGAAACTGGAGCTAGGTGTGGAGCGCGTGCCCATGAATGATGCCTCGCCCGCCACGGCGCATATGTTCATCCTGAATCCGTTCAAGAACGGCGGCATGACGAAGCTCTTCTCGACCCACCCTTCGACCGAGGACCGCATCGCGCGCCTGGAAGCCATGCGGGGAGACGCGTTCCGCCTGTCGCCGGCGCGAGCCCGTTGAATGGCGGCGCGCCCTTGAATTTGGTCAAAGTAAATCGAAAGGCCGCCGATCGCGCGGCCAGCGGCCATCCCTGGATCTTCTCGAGCGACATCACCGATCGCGGCGATGCGCAGCCGGGCGAAGCCGTCGGTGTCGCCGACCCCAAGGGCCGGATCATCGGTGTGGCGCATTACAGTTCCACTTCGCAGATTGCCCTGCGCCTTCTCACCAACAATCGCGAGCCCATCGATCGCCCATTTTTCATGCGGCGCCTGACCCAGGCACTGGCGCATCGCGAGCGCGTCGTGACTCATTCCAACGCCTACCGGCTCGTCTTTTCTGAGGCCGATTTACTGCCCGGACTGATCGTCGATCGCTATGGTCCGTACCTGGTGATGCAGACGCTCAGCCAGGGCATGGATCGCGCGCGCGATGTCATCACGCATTGTCTCAACGAACTGCTGCAACCTGCCGGCATCCTGGCGCGCAACGATGCCAGCGTACGTAAGCTGGAAGGATTAGCGGCGGAGACGCTGGTATTGTCTGGTGAAATTCCCGAGCGGGTCGCGGTGGAGATGAACGGCTTGAAGCTTGAAGCTGACCTGCTCCATGGCCAAAAAACCGGCATCTATCTCGACCAGCGCGAGAACTACGTTGCCGCTGAGTTCCACGCGCGCGGTCGTGTGCTCGATTGCTTCAGCTCCACCGGCGGTTTCGCCCTGCACACGGCTCGCAAAGGGGAGTCGGTAGAAGCGGTGGAGTCTTCCGTTCCGGCTCTGGCGATCGCCGAATCCAACGCGCACGCGAACGGGCTCACAAATATCCAGTTCCGCAAAGCCGACGTGTTCGAATTTCTGGCGGGTCTCGATCGCCGTTATTCGATGATCATTCTGGATCCGCCGGCGTTCGCGCGCTCGCGCAAGATGCTGGACGACGCCGCACGCGGATATAAAGAGATCAACCTGCGCGCGCTCCGCATGCTCGATCCAGGCGGGATCCTGGTGACCTGCTCCTGCTCGCACCACGTCAGCGAGGCGATGCTGTTCCAGATCGTCGCCGAAGCCGCTCTCGACGCCGGCAAAACCATCCGCGTTCTGGAGCGCCGGACGCAGGCTGCCGACCATCCGATCCTGCTGACGGTACCCGAAACGCTCTATCTCAAGTGCCTGATCCTCGAAGTGCTGGGCTCCTAATAAAGCCGCGTGATACGATTTCCGGGGAGGAAGCATGCGTCGCAGAGATTTTCTACCCATGCTGGCAGCGCCGCTGGCGATGGCACAGACACCGCCCGTTCAGAGAAAGGGCCGCATCAAGCAAGGCGTGACGCGTGGAGTCTTCGCGCGTGAGATGAGCCTGGAAGACTGCTGCCGCGAGGCCGCGCGCCTCGGCATCAAAGGATTCGATCTGATCGGCCCCGCCGACTGGCCTCTGCTCAAGAGATATGGCCTGACGCCTTCGATGTATCCGCTGGGGCCCGGCGGCACCATCGCCGACGCGCTGAACAACACGGCCAATCACGCCAAACTCGAAGCATCGCTGCGCGCGGCCATCGACGAATCGGCAGCCGCCGGAGTTCCTAACGTGATCACGTTTTCCGGCAACCGCCGCGGCATGGACGATCGCGTGGGCGCGGACAACTGCGTGGCGTTCCTCAACAAAGTGAAAGCCCAGGCCGAGGACAAGGGCGTCACCATCTGCATGGAGTACCTGAACAGCAAGGTGAACCATAAGGACTACATGTTCGATCACATTGCCTGGGGCGTCGATGTGATGAAGCGCGTGAGCTCTCCGCGCGTGAAGATCCTGTTCGACATTTATCACGCGCAGATTATGGACGGCGATATCGTGCGCAACATTCGCGATAACTTCCAATGGATCGCGCACTTCCATACCGGCGGCAACCCCGGCCGTCACGACATCGACGATACTCAAGAGTTGAACTATCGTTTCATCGCGCAGTCCATCGCGGATTTGGGGTTCACTGGGTTCGTTTCGCACGAGTATTCGCCCGCACCCGGGCACGATCCAATCGCTACCCTCAACAAGGCAATCGAGATATGCGACGTCTAGGCAGAACAGTGTTCGTGCTGGTGTTGGGTTCGTTTTGTCAACACGCGTTTGGACAAGCCGGACCCTATGTGCGCCAGGAAGTAGATCCCGCCGCCGCGGCTCGGGGCAAGCGCATCTACACGCAGTTCTGCATCAACTGTCACGGGGCATCGGCGAAAGGCACGGAACAGGGACCCGACCTCATCCGTTCGCCTCTGGTGCTGCGCGATCGCCTGGGCGATCAGATCGGTCCCGCGCTGAAGAAGCTTGCGAATCACAAGGCCGACTTGACGAAAACGCAAGTGACCGGCATCACGCATTTTCTCAAAGACCAGATCGAAGCAACGGCGAAGGATCGTAACCCCGAACATCCGCCGAACGTGCTCACGGGCAATCTGGAAGCCGGACGAGCTTATTTCAATGGCGCGGGCAAATGCAACACGTGTCACTCACCCTCGGGCGACCTCGCCGGTGTCGGGCGCAAATACGACCCGATCGAGTTGCAGCAGCGATTTCTGTTTCCGCGGCGCAGCAAACCGATTCAGGTTACGGTGACGCCTGCGGGCGGGCAGTCCGTCACCGGATCTCTTGAACGAATCGATGATTTCAGTGTGTCCTTGCGCGACGCCGCGGGTGAGTATCGGGCATTCTCCCGGGATAAGAACGTCAAGGTCGATATCAATGATCCGTTGGTAACGCACAAGCAGATGCTCGATGTTTACACCGACCAGGACATGCATAACGTCGTCCGCTATTTGGAGTCCCTAAAATGAAAGGGCTCGCCGTACTTCTACTTGCCGTCACCGCGTTTGGACAGTCGTCGTTCCCCCAAGCGTGGCCGAGCTACAACGGCGATACCTCCGGCCGCCGCTACAGTACGCTTTCGAAGATTAACCAGTCGAACATCGATAAACTGTCGCTCGCCTGGGTCTACCGCGTGAATCCCGGACGCGCTCCGCAGGCAGGCGGCGGAAACGTGAACACCACCATTAAGGGTACGCCCGTGGTCGTCGACGGCGTGCTCTACACCACCATCCCCGATCATGTGTGGGCCATCGACGCGCGCACTGGTCGCGAAATCTGGCATTACGTGTGGCCGTCGAAAGGCGGCTGGCATATCGGCAATCGCGGCGTGGCGGTGCTGCGCGAAACCGTGTACGTCGAAACGCCTGATTGTAACCTGGTGGCGCTGAACTCGCAAGACGGGAAGGAAAAGTGGCACACCCAGATCTGCGATCTGGAGCAGTTCTACTACGCGTCGGTCGCGCCCATTGTCGTCAAAAACCACGTGATCACCGGCGTCAGCGGCGACGATCTGGATATTCCCGGCTACATCGAATCGCACGATCCGGATACGGGCGCGCTCGAATGGCGCTGGTATGCTCATCCCGAGCCGGGAACGCCGGAAGCGAAGACCTGGCCGAGCGTCGAAGCCATGCTGCACGGCGGCGGAATGACCTGGGTGCCCAGCACCTACGATCCCGGCCTGAATCTACTGTATTTCGGCACCGGGAATCCGCAGCCGGTGATTGCAGGGCAAGGCCGCGAGGGATCGAATCTGTACACCGAGTGCATCATCGCACTGAATCCCGACACGGGGAAGCTCAAGTGGTATTTCCAGCCTTCGCCGCACGACACGCACGATTGGGACGCGGTGCAGACTCCGGTGTTGTTCGATGGTGAAATTAACGGGCAACCTCGCAAGCTGTTAGCTCAAGCCAGCCGCAACGGATGGTTCTTCGTGCTCGATCGCGCCACGGGCAAGAACATCCTGAGCAGCGAGTTCGTCAAGACTAACTGGGCCCTGGGTGTGGATGCCAAAGGGCAGCCGATTCCGAATCCCGCCAAGCAGCCGAAGCTCGACGGCGCGCTGGTGACTCCCAATCAGGGCGGCGCGATCAACTGGCCGTCGCCGAGCTTTGATCCCGATACCGGATTGTTCTACGCCAACGCAGCGCGCGCCTGGAGCGTTTACTACCTCTACGATGACGGCGACAAGCCCGAAGGCTGGGGCGGCAACGATCGCAGCGGCGTCTCTGACGCCTTATTGCAAGCCATTGACTACCGGACGGGTAAAGTCCGCTGGAGCCACAAGTGGCCCGGCGGCGGCGGCGGAGTCCGGTCGGGGCTGCTGAGCACCGCGGGGAAGCTGCTGTTCGCCGGCGACCCGAGCGCGAACTTTGTCGCGCTGGATCCGGCAACGGGCGAGCCGCTATGGCACGCCGCGCTGCATACAGTGGTCACCAATGGCCCGATCACGTATGAGCTGGATGGTGTCCAGTATCTGGTGGCCGGCGCCGGAGACACGCTGTACGGATTCGCGATGCGAGCCCGATAGTCAAGCCCGTGGACGGCGCCTGAGCAGACCGAGCACGACCAATCCGCCGCCCACCAACGAAAGCGAAACCGGCTCAGGGACCACATTGGTCTGGATGCCGATGTTGTAAGATCCCAGGTCGCCGACTTTACTGCCTTGGGTGTCGACGTAGAGATGCTTGAGCTCGGCGGTGCTGTTCAAGCTGCCCGTCGTATCAAACTGAAAAACCCAGGAGAGCGTACTCCCAAGTCCAAACGCCGCGCCCAGCGACGGAGACTTGGCTTGCTCGCACATGCGTACGGTGCCATTGCTGCCGCCGTCACATGCGTTTGCGCTCAATTCGTCGCGCGACAGTGGATTCCACAGGCTCAAACCGCCGGGGGCCGAGACGATGCTGGTATTGGTGATCGTGCCGCTGGCAAAGTTCTTGAGCTGCACTGCGTTCACCAGGTCCGTGAACTGATTGCCTGTATACGTGTTCAGCACGTGGATATCCAGCTCCAGCTGGTACGTGTTCCGTACGTTGCTCAACAGGGACACGGCATACTCATTGCCGTTGCACTGAGTCACGGTCGCCGGACAACTGAAAAGCGGTGATGCTTGTAGCGAGCCCAACGCTGTTACAAATAGGGCAATACATGAAAACTTCATTTATTCCTCAAGGTCATTGTAGACCGAGGGGCTTGACCGCGATAGCCGTTACAGTACTTGCCCTATTCGTACCGGTACGGAGCAGGAGTTTTATCGAGTGGTATGCAGCGTGAGCTTTTGGACCCGCCAGTTGGTGAGCTCGCCGACGTACAGCTCATTAGGATTCCGGCAATCGATCTGGTTCACCGTGCCGAACTCCTTCGGGAGCTTCCCGGCGCGGCCGAATTTACCCAGAACCTTGCCGTCCAGCTCCAGCTTGTAGATTTCGCCGTTATCCATCGAGTTGGTGTCGTTGGAATTTGAGCTGTACAGATACTGATGCGCGCCGGGGGAAATGCAGATGGCCCAAGGAGCGCCGACGTTGGCGATCTGGGTCTTGAACGTTCCGTCATTCGCGAAAACCTGGATGCGCTTGTTGCCATGATCGGCGACGTAAACATTGCCCTGCGCATCCGTGGCAATCGAAAGCGGGATATCGAACTGGCCCTCTTCCGTGCCGCGGGAACCCCACGACTTGATAAACTTTCCGTTCTTATCGAACTTGGCGATACGTGAGTTCCCGAAGCCGTCGGCGACGAAAATGTTACCGGCCGCGTCCCAGGTCACATCGGCCGGGCGATTGAAATTGTCGCCGGGGACACCGGCGCCCGCCGGACCCCTTCCGCGTCCGGGAGGTCCACCACGACCTGCGGCTGGCTCGGCCACCGCCTCGGGCTTGCGTCCCATGGTCATCAGGATGCGGCCTTCGGGATCGAACTCGATCACCATGCTCGAACCGCGGTCGACGACCCAGATGTTGTCTTTGGGGTCGACTTTCACCGCCTGGGCGAACAGGAATCCGTAGACGCCGGTGCCCATCTCGCGAAGAAACTTGCCGTTGGGATCGAACTCGAACAGCCGTGCGCCGCCGTGCGAGAAGACGCGCGATCCACCCATGGTTTCGTTCGAGCTGCCGGCCCGGGTATAGACGTAGAGGTCGCCTTTGGAATTGGTCGCGACGCCGGCCGCCTCGCCCATGAAGAGATGCTCGGGCATCCTAAGCAGATTGGTATTGGAATCGAAAGCGATGTCGGGAGCCGTCTGCGCCATCGCGGCGGAAGCAAAAACCAGAGCGATCAGTGAAGTCTTCATGGCCGGTTCCTATTTCTTCTCCGAGCCCGACGGATGCAGCATAATCTTTTGCACGCGCCAAGCGGTGATCTCGGAAACCAGCAGCTCGTTGGGGTTGCGGCAATCGATTTCATGGACCGTGCTGAACTCCCCCAGCCCTTTGCCGGGTTTTCCAAACTTGCCCACGATGGTGCCGTCCAGCTCCATCTTGTAGATCTCGCCGGTGTAGGCGGCCTGCGCGGAATTGTTGCTGTCGGGATTGGAATTGGAACTGTAGAGATACTGGTGCGGGCCCGGAGTTACACACAGAGCCCAGGGCGCGCCCACCTGATCGTAGATCGCCTTGAACGTCAGGTCGTTGTCGAACACCTCAATGCGGGCGTTGCTGCGGTCGCCGACATAGACGTTGCCCTTCGCGTCGGTGGCGATGGTATGCGGCAGGTTGAGCTGGCCCTGCCCGTTCCCGCGCGTGCCCACGGTAGCGATGAAGCGTCCGTTCTTGTCGTACTTCACGACGCGCGAGTTGCCATAGCCGTCGGATACGAAGATGTTACCGGCGGCGTCCCAGGCCACATCGGTGGGACGATTGAACGTGTAGTTATCCGGCAGTGGCGCCGCGCCCGTGGGGACCGGTACCGGCGCGAAACCCTCCACTGCTTCAGGCCGGTGTCCCAGCAGCATCACCGGGCGGCCTTCGGGATTGAACTTGATCACCATGTTCGTTCCCTCGTCTACCACCCAGATGTTGTCCTGCGGGTCCACGCGAACCGCGTGAGCGAACGCGAATCCGTACAAGCCCTCGCCGATCTCGCGGACGTATTTGCCGTTCTGATCGAATTCAAACAGGCGCGTGCTCTGGCTGCGAGTGTAGACGAAGATGTGGCCCTTGGAGTTGGTGGCGACGCCGATGCCTTCGCCCAGGTACAGATTCGGCGGAAGCTTCAGGAAGTTGGGGACCGAATCGTACGGGATTTCGGGCACGTTTTGCGCTTTAGCCTTGGTTTGCGCGAAGGCGGGCGCGACTGCCGCCAGAATAACGGCGGCGAAACGGAATGTTTGGAGCTTGATCATTGGGCAGCCTCCCGGAACACGGGACCGCTGCCCAGTATACACTGCGTCAAGATTGGCCTCCAAAGAATTGCGAATGCCAGCTTGGCCGATCATTTGCCGGTCAGTTGCTATTCAGGGGCACCTTGCGCCGCAGCTCGTCGAGGAAGTTTTGGATCAGCACGACTTCATGCTCGGTTTGGGGGGTTTCCGGCGTGCCCACGGGCGACAGGATCACGGCGCGCTTGCCGTCCGCGGACAGGTCTTGGAATTGTCCACCGGCCTGGGCCGCCCACACGCGGGATTTCTCGGGAACGAAGGCGTTGCCGTTCACCGAATAACTCACCGCCATGATCTGGTCGCCGGTCTGGTATAGCAACTCATGCGCGCCGCGCGACCAGACGGGGTTGGTTCCGCCGTTGGTCGAGATCTTCCACAGGCCTCCGTTGTCCGGAAATGCACGCACGTAAACTTCGGGAGTGCCCTGCCCGACGGATGCGTACGCCAGCCATTTACCATCCGGAGAGAACACGGGCAGTTGATCGGTGAACTGGCTCTTGAGGAACTGCTCGGGAGTACCCGCTTTCAGTCCCGCGCCGTTCTCCTCCACGGGCACGGTCCAGATCTGCGTAGCTGAATTCGCTTGGCCGCCGACTTGATAGTAGGCCACGCGCTTTCCATCCGGCGAGATCGACCCAGGTACCTGGATGAAGTTGCCAGACTCGAGCGGCTGCGGCTGGCCCGATCCGTCGGCGCGCGTCCACTGCAATCCGGCCAGGGAACCGAACACCACGTACCGGCTATCCGGACTCCAGACCGGACTCGGATGAACGCCACTATCGAAGGTGAGCTTGCTCCAGGTCTCGCGCTGCAAGTCGTAAACCTGAATGCCCAGCCCTCCTTGTGGGCCGACCGCCGCCGCCAACCGTTTGCCATCGGGTGAGAGGCGCGCTACCGTGTACGCAGTCGGCCGTGCGACCAGCAGTTGGTGCTTGCCGACGGAATCGAGCCACTGAATGGTCGTCAATTGGCCGGTGCCGGCGCCCCCAGCTTTGCGATACACCAGGGTGCCGTCGCGGGAAACGTCGAATTGAGACTCAAAGGACGTGGGGTTGTAGCCCACATCGTCCAGCACCGGGAGGGCGGTGCCACGTGTTTCGAGCTTGTCCAGGTCGAAGGGAACCGCAAACAGAGTAGCTCTATTGGCGTACAGCAGGTAGCCCGAGCCATTGGACGCGTCCAGATAGCGGGCGGATACACCGCCGCGAGCAACCGTCTTGCGACGACGATCCAGTAGCGAGAGAACATCAATGGTGTTTGTGTCCGGATTCGGCACCGACGGAAACGCCGCGAACAGTACGGCTTTCCCTCCCGGCAGGATTTGCGGCGCCAAAAGACCGAGTTCTCCGTTCGAGACTTCCAGCAACGGTGCGAGAGTTCCTCCCGCGTCAGGGACGCGGAACAGGCCGCGGAGTACGATCCCATGGACAATGTCTCCGTCTTCCCCCCAACTCGATCCGGTGGAGCCGCTCGCATCCGTCAAGGGGACCACCGCGCCGCCTTCGACGGAAATTTTGTCGAGCTTGCCGTTCGCAAAGAAGCCGACCCATTGCCCATCGGGCGAAAAGAACGGCGAGCTTGCTCCCTCGGTGCCGGGGAGTTCGGCTGACTTGGGCTGATCCAGTCTTCGGATGAAAAGTCTGCGGTCGCCCCCGGCGACACTCCCGATGTAAACCAGACGCGTTCCGTCTGGCGAGAGGATGACAGTGCTGCTGCCGGCAGCTGTTTGGAGGGAGACATCCGAGCCCAGATCCACGTCCAGGCGCACCATCGGCTTCAGCGGGGCGGGGCGCGTCGCGCGGTAGTAGCCGAATCCCGAAACCGCAACGGCAATCATCGCCACGGCTGCCGCAGCCCACGGAATCCACCCGAATCGGGACTCGCGCGGTTGCAGTGGAGGCGCCCCTGCCTGTTGAGCGGCAGGCTCTTCCAGCAGAAACCGCGCTTCGCCGATGTCGCGCAAACGGTCTTTCACGTTGCGATCCAGGCAGCGGGCGAGCAGCTTGCGGAATTTTGCGGGGACACGGTCCAGATCGGGCCTTTGTTCGAGGACCTTGCCTAGCACTTCCACGGTCGTTTCGCCTTTGAAGAGGCGCTCGCCGGTGAGCATTTCCCAGGCCACGACTCCGAAGGCCCAGATGTCGGCGCGCTTGTCCACTTTCTTCCCGCGCGCTTGCTCCGGCGCCATGTAGGCGGCCGTGCCCAGAATGGTGCCCGCGATCGTTCCACCAATGGTGACGGTCGGGGAGTTGGTGGGGTTGTCGGACGCGCCCGTCATGGGATCGGCGAAGGCTTTGGCCAGTCCGAAGTCGAGGACCTTGACTTTGTCCTCGGGGTCGATCTTGATGTTGGCGGGCTTGAGGTCGCGGTGGACGACGCCTCGCTCGTGCGCGTATTCCAGGGCTTCGGCGATCTGAAGCAGAATCTCCTCGGCTTCGGCGGCGGGGATGGGACCTTGCGCATTTTTTCCATCGCGCACAACGGACTCACGCCTGTGCGCTTCGATGCGATCGGCGAGCGTGGGGCCGGGCACCAGTTCCATGACCAGAGCATGCCCTTCGACGCCGTAGATAGAGGCGATGCCGGGGTGATTCAGCGAGGCCAACACGCGGGCTTCGCGCTCAAAGCGGGCCAGGCGCTCGGGATCGCTGGCGACGGCCGCGGGCAGAACCTTGATGGCGACGTCGCGTTCGAGCTTAGGGTCGAGGGCGCGGTAGACCTCGCCCATGCCGCCCTTGCCGATCATCGACAGGATTTTGTAAGGACCGAGTTGCTCTCCTGGGGCCAGAGGCATTGCTTGTCAATCGATTCTATCCCACTGGAGGATGGACCACGCTGCCGCTGGCCCGATTCCGGACCATGACCACCTGGCTCAGTAGAAGATGGATATGATGAAAACACTATGGCGCGTTTGACCCCAGAACGCCGTCAGCAGATCGAGAGCCTGTACCGCTCGGCCAGCCAACAGCCTGCCGGGGAACTCGAAACATTTCTTACGACAGCGTGTGGCGCCGATCAAGATCTCAGGAATGAGGTCGACAGTCTGCTCACGCAGGATGAGCTGAAAAAACGATTGCAGCATCCGACCGGCGATGGCGCGATAGACTCACCCACTCTGACGCTAACCAGCCACGAGAGCGGCCAGCTTGGGCCTTACAAAATCGAGCAACTCCTCGGCGCCGGCGGAATGGGGAAAGTCTACCGCGCGACGGACACACGACTCAACCGCAAGGTTGCGGTCAAAATCTCGGCCGAGCTGTTCAGTGGACGGTTTGAACGTGAGGCGCGCGCGATTTCCACGTTCAATCATCCAAACATCTGCACGCTTTACGACGTCGGCCCGAATTATCTGGTGATGGAGCTGCTGGACGGCTCGACTCTGGCGGACGAGATTAAGAAGGGCCCACTGGCTCCAGAGCAAGTGGCCCGCTACGGAGCGCAGATTGCCGCCGCACTGGCGGAGGCGCACGCGCATGGCGTGGTGCATCGGGATCTGAAGCCGCGCAACATCATGGTGACCCGGCACGGCGTGAAAGTGCTGGATTTCGGGCTCGCCAAGATGGTCTCCGAAGCGGGCTTGACGGAAGCCAACCTGGTGATGGGCACGCCCGGATACATGGCGCCGGAGCAGGTCGAGGGTAAGGAGGCGGACGCCCGCACGGACCTGTTCGCCCTGGGGCTGGTGCTGTACGAGATGGCTGCGGGAAAACTTCCGTTCCCCGGAGAATCGCTCGGACGGATGATGGCGAGCGGATCCACCGCCGTGGCGCCACGCTTGTCGGAGGCGGGCGCGGAAGTTCCGGCAAGTCTGGACGCGCTGGTGGCAAAGCTGCTCGAGAAGGATCCCGCGCAACGCCGTCAGTCCGCAGCGGAAGCAGCTGCCGAGTTGTCGGCGCTGGCGGACCGGCTGGCTGCTCCTCCGGTTTCCCCGGCGGGGTCGCTGCTTCGGCCGGCGGTCCTGGTTCCGGCAGCGGTGGCGCTGCTGGTGGCGATCCTAGGGGGAGGCTGGCTCTACCAACGATCCGAGCAACGGCGGTGGGCACGCGAGGAGGCGATCCCGGAGATCAACAGGCTGAACGGAGAAACGAAACCGCTGGCTGCGTTCCTGGTCTTGCTGAAGGCGGAACAGATTCTGCCGGGCGATCCGCGCCTCGCGCAGGTCGCGCAGAATTTGACGCGATTCACTTCCGTGAAAGCGCCGGAAGCGGGAGCCAAGGTCGAGATTCAGGATTATCTCGCCCCGAACGGCCCCTGGTATTCGTTAGGCGCCACGCCGCTGGAGCATGTCAGGATTCCCAACGGGTACTTTCGCTGGAAAATATCCAAGCCCGGCGCGGGAGAATTTGTGGCCGCGCCGGCCACGGCGGACGTCATGCAGTTTCCGGCCGAAGCTGCAACGAACATGGATGCCGGAATGGTCCACATACCCGGCGGTCCCTGGGGAGATCTGATCGGTTTCATCGGGTGGGTAGGTTATCCACTGCCGGCATACGACATGGACCGGTTCGAGGTCACCAATCGCGAATATCAGAAGTTCGTTGACGAGGGTGGCTATCAGAAACGGGAGTATTGGAAAGAGAAGTTCGTAAAAGACGGTAAGGAGTTGACCTGGGAACAGGCTATGGATCTGTTTCGCGATCCGACCGGGCGGCCCGGACCTTCGACCTGGGAGGCAGGCCATTTTCCTCAAGGGCAGGCCGATTATCCGGTTTCCGGCGTGAGCTGGTACGAAGCATCCGCGTACGCGGTGTATGCGGGAAAAAGTCTGCCGGCAATGGGGGAATGGTTCAAGGCGGCTCCAGCCGAGTTCGCTAGGTATACGACGAATCAGAGCAATTTTGGAGGTCGCGGACCCATAGCGGCGGGCTCTTCGCGCGCAGTGGGCCCCTATGGGACCTACGATCTCACAGGCAATGTAAGGGAATGGTGCTTGAATGCTGTGGATGGCGACAATCGTTTCATTCTGGGCGGGGCCTGGGGAACCCAAACCTATCAGGCATTCGAGCCGGAGGCGCTGCCCCCGTTTGACCGGTCTGCATCGAACGGTTTCCGCGGCGTGCGCAATCGCGAGCCGCTGACGGCCGCCGCCGCTGGGCCGGTTGTAAGGCAGACCCGGGACTTCTCCAAGGTGAAACCGGCTACAGATGAAGTGTTTCAGGTTTACAAGGCCATGTACGCCTATGACAAACGTCCTCTGAACGTCAAAAAGGAAGGGATTGTGGAGGACACGGCAGATTGGACCAAAGAGAAAGTCAGCATCGATGCCGGGTACGAAAACGAACGCCTTCCCCTGTATCTCTTCCTGCCGAAAAACGTCCACCCGCCGTATCAAACCGTGGTTTACTTTCCCAGCGCCCGGGTAGACTTCTTGCCCAGCAGCCTGAATTTAGGGGATATGGACTTCGTCGATTACGTGATCAAGAGCGGCCGCGCGGTAGTGTATCCGATCTTTCGGGAAACGTACGAGCGTCGTCTTCCGGGGACGGCGCTGCCGGGAGACGTAGGCGACCGTGAGCTGACGATCCAGCAGTCCAAGGAGGTGCGCCGCACGGTGGACTATCTGGAAACACGCCCGGACGTCGCCGACATGAATAAGCTCGCCTATCTCGGCGTGAGCCAAGGCAGCGCGTATGGTGTGATCTTCACCGCCCTGGAGGACCGGTTTAAGGCGGTGGTATTCCTGGATGGGGGATTTTTCCTGGGCCCGGCGCCAACGGGAAGAGATCAAGCGGATTTTGCGCCGCACCTGAAGAAACCGGTCTTGATGGTGAACGGGAAGTATGATTTCACGTTCCCGCCCGATCAGGCGCAAATGCCTATGTTCGAGATGATCGGTACGGCGCGAACGGATAAATTCCGCAAGCTGTTGGAGACGCCGCACGAAGTCAGCCAGCAGAAGCCGGAGCTGTCGAAAGCAGTACTGGAATTCCTGGACAAATATCTCGGCCGGGTGAACTGACTCAGTATCAAGCAGAACGTTGCGGTGGCGAATCTACTGTTCGCCGCGGTACATGTGCTTCGCGTCGCGATTGTTTTCCTGGCACACGTACTCGTACATCTCGTCGTTGGGGTTCCACGGAATCGCCCAGCCACCCGACCACGGCTTGGTGTAAGCGCCCGGATCGTCGATAGTGGCGATGTAGCGCAGCGTGTCGTATTCAGGACGCTCGAAGGTCTCGGTCAGCTTGAGGTATTCGGTTGTCGGAATGCCTTCGCGGCTGAGCCAGAAACGCTGGTTGAAGTTGGTGCTTTCCACCACCAGCTTTTCGCCTTCCCAGTGGCCGATCGAATAGCCATGGAAGCTCGGATCGATGTCCTTGGGACGCTCGCGGCCGTCCATGTAGATCACGCGCCAGGTGTGCGGCCCGCCCACGCCCATCACGTAAATGCGCTGGAGCTCGGGAATATCGACGATCTCGAATCCATAAGGCGTGTGATAGAGGCGCGGACCGCCGGAGGACTTGCAGCGGACGTGCGGATCGTCGGCGGTATTGTTGGCCTGGCGCGAATAATACAGCGCGCGCGCCCAATCCTGAAAAGGCACGTCCGGGATCTTGAGGTTGGTGGGAAGATTGACCCGGTTATTATCGAGGCCCCGCCCGACGTTGGTGGCGAGAGTCGCGCCCGCGTTCCCGTTCCAGACACCCTTCTCGCCCGGCAGAGGGCCCAGCAGCACATGCCCGTCGGGACCGTGCGGCGTCGGACGGGAGGGCGGGCGCTGTTTGCCCTTGCCTCTACCCCCGCCTTTAAACTGGCCCTGCTGCCCGGGATTCTGTCCCTCAGGCGGCGGGATAAGCCCCTGGCCAACGCCCTGCCCGGCGTTTTGTCCGAAGGAGGGCACGGCAAATGAGAAAATCATCGCCGCGGATGCGACTGCAACCAAGCCAACCATTTCACGATTTCGCACTTCGACCCTCCTGACCGCACCGTCTAAACGCTTCGACTGCCCTAACACGACGAAAGAGCTATGGGATTTGGCCTTGGCTCGATCCGGCGCCCAGCTTCTGTCCGGTGTTCGCCATGGTGACGGACCGCGCGTTGCCGTGCTTTCCGCCGTCCTTGGCCAGGGTCCCCTCGACCACCACCTCATCGCCTTCTTTCATGGTGTTCTTCTTCCAGCCACTCCGTTCCAGAAGCCGTGGAGGACCCATCTCAAACGCCCAGTTGTCGATTTTGCCGCTCTCGTCCTTCACGTCGAGGTAAAAATAGACGTGCGGATTCATCCAGTCGACTTTGGTGATGACGCCCTTCAGTTCGATGGGCTTCTTGGCGTCATACTCGGCCGCGAAGGAATGGTGCGCCAGCAGCGGAGAAGCCGCCAGAAGCGCGCCGGTTATTCCTAAAATCGCAAACGCACGCAGTCTCATGATCAAGTCTCCTTAGGGTGTGCTTGAGTTATGTTTGCCGGACAACGATTCAGTCTCATGATTGCTTTCATCACAAAAATATTCATCTACGTCGGCGGGAACCCAGGAAAGGTTAAAGCTGCCGGTCCAAGGTCGTGTGTAAGCCCCTGGGTCGTTTACCGTTACCTCATATTTTAGCGTGTCGAAATCGGGCCGGGTGATGCGTTCGGTCAACGCCAGTTTTTCGGTATGGGGCAGGCCGCCATTGGTGAACCAGAAACGCTCGGTGAACGCGGTCGTTTCGGCCACCAGCGTATCGCCTTCCCACTTTGCCGTAGAGTACCCGTAGTAGGTGGGAGTCACCTCTTCCGGATCGGGATTTTTGCGCCCATCGAGCCAGATGATGCGCCAGTTGCGATTCCCGCCCGCGGACATGATAAAAATCCGCTGCCGGTCAGGCTGCTCGACGATCTGGACTCCGTAACGATCCTGGAATTGCCGCGGCCCACCCGGCGGGAGGCAAAAGGCCGTGGGATCGTCCTTCAGATTCTCGCGTTGGCGATACTCGTACAGCGCTTTGGCCCAAGGCTGGAACGGAGCCACCTTGCCGGCGTCGGAGAGATTGGCCAGCTGACCCCGATAGTCCATGCGGATGTTCCCGGCGCTGGTCTCGTACAGACCCACGGGGCTGGGATCGGCCCAAAAACCCTTTCCGCCCGGAACCGCGCCCAACCGAACATGTCCGTTGGGCCAATGCGGAGCCGGTTTCCCGGTGCGCGGGCCGGCCAGCTTGATGGTCGCGGGGTTCGCCGCCACTATTTTCTTGCCGCTGGCCAGGGTCAGCGACTTGCCGCTAATCTGCTTGCTGCCGTCGCGAGCCAGAATACCTTCGGCCGTGACGCTGTCGCCTACTTGGACGACCTCCCGGTTCCATCCATGGCCGCTCCGTTTGAGATCCAGTGTGCTTTGGTACTCGACGGCCCAATTGGTGACCTTGCCATTCGCCGCGCGGATGTCCAGCCACACGTAAACGTGAGGATTGGTCCAATCGAACTTGGTGACGGTTCCGCGCAAAGTGATGGGCTTCTTGCTATCGTATTCGGCCGCGATCGAGTGGTGCGCCAGCATGGGCGTAACCGCCGCGCTCAAGCTCAATAGCAGGTATACGAAGGTGCTTCTCATCGCTGCTCCTCTGTCCCTTGTTCCGGGGCTGGCCCGAAATTCTTCGCCAGATAATCCAGGATCAAGGAAAACTCCTCACTCGTCACTGGGGCGCCTTCATCGACCATGCCCTTAATCACGTTGTTCCACGCGTCCCGGGTGAGCGCCTGGCCTTGGAGTTTCTCCAATCCGTGACAAAAACTGCAAATTTCCTCGGCCAGTTCCTTGCCGCGATCTTTCGGCCCGAAATTCCTGGCGAGATATCCGACCAAGTCGGTGGTTTCTTCCTGGCTCAAACCCGCGCCCATTTTCGGGACCACACCTTGCCACTTTTCCCTGCTCCACTTTTTGCTGGTGACGACATCCAGGGTATGGCAGGCGCTGCAGGCCGATTTGAGGGTTTTCCTGCCTGGGCCTTCGGGAAGGGAAAGCGGGCTGGCGGCAAACACGGTTGCTCCGGCCAACAGTTGCATCCCCAACAGTGCTAGGTTTCGCGCCCACATTTCGGTCCATCAGGATCGTGTTAATCGCGGGTAAGCTTGAACTCGCCTTTTTGCGTGCCTGAGGTCCAGGTGCCGGTGATGGTGCGGTTATAAGAACCGATATTCTCCAGCTTCCCGTCGAAGACCATGTGCATCGGTTGGCCGGCCGGGTCTTTCACATCGGCCTCCAGATGCACCTCCCACTTGCTTGGATCGAGAGTAGCCACCTTCAAGGGGACCGAGTTGGCGCCTGGGTTTACCTTGCCCTCCACGATCTTGCTGTTCCAATGCATCAGGAAGACGATGGGCGTCTGTTGTGTGGGGGAAGTACCATATTCTCCGTGCCACGTTCCGGTCAAAGGGTGGCCTTCCTGGGCCAGCATAGGTAGGGCGAAGCCTGCAACGAAACAGGCCAAAACAGCGACGACGCGGCGCATCTTCTTCTCCTTACACACCTTACAGTTTTCCTTGGGCACTTTACAGGTCAACATTTTTGGCCCGCATTGTCAAGGGCGTACGGGATTAGACGCTTTTTAGCCGCTGGAGGTAACCGCTACCGGAAAGCAGACTTGGCCTGGCGATCCTCTTCCGCCTTGATGCCCGGGCCGTAGAGCTTCTCGAAGAAGCCTTCGCGCACCAGCCGGTCGACGGCGGAGTTGTCGATCACCGCGCGGAAGTCGAACTTTTTGAGTTGCGCACCGGATTGCGCGTCCACCGGATGATCGATCATATAGCGAACCGCGGCTGCCTTGAGATAGGGGACGCGCTCATACGTATTGGTGCTGGAGTAACGATCGTACACGCGCGCGATATCGGCCGGATCGTCATTCTTGTTGTACTTGAGATACGCCTTCACCGCGAAGGCCTTGTCCTCGTAGAAGCGCTTGATGGCTTCGGCGTGGGCCTTGATCAGCAGCTCGGGCAGCTGTGGATCGGCTGCGACGAGGCTCCTCTTATACAGGTACACCGTGGGCGCGTAGATGTCGTCGTAATCGCTGGTATTGGCAAGGCTCTTGTAGCCCTTGTCCTCCAGCTTGAAGTAAATCGGCGCGGTGAGCATGGTGGCGTCCACGCGGTTGCTCAAAAGAGCCGCGGCCCGGCCGTTGACGTCGGTACCGATGGGAACCCACTGCACATCCCGGGGACCCAGCCCGAACTTGGAGAGCAGGCCCACCGCATAGTTGTACGGCGCGTCGCCGAGTTGGCTGACGCCGATGCGCTTGCCCTTGAGATCGCGAACGCTCGCAAAGCGATTGGGCGCCATCAGCGCGAACAGGCTTTTCCGGTAGGGGCTGCCGATCATCACCAGCGATCCGTCTTTCGAAGACGCCTGCATGGCCTGCTCCAGCGGATAGTTGGTCATCTGGGCCTCGCCGCTGATGATCATCGCCACCGCGGCCGGATGTACCGCGAACACCAGCTTCGCCCGCAATCCGTACTTCTCGAAATAGCCGGCCTCCTGGGCAATATAGAGCGGCCAGGTAGTCCCCGTGCGGGTCGCGAAGTTGATGGTGATATCGCGCAGCGGCGCAGGTGTCTGCGCTCGCGCTGCGACAACCGTCAACAGCAGCGAAAAACTAGCGGCGATCGTCTTTGCCGAGAATATGCGAAACGTCCTGGTTGTTTTCATTGCAGATATATTCGAACAGATCGGCATTGGCCTGAAGGACGGAATGCCCGTACATGGTAAACGGCCGGGTATAGGCACCCGGATCGGTGATGGTGTCTTCGATTTCCAGATGACCGAGATCGGGACGGCGGAAACGCTCCACCACGTGCAACTGTTCGGTGTGCGGATGGCCCGCGAAATCGAACCAGAATTTATCGTTGAAGCCGATGGAATCGACCACCATGGTGTCGCCGTCCCAGCTTCCGATGGAATCGCCATACCAGGTGGGATCGGGATCGGTCAGATGCTTACGTCCATCGATAAATATCTGCCGGTAGCTGTGGATGTTCCCTTCAAACAGGAAGAAGATGTGCGTGGGCGTTTGCACGATCCGCCAGGGATAGGGCGCCATGCGAGGGACACCGGTCGGCAGGCAGTTGGCTTCCGGATCGTCCTTCGACATGCGCGTCGCGGCCAGCTTTTCGGCCCACGGCTGGATCGGCAGCTTTTCGCCCTTCTTTAGCGCGGTTTCGATGTTGTAGATGAAGCTGCGATCGGGGCTCCAGACGCCGGAGAGATCGGGCTTCCCCGATGACGTTCGCTGCGCGGGACCTTTGGGGGCGGACGCGCTGAGGCGCTCGGCCGTTTCGATCGCCTCACCCTGCGCAGCAGCGGTTCTCGCGGCCATCGCGATCACCAATAGGAATGTGAGACTCTTGAACACTATTTCTCCGGCTGATCGTAGCCGCCCAAGCGGCGAATCCAGATATCACGGTATCGCACCGGCTGCTGATGATCCTGCAACACCAGGGAATCCTCGGCGGGCTGCTCCACGTATTTGGCGAGCGCGCGGTGCACGGTGGGTCCCATCCATTCCTTGTGATTGTGAAGCAGCACTCCGTTGAGGAACACGGTCGCGTATGCCGGTTTCACCAGCTTACCGCCATCGAATTTGGGCGCCTCGAACACGATGTCGTAGCTTTGCCATTCGCCGGGCTTACGCGTGGCGTTCGCCAGCGGCGGCCATTGCCCGTAGAGCGCTCCAGCCTGGCCGTCGGCGTAGGTCGGATTCCGGTAGGAATCGAGCACCTGGACTTCGTAACGGCCCTGGAGATAGATCCCGCTATTCCCGCGATTCTGGCTGTTGCCGCGGACCTCGGCCGGCGCGGCCCATTCGACATGCAACTGCACGTCCCCGAATTTCTGTTTGGTCACGAGATCGCCGGCGCCCGGCGTAACTTCCAGGTATCCGTTGGCAACCTTCCAACTCCCCTGTTGGGGCATCTGCCATGCCGATAAATCCTTGCCGTCGAAGAGCACGATCGCGTCCGAGGGCGCGCCGCCGGGCTGCGTTGCGGGAGTCACCACGGGCGGATGCGGGCGCTTGGGATCGTGGACGTGAAATGGAAGACCCGGGAGCATGGGCGTATCGTCGTAGCCGAGGTCGTGGTTCGCTTGACCGAGCATGACCACACCGGTCGCCAGGAGTAGCAAGGCAAATCGACGCATAGGTCGCTTCCTGCGCCATGGTAACGCAAGTGGCGATCCTGGTGATCGAGCGTGAAAAAGGGGACAGAGCGGTCTGTCCCCTCTTTCGGCAATCTCTACAGCCGGCAGATCAACAATTCGCGCTCGTAGATCATCTCCGGAGGCAGATGATCGTGAAGCGCCAGGAACAGTTCTTCGTGCGACATGACTTCCTTGCGCCATTCAGCGCGGTCGAAAGTCTGCAGAGCATCGAATTGCTCCTTGGTGAAGGAAGGCAGACCTTCCCACTCGATGTCCTCATAGCGAGGCATCCAACCAATGGGAGTTTCGCGGCCGAGGGCGCGTCCGTGGGCCCGATCGACGATCCACTTCAGCACGCGCATGTTCTCGCTGAAACCCGGCCACAGGAACTTGCCGTCGGCATCCTTGCGGAACCAGTTCACGTGATAGATCCGCGGCGTCTCGCTCAAGCTGCGCTGCATCTTGATCCAGTGCCGGAAATAATCGCCCATGTGGTAGCCGCAGAACGGCAGCATGGCCATCGGATCGCGGCGGACCTGGCCGACCGTCCCGACAATCGCCGCAGTGGTTTCCGAACCCATGGTGGCGCCCGTATAGACACCGCCGCTCCAATTAAATGCCTGGTAAACCAGAGGCATGGTGGTCGCCCGGCGGCCACCGAAGATCATGGCGCTGATCGGAACGCCTTCGGGAGCTTCCCAGTCCGGGTCGATGGTGGGACATTGCGACGCGGGCGCGGTGAAACGCGAGTTGGGATGCGCCGCCTTGGCGCCGGTTTCCTTGCCGATCTGCGGAGTCCAGCGGTTGCCCTTCCAATCCGTGCATTCGGCCGGCGGATCGTCCGTCATGCCTTCCCACCACACTCCGCCTTCCGGTGTCAGCGCGACGTTGGTGAAGATCGAATTCTTCGCCAGTGTCGTCATGGCATTCGGATTGGTCTTCACCGACGTTCCCGGCGCTACGCCGAAGAACCCGGCTTCGGGATTGATGGCGCGCAGGCGGCCGTCGGCGTCCGGCTTGATCCAGGCGATATCGTCGCCCACCGTCCAGACCTTCCAGCCCTCGAATCCCCGGGGCGGGATCAGCATGGAGAAGTTAGTCTTGCCGCAGGCGCTGGGGAACGCGGCTGCTACGTAGGTCTTTTCGCCCTGCGGATCCTCGACACCCAGGATCAGCATGTGCTCGGCCATCCAGCCCTCATCGCGCGCGATGTTGGAGGCGATGCGCAGCGCGAAACACTTTTTACCCAGTAACGCATTGCCGCCGTAGCCCGAGCCATACGACCAGATCTCGCGGGTTTCGGGGAAGTGAACGATGTACTTCTCGTCGTTGCACGGCCATGGAACATCCTTGACGCCGGGGTTGAGCGGCATCCCTACGCTGTGCAAACACGGGACCACGCGCGTGTCCACCTTGTCGATTTCGGGATAAATCCGGGCCCCGATGCGCGCCATGATCCGCATGTTGACCACAACGTACGGAGAGTCGGTGAGTTGGACACCGATCTGGGACATGGGCGATCCCACGGGGCCCATGCTGAACGGCAGCACATACATCGTACGCCCCTGCATGCAGCCGCTGAACAGCTCTTTCAGCTTCCGGCGCATCTCGACCGGGTTGACCCAGTTGTTAGTAGGCCCGGCGTTGTCTTTCGACAGCGAGCAAATGAAGGTGCGGGCCTCGACGCGGGCGACATCGCTGGCAGCCGAGCGGGCGTAATAACAGCCCGGCCAGAGGTCTTCATTTAGCTTGATAAACGTCCCGCTTTCAACCATTTGGGCGCAGAGGGCGTCGTATTCTTCTTGCGATCCGTCCACCCAATGGATGTTTGCCGGCTTGGTGAGTTCGACCATCTTCTCGACCCAGCGGAGAAGGTGTTTGTTCTCACTCAAAGGCTTGGAAACATCACGGGCGGACTTGGTAGTTACCGTAGACATATCTCACCATTATCGCGCGAATCCGTGCGTTTCGCGATTGCAGGCGGTCGGCAGGCGACAAGATCGCCTGCCCCACAGTATTAGGAGATCATGACCTTGCGCGGGAACTGAGAGTTGTCTTCGAGGAAGGTCTTCTTCCTCTTGGAGAGATCAGCCGCAGTCGGTTGAACTTCGCCGTTGGCATCGGTGACGCGCGACACCAGCGTGTGCTCGCCCGGGGTAGCGCCGTCCCAACGGTGGGTGAACAGCTTCCACGAATATTGCGAATTCGAGGAATCGAGCGTCGCTTTCTGCCACGGGCCGTTGTCGATCTTCACTTCCACCGATTTCACCGGCGTCCCGTCGTTCAATACGAAGCCCATGACCTGGTATGCGGCGCCGCTCTTGCGAACCCGCGCGATCACCGATTTGGGCCGCATACGGGTGACTTCGGTTTCCACAAATTGCGTCTGCGGATCGCTCACGTCGCCGCTTCCGCCCTCGCCCCATACCGTGCGATACCACCGGGCCTGAAAGTTTCCGAGAAACCGGTCTTCCTGGAGGTGCACTTCCGCGAGCCACTTCACGTTCGCCACTCCATACCAGCCCGGCATAATCAGCCGTACCGGGAATCCCTGATTGAGAGTGAGCGGGTCGCCGTTCAGCGCGTAGGCGATCAGAGGCTCGGGTTTCATGGCGTTCTCGAGCGTCACGCTACGTCCGAACTGCTGATCGAGCTTGAGCATCTGCTGGCGGAAGGCGACGTCCAGCGGTCCGCGGTCGTAGCCGAAGAAGACGACTTCCCTGGCTTTCGGATGGACGCCGAGTTGTTTCAGCACGCGGCTCAAGGGGACGCCCGTAAATTTGCCACACGAGGACAGTCCCTGGACCGATCGCGGGCTGTTGCCGGAACATTCAAAGCCGTTGACCAGTTCGACCGATTTCATGGCTTTCAAATCGGCCAGCGTGAATTCGGTTGGCTTGTTCACCATTCCGGAGAACTTCAAACGATACTTGGCGGGGTCGATTTCTGGTTTCGCGAAGTGCTGGGTGGTGAAGAACTGATCCTTGGGCGTCAGCATGCCGTCGATCTTGCGGATATCGAGCTGGCGCATCGCGGCACCGGGGGCGGCGCCTCCCGGATTGAAGTTTTTGGGAAGGTCGATAAACGCGACGTCGGTCTCACCCTGCGCCCGCGCGGGCACAGGCAGTTCCTGCAGCAGCGCCAGCAGGCTGGTTGCGGCCAAGCCTCGGCGGAACGTTTCTCTGCGGCTGATCTGATCGGACATTGTGAGTTTCCCTCCTGTCCTTAAAGGAATCCAATTGATAATAGCACCGGGGAAGGAATCCTGTTCCCCGCCGATATACGGCTGGCATGGTACGCCGTCGGTACCGGGAACGCGTGAATCGGGCAATTGCAGGCTGCGTTAGGCTCGCTTAGATACTTTGCGCCGTTCGACGATGCGAACCAGCGAGCGGAGAGCCTCGTTGACCGATTTCGAGTCCGGGAAAACGCCGGCGATGTCGGGGTCAAGCAAGACCAAATTAGTTCCCGCCTGGTAGCGCCGGGCGTACTTGCCGACGACACCGCCGATGAAATCGTAGTCCTTACGCATCGGTGCTTCAGTCCGCTTTTTCTGGACGTTTTTCATATTGCTTTGTCTCACTGCGGTTCGCCAGACGAGCACTGATCAGCCGGATCCGCTCGCCCCTCTCAGTATGAACGATCACCAGCACGCGCTGGGCGCTGGACCGTCCGATGGTCACGTAGCGGTCCTCTTCCGCCGAATGATCCGGATTATGGATCGTACGTGATAGTGGGTCGCCGAACGCAGTCGTGGCTTCCTCGAAAGATACTCCGTGTTTTCGCCGGTTCCCTTGAGCCTTGGGATACGACCATTCAAAAAGGAAGCCACTCACAGGTTTACTTCAGTAAACGTGCGACTGCAGGCCACTTTACGCAAGATTGCTTGAACTCGCTAAAGAAGTGTGGCTGATCTTTGAGAATGCCTTCGCTTATGTGGTCGTCAAACGTCTTCTTCCAACTCGGGAGCGCCTCCGCGAAGAACCCTTGGAGGGCATCCTTGCGGGCGAGTTTATTATTAACCACAAAACAGAGATACTCCACCGTATTGAAGAACGTCGAGCTCCATGCGGTCTTCTCCGCGTCCGACATCGAATCGAAGTTTGACAGGTATCGCTGATCGAGTTCACGGATATCCCGAAAGATACCTTCAAGAACTTGCAATTGCGTGGCGAGAGCATTTTGACGCATGCCAATGGCGGCCATGATGAGTCCTACCGCGGCAAAGACAGTAGCAAGGGCTGTGGCGACTGCTCCAATAACTCCCCAAGATTCGGCGGTGAAACCGAGGAGCACTATGACTTGTTGGGTGATCCGCTCCCTGAATGCGTTGGGGTGTTTTGTGGCTGGTTAGATCCTTGCCCTGGTTCAGCTGAACCCTGATTTGATGGTGCAGGTCGCCTTACGACCTGCTCGGAAGCAGGGACATAACCATGCTTTTCGAGGGTTGATGGATCATGATTCTTGTCCATTAGCTACACCCACTCGTTCCGCCGCAATTTTCGCACTTGTAGCAAGAACCGTTACGGGTCATCAGGCCGCCGCATTCCGAACACGACGGGGCGTCGGAGACGGCCGGGGAAAACGGCAGCGCCTGCTGCGGATCGGGCTCGGTGACGCGGAGCACGGGGGATTCGCCGGCTTCGCCGCTGGCGGCATATTCCTCGCCGATGAAGCGCGCGCCCATCCAGCGGAAGATGTAATCCATGATGGATTTGGCGTACGGGACAGTCGGGTTGCCGGTCCAGCCGCTGGGCTCGAAGCGCACGTGGCTGAATTTGTCGACGAAGAACTTCAGCGGCACGCCGTACTGCAGCGCGTAGCTGATAGCAGTGGCGAAAGCATCCATCAGGCCCGAGATGGTGGAGCCTTCCTTGGCCATGGTGACGAACAACTCGCCGGGCGAGCCATCGTCATAGAGACCAACGGTCATATAACCCTCATGGCCGCCGATCGAAAACTTGTGGGTGATTGCGTTTCGCTCAGCGGGGAGCTTGCGGCGCACCGGCCGGTAGACGATCTTCTCTTCGATCTTGATGGTGGGGACATTGTTGGCGCTTGTGGCCGCGGGACCGTTTGCCGCCTTCGCGCCCTTCGATGTTCCGGAGCTGAGTGGCTGCACGCGCTTGGAGTTATCGCGATAGATCGCGACGGCCTTCAATCCGAGCTTCCAGCTCTCGGTATACGCGCTCATGACGTCTTCCACCGTACACTCTTCCGGCATGTTGATAGTCTTGGAGATTGCCCCGGAGATAAAAGGCTGCACCGCCGCCATCATGCGCACGTGGCCCATGTAATGGATGGACCGGCTGCCGTTCTGCGGCCGGAAGCTGCAATCGAAGCAGGCCAGGTGCTGGTCCTTCAAATGGGGCGCGCCCTCGATGGTGCCGGTGGAATCGATGTGCTCGACGATGGCGTTAACCTGGTCGGGAGTGTAGCCCAGCTTGATCAGCGCGTTCGGCACGGTTTGGTTTACGATCTTGATGACGCCGCCGCCAACCAGCTTCTTGTACTTCACCAGGGCCAGATCGGGTTCGATGCCGGTGGTGTCGCAATCCATCATGAAACCGATGGTGCCGGTGGGCGCGATCACCGTGGTCTGGGCGTTGCGGAATCCCGCGACCCGGCCCAGGTCGTAGGCTTCTTCCCAGCACTTGCGCGCGTTTTCATAGACGGCCTGCGGCACGCGCTTGCTGTCGATCCGGAGAGTCGCGTCGCGGTGCATGCGGATCACGTCCAGGAACGGCTCCTCATTAACGGCGTAGCCCTCGCACGGACCAGTAGAATCGGCCGAGATGCCGGCGCTGGTCAGGTACGCCTGCCCGCACATGATGGCAGACAGCGCGGCGGCCCAATCGCGGCCCTGATCGCTGTCATAAGGGATGCCCATGGACATGAGCAGCGCGCCCAGGTTGGCATAGCCCAGCCCCAGCGGGCGGAAATCGTGCGAATTCTTGGCGATCTTCTCGGTGGGATAGGTCGCGTTATCGACGATGATCTCCTGCGCCATGACGATCGTGTCCACGGCGTTGCGGTAGGCTTCGACGTCGAATTGGCCGTCGACGCCGACAAACTTCATCAGATTCAAGGACGCCAGGTTGCAGGCGGAATCGTCCAGGAACATGTATTCCGAACAGGGATTCGACGCATTGATGCGCGCCGTGTTCTTGGAGGTGTGCCAACGGTTGATGGTGGTATCGAACTGCATGCCGGGATCGCCGCACTGGTGCGTGGCTTCGGCGATCTGGCGCATCAGGTCGCGGGCTTTATAGCGATCCACGGGCTGGCCGTTCCCGCGCGATTTGGTCCACCAGTCGGAATCGGATTCCGCGGCTTCCATGAACTCGTCCGTGGCGCGCACGCTGTTGTTGGCGTTCTGGAAGAAGATGGAACCGTAGGCTTCGCCATCGAGCGAAGAATCGTAGCCCGCATCGATCAGCGTGTGAGCTTTCTTCTCTTCCTTGGCCTTGCACCAGACGAACGCTTCGATGTCGGGGTGATCGGCGTTGAGGATCACCATTTTCGCGGCGCGGCGAGTCTTGCCTCCGCTCTTGATCACGCCGGCGAAGGCGTCGAAGCCCTTCATGAAGCTTAACGGGCCGGACGCGCGGCCGCCGCTCGAAAGCAGCCCGTTCTCTTCCCGCAGCGTCGAGAGATTGGTGCCGGTGCCCGAGCCCCACTTGAACAACATTCCTTCGGTCTTCGCCAGGTCGAGAATCGATTCCAGCGTATCGCCCACCGAATTGATGAAGCACGCCGAGCACTGGGGACGCGACTCGCCCAGGTTCAGTTTCCGGACCGCATTGGTTGCATCGTCATAGTAGAAGCCGTAGCCGCGCGGCTCCTTCACCCCGACATTGAACCAGACCGGCGAGTTGAAACACGCCTTCTGGGTCAGCATCAGGTGGGTGAGTTCGTTGCGGAAATTCTCGGCGTCTTCGGGAGTCTTGAAGTAGCGCTGTTCGGCGCCCCAGCCGGCGATGGTGTCGCACACGCGGGAAACGAGTTGGCGGACGCTGGTTTCGCGCTCCGGCGAGCCCATTTTGCCGTAGAAATACTTGCTGACGACGATGTTGGTGGCCGTCTGGGACCAATCCACCGGCACTTCGACGTCGCGCTGCTCGAAAATGACCGCGCCCTTGTCGTTTCCAATGGTGGCGTTGCGAAGCTCCCATTGCACGTCGTCATAAGGGGTTTTCCCGGGCTCTAGCCGGGCGGTGAAGTACCGCGGGAAAACCACACCGATACGCTCCGGAACGGGGATCGGCCTCCGAACGTCTTTCAGCTTCATAGCAACACTCAACCCTAATTGTCCCATGGTCAACGCCTCTCTCTTTTTCTGCAGGGGGAGGGAATCCTTCGCAACTCACCCGGTCTGAAGAATTCCGCTGTCGGCCATGTTAACCCCCACATCTGGAGGTGTCAATCAGAAAACACACCAGTGGTCGTATGCCACTGACGAATCAACAGATTTAGCGAATCACCACATTCTTAATCGACAATGTACCTTTCGTGCTATACTCAGGTACGTGAGCAGGCTCAGTCACTTACAAGCTTTAGAGGCTGAAAGCATCCATATTATCCGCGAAGTGGCCTCCGAATTCCAGCGTCCCGTGATGCTGTATTCGATCGGCAAGGATTCGTCGGTGATGGTTCGGCTGGCGCAGAAGGCGTTTCACCCGGGCCCTATCCCGTTTCCGCTGCTGCACGTGGACACGACTTACAAGTTCAAAGAGATGATCGAATTTCGCGACCGGTTCACAGCCGAGCTGGGCGTGAAGCTGATCGTGCATTCGAACACCTCGGCGCTCGAAGCCGGCGCGAATCCATTCCGGCTTGGGACGGAGCGCTGCTGCGGGTTGCTGAAAACGCAATCGCTGCTCGACGCGCTGCGCGCCGGTGGATATGACGCGGCGTTCGGCGGGGCTCGGCGCGACGAGGAAAAATCGCGCGCCAAGGAGCGGATTTTCTCGTTCCGCGATTCGCTGGGCCAGTGGGATCCAAAGAACCAGCGTCCCGAGCTCTGGAACATCTTTAACGGCCGCGTGGAGCCGGGCGAAAGCATCCGCGTGTTTCCGCTCTCGAACTGGACCGAGATGGACGTGTGGCAGTACATCCACGTGGAGAACATCCCCATCGTGCCGCTGTATTTCGCCAAAGACCGGCAGGTGCTGGTGCGGGGGAACTCTCTCATCGTTCCCGAACAGGACTTCGTCAAACCGCAACTGGGCGATCGCCTGGAGACGGTGCGGTGCAGGATGCGATCCCTGGGCTGCTCGCCGTGCACCGGAGCGGTCCGGTCGGATGCCGACACGCTTCCCAAGATCATCGCGGAGCTGGCGGCGGTGCGGAATTCAGAGCGCGAGAATCGCGTGATCGATCACGATCGCGAAGGATCGATGGAATTGAAGAAACGCGAAGGGTACTTCTAGAATTATGTCTGCGACCTCCGTGGAACAACCTTCCCAGCAATTTGACTTCGAACAATTCCTTGCCGCCGAGGAATCCAAGGGCCTGCTGCGCCTGACTACGGCGGGCAGCGTCGACGACGGCAAGAGCACGCTGATCGGCCGGCTGCTGCATGACGCCAAAGGCGCGTACGAAGACCAGCTCGAATCGGCGGTCCGCGGCGGCCAGATCGATTTCTCGCTGCTGACCGACGGCCTCCGCGCGGAACGCGAGCAAGGCATCACCATCGACGTCGCGTACCGCTATTTCGCGACGCCCAAACGCAAATTCATCCTGGCGGACACCCCCGGCCACGAGCAGTACACGCGCAACATGGCCACCGGCGCTTCGACCGCCGAGCTCGCCATCATCCTGCTGGATGCGCATCGCGGGCTGACCACGCAATCGCGCCGGCATGCGTTCATCGCGACGATGCTGGGCATCCCGAATTTCGTGATCGCGGTGAACAAGATGGATCTTGCGGGGTACGACCAGGAGGTATTCAACCGCATCCGCGCGGAATTCGAGCCGTTCCTGGAGCGCATCGGCACGAAGAATTACTACTTCCTCCCGTTGAGCGCGCTGAAGGGCGATAACGTGGTCGATCGCGGCTCGCACATGCCTTGGTTCGAGGGTCCATGTCTGCTGGAGTATCTGGAAACGGTGGAACCCGCCGACAAGATGACCGAGGCGCCCTTCCGCATGGCGGTGCAGCGAGTGGTTCGGCCGGATCCGACTTTCCGTGGGTATGCCGGGCTGATCGGATCAGGAACTATCCGGCCCGGCGATGAAGTGCAGGCGCTGCCGTCCGGCAGGCGCTCCAAAGTTCGCCGCATCGTCACGTTCGACGGCGACCTGGAGGTGGCGCATGCGCCCATGTCGGTCACGCTCACGCTGGCCGATGAGATCGACATCAGCCGCGGCGACATGATCTCGTCGGGACCGCCGCCGCAATCGGCGCGCATATTCGACGCGACCATGGTCTGGTTCGACGCGCATCCGCTCGATCCGGCGCACGACTATCTGGTCAAGCACACTTCGCACACCGTCCCGGCCAGAGTCGACGGCGTGCGCCATCTGGTGAACGTCGCCACGCTTGAGAACGAACCGGCCACCAGCCTGGCGATGAACGAAATCGGCGTGGTGCGCATCGCCACAGCTAAACCGATCTTCTTCGACCCGTATCGCGAGAATCGGGTCACCGGCAGCTTTATTCTGATCGACCGGAAAACCAATCATACGGCCGGGGCTGGAATGATTCTGGCGGGGGCCGAAGGGTCGCTCGAAGACGCGGCGGATCGCCTGGTGCGGCTGGTGCGAGCGGCGGTTCCCGAAGGCTCGCAGCTGAATCTCCCCTCCGACGACGCGCAGGCGTTGGAAGTGGTTCGCGGATTACTTAAGGGGGTTGTGACCCGATAGGAATGAAATGAGCGTTGCCGCTATCGAATCGAAAACCGAACAGGCCCAAGAGCTGATTTCCAAGATTCTGGGAGACGCGGCCATGCCGTGCGTCACGTCCAGCTTCCAATCCGAGTGCGTGGTGCTGGTGCACATGCTGCTGGCCCATAAGCCGCAGATCCCGGTGCTGTTTCTCGAAACCGGATATCACTTTCCGGAGACCATCGAGTATCGCGACCGTCTGACCGCGGAGTGGAAACTCAACTTATTTAATCTCGAAGCCAAGCAAAGTGTAGCGGACCAGGAATCACAGTTCGGGATTCTCAACCAGACCGATCCGACGCGCTGCTGCAAGCTGCGCAAGGTCGAACCGCTCTTTTCTGGGCTTGAGCGCTATGACACCTGGTTTACCGCGCTGCGGCGCGACCAATCGCCCACACGCGCGAATCTCCAGGCTGTGGAACCCTTCAAGCTGCCCAGCGGGAAAGCGATCCAGAAGATCAGCCCGCTGGCGGATTGGACCACGCGCGACGTCTGGCAGTACATGCAGGCCCACAACATCCCGGAGCTTTCGCTCTACGATCTGGGCTACACCAGCATCGGCTGCAAACCGTGCACGAAGCTGCCTCTCGATCCCAACGATCCTCGCTCCGGCCGCTGGCAGGGCCAGGGCAAGCTCGAGTGCGGTATCCACATCCAAGACAAATAGATCCTGATGGAAATCGCACTGGGGTTCATCATCGCGATCTTTATCGCGCTCACCGGGGTCGGCGCGGGTTCGATGACCACGCCGCTGCTGATCCTGCTGATCGGCATGCCGACCAGGCAGGCGGTGGGCACCGCGCTGATCTTCGGAGCGGCGGTGAAGATCCTGACCACGCCGATGTACATCGCGCGCAGACAGGTGAATTGGCGCGCGTTCGGATTCCTGCTGGCGACCGGACTGCCAGGCGTGCTCATCGGCACGCTGGTGCTGCAAGGCTTCAAGAGCGACCTGCTGACGGCGTTTGTCGGGTTCACGATTGTGAGCATCGCGACGCTCAACCTGTTCCGCTTCTCCAGCATTACCCGGCATGACCGCACGCCGTGGCTGGCCGCGGTCGCCTTACCGATCGGCATCGAAGTAGGCTTTTCGTCCGCGGGAGCCGGCGCCTTGGGCGCGCTGTGCCTGATGAACATGACCACCATGGTTCCCGCGGCCGTGGTCGGAACGGATCTGAGCTTCGGCCTGGTGCTATCGACGGTGGGCGGCGGGATTCACGCGGCGCTGGGCGATCTGAACACTCCGGTATTAATCAAGCTGCTGATCGGCGGCGCGGCCGGAGCACTAACGGGTGGCGCGCTCGCAAACCGGCTGCCTTCGCAGAAGCTTCGGCTGGCGCTCAGCGTGGCGCTGGTGCTGCTGGGCGCGAATCTGTGCTGGAGGGGCTTGTCGGACTACTGGAAAACACAAGTTCAAGAGCCGCAGGCTCAAGAACTCACCGTCAAGAAGTAACGCCGGGGATCAGTCACGATGTGACGCCTTGAATCGGTCACGATGTGACCTCCAGCATCACCGGCGCGAGCTTCCGCCGTCCGATGCTGACCTGAAGCTCGTGCCGTCCGGGACCGATCTCCTCGGGCAGGCGGAAATCCACTTCGAATCGCTGCGGCTTCGGATCGGTGCAGAGAAATTCCCGATCGCCCACCGGAACGCCGCCCACGGACGCCTCGATTTCATGCGGGTGCGCGACCTCTTCCAGAATCATCTTGACGTGGCGCGTCTCGATGCGCTTGTCGGCCACCAGATTCGTCCCGTCCGTCACGGAGCACAGGCAAGGCACCGATGGGCCTGGAGGAATCACCCGCAAGGTAGCCAAAGGGGCCAAAGGCCCTTCGAGCCAGCGCAATTCGACGGGGAGCAATCCGGTTGCCTCCAGCTCCGGCAGCACCACGCTGACCTGTTGCAGACCGTCCTTCATGATCGGGCCGATGGAGGTGACCGTTCCCAGCGAATCGCCCACTTGAACGCGCAGGTGGTGGAGTCCCGCGTCGGCAGGAAGATTTTCGACCCACAGCGAAATCGACGCATATCGTCCACGCGATGGCGCTCCCGGCTCCGAGCTTTGTGCGTTGGTCACACGCCGGATGCGTGAGGTGCCGGCCGGGAACTGGCGATCCTCCTGCTGCGCTTGCCAGCCCTGCGGCTGCTTGCGCCAGGTGGTCCACATGTATTGTGTTCCGGCGCCTTCCAGAGCCAAGAGCTGGATGTCGTGGAGTTGCGTGAATTCGACGATCTCACTGGTCGTGGTGCGCGCGCCGGACCACGTATCGAGGGAAGTATCGCGAGCAGGCATCCCGTTGAACTGGAGCCGCGCGAAGCCGCCGGTTTTCAGCACGCGATGGGTTTCGCGCATGTACGCGGCGATCACCTCGCGGCTGGGCACATGCTGGAACACGGCATAGGAATAGACGAAATCGAACGTTTCGCCGGGGAACTCGGCCAGACTCGCCCCATCGGTGAGATGAGGATGCGCGTTGGGGGTGTCGCGAAGGCGTTCACGCGCCAAGGCGATCATCTCGTCGGAGACGTCCACGCCATGGATTTCCGTGAAGTGGCGGCTCATGGGCCGCATCAGGCGGCCCGGACCGCAGCCGATCTCGAGCGCTTTCCACATGCTGCGCTGAGGCGCTGGCACGCGGCGCAACTCGGATTCCAGGATGTTGATGACGTCGGTAGCGGTGGCGAGGAAATCCACATCGCTCTGCTGGCGGCGGCCGAAAGCGACGTAGTAGCCGGCGTCTTCGCGGGCGCGCGCGTTCCAGTCATCGCGCATATCGTTCCTCACGTCAGGGCCTCACGTCAGGGAGCATGCGCCCGGAAACTTCGGAATCGTCCATGTTGCTCACGGAGAATGTTACTTGCGGCTGGAATAGCGGTTGAGCTCGGTCATCAGAGCTTCCGCCTCTTTAGGCGGTTTCACCGTGCCCTTCATGATGATGTCGCGATTGCTGATCTTTTTGCCGTACAGATCGCGGTTCCAATCCGAATCCTCGCGCAGCGTCGCCCCACTCAAGGAAATGCCCGCGAACAGGCCCCGCTGGCGGGACCAGGTGAGGATCTCGGCAGTCAGTGCGGCATCCGTTTCCGCCTGTGTGGATCGGCCGACGGGTCCAGCCGCCACGGAGGCGTCCGCGCCGAGCGTGAATTTCGTCGAGAGCAGCCGGTCCATGCCTTTTTGGTTCATCACCAGCATGAATACATCGGTTTCAGCACCGCCCAGCTGGAACCCGAAGCTCCCACCCTCCACGCGAACGGAGCCGGGCGCGGACCAGCCTACGCCGCCGGATCGCCGGCAGCTTACAAATCCTTTCCCGTATTTGGCGCCCACAATAAAGGCGCCCTTCTTCAGGCCGGGCACGATTACGATGCACTGGGCTCGGTTGAGAAGATCCTGGGGAATGGCCTTATCGGGCGTGTCCATGACCTCTTTCAGGGAATCGGCGGCGGCCACCAGGCGTTCCGGTGCTTCGGCGGCGGACAACAAGCCCGCACCCAGCGTCACAGCGGCGATCCACGTCAATTTCACCATCGGGTTCAGCTTCATCAGTCTCCTCCATGCTTCATCATCGAATGACTCTGCGCTTTGTTTGCATCATCGCATACGCGACGCGGACCATCGCGCCCTGGGTTGGATGGATCCGGAGGCGTTTTCGTTACGATTCGTCCCGCTCCACGATACTGGACACTTCCGCCTTGCGGACCCCGTAGATTCTGCGGATGGTCCGGCAGATTTCGGCGGCCACGCGCTCCGGCTTTTCTTTCGGGTCCAAATCGAGTTCTACTTTTAAGTACACATCGGTGCGCGGCACATTTTGATGATACGACGCCCGGATTCTCAGAGCCGCGATGATACGATGAAGGGGTTCCGTTCGATAACCCAGCGTGAATAGTCCTTGCAAATTATGTGAAAAGAGGCGCGCGAAACGGTACTGTCCGGGCGTGCAGGGCGAAATCTGTTCCGTCTGCTGCGGCACGGAACGTGAAGTTACCATAGACTGTCCGCTGGATTGCGAGTACCTGCGCGAGGCGCGATTACGGGACCGGCCGGTCCCGATCGCGGAGGAAAGTCTTCCTAATAAAGACATCCAGGTGAGCGAGGATTTCATCCGCAAGCAGGAACAGGTAGTGATGTGGCTGGGAAACGCTTTGGCGCGGGTGATGGAAGCGCGCCGGTCCGTCGACGGCGACGCGCGAGAAGGAACCGAGTCACTCATTAAGACCTACCGGACGCTCGAATCCGGCTTAATCTATGAAACACGGCCGAACAATCCTTACGCCGCCGAGATCCAGGAAGGGCTGAAGCAGGCGATCGACGAGTTGCGTAAACGGCTGGCCGAAACCAGCGGCATGCAGACGCTGCGGGACGCCGACGTGCTCGGTTCGCTGGTCTTCCTGCAAAGGCTCGAGCTGCAGCACAACAATGGAAGGCGTCGCAGCCGCGCGTTTTTCGATTTTCTACGCACGTATTTTCCGATGCAGGCGGAGCCGCCTGCGGTCGTGGTCTCATGAGCGAGCCTGTGAGCGTTTCCACAGGATATGTAATCTTCGCGCATGGATCGAGCATCGAATCGGCTAACGAAGCGGTTCGGACGGTCGCGGCGGAAATGGCGCGGCGAGGCGGGCTGGAAACCGTCGTGGCGGCGTTCCTCGAAGGCGGCCAGCCGGATTTGCCCGGAGCGCTGGAGGCGCTTGCGACTAAGGTTTCGCGCGTGGTGGTGGTGCCTTACTTCCTGACGCTCGGCCTTCACCTGCAGCGCGATTTGCCAAGGCTGATCGATCAGGTCAAGACCGCCCATCCCGGACTGACCATCGAGGTGACGCCGCCGCTCGATCAGCATCCGGCGATGGTCGAGGCGCTGCTGGACAGAGCGCTCGCGCATCTTAAATAAGCATGGAAGCAAGGTTGGGCGCATGTTAGCAAGGCTAATCGGCTCCCGGGAGATCGCGCCCGGCGTGCGGCATTTCGAATTTGAAGCGCTGGGAGTGGAGCGGCTGGAGTTCGTGCCGGGGCAGTTCACATCCTTCACCGGCATGGTCGAGGGAAAGGAAATCACACGCGCGTATTCCATGGCGTCGGCGCCATCGGGAACCAACCGGTTTGACTTGTGCCTGAACCGGGCGGAGCCGGGTCATCTGTCCCCTCGCCTGTTCGATATGAAACCGGGCGACCGCATCGAGATGCGCCAGCCGCTGGGTATGTTCGTGCTGCGGCAGCAGGCTCCACGCGATTCGATTTTCGTCGCCACGGGTACCGGCATCGCGCCATTCCGCTCCATGCTCGAAGCCCACCTGAACGCATCCTCACCCGCATTCACCCTGCTGTTCGGCGTGCGGTACGAATCGCACCTGTTGTATCGCGAGGAGTTCGAGAAGATGGCGCGCGCTCATGCAAACTTTCGATTCTGGCCGACGCTGACTCGTCCGGACGCGGGATGGAAAGGACGCCAGGGCCGGGTGCAGACGCATTTGGCGGAAGCCATCGGAGACCGGCGCGACGTGGATTTCTACCTGTGCGGTCTCAAAGAAATGGTGGACGAAGTCCGCGGCATTCTGAAGGGCCAAGGCTTCGATCGCAAACAAATCTTCTACGAGAAATACGACTAATGCGGCAGACCATTCTGATCCTGAGTGGTGTCTGTGTATTCGCGGCGTCGGCGACCGTGATGGTCGCGATCATGCCCTCTCCGCTGAAGGATTCCGATTACCTGGTGATCGGCTCCGTCGCGACCTTGGTTGCGTTGTTGGTGATGTTCGTGGCTTTGCTCGCCACACGGCTGAAATCGCCCGACCCGTTTTTCAAGAAGCGCAAGAAGAAGCGCTGAGTGGCGCAAAAAGGGGTCAGACGACATTTTGGTTTCCAAGCTGGCTCTGCTGCCGTGGGCGCCTCACAAAATGTCGTCTGACCCCTTTTTGCTCAGGCTGAAGCGCTAGCGAGCCGGGCGAACTTCCACCTGCTTGTAGATCGCGCGGGTCTGATCGAGGGTCGGGAAGCTCATCCCGGGCAGTGAAGCCGTCGCGGTTCCCGCTGCCACGGCCCAGCGGAGAGCATCGGCGAATGGCTTCTTCTTGTCCACCGCCCAGACAAAAGCGGCCGCCAGCGCATCTCCCGCGCCAATGGGACAGAGAGCTTCCACGCGCGGCGGCAGCACCTCCAGGATTCCTTCGGACGACGAGGCCACCGCGCCCCGGCTGCCCAGCGACAGAATCACGGCTTCCGGTCCCATGTCGTGAATGCGTTTCACGGCTTCCAGCGACTGGCTGCGGGTGATGATGGCACGCCCCAGCAGGCGCTCGGCTTCCTGTTGATTCGGAGATATGACCGATGGCCGGGCCTCCAGCGCGTGATTGAGCGCATCGCCATCGGCATCGAGCAGGGTCTTGACGCCGCGGCTCTGGGCCAGCGCGATGATGTCCGAGTAAAACTGCGGCGGAACCCCGGGCTGGGTGCTGCCGCAGAGCATGAGCCAACTGGCTTTTTTGAGACGTGCTTCGACCAGGTCGCGCACGGCTTTCACTTCCTCTTCCTCCAAAGGCGCGCCGATTTCATTCAGCTTGATGGTCAGACCCTGTTTATCCGAGATGGTCAAATTCGCGCGACCTTCCGCGTGCACGCGGACCACTTCGAACGGAAATCCCATCCCTCCTAAGAAGTGTTCCATGCGCTTGCCAATTTCGCCGCCGGAAGTCAACAATGCGAGTGTTTTTCCGCCGAACGCGTGAATCACCTGCGAGGCGTTGACCCCGCGCCCTCCGGCCGCTTCGCCGCGCGACAAAATGTATCCGCGATCCTCAAACGCGATCCGGTCGGAAATGATGGTTCGATCGATGGCGGGATTGATGGTCAGTGTGAGAATCAAGCTAACATGGTAGCTCGACCTTGCGGCATCATCCACATTTTACGGCGTATCTGGCGCTGATTTGTGTGTGTGTGCTTTGGGGCACCACGTACCTGGGAATCCGCATCGCCCTGGACTCTTTCCCGCCCGCGCTGCTCGTATGCCTGCGAACTTTGATCTCGGGGGGCATCACGGTCACCGTGGCGGCGATGATCGGCGCGCATCTCCCGCGCGGGCGCGATCTATGGATCACAGCGGGCTACGGCCTGATGGTGATCGCCGTGGGCAACGGCACGCTGGCCGTGGTCGAGCAGTGGATTCCCACCGGGCTCACCTCACTGTTCGTAACCACTGCGCCATTTTGGTTCGTCGGCATCGATGCGCTGCTGGCGGGTGGCGAGAAACTTCATGCGCCGACCATGCGCGGACTGCTGGTGGGCTTCGCGGGCGTGCTTCTGCTCATCGCGCCGGCCGCCTGGACCGCCCTGGCCGGGCATACATTCGCGTCCGGAGGCGCGGTCGTGCTGGGGTTCGTGCTCCTGCAACTGAGCGGCGCGAGCTGGGCCCTCGGATCGCTCCTGCAGCGCAACCGGCGATCGCGGATGCATCCGTTCGTAATCGGCGGAGTGCAGCAGCTCACCACCGGGCTGGTGTTGCTGGTGCCGAGCATTTTCGAATTGCCCTCGGCGCACTGGTCGGCGCGCGGCATGGGAGCGATCGTGTACCTGGCGATCTTCGGCGGCATCGTCGGGTACGGCTGCTACGCGCTGGCGATCAGCCGGCTGCCGCTCGCGATCGCATCGATCTACACGTATATCAATCCGGTGGTGGCGGTTTTTCTGGGCTGGTGGGTGTACCGGGAACGGTTCGGCCTGCGCGAGGCGGGCGCCATGGCGGTTATTTTCGCGGGCGTGGCGATGGTGCGGCGGGCGAATTTAGTGCCGGTTCAGAATCTTCGCGCCGACCGCGCCGCCGAGAGCAGTTAACAGGGTGTAGGACAGGAAAGTATCCAGCAGACCCAGCGCCAGGCCGGAAGGAGTCCGCAGGAGATCGATGCGCTTGGTCAGTTCGTCTTGAGAAACGGACGACATCTTGGCCATCTGATCGCGCATGCTCTGCACAAAGTCTGGCTGCGAGAGCATCAGCATCACTAGCGTGAGCACCACTGTAACAATTGCAAAGACGATGATGCCGGAAATCCACCCCAGGCGGGCTCCCGCCAGCACCGTGACTTTCTGGCCCGTGCGCCGGCGATAAAGGTACACGGCGAAAAATCCTCCCGCCACAGGAACTGCTAATGCCAGGGGCCCCGCCACAGCCGAGAGCAGAAACATGGGAATCCCGGTGGCCAGCGCCACCCGAACCGCTATCGCATTGCGAAAGCTGATGGGAGGAGGCTCGGCCGGTTGCGGCGAAGGCGGCGGATCCGGAGCTACGACGATCGGCTGTTCCTCAACCGGCACATCTTCTTCCCGCTGCGGCCTGCCGCACTTGTGGCAGAACCGGGCGTCCGGAGGAAGTTGCGCGCCGCAGGTGCAATATTCAGGCACGCTTTCAGTTTGACACGTTTTAGAAGGCTGGCACGTTATTCTGAATGGAGGGTATGTCTCTTACGCTGCTGGTGCTTGCCGATCCGTCGGCTTCGTGGCTCAAATTACTGGGGAACCTGGGACCTGAGATCAACCTGATCGTCAGCAACGATCCCGCGAAGGTTCGCGAATTCGCCCCGCAGGCCGACGTCATCGTGAACGGGACGTCGAATCCACCGCTACTGAGCGCGGCGGTGCCGCCGGCCCATCGGGCCAAATGGATTCACTCGCTATGGACCGGCGTGGACAACGTCCTCTGTCCGGAAATACTGGCGAGTCGCCTGCCCCTCACCAACGGACGCGGCGTGTTCCGCAGGCCTCTGGCCGAATGGACCATCGGAGCGATGTTGTATTTCGCTTACAACATGCGGCGCATGATCCGGCAGCAGCAGGCCGGCGTTTGGGAGGCGTTCACCACCGAGGAAATCCAGGGCAAGACGCTGGGGATCGTGGGATACGGCGGGATCGGCAGCACGGCGGCGGAACTGGCGCGACCGTTTGGCGTGCGGATCGTCGCGCTGCGGCGGCGTTCGGAGTTGTTCAGGCAGGATCCCTTGGTGGACCAGAGTTTCGCTCTTGCGCAGATCAACCAGCTCATGGCCGCGAGCGATTACGTGCTGCTGGCCGCGCCATTGACCGAGGAAACGCGCGGGATGATCGGTGCGCCGCAGATCGCCGCCATGAAGCCCACGGCCGTGCTGATTAACGTCGGCCGGGGAGCCGTGGTGGATGAGCCGGCACTGGTCGAGGCTCTCGAAAACGGAAAAATTCGCGGGGCCGCGCTGGATGTGTTCGCGGTGGAACCGCTTCCGGCCACGCATCCTTTTTATAAAATGGAAAACGTCTTGCTTTCGCCCCACACTGCGGATCACGTGCGGGATTTCATTCACCTGGCAGTGGAGTGCTTTCTCGAGAACCTGCGCCTCTTTCGGGCTAACGAGCCATTGCTGAACCTGGTGGATAAACATGCCGGCTACTGAGACCTTGCGGTCAGAGGTCGCTTTCGACGACATCCGTCATGCCGCCGTACGCATCAAGAGCATCGCCAAGCGCACGCCCGTCATGCATTCGCGCGGGTTCGACGCCGCGGCTAAGCTCTCGGCGTTCTTCAAGTGCGAAAACTTCCAGACCGGAGGCGCGTTCAAGATCCGCGGCGCGTCGAACTTCGTGTTTTCCATTCCCAAGGCGGATCTTCCCCGTGGAGTCGTCGCATTTTCCTCGGGCAACCACGCCCAGGCAGTCGCGATCGCGGCGCGCGCCGTGGGAATTCCGGCCACGCTGGTGATGCCGGTGGACGCGCCCCGTTCGAAACTCGAAGCGACGCGGGCGCAGGGCGCGAAAATCGTCGAATACGACCGCTTCCGCGACGACCGCGCGGCCATCGGAGCGCGCATCGCGGCTGAAACCGGGGCCACGTTGGTCCCGCCGTTCGATCATCCCTGGATCATCGCGGGCCAGGGAACCACGGCGCTGGAGCTGCTGGAAGAAGTTCCCGACCTGGATGCGCTGGTGGCGCCGATCGGGGGCGGCGGGCTGATGTCGGGCTGCTCCATCGCGGCCAAGCACCTGCGGCCGGGAATCCGCGTGATCGGCGTCGAGCCGGAGAAGGGTAACGACGCATTTCTATCGCTCCAAGCGGGAAAACGCATCGAAATCCCGCCGCCGGATACCATTGCCGACGGACTGCGCACGCCGGTTCCGGGCACACTCACCTTCCCGATTCTGCAGCGCAACGTCGAGCAAGTGGTCCTGGTGAGCGACGACGAGATCCGAGCCGCGGTCAAGTTTCTCCTGGCGCGACTGAAGATCCTGGTGGAACCCAGCGGAGCGGTGGGGGCAGCGGCAGCGCTGTTCGGCAAGCTTCCGACCGGATTGGGGCGCGTGGGGATCGTGTTGTCCGGCGGAAACGTGGATTTCGAGTTGCTCGCAGGGTTTTGACGCCTAACTCACGGGACACCGGACCGGGGCGATCCGTTTGTTATACTGAATAGGTCTACAAACGACCCCATCGAAAGAGGCGCCTTCGCTTTGGGCGATGCTCGCGCTACGTAAGCCAATATGCCGAAACGGACATTTCAACCTAACAATCGCAAGCGCGCCAAAGTGCACGGATTTCGTGAGCGCATGAAGACCAAGAACGGCCGGGCCGTGCTGTCGCGCCGCCGGGCCCGCGGCCGTCACAAGCTGACTGTAAGTGACGAAAAGGCCGTCCGCTACGCCCACGCCGTTTGATCCAGCCGGCAGTGGCGGGCCCCCTTGTGCTCCGGTGTCTTCTTCCGCGTCTTCCTCACCAAGGGCTCTGCGCACCGCCGACTTCCGAAGAGTATATGACCACGGCACGCGCATTTCCGGCCCCCTGTTCGCCGCCTTTTGCCTCGCGCGTCCAGACGGCGGTGAAAGGTCCCGCTTGGGTCTCACCGTTCCCCGGGCGATCGGTGGGAGCGTCGACCGGAACCGCATCAAGCGGCGTTTGCGCGAGGCGTTCCGCTTGCATCGAGCCGAGCTCAACCCGCGGTGGGACATCGTGCTTAATCCCCGGCGCACCGCGCTCGCCGCGCCTTTTACGGACCTCGAGCGGGCGCTCAGGAAGGTGATCACGCAATGCAACGCGAGATGAAGTTGCCGCGCGCCATCGCGATTGGCCTCATTCGGGCGTACAAGCTGATCGTTTCTCCCCTGCTCCCCTCGGCATGCCGTTTTCATCCGACCTGTTCGGAGTATATGAAGGATGCCATTGAAAAGCACGGAGTGCTGAAGGGCGTCGGCCTGGGCTTGCGTCGCCTGTCCCGCTGCCATCCGTTCCATCAAGGAGGTTTCGATCCGGTCCGCTGAGGACCGGTCGCCCGGCATGCTCAATAAGGAACTGACAACGGAGACACGGCTCCTGCTGGCGTTCGTCCTGGTGGGGATCGTACTGGTGGGCTGGAATTACATTTATAAGCCGCCGCCTCCGCCCGTGACTGCCCCGGCGCAGACTACGCAGCCCGCGCAACCCGCGCAACCCGCGACGGAAGCCCCGAAGGTTGCTCAGGTTCCTCCTTTGCCTCCACCGAAGCCGATCGAGGTTCCCGGGCAGGTGCAGGCCAGCCAAGCGGAAGAGTTCACCATCGACACCGACTTCTATCGCGTACGGTTTTCGAATGAGGGCGCGGTGGTTCGGAGTTGGATCCTCAAGAAGTATAAAGACGGTAAAGGGCAGCCGCTGGAGCTGGTCAATACCAGAGCGCTCTCGAAAGTCCCGGCGCCCTTCGCGGTGGCTTTCCGCAGTCAGGCGCCGCCCAACGACCCCAACAAGGGGCTGTTTAAGGTGGAGCACAACGGCGATCTTGGCGTGACGTTCGAATACTCGGACGGGCGCACGGCCACCAAGAAAACCTTCCAGTTCATGCCCAACAGCTACCTGGTGCAGATCACTTCCCAGGTGATCGATAACGGCGTGCTGCTGCCGCATGAATTAACGTGGCGAGGAGGCTTCGGCGATCAGACCATCCTGAACCCGGCCAGCGTGGAGGACATAGCCTACTACGACGAATCGAACTCCAAGCTGATACAGAACGCCTTGAAATCCGCCGACAAGGGCCCCGTTACAACCAGCGGCCAATACTCGTTCGCCGGCATCGAAGACAGCTACTTTGCCGCCCTGGTTCTTCCCGCCGAACCGAGCGCCGGCCTGGCGATCACCACCTATTCCGACCTGGTCTCCGGCCCAACGGGAACCGACGAAAAGCGGATCGGCACGGGCGTGGGCGGCTCCGGTCTGAATTCGTTTAACGCATTCGTCGGCCCCAAGGATTCGCAAATTCTGGGTGCGGTCAATCCTAAGCTGGACAAGCTGATCGACTGGGGAAAATATTTCGGGTTCATCGCCAAACCGCTGTTCTATGTCCTGACCTGGACTGCGATCCATGTGACGGGTGAGAATTTCGGTTGGGCCATTGTGGTGGTCACCATAGCGATCAGCATGGTGCTGTTCCCGCTGCGCTTTACCAGCATGAAGTCGTCCAAGAAGATGCAAGCGCTGCAGCCGCAAATCCAGGCGATCAACGCCAAGTATAAAGATCTGCCGATGCGCGATCCGCGCAAGCAGGAGCAGCAGGCGGAAATGATGGCGCTGTACAAGCAGCACGGCGTCAACCCGGTGGGCGGTTGCATCCCCATGATCATCCAACTCCCGTTTCTGTACGGCTTTTACACCGTACTGAGAGTGGCGATCGAGATGCGCGGAGCGAATTGGCTCTGGGTGCACGATCTTTCGCAGCCCGAAACCCTGGCTATCCGCGTATTACCGGTTCTGCTGGTGGTCACGCAATTCCTGCAGCAAAAGATGACGCCCAGCCCTGGCATGGATCCGACACAACAGAAGATGATGCTGTTCATGCCTCTGGTGATGGGCTACATATTTTACTACCTGTCGGCGGGATTGGTACTATACTACATGACCAGCGGTCTGGTGGGTGTCGCGCAGCAGTGGTTGCTTAACCGAAGCACCCCTGCGCCAGCGGTAATACCGAGCCCGCCTGTAAAAAAGAAGAAATAGGTGCCCGACACGGTGTCAAAGAAGCTCACGCTTGCGGAATCCGAGCCGCGCATCCGGCAGTTCCTGGATCTGATGATCCGCCGGGCCGGCTTTGCGCTGACCTATACGGTGAGTGCGGGCGAGACTGTTCATCCCGACTTCGAGAACCCCGACATTCTGGTTCGCTTCAGCGGGCCGGATGTAGATCTGTTGCTGGCGAACAAGGCGGAACTGCTTCTGGCCATCGAGCAATTGACCACCGAAGCGCTGCGAATGGCTCCCGAGCAACATTCGCTCCTGTGCTTCGACGCCAACGACCATCGCATGCTGCGGATTCAGGAACTGCGGATGAGCGCGCAAGCGGCCGCCGAGCGCGTCAAGAAATCGCGCGCGCCGTTCCACTTCAGCCCCATGAACAGCCGCGAGCGCCGCATCCTGCACCTTGCTCTGCGCGATGAAACCGAGGTACGCAGCGAGAGCGTGGGCGAAGGTCCCATCCGCCAGGTAGTGGTGGTTCCGGCGGACCTGAAAGTGTTGCCCGAGCCGATTCGCCCGCCGCGTCCGCGTCCCGAGGATGACACGCCCCGTGGCCGCCGTCCGTTTGGCGGAGGACGCGGGGGGCCGGGCGGCTCTCGTGGTCCGCGCCGTGATGGGGACCGCGGCCGCCGTTTCTAAACTCAACTTATAAGATTTTGTGCGAACCGGTGATACCATCGCGGCAATCTCCACGCCGCTTGGCCGGGGTGGCATCGGCATCATCCGGGTCTCCGGCTCCGATGCGCGCGCGATCGTCGAACGTGTTCTGCGATTTCCGGACGGCGCGCCAGCCTGGAAGCCGTGGTCCGCTGCTCTGGCGGCATTGCCCGATGCAGACGGCCACGTTGTCGATCATGTCGTAACAACGTATTTCGCCGCGCCGCGTTCCTACACCGCCGAAGACGTGGTCGAAATCGCGTGTCATGGATCGCCCGTGGTCTTGCGTTACGCATTGGAGCGCCTCTGCCAGGCTGGCGCGCGACTGGCGGAACCGGGTGAGTTCACGCTGCGCGCATATCTCAATGGCCGCATCGATCTGCCGCGGGCGGAAGCCATCCGCGATCTCATTGATGCAACTACGTTGTACCAGGCACGTATCGCCGCGCAGCAGGCGGAAGGCTCGGTCTCGCGGCGGCTGAAGCCGGTGAAGGAACAGTTGCTGGAGCTGATCGCGCTGCTCGAAGCCGGAATCGATTTCGCGGAGGACGATATCAGCGTCGCGCCGGCGGAGGAAATTCTGCGGCGGCTGGAACCGATCATCGCGTCGATCGCGGCGCTGGCGGCCAGCTTCGCCTACGGCAAGCTGGTGCACGACGGATTCACGCTGGCCATCGTGGGGCGGCCGAACGTCGGCAAGAGCAGCCTCTTCAACCGCCTGTTGGAGCAAGACCGGGCCATCGTGACCGAGATCCCTGGAACCACGCGCGATGTAGTTTCGGAAACGGCATCGCTCGGCGGCATTCCGGTGAAGCTCCTGGACACGGCCGGCATCCGGTTGGGACAGGATGTAGTCGAATCGCTGGGAATCGAGCGCAGCTATCAGGCCATGGCGGATGCGGATCTGACGCTGATTGTTGTCGACACGTCGCAGGCGCTCACGAAGGAAGACGAAGCCCTGATCGAACGGGCGCGCGGCGGCGGCAAGACTCTGATCGCTGCCAACAAGTGCGATCTAACGACGCGAACGGAAATCCCCGGAGCGCTGCCGGTTTCGGCGCTCTTTGGGACAGGACTAAAAGAGCTGCGTACCGCGATTATGGAGGTGATCGCGCCACAGGGCATCCTCGAGCAGGAAGGCGGGTTCATCACCAGCCTTCGCCATGAGCGACTCTTGCATGAGTCGGGCGAAGCCCTGGCACAAGCCCGCACCGCGGCGAGTATCGGCATCCCGCATGAGATGCTTTTGCTGGATCTCTACGCGGCGCTGCGGCCGATCGACGCGATCACCGGCGCAACCACCGCCGATGACATTTTGAATCGGATATTTTCCACGTTTTGCATCGGGAAGTAGCGAGCCTCGTGCGCGAAGAATTATTTCAGATGATCCGGTTGGCCGGCCCCTTGGTACTTGCCGAGCTGGGCTGGATGGCGATGGGCGTGGTGGACACCATGTTCGTGGGCCGCGTGGGTGCCGAAGCCATCGGCGCGGTGGGATTGGGCACCATGGTGTTCTACGGGGTCGCAATCAGCGCGGGTGGTTTGCTGCTGGGGCTCGACACGCTGGTCGCGCAGTCTTTCGGCGCGGGCGACCGGGAGGGTGGTCATCGCTCGCTGGTGTCCGGCGTGTGGCTGGCGATACTGATGATTCCCGTGGTGATGGGCGCGATCTGGGCTCTGGAAGGGATTCTGCCGGGCTTCGGAGTCGACCGCACGGTCCTGCGCGCGACGCGGCCGTATCTTCACGCCCTGATCTGGAGCGCGCCTCCGTTATTGATCTACTTCGCGCTACGGCGATACCTGCAAGCGCTGCACATCGCGCGGCCGGTGATGACCACGCTGATTACGGCGAACCTGGTGAATCTGGCGGGAAACTGGATATTCGTCCTGGGTCATCTAGGAGCGCCACGGTTGGGCGCGGAGGGATCCGGGTGGGCCACCTGTCTTTCCCGCATCTATATGGCAGGCGCGCTCATATTGGTGTTAATTCGACGTGATCCGGATGTCTTGCGGATTTCCTGGCGACCGGATGCGTCGCGGATATGGGCGCTCCTCAAGCTGGGAGCGCCGGTGGCCGGGCAGATGGCGATAGAGATCGGCGTGTTCGCCACCGTAACGGTCCTGGTGAGCAAGTTGAACGCGACCGCGCTGGCAGGACACCAGATCGCTCTCACCACCGTGAGTACGACATATATGATGCCCCTGGGCATCAGCTCGGCCGCGGCGGTAAGGGTGGGATTCGCGCTGGGGCGAGGCGACCGTCATGCGGCAGCTCGCGCGGGATGGACGGCGGTGGGACTGGGCGCCGCAATGATGTCTGCGGCCGCAATCGTGTTGCTGACAGTGCCCGAGTGGATCGCGCGTTTGTTCACGCCGGATGCGGCGGTGATCGCCATGGCGGCGACGATCCTCCGCGTAGCGGCGTTCTTTCAACTCTTCGACGGGTTACAGATTGTGATCACCGGCTCGCTGCGCGGCGCGGGCGACACCCGGACGCCGATGGTGTCCCATCTGATTGGATACTGGGTGATCGGACTGCCGCTGGGAGCGATTTTGTGCTTCGGGCGGGGGCTGGGCGCCGCGGGATTATGGATGGGGCTCTCGGCCGGATTGATCGCGATCGGGCTGGTTTTGACGGCGTTCTGGTGGCGGACGGCGCGGGAATGGTCGCACCGAGTGCAGATAGTGAGTCCGTGAGATAGCGCCTGAAAAGCGCCGCGTGATAAAATGTGAAGGCTTCGTAGTTTCCTCCCGGCCAGGTAGCTCAGTTGGTAGAGCGCAGCCCTGAAAAGGCTGGCGTCGGCGGTTCGATTCCGTCCCTGGCCACCATTTTCAATAACTTACAGACCACGTTTTCACTCCTGGGTTGCAATTGGTTGCACTTCTAGTTCAATAGCAACCCATCTACTGCACCGTCCGGCAAGCTTCGGCGTACGCCGTGAGCTTGAGGACGGCTCTCTGTTGCGACTCCGGCACAAGCTGTTGGTAAACATCCTGTGTCGTGCTCGCCCTGCTGTGACGCAAGAGTCCCTGAGCATCCTTGACATCCACACCGGCCTGCTGGAGCCACGTCGCGCATGAGCGACGCAGCACCTGCCAGTTCACAAAGTCGAGCTTGAGCTTTCGCCCAGCCGGCTTGATGTGACGCGCAAGAATGTTGTTGTCCCGCATCGGCGCGCCCTTGGCCACCGACTGGAACACTAGATCGTCCGGCCCGTCGCGTTTGACCACTTTGTAGCAACGTGTGCCACGACCGGCGCGAACCTTCACTTCCAGGGACTTAAGCCGTTCGATTCGATGGACGACATGCTGATCGACCGGAATCGTAGCCCTACTGGCTTCAGACTTCGGTTGATCCCAGTCGCCGCGGCAATACCGTTCCTCGACGGTGATCGAGCTGGTATGAATGTTCCGCCACCTAAGGCCAGCCAGTTCGCTGACCCGGAGAGCACTGAACACTGCCACGTAAACCATGCTGGCGTACGGCTCCGCAATTGCGTGGAGCAAACTATCAAACTGATTAATCTTCAAAAACGGTTTAGACCTTCTCGGCCCGCGCCGCTTCAGTCGGATCTTCTCAGCCGGGTTGTTAAGCAAGCGGCCATAATCGACCGCTGTTCGAAGCACTGCCGACAATACGTCCCGAACTTTGTCGATGCTCGCATTCGATAGTTTGGAATGCTGCAAGCGAGTAAAGTGAGCTTGCAACGGCTCCAACGTGATCTCTCTGAGCATCAAGCCGCCAAATTCGGGGATGAGGTAGTTCTTGAGCACGCTTAGGCTTCGCTGTCTGCTGGTGCTGGCCAGCGTGGGAAGAACATCCCGGTTGTAGGTTTGGACAAAGTCGCGGAATAAACAGGCTCCGCCAATACCGACGTTCGGATGGTTGATGGCCGCGACATAATCGTCACGCAGCCTCTCCGCATCCGATTTACTAAGTGTCGTTGGTCCCAGCGCAATCCGTTTAACCTTCCGCTTCCTCTGTCCATTAATCACCAGATCCTCTCGAATGAGGATCGTCCATGTCCGCCGATGCCTTTTCGGCACAGGCTTCTGATACCTTCTACGAGCCATTTGTTCAAAGCCGCCTCCCTGCGGCAATGGCTCGTCTCGGAATTGCTCGGTAGGCAGAGTAGCACAGCTAGGAACGAAATCGAAGCACTGCTGAATGGGTAACGATGGCCGGTGAAGCTGTCCATCTGCAATGCCGCGACCGTCGGACTGGGGTGGGTTCTTCGGCAAGGTGGCACATCCGGTTTAGAGACTGCCTTCGGCCTTACTGCCTGCCCGATTCCAAATCGATTTCTGGGGTGCTGCCTTCCGTCCGATCGTTGAAACCTTTGCAGACTTCTCGGACTGAATCTCAATCGCTGTCCGCGCCTCCAAGCGCAGCTGTTCCTCAATCCCCGATAGCTCAGCTTCCGCTTCTCGTGGCGTCTTATAACACCCGGCAGTCTCAATGCAGCGATGGCGGAACTCCTCGCTCTGGTCGTCGCTCAACGGAAGCTCCCGAAGCGTGGCCACCTTAATGAGTTGCACCTGTTCGCCGGGGATCAGCACGGCTGCATGCTGGTTCGGCTGCCGCTTGAGCTGGGCCTTCTTGAGATATAGCTGCTCTTCCAGCGACCGAAACGTGCGGGACGTCAGTTCACGATATTCATGGAATTCGTAGAAGGGGACGATGGTCTCCGTGGAACCCGAGGATGACGAGTTCTGGTAGCCGCGGGTGTGGGAGTTGCCGCTTCCGGAAGTCCGATTCGTACTTCCCAGCGTGGGCATGGACCAGAGATCAGAACCCGGAATCCAAACCTGTCCACTGGCTAGGGAAGAATGGCTAATGTCACCGGAGGAGTCGCCGCTGCTTTCCGACGATGAATAGGCGCGGACGGTTCGAGTACTCTCAACCGGCTCAAAGCCACGGTGCCAGATCTCATCTTTGACTTGGTCCGGATCAAATTCCCCGGTGAAGAGTTCCCTCGAAATCAGGTCAACATCTTCATCATTTAACCCGCCAAAAACGATCTTGGTTCGGGCGTTGGTGAGCGTGGAGTAGTAGACTTCAGCGTCCTTCTCCCTGAGCTGGCCAAGGTGTTGGTGAGCTAGGGTGAAGTGTAAACCAAACTTGCGTCCGCCGTCCAGAATTTCGCAGGCATCCTTGGTGACGAAGTGCGAAAACTCGTCGATGAAGACGAAGAACGGCTGCCTTTCACTTGGCCGACGGGCGAATCCAGCGGACAACAGTTCATTAACGAGAAGCGTTCCCAGCAGGTGCTGATTGTCCTCAGAGATCACGTTCTGCCTGGCCAAGTTCACGAGTAGTATTTTCTTTTCGGCGAGGATGTTTGGAAAGTCCAGCGTCTTGGTGTATTGGCCCAACATTGGGCGGATGACTTCGTGCTCGACGAAGGGCTTGATCCGGTTCAGCGTAGACTCAATCCGTTCCTCGCGACGGTCAATCTTCATCTCTCCCAGCCACTCCCATTCCGCCCGTATGCGAGGATTCTTAATACGCGCTGTAATCGCGTCTCGCTCGGGGCTCGGGGCCGGATTCACAAGATGCTGCGCCTGAACAAATGTGAGATTCGCGGAGACCAGCGCATATGCAACGTTGAATAGCCAGCGGGCCAAACGCGGAGTCTCCTGAAAAGAGCCTTGACCCCAGCACTTCCGAATCGATTCCATCAGGGCCACGACTTGGTAGGTCATCACGCGGGCGTTTCTGGCCACGGGATTGAACCCGATGATGTTCCGCGTCTCCGCAACGTCGAACGGAACAACGCGGCGATGGAGCTGCAACTGCGGTTTCTGAAAGGACAGCCAAGCACAAAAGTTAAGCAGGCGATGGTACAAGTCCCCATGCGGATCAATCAACACCACACCGTGGCCCTGCAATATAAGGCTCTTGAGGATCGCCTCCATGAGGAAACTCTTCCCAACGCCGGTGGAACCCAGGATGTGCAAATGCGTCGAAAGCAGTTTGGGCGTAAGGAAGACCGGGAGAGAGTTCGCGACGTTCGTCCCGAGCAGCAGACCTGCCGACGGCATGCTGCGAGCTTGTTGCAGCTTCCTGCTCCAATGTTCCTGAGCCGGCTGTGGCTGCCAGCACGGGGCCGGTAAATTGTCCCAATGTCCCGACATTACCCCTCCTCGAAAATTCTGGTGTCCACTTTCAATTCGGTACGTTTCTGGTCGTAGAGATCGTCTACAAATTGCAAGGCATCGCCCTGCTCTTGAGAGGACAAAGACCGGTCCTTAAGAATGCGCTCCCGCTGGTGCCGGCGCCAACGCTGAAGCTCCAGCAGCGTCTGTAAGGCGTGTAGCGATTCGTTTAATTCCCAACGAGCATCGAGATGCCGCCGCTCCTGGGCTTTATCCATCTGTTGTTCGTCCTCGCTGACACTTGTGCCTGTTGCTGCGCCTTCGAAGAACTGCTCCAGATGCTGGCGCTGATAGGCCGCCTTGTCTCCACGGAGGCCGTGGTCTTCGATGTCGGCGTGAAGCTTGGCAAGGCTCGCAGTCTTCTCCGTTTCTTTAACCTCGTGTTCACGCGCCAACTGAAGATACTCGCTTTTCTGGCGCTCCATCGCCGTCTTAGCAGCGACCAGCCTTTCTCCGGCTTGATAGAACGCGATCCATCGCTCCAAGATCGCCCGCTCACCCGCCTTATGAAACCGAACGCGAGCGCGTTCCACATATTGGGTAAATAGACCGGGTGCCTGAGCGAACCGCGCCAAATCCTGCCGCACGCGGTCTTCGTGAAAAGCATCGAGGGCCGCAGGGTCGTGCTGACGGAGCAGAGGCGGGAGGATTTCAAGCTTGGGTTTTGGTCTCATAGCCCTTCCCAAATGCGCTGGTGTTTGGTACCGGTCCGAACTTACAAATCGCTAACTTTTCCGCAACCGACAGCCGCGGGACCTCCGGATTCTCCATTGCCAGGCGGTAATTGCGGTCGGAGATCTCGTCAATCCTGGTTTCGTTCTCGCGGATCTCGGCCCTCACGAGGTGGTGATAGTCAGCGCGCGGGGTGAGGATCTTTAACACAGCGGGCGTCATCTCGACAAGGATCAAGGCTAAGGTGATCAGCCAAGACAATCGGTACAGAGCATTGGAGCTACGAACTACCTTGTCGAGGGCTTCATAACGCGTTACGAAATCGGTGACCTTACCTACCTCCTCGCGGCCGTATAGAGTCTCTAAACGCTGCCTTTCTTCAGGTAAGGAACGATTCATCTCGTCAAGATCGTGGCGGATGTCACGTATCTGCTGCCGGATCGAAGCTTGCTGAGTTTGCGCGTTCAAGAAGGCGGGTCCAGCTCCGGCGATGCCAGTGCGGCCCAGACCTGCGCGGCCGACTGCCTCCGAGTCAAGAATCTTTGCCCAGTCGCCGTCCTGCTTGCGGAGATCAGTTAGCACGCCCTCCAAATCGGTGCGGCGCTGATCGAGCTTGGCTTCCTCGGTGTGCACTGCGTCAAGCTGTTGCTTGTTGTCTTGCCGATACTGCCTTTGAAGCTCTTGGTCAATCCGGCCCTGGAAAACCCAAAGCTCAATCGGTATCGCGACGAGTGTACCGATAAACAATGCGAGAAAAGGACGGACGAGAGCCGTGGTTTTGTCCAGGCTCCCCGCAATCTCGCGGTCCAGATACAGATAGAAAACAGACCACGCGCAAGCCATCCATGGGATTAGCTCGACAGGTGCATTGAGCGTCGAAAGCGTGTAGTATGCCGCTCCAAATGCCAGCGTGGCTGTGAAGAAAACGAAGACGCCAAACGCCGCTTGCGTCGCTATCGCCCAGTGACTGCAGACCGAGACTAGTCTGGAATCAGTCTTTGAAGCCCAAAACAGTACCAACGATAGGGGATTCCGGATGCGCCGCGAGCTGCTCAAGGGCCGGCTGGTTCCGCGGTCAGTAGTCGGAAAAGTTCTGTTCACGAGTTCGTCTCCTCAGGACATCAGAATCTACGCGCTGAATGGCGAGGTCTCGTGCGAACCAGGCGCACTCATCGGTTAGTTCTTTTGTACTCGGAGATTTCGAACTTTCAAAACCGCAGTGACGGTCGAGCCCGGTGTGACCGGAACGACCGGGAAAAGTTGTCGTGCCGCTGCTGCCCGAAGTGCAGGGAATCCACGCGACGCCGGTCAATGAGCTGATAGGACACGATGGGAATGACGGCTCAATCCATCTGGCGTTGGCTGATTACATAGTCGAAAACAGCTTTGCGGTAGAAGCGCCACTGTTTCCCAACTTTGAATCCGGGCAACCCCTCGTGTCCGCCGCTATCGTGCCACTGGTCGGCCCACCGGCGAACAGCTTCGACGCTCACCCGAAGGGCTTGCGCAACTTCGGCTGCAGTAAGGATGATATTTTGAGGAAGCAACTCCCCAAGTTGATCGTCTCGACCTTCGTGCATAGTCCCTCCCATGACGCCAGTCCTGGGAAATACACGGATCTCCACTGCTCACAATCGAGCTGCTCGGAGTATTGAACTGGCGGTTTGGACCCCCTATATAACTGATAGAGGCTGAGCACTAACGATCCAACCGGGCAAGATAAAACTATCCTGTCGACACCCGATGTGAACTGCTCAACCGCTCCACAGTATATAACAATAGCTGTACGATTTGACAGATATTTTAGGCTTGGACGTTTGCGCCTGATCCAGAGGTCTCGGAAAGCCAAAAGCCGCGAGTGTGTCGAACACCCGCGGCTTTGGATCAGTTATACAGGTAGGCCTTTGTGGGGCCGGCCATGCAGGGACTCTTAAAGCACAAGTGTCCCCGAAGGATGCTAACACCCCGAGGCCGCGAAGTGCAAGCGGCCCAGAAGCTACGGTCCGGATTATCGCAAATCGCGGCGTCGGCGCTGAATAAGAGCGCACCGAAAGCCAATCACATCCCACCGAGCAGTTGGCCCCACTTTCCACCGCGTCGAATTGCGCATCATGGATGCCCGTAGACACGGGCCGCCCCGCATCGTACGCCAACCGGAACGGAGAAAAGGCCCTCGCGGATCAAGAGTCCTGTCGGCAATACAACCGGCATAATAATTGCTTGAATACTTGTCTTTGACCCATTCAAAGACGTTACCCGGCATATCACAAATCCCCCAAGAGTTAGGGGAGTACAACCCCACACTAACGCCCCCCCATACTTCGCCCTTAGGACGTGAGCGTACGACTTTCTCGGGTTGGATGTTTGAACTCCCCGCGCGACATACGTACTCCCATTCAGCTTCTGTCAAGAGTCGGGCTCTGGCCCACCGGCAATAGCTTAACGCTTCATACAGGGTTACGTTGACAATCGGGTAATCCTCCCTCGCAAACTCTGGGTCGAATTCGGGGCCTTCGGGCATTGGAAAGTCCGATTCTTTTGCGAATTGTTTGTAAGCGCCCACCGTTACCGGTGTCTTGCCGACCCAAAATCCCTTGCTAATAACGACCTTATGTTGAGGCTTCTCGTCGTCAGAAGCAGCGAGATCTTCAGGCGGTGCACCCATCAGGAACTCACCAGGTGGTACCCAAACATAGCTCAAGCCATCGATGGGGTTGATGGTATGAGCCCCTGGCCTATTAGGCTCTTCATCTAAGGCGTCTTCGGAAGATGCAAGATGTGTACCTAAAGTCTGTCGTATCTCTGCTCTTACTGCTTCAAGAATAACGCGCTGAACCTCCGCCCAACTAGTGTTGTCGTCGAGCGATAACGGGCTCGGAATCGCGCCTACCGATCGAAGCGAGTCCCCATCGGCATCTGCTTTTGTCACAGGAGATTCATTTGTGATCAACGGCAGACCTCTAAGTGCTTCTTGCAAAGGTGACGGGCAATGATCGAGTAGTTCGTCGATGGCTCCGTCTAAAACAGTCTCAGCATCCAAAACGTGACGCTTCTTAAGGCGAGCGTCTCCGTGCACTATGTTGTTGCGCGTAATTCGCGCGTAGTCTAGCCGTCTGATATTGGAGAATTTTGTCGCGTGAGTGGCAAGAAGTTGCTCAAATGTCAATAGGGAGCTGTTCGGCGTAAGCGCCTTCAGCGTGTATTCAAGTAGTCGCGCTAAATGAGTGACGCGATCAATCGGATCTTTATACTCCTCTATTTCGAATCTAGATTTAACGCCTTCAGGTAACATGCTGTTCAGCGATCCCGGCTCGTTTTAGGGCACCTCGGCAATCCACTAACATGGGCTTTCCTGGGTCTTACGGCAGTTCGACTTCACCTGCGTTGTACTTGCGTTCGAAGTCGTCCCTATCTTCGTCCTGCTGATTATATACCGAGACCAAACGGAGCATCTCCTCCGCAAGTTGTAAGAGACGCTTCTTGTGCGGGAGTTGTCCTGAGCTTCGCTCCAACTGGCCACGAAGTTCCTTCGCGATGTGACGTAACATGGCGCGTTCGCCTCGGACTATGTCCGGATTTGAAGCTCCCGTTTCGATTGGCGGCTGTTCAAAGACCATTTGGAAAGACGGAGTTTAGTTTTTAAAAGTGACGGCATCTTCGTTCAAGACACAAACTGCAGCACTCAAATCGAGATCCGCTCCACAATATTGCGTGTAATCTTCCTTTCACGCCTGTCGTAGAGCCGAGTCGTCCTGGGATCAGCGTGCCCGGCCAACCGCTGCACCTCTTCAAGCGGTACTCCTTGCTCCAGAAGGTCCGTGATTGTGGTGACGCGGAACGAGTGTGGTGACAGGCGACTAGCCAGACCTGCATCATGGGACCTCCGCTTGACCATCCGACAGACGTCCACGCCGGATAGGACATGCTCCGTCAAGCGCTTGGTCTTCCGGTACGCAGTTCGAAATAGGGGAGTGTCCCTGGGGGCGTCACGGAAACCCGCCGCGTTGATGTAATCAAAAAGCATCTGCTCAAGGTCGTGGCGAACCGGAATCTCACGGCTCTTCCCCCCTTTTTCATCAAAGTGAACCTCGGGGGACACCCAAAACCGGCCATAGGTGGACATCTGAAAACCGGCCAACGAGATAGCTGAATCGGGACATTGAACTGGCGGGGAGTTACGCTCCGTCACGTGAGCAATGTCT
>Ga0209483_1000118_pt1 | contig 77088 bp, 82 predicted proteins | sample NGEPerA_FD_184508 | JGI IMG/M metagenome (GOLD analysis project Ga0209483, IMG submission 184508) | Arctic peat soil microbial communities from the Barrow Environmental Observatory site, Barrow, Alaska, USA - NGEE PermafrostL2-A... | ecosystem: Environmental > Terrestrial > Soil > Wetlands >... | reverse complement strand
GGCGTCTCGCGCGCCGGATCGCTCTTGGCGAAACATCCGAGCTGCGACGGCGCCATGGTCAGCGGGCCGCGCTTCATCAGGAAATATTGCAGGCCCATGCCGATGCGGCCGACCAGGCTATTGGCGCGTTCGTTCAGCGTGCGTGTGTTCTGAACCTTGTAGACCATGCGGATCTGCAGATGATCCTGCAGATTCTCGCCGACGCCAGGCAGCTCATGCGCGACGCCGATTCCGAGCGGCTGCAGCAGCTCGCCCGGGCCGATGCCCGATACCTGCATGAGCTGCGGCGAGCCGATGGCGCCCGAGGCCAGGATCACCTCGGCCGCCGCCTCGGCATAGCGCGCGACACCGGCCAGCATGAACTCGACGCCGACTGCGTGCTTGCCCTCGAGCCGGATGCGGCTCGCCTGAGCGTGCGTGACGACTGTGAGGTTGGGCCGGTGCAGCACGGGCCGCAGGAAGGCGCGCGACGTATTCCAGCGCACGCCACGGCGCTGATTGACATGGAAATAGCCGCAGCCTTCGTTGTCGCCGCGGTTGAAATCGTCGATCTTGGGAATGCCGATCTCCGCCGCCGCCTCGCGGAACGCGTCGAGGATTTCCCACGACAGGCGCATCGCCTCGACGCGCCATTCGCCGCCGCTGCCGTGATGCGCGTCGGCGCCGAGCACATGATGCTGCGAGCGCTTGAAATAAGGCAGCACATCGTCCCAGGCCCAGCCCGGATTGCCCTGCTGCCGCCAGCCATCGTAATCACGCGCCTGGCCGCGCATGTAGATCATGCCGTTGATCGAGGAGCAGCCGCCCAGCACGCGGCCGCGCGGATAATTGAGCGCGCGGCCGTTGAGTCCGGCCTCGGTCTCCGTCTTGAAGCACCAATCGGTGCGCGGATTGTTCTGGGTGTAAAGATAGCCGATCGGGATTCTTATCCAGATGTAATTGTCCTTGCCGCCGGCCTCGAGCAGCAGGACGGAGACGCCGGGATCGGCGGAGAGACGGTTGGCCAACACGCAGCCGGCGCTACCCGCGCCGACGATCACATAGTCGAAGCGGCCGATGCTTTCGGCGGATGGGGCGGTCGCGGTCATGGCGTCTCCGCCGCGATCATGCCACAGCGGAAAAGCGTTACCCAGGGAGCAGCCTTGGCATCATGAAATCACGGCGCCCCACCAGGGCGAAAAACCCAAGGAAAGAGCCGCAAACGCGCCGTCTGAATGTCCGTCGGGGGTGCGACTCTTGCCAATGGCCCCCTCGATACGATAATTTTTCCACCAATCCGCTTCGCTGGGTTTCGGCCTGCTTTCGCTCTGCCAAGACGAACCTGCAATCCGTGCCTTTCGACAGCCGATCCGCCGGGCAATCGCGCGCGGCGACACACTTGTGGAGACACTAATGGCAGTGGGCACGGTCAAATGGTTCAATTCCCAAAAAGGCTACGGCTTCATCGCGCCGGAGAGCGGCGGAAAGGACGTCTTTGTCCATATTTCCGCGCTTGAGCGCGCCGGCATCGGCAGCCTCAATGAGGGCCAGAAGGTTAATTTCGACCTCGAGCAGAGCCAGCAGGGCCGCACTTCGGCGGTCAACCTGAAAGTCGTCTGAACCAGCTCCGTTTCGACCGAAGATGCGCCGCGGCGGCAACGCTGCGGCGCTTTTCGTTTCAGAGGCCGAGAACGCGCTCGGCGTTGCCGTGAAAGATTTTCTCCATCACCTCGTCGGCATAGCCGAGCTCGCCCCATTCCTTGAAAAGACGCGCATGAGGAATGCTCGGATAATCGCTGCCGAACATGATCTTGTCTTGCAGCCGCGCGCGAATATCGGTCTTGAGCGCAGCGGGGAAATATTTTGGCGCCCAGCCCGACAGCTCCCAGAAGACGTTGCCCTTGTGCAGCGCCACCGCCGTCATCTCGTCGACCCAGGGCCAGCCCGGATGGGCCGCGACGATGGTGAGGTTGGGAAAATCCGCGGCGAGCTCGTCGATCGCCGAAGGATGCGCGTGGCGCAGCTTGGCGCCCAAGCCGCCGGGCATGCCGGCGCCCATGCCGGTGGTGCCGACGTCGATCATCACCGGGACCTTCAATTCGTCGATCGCTTCCCACAGCGGATATAGCCGGCGCTCATTCACCGCAAAGTGCCCCATGATCGGATGAAAATGGAATCCGAGCATGCCGAGGTCGCGGATCGCGTGACGCGCCTCGACGATGGCCGCCTCTCCCTTCAGCGGATCGACCGCGCCCCAGGATTGGATGATGCGGTCCTTGTGCCGCTGCTGCATGGCGTGGACGTAATCGTTCGAGCAGGGCGGCGTCTTGGCCGTGGTTTCGAGATCGAGCGCCACCAGCACCGCCTCGACACCCGCAGCGGTGAATTCCTTCACCACCTCGTCTTCCTGTTTCCAGGTCCAGCTGCGGTTCCAGTATTTGGCTAGCGCGTCGACGTAAGGCCCTTGGCAGCGGATCCAGGGCTCGGTGTTGGGATAGCAGTGCAGATCGATGATGCGCATTGGATTCCCTCAGCGTGCGGCGCGGACTGGCGCGGCAACTCGTTTCTTCGTTACCGCTTCGACCAGCGCCTTCTTCGACACCTTGCCGAAGGTCGAGAGCGGAAACTCACTCATGATCTCGAGCCGCTCCGGCAGCTTGAACTTCGCGATCTCGCGCGTCGCCAGGAAGGCAACGATCTCAGGCAGCGTGAGCCGAGCTCCCTTCCGCGGGACGACACAGGCGCAGAGGCGCTCGCCCAGATCCGGATCGGGCACCGCGACACAGGCGACGTTCTGCACCGCCGGATGCTGCAGAATAAGATTCTCGATCTCTTCGGCGCTGATCTTCTCGCCGCCCCGGTTGATGAGGTCCTTCTTGCGGCCCTCGACCATGTAGCTGCCCGAGGGATGTTGGCGCATCAGATCGCCGGAGCGATAGAATCCGTCCGAAGTGAAAGCCTTCTTGTTATGCTCGGCGGCGCCATAATAGCCGCGCAGCGTGTAGGGTCCGCGCGCACAGAGCTCGCCGACCTCGCCGAAGGCCACCTCGTTGTCGTCGTCGTCCAGCAGGCGCACCTCGTCGTCGGGCGAGATCGGCTGCCCGACCGTCTCGAGCCGCACGTCCTCGGGATCGCCGCGGCGAACGAAGAACAGCATGCCCTCGGACATGCCGAAATTCTCCTGCACGAAGACGGTCGGGATCATCTCCCTGGTGCGCAGGCGGACTTCCGGCTGGAGCCGCTGGCCACCGCTCTGGATGTAGCGCAGCGACGAGGTGTCGTGACGCGTGACTTCCGGGCTGTTGATGAGGCGGATGAGCAGCGCTGGCACGACCTTGATGTGCGTGACGCGATGCTCGGCGATCAGCGGAAAGACGTTTTCCGGCCGCGTCGTCGGGCTCAATACCACCGTGCCGCCGTTGAAGAAGAAGCCCTGGATGCCGGGACAGGCGAGCGGCAGATTATGCGCGATCGGCAGCGCCAGCAGCAGAATCGCATCGCCGGTCACCTCACAAACTTGCGACGCCGTCTTGGAATTGTAGGCGTAGTCGTTATGGCTGCGCGGAATGAGCTTGGGGATACCGGTCGTCCCGCCCGATAGCTGAAAGATGCAGGGATCGGTGGGGTCGATGTTTATCTCGGCGAGCTTGCTCTTGGCTAGTTTCGCCGGCCGCTCGATCAGCTCGGCGAGCGAGATTTCGCCGGCGGCGGCGTTGCCTAGCACGATGCAGAAGCGCAGGCATGGATTTTCCGCCGCCACGCGTCCGATCATCGGCCCGAATTGGAAATCCCCTTGTCGCTCGGGATAGACGCAGGCGACCGCCTGGGCGATTTGGACGAACTGGCTGATCTCGCTATGGCGATGGGCGACCAGCGCCGCGACCGGGATGCAGCCGATCTTCTGCAGCGCGAAATAAAGCAGTACGAATTCGGCGACGTTGGGCAGCGTCGGCACCACCCGGTCGAGCGGATTCAATCCCAGCTCGAGCAGATTGAGCGCCAGATTGTCGGTCAGCCGGTCGATATCGGCGTAGGCGTAGCGCCGCTTACCGTCGATGAGGGCCGTGCGTGGGCCGAATTTTTTCCACGTTTCGGCGAATTCTTGCGCCAGCGAGCGGTCCCGCCAATAGCCCTTGGCGCGATAACGCGCGGCGAAATCGGGCGGAAAGGGGACGACACCAGACAGCATGTCAGGTCGAACTCGCGAAGCCGCCATCGATGACGATGATCTCACCGGTGACGAAGCGATTGCCCTCGATCAGCGACAGCATGGTCTCGGCGACGTCCTCGGCAGTGACGACGCGCTTCAACGGCGTCGCCTTGGCACGCCGCCCCATCAAGTCGTCGTATTTTTCCTTGAGCATGCGCTTCATCCAGTCGCCCTCCATCCAGCCGGGGGCGACGGCGTTGACGCGGATTTCCGGACCGAGGTTGAGAGCGAGCGTCTTCGTAAGATTGATGACCGCCGCCTTGCTCGCGGCGTAAGGCAGCGGCTGCGGCCCCGGCCGCAAGCCGACGATGCTGGCGGTATTGACGATCGACGGATGCGGCGATTTCCGCAGCAGCGACAGTGCTGCCCGCGTCACTTGGAATATGCCGCGCACGTTGACGGCGAAGACCCGGTCCCATTCTTCCGCCGTCATTGCCTCGAAATCCTTTGGCTTCACCTCGGTGGTGGTGCCGGCGTTATTGATAAGCGCGTCGAGCTTGCCGAACTTGGCCTCGACCTGCTTCAGCATGACGCGCACCGCCGCATCATCGGCGACATCGCAGCGACATAGCAGCGTCGCCGCCCCGAGTTTCTCCGCCGCAGCGGCGGTTTCCCGCGCCGGCCCGTCGCTGCGGCTGTAATTGATGGCGACGTCATAGCCCGCCCGGGCCAGGGCGAGCACCGCGGCGGCGCCGATGCCGCTCGCCGCGCCCGTAACCAGAGCCGCTTTGCGGCCGGCGCCCATCAAACCCTCCCATTGCCGAGGTAACGAAACCCGGCTTATTCTGAACGTGTTCAGTTTTGCGCTGCGGCTAAAAAGCTGTCAAGCGCCTGCGGGAGAAACAGCCGTTGCCGACGATGATCGAGCCCGACGCGGCCAAGCCGGAGGGACAGCGCGCCCGCGGCAAGGCACAAAAACTGCAGCGGATCCGCGACGCGGCACGCGCGCTGTTCATCGAAAAAGGCTACGACGACACGACGACGCGCGAGATTGCGCATCGCGCCGGCGTCGGACTCGGCACCCTTTTCACCTACGCCGCCGACAAACGCGACCTGCTGTTCCTAATCTTCAACGACGAGCTCGAGGCGGTCGCCGCCCGCGCCTTCGCCGAGCCGAGCAACGCACTGTTCATCGACCAGCTCATCGCGGCGTTTCATGAATTTTATGCCTTCTTCGCCAAGCAGCCTCACCTCGCCCGTTTCATGCTGCGCGAACTCACCTTCTACGTCGCCGGCGTCGAGGCAAGGCGTTTCCAGCGCCATCGCGAGCAGATCGTCGTCAACCTCGCCGAAATGGTGCGGCGCGCCAAGCAGCAAGGCGGCGTCGACGCCGGCGAAAGCGATCTGGTGATTGGCCACGCCATCTTTGCCCTCTATGCGGCGGAAATCCGGCGCTGGCTTGCCAACGACGACAGCGAACCCGAGATCAAACAAGGCCTCGTCACGTTGCGGCGCACGCTCAACATCCTGATTACCGGCCTGGCGCCGCAACACGGGAGGCGCTGACGCGCCTCGCTTGACAAAATGTCACTCGCGGCAAATGATCGAACACGTTCAGAAAAAACGCTCGCATAAGACCTAACCACGGCAACGGGCAAGTCAGGGGAGGAAACATGCGGTCAATTCGTTTCGCCGTCGCGGCGCTCGCCGCGGCCGGTCTTGCCGTCACGGCCGCATCCGCCGCGCAGGCCGATCCGGTCAAGATCCGCACCAGCTATGTCGTGCCGGTCGCCAATTGGGCTTCGCTGCTGCTCGAAAAGCCCGAGTTGCTGAAGCATCAGGGCAAATCCTACGTCACCGAAGCGATCCGCTTCCAAGGCACGCCGCCGATGATCACCGCGCTCGCCGCTGGCGAGATCGAGATCGGCGATCTGGGCTACTCCTCCCTCGCCTTCGCCATCCAGAACGCCGGGCTCAGCGATCTACGCGTGATCGGCGACGATTTCCAGGACGGCGTCGCCGGATACTATTCGGATCAGTTCTTCGTGCTGAACGACAGCGGCATCAAGACGGTCGAGGATTTGAAGGGCAAGGTGGTGGCGACCAACGCGGGCGGCAGCGCCGTCGATATCGCCATGCGCGCGATGCTGCGCAAGCATCACCTCGACGACAAGAAGGACGTCACCTTCGTCGAAGCCGCCTTCCCGAACATGAAATCGATGCTGGAATCGCACAAGGTCGATCTGATCCCGGGCGTGCCGCCCTTTGCCTTCAACCCGGACCTCAACAAGGAGGCGCATGCGCTGTTCGTGCAGAAGGACGCCGTCGGCACGACCCAGATGATCGTGTGGACCGCGCGGGCCGGATTCATCCAGAAGCACCGCGCCGCGATGGTGGATTTCATGGAAGACTCCATCCGCGTCGCGCGCTGGTACCTCGACCCGAAGAACCACGACGAGGTCGTCGCCATCGCCGCCAAGCTCACCAAGACGCCGCCGGCGCTGTGGCAGGACTGGGTCTTCACCAAGAAGGACGACTACCGCAGCCGCGACATGCAGCCCGACCTCAAGGCGCTCCAGGCAAACGTCGAGACTCAGCAGGAGCTCGGCTTCCTCAACACCAAGATCGATATCGGCAAATATTCCGATCTCAGCCTCGCCAAGGAGGCGGCGGCGCGGCTGAAATAGCCGTCTCGCATACGACATGACGGGCGAGCTTTGGGCCGAGCGCAACGGCGCAAGAATATTACGCACATGCCCCCGCCCAATAACAGGGAACGCCGGACCCGCGCCGGGCGTTCAGATGGGACAGAGATAGAGAGATAGAGCGTTTCCCATGACGGGAGCCGCTCTCCCTCTTACCTCGGACTCCGCAGCGAAAAAGGATATTCGCCATGAAATTTCCGATGATTTCCGTCATTTCCACCGCCGCGCTGCTGGCGCTTGTCGCGGCGCCGCACATCGCCGTTGCACAAGGCCATGCCACCGAATGCGAGCCGGGCGAACACATTGACGGATCGACCAGCGACCAGGCCAAGCACAAGCTCGAAGCGTCGGGTTACCGCCAAGTGCGCGGGCTGCACAAGGGCTGCGACAATGTCTGGCACGGTCAGGCCATGCAGAACGGCCAGCCGGTCAACGTCATGCTGTCGCCGGACGGTCAGGCCCTAGTCGAAGGCGACTAGGTCGCGCTCAACGCCGCGATTTCGCCATCGCGGCACGCGCCCAGAGCAGCCATGGGCGTTCCACCGTGCCGTCATTGGACACTGCCGCTTTTTCCGCTTCCTCGCGCGACAGGAATGTCGGCGTGCCGAGCCGTAGCGCATCCATCTGCAGCGCGGCGTTCATCGCCGAATAGATCGCGCGGTAGACGACGTGCTTGATGCTCCGCGCGACCATGGTCGCGCCGTGGCCGCGCATCAGCACGACCGGCTTTTCGCCCAGTGTTTCCGCCAGTGCCGCGCCGAGTTGCGGCGTGCGGATCAGCATGTCGGTCATGCCGGCGACATCCCGGATCTCGAATATCGGAACACCCGCGCCGAGAAAGCCGCTCATGTGATAGATCGGCTGCAGCGGCGTTCGTGTCGCCCCGAAAGGAATGAGCGGCGGGGCATGGCAATGAACGACGGCCTGCACGTCGGGCCGGCGCTTGTAGATTTCGCCGTGGATGAAGCGCTCGCTGTAATAGCGCTTAGCCGGATTGGCGAGAGGATTGCTGTCTAGATCGAAGGTGACGACGTCCTTCGCGGTCACCAGCCCCGGCGCCAAATGCCGCGACATCAGGAACATGTTTGGATCCTCGTCGTGGCGCACGCTGATATGGCCGTAACCGTCGACGACCTTCTCGTTGAACAGGATGCGGTTGCCGAGCACCAGTTCGTCGAGCAGGTCGCGCGACACGTTCGGGATTTTCGCGGCTTTTGTCATGTTTCTCCGGGCGTCTTCTTTCAGCGCTGTATCTTGAGCATACGACGCGCATTGCCCTCGTAAAGCTGCTCCTTTTCGGCGTCGGACAGGCCGAGCTGATCGATCGCCTTGATGATCTCGCGGATGAAGAGCGGGCCACCCGCGGGATCGAAGGGACAATCGGTGCCGAACAGGCAATGATCGATGCCGAAGAAGTCGAGTCCGCATTGCATGCCCGATGCCGAGCCGTTGATCGCGGTATCGGCGTAGAACATGCGAAAATAATCCACCGGGCGTTTGCCCTTGGCCTTCATGTCCTGGATAATCTTGCGGTAATTATCCTCGGCGCCCTCGCGCGACCCGAGCTGGTCGAGGCCCATGCCGACGCGCGCCTCGAGGAACGGCACCATCGCGCCCATGTGATGCGTGATCAGCTTCATGCGCGGCCAGCGATCGAAGAATCCCGAGAACACCATGCGCGCCATCGCCGCCGAGGTCTCGTAGGGCCAGCCGAAGACCCACCAGATGTCGAAGCGGGAGCTTTTTTCCGCCGGGTAATCGGCGAATTTCTGGCCGCGCGTCGGATGCATCCAGATCGGCAAATCGTAATCGTGCATCTTGGCGAAGATCGGCGCGAATTCCGGATCGTCGAGTGGCCTGCCGTTGACATTGGTGAAGATCTGGATGCCTTTCGCGCCGCGCCTCTCGACCGCGCGCGCGATCTCCTCGACCGAAGCCTTGACGTTGTTCATCGGCAACGACGCGACCCAGGCGGGAAACCGGTCCGGATATTTCTCGCAGATGTCGGCCATGCCGTCATTGGCAAGCCGTGCCAGAGCGGGAGATTGATCCGGCGACGCGATATATTCGATCGCCGGCATCGAGAGAGTCAGCACCTGCTGGTACTGCTCGAACTCGTCCATCATCTTGAGGCGCTTTTCCAGGTCGAACAGCACCGGAATGTTCGTCCAACGTCGGATCGCATCCTTCGACGGTACAATCTCGACCATCTTGTCGAAATAGGCCTTCGGGAAAATGTGCGGAAAGATGTCGATCTTCTTCATTTTTGGCCGTCTCCTGACGTTTCGCCGGCGGCTAATATCCGAGCGCGTGCGGGGGCTGTCCATCACCAAATCGCGGCGCTCGTCGCGTTGACTTCGTCGGCGGAACGCCCATGATGTCGCACCCGACCGCCGCTCGAGGAAGAGCCTCGCCCATGGATTCACGGCTGCCGCGCAAACCCGGCTATATCGTCGACGACCCTGCCAATAAGCGCTTCCTGCTCAATCGTGAAGTGCTGGTTTCGCCGGAAATCCTGGACCATGAACAGCGCGCGATCTTCGCCCGTTCATGGATCTATGTCGGCCATGGTTCCGAGCTGAAACAACCGGGCGATTTCGTCACCCGCCGCGTCGCCGGCCGGCCGGTGATCTTGTGCCGCGACAGCGACGGAAATATTCGCTGCCATCTCAATACCTGTCGGCACCGCGGCGCCGTCGTCTGCCGCGAGCGCAGCGGCAACACGCGCCGCTTCAATTGCATCTATCACGGCTGGAGTTATCACAATGACGGCAGGCTGGCCGCCGTGCCCGGCGCCGATGCCTACGCCCCTTCCTTCGACAAGAACCAATGGGGTCTGACGCCGCCGCCACGCTTCGAAGCCTATCGTGATTTTTGGTTCCTCAATCTCGATCGCGCGGCACAACCCCTCGTCGACTATCTCGGCCGCGCCACAGACTATATCGATCTCGTCATCGACCAGTCGCCTTCCGGCCGGATGGAGATCATCGCCGGCACGCAGGAATACGATATCGCCGCCAACTGGAAGCTGATGGTCGAAAACAGCGTCGACGACTATCATCTGCCGACGACGCATTCGACCTGGCTCAACTACATGAAAAATTCCGGGGTCGACGTGCGGCCCTCGAAGGAGGCCGGCATGCTGCTGCCGACGAAAGGCCTCGCCATCGATCTCGGCAGCGGCAATTTCACCACCGACAACGTTAATTTCCGCGGCCGTCCAGTGGCGAAATGGATCCCGATCTATGGCGAGGACGCCAAATCCGAGATCGATGCGATCCGCGCCGAGCTGGTGGCGCGGCTCGGGCCGGAGCGCGCGGCGCGCGTCGCCGACACCAACCGCAATCTGGTGATCTTTCCCAATTTGGTCATCAATGACGGCTCGTCGGTAACGGTGCGCACCTTCTTTCCTGTCGGCCCGGCGAAGATGCAGGTCACCGCCTGGGCGCTGGGCCCGGCCGAAGAGAGCGCCGGCGCGCGGGCACGGCGGCTCGACGCCTTCCTCACTTTCTACGGTCCCGGCGGGTTCGCGACACCCGACGACATCGAGGCGCTCGAGCTAGTGCAGCAGGGCCTGGCTAATTGGCAAGAGGTGCCGTGGTCGGAGATGTCGCGCGGCATGGGCAAGGACAGCGATTTTCTCAACAGCGACGAGCACCATCTGCGCATCTTCTGGCGCCATTGGAATAAGCTGATGGAGGGGGCGTGATGGCCGATTCGGCGCTCCGCGCCCGAACCGTGACCCGTGCCGAGGTCGAGGATTTCCTCTTTCACGAGGCTGCGCTGCTCGACGAATGGCGTCTCGAGGAATGGCTCGGGGTGCTGACCGAGGACGCGACATATCTCGTGCCGCCCAACGACAAGCCCGACGCGGACCATCGCGACACGCTCTTCACCATCGCCGACGACATCAAGCGGCTCCGAGAGCGCGTCATCCGCATTACCGATCCCAATTGCCATGCCGAGCATCCGCCGTCGCGCACCAGGCGGCTGATCGGCAATGTGCGCATCCTGGGCGCCGAGGACGATCTGGTCACGGTGACCGCCAATTTCGCCTGCTGGCGCTACCGCCGTTTCGAGCGCATGCGTGAATACGTCGGCACCTACCGCTTCGTGCTGCGCCGCACCGCCGAAGGCCTGCGCCTCAAGGAGCGTCGCGTGATTCTCGATGCGCAGGAGCTCGGCGCGCTCGGTTCCATCAGCTTTATTCTCTGATCCGATGGCCACGCTCGAAGCGCATATCGACGATCTGGTTGCCGCCAACCGCATACTGGCGGCGCAAGGCGTCGTCGACAGCTTCGGCCATGTCAGTCTGCGCCATCCGCAGGAGCCCGGGCATTACCTGCTGTCCCGCGCGCGGCCGCCCGAATGCATCGAGGCCGCCGACGTCATGGAATTTACCCTGGCGGGGGAGCCGGTCGATGGGCGCGGACGGAAGCCGTATAACGAACGCTTCATCCACGGCGCACTCTATGAAGCGCGCAAGGACATCAACGCCGTGGTGCACAGTCACAGCCCAAGCGTCATTCCCTTCGGCATCGCCGGCGAGACGCTGCGGCCGGTGCTGCACATGGCAGCGGCGATCGGGGCGGAGGTTCCCCTATGGGAGCCCCGCACCAATTTCGACGACACCGACATGCTGGTCTTGGACATGGCGCAGGGCCGCGACCTCGCGCAAACCGTGGGCGGCGGCGCCGGCGCGCTGATGCGCGGCCACGGCTCCGTCGTTGCCGGCCGCTCCCTGCGCGAGGCGGTCTATATCGCGATCTATCTCGAGATCAACGCGCATCTGCAAATGGACGCGCTACGCTTCGGTAAGAAGATCAATTTCCTGAGCCCGGGCGAAATCGAGAAAATCCTAGCGCGGCAGTCCAAAGGTAAGCCGTCCGAGGGCTTCGATCGCGCCTGGGAAGGCTGGTGCAACCGCGCCGGCATTCCGTTCAAGCGCCTTTCCTAGGCCGCTTCAGCGGAACAGCAACATGCGCGTCGCCGAGGTCACCGGCGGCAACACGACACGGCGGAGCGCGGGCGCCAATCCCAACGGCTGCAGCAGCATCTTCATCGCCATCTCGTACGGAAAGTAAGGCTTGGCGAGCCGGCGGAAGCCCTCGCGAAAAGCGGCGTAATCGGCCGCCTGAAATTCCGTGTCGGGGTGGGTGGCGAGATAGACGTGCTTGAAGGCGACATAAGCGTCTTCCGCGTCGACCTCCATGGCGCGGCCCCACAGCGTACGCAGCACCGAGGTACGGCCGGGGCGCTCGGAATCCCGGTACTTGCGGAAGAAGTGGTAAAAATTCTTGTAGTGACGCACCTCATCCGCGCTGATCTTCGCAGTGATTTCGCGCAGGACGGGCTCGGGCGCGGCATCCGACAGCGTGCGATAGAAGGTCGCGGTGCCGGTTTCGACGACGCAGCGCGCCGCCATCTCAAGCGCGCGGGTCGGCGCCAGCTGCTCGAGCTTGCAGAAATGCGCGTATTCGACGAGGAAACTGCGATAAGCGGATTCCCAATCGAAGGCGGGCCACGCGATCTGAACATAGCGCTTGAGCGACGCCCCGTGCTGCAACTCTTCCGGCTCCCAATGGTTCGCCAGCCAGTCGACGACCTCATCGTCGCCACGGAAATATTCAATCAGGTTGCGCGTATAGAGATCCGAAGTGATCTCGACGAAGGACGCGGAAGCCACGATGTGAAAGAGCAGCGTGTCCTCGCCGACGGCCACGCGGTCAAGTTCCCCGTAAGGAATCTCATTCATTGACCAGGGCACGCCCGCCCCGATTTCTCCGAATTCCATGCTCATTAAGGCCTCCCGTTCGCAAGACCAGCCGCAAGACCAACGAAGGGACCTGGCAAACTATAGGGCTCGCCAGACCCAAATGAAAAGCAGGTCGCCAAGGTTCCCCGGCGCGACGCTTGGCCTCCTCTTGCTCTATCCCAGGGAACCCATAGCCGAACCGGCCGTTGTCCTGGGTTGAGGCGCCGTTCCGGGCGCCGGTTCCAGCAATCGAGGTTTTGCATGGCTATCGAACTCCTGCCCCTGCCCTATCCCCAGGATGCGCTTGAGCCGCAGATGTCGGCCCGCACCCTTGAGTTCCATCACGGCAAGCATCACAAATCCTATGTCGATACGGCCAACAAACTGCTGAAGGACTCGCCACTGGCCAACAAGTCGCTCGAAGAGATCATCCGCGCCACCGCGCGCGATGAATCGAAGAAGACGCTGTTCAACAACGTGGCGCAGGTCTGGAACCACAATTTCTTCTGGCATTCGATGAAGCCCAAGGGTGGCGGCAAGCCGGCCGGCGATCTGGCGCAGGCCATCGACCAGGCGTTTGGCGGCTATGACAAGTTTCATCAGGAATTCAAGGCCGCCGGCGAGACCCAATTCGGCAGCGGCTGGGCTTGGCTCGTGCTCGATCACGGCAAGCTCAAAGTGACGAAGACCGGCGACGCGGAGGATCCCCTGATGCAGGGGACGACGCCGCTCCTTACCTATGACGTGTGGGAGCATGCTTATTATCTCGACTATCAAAACCGCCGCCCCGATTTCATTGAAGCGTTCCTCGGTCATCTCGCCAATTGGGACTTCGCGGCCGAGAACCTGCGGCGCAGCCGTGCGGCGCACGGCACCGCCGCCGAATAATTCGGTAACGGCCGGCAAGACAATGACGGCTTGCGGCGCCGTTTATGAAGATTTGGTCCGTTGCGATAGGTTGTGGCACGCGGTGTCTTCGTGTATTTTACCCGCGCTGGAAACTTGATATGCGTCAAGAGGTTGTAGGGATGAATTTGCGCCGGCGATTCCTGGGACGTGGGGCGGCCGCTGGCTCGCTGGTCGCCCTCTTCGGCGCGGCCGTGGCGCTCGTACCGATATGTACACCGCAAGACATGCCCGCCCTCACGGTTTCCACAATTGCGGTTAACGCGGCGCCTACGCGGCAACCGGCGCCGAGCGCCGTGACCGAGCCCGCCGCAAAACCCGTCGAGGTCGTATTCGCCTCGTGCCACGACCGCCGCAAGCTGCGCATGGGCTATGCCTCCTGGTATGGCGAATCCTCCGTCTTCGACCGAACTGCCAATGGCGAGAAATTCAACGAAGCGGAACTCACGGCCGCGTCGCGCGTGCTGCCCTTCAATACGCATTTGCGGGTCACCAACCTGCGCAACGGCCGCAGCGTCGTAGTTCGCGTCAACGATCGTGGCCCGTTTCGCCGCGGCCGCGTCATCGACGTCACACCGGCGGCGGCGACGAAGCTCGGCATGAAGCAGCGCGGCCTCGCCCCCGTCTATATCGAGATTCTCGCCGACGCGCGCTGAACTGGCCGCAGCAGCCGCGGCGAAGACCCGGCGATGAAGGTTTCACCGAAGCGTTAGCTAGCGGTTTGACGGCGCCCCGGCCGGTCAGGCGGCGTGCCGCAACAAATCCAGCAAGGATTGCGGGATCGGCTCGGCGGCATAGGCGCCATAGAGCCGCTTCAATTGCCGGGCCACAAGCTCCTGGAGGTCGGCAGCCAGCGTGGCATCGATCGCGGCATTGGCAGAGCGATCGCCCCCATCGGACAGCGATAAACGCACGGACAAGGTTGGCGGGAACATCATTTCTCCCCTTAACTCCGCTCGATTGCGGTATGCATATAAGACCCTGATTTTGTTAGCATCTTTCATTTCCCCCGGCTCCCCCAAAGATCCGGTGGACACACGATTCAATAGCCGCGCCGGCGATTGGTTCCGCACTGGGTCAAAAAAATGTCGAAAATGGGGCACACCCGCGGAAATACCGCATTTCCCGGGGAAACTGAGTGTTTTCGGAGTGGGCCATTGAGAAACAACAGGGCCGCCGGCGTCGCAATGCGAGTTGCCGGGAAAATCGCCGAGCCGGCTCGGAAGATAGGCCCGAAAGCGACTCGGCGCCGGCGAATATCGCCAGCGCCGAGTTATTTATCCGAGGATTGGACCCCGCCGCGTAAGGCGGGACGCCTTTCAGGTGACCGGGGTCGGGATCGGGGCGGGCTGCGGCTCGCGCGGGCCCATCAGGTGCTCCCAATCGCGCAGATGCATATTGCGCCAATTGAGTTGCGCCGGCGGGACGGCACGGGCGCCATTCTTTCCTTCCGAGCCCTCAAGCAGTGTCTGGAGCTGCAATCGCGCGCGGGACACGCGGCTCTTCATCGTGCCGACGGCGCAATGCGCCATCTCCGCAGCCTGCTCGTAGGAGAATCCGCTGGCGCCCACCAGCACCAAAGCCTCGCGCTGAACGGCGGGAAGCGTGTTGAAGGCGCATTCAAAATCGCGCATGCGCAGATGCCATTCCTGCTCGCCATGCACCGTCGTCGATTCGATGTTGATCTCGGTGCCGAGCTGAGCGAGCCGCCCCTGGCTGCGTTTTTCCGTGAAATAGGCGTTGCGGAGAATGGTGGTGAGCCAAGCCTTGAGGTTAGTGCCGGGCTGAAACTGGTTGGCGTGGCTTATGGCCCTGAGCACGGTTTCCTGGACCAGGTCGTCGGCCAGCGTGCGGTCCTGAGCGAGCATGCGCGCGAAGGCACGCAGATGTGGCAGATACTGGATGATATCGGTGGCAATCTCGGTGGCCATGCTTTTCCTCCTTTTTCTTCAACACGGTCCGGCGTCCGTAGCACCGCCGGGTCGTTACCGCCAAACCCGAAGCGGCGCGACACGGGCGATTAGATGTGGAAATGGAAAAGTCCGATATCGGGGAAAACCCCTAATCACAGAATTATCACGCCGGGATACGCCGCCGATTTCCGGCGACCCGTCTTATTTCCGCCGTACTTGGCACCCGTCGGTGCTCACGTACTGCTGGCGGAACGAATGTCGGAACGCTGCGCTCGGTGACATCTTGATCAAGCGCCTGCAGTGCCACGCCAAGCAGGCCTGGATGCTACGCAGCTACATGCAGTAGGCTATCCGGTCGGCCGCGCGGCGCGGCCAATGGAACTCCTATGCAGCTTGGTGTCATCGGATTGGGCCGGATGGGCGGCAATATCGTGCGCCGCCTGACCACACACGGCCACGAATGCGTCGTCTTCGACAGGGCGGCGACGGCGACCAGCGCGCTCGCCAAGGAAAAAAGCGTGACCGGCGCCGCCGATATCGGCGATTTGGTCAAGCGGCTCAAGGCGCCCCGCGCCGTGTGGGTGATGCTGCCGGCCGGCGGGCCGACCGAGGACACCGTGGCCGAGCTCGGCCGCCTGCTCGAAAAGGGCGACATCGTCATCGACGGCGGCAATTCGAACTGGCTCGACGATATCCGCCGCGCCAAGGCGCTAGCCGAGAAAGGCCTCCACTACGTCGATGCCGGCACCAGCGGCGGCGTCTGGGGCTTCGAGCGCGGCTATTGCCTGATGATCGGCGGCGAGAAGGAAATCATCGACCGGCTCGATCCGATCTTCGCTACGCTGGCGCCCGGCCGCGGCGATATCCCGGCGACGCCCAGCCGCGCGGGCAAGGGCCGCGACAAGCGCGCCGAGCAAGGCTACATCCATGCCGGCCCGAATGGCGCAGGTCATTTCGTCAAGATGGTGCATAACGGCATCGAATACGGAATGATGCAGGCCTATGCCGAGGGCTTCAACGTCCTGAAAAACGCCGCCAAGGAAACACTGCCGGCGGAACAGCAATTCACCCTCAACCTGCCGGACATCGCCGAAGTCTGGCGGCGCGGCAGCGTCATTTCTTCCTGGCTGCTTGACTTGACCGCCGCGGCGCTCGCCGGCGACGAGGCGCTTGCCGGCTTCTCCGGCTATGTCGAGGATTCGGGCGAAGGCCGCTGGACGATCGAGGCGGCGATCGCGGAATCGGTGCCGGTGGACGTTCTCGCGGCGGCGCTGTTCGCGCGCTTTCGCTCGCGCGAGGAGCACAGCTTCGCCGACAAGCTGCTTTCCGCCATGCGCAAGGGCTTCGGCGGCCACGTCGAGCCCAAGGAAGGCAAGTAATGGAACCGGCCGGCGCACAACCTCCGCGGCCACGACGCGCCGCGCCGTGCACCCTCGTCGTCTTTGGCGCCACGGGTGACATGACCAAGCGGCTGCTGCTGCCTTCGCTCTATCACCTAGCGATCGATGGCCTGCTCGCGGAGGAATTCGCCATTGTCGGGGTGTCGCGTGCGTCATGGTCGGACGACCAGTTTCGCGAGCATATACGCGGCTCGCTCGCCAAATTCGCCGGCGCGGCGCTCAAGCCCAAGATCGTCGACTGGCTTCTGCAGCGGGCGACCTATGTGCCGGGCGATTTCGACGACACCGCGACCTTCGACCGGCTGCGCGGCGCCTTGGACAAAGCGACCCCCACGACCGGCGGCAATCGGCTGTTTTATCTGGCGACACCGCCTGCGGTGTTCGCGGAAGTGGCCGATCACCTGGGAAGAGCCGGCCTGGCGCGCGAAGAGAATGGCCTTTGGTCCCGTCTCATCGTCGAGAAGCCCTTTGGCAACGACCTCGCCTCGGCATGCGAGCTCAATCGCCGAATTCTTGCAGTTTTCAGCGAGAAACAGGTGTTCCGCATCGATCACTTCCTCGGCAAGGAGACGGTGCAGAACATCCTGGCGTTGCGCTTCGCCAACGGCATGTTCGAATCGCTATGGAACCGCGACCGCATCGACCATGTGCAGATCACCGTCGCCGAGACGGTCGCGCTCGAAGGTCGCGGCAAGTTCTATGACGCGACCGGCGCGCTGCGCGACATGGTGCCGAACCATCTGTTCCAGCTCCTCTCGCTCATCGCGATGGAGCCGCCGAGCTGTTTCGCGGCCGACGCGGTACGTGGCGAGAAGACCAAGGTGCTTCAGGCCGTGCATCGATACAGCGCGGCCGAGGCGCTTAAGAACAGCGTCCGCGGGCAATATGCCGGTGGCACGGTCAATGGCCAGACCGTCCTGCCCTATCGCAAGGAGCCGGATGTCGCGCCCGACAGCAACACCGAAACCTATGTCGCGTTGCGCCTGACTGTCGATAATTGGCGCTGGAGCGGGGTGCCGTTTTATCTCCGTACCGGCAAGGCCCTGGCCGCACGCCGGACCGAGATCGCGATCAAGTTCAAGGAAGCGCCCTTCACCATGTTCCGCGATACGCCGGTGGAAAAGCTGGCGCAGAACTTCATCGTCATCCGCATCGCGCCCGATGAGGGCATCGCGATCTGGTTCAACGCCAAGGTTCCCGGCCCGCAACTGCGGCTCGACGGCGTACGAATGGATTTCAAGTACAAGGACTATTTCGCCGTCGAGCCCAGCACCGGCTATGAGACGTTGATCTATGATTGCATGAACGGCGACCAAACCTTGTTCCAGCACGCCGAGGACGTCGAGGCGGCCTGGGGCGCTGTCCAACCGCTGCTCGACGGCTGGCGCGAAGCGCGCGCCAATGACCTCGATCTTTATCCGGCCGGCAGCGAGGGCCCCGCCGCGGCCGATAATTTGCTCGCGCGCGATCATCGGAGTTGGCGGCCGATCGCGCCGAAAAATCAATGAGCGGCGCGGTCGCCCGGAAACCCGCCGGCCCCGGCGGCGCCAAGCTCGTTGTGCTACAGGATGCGGAGATCCTCGCGCGGCGCGGCGCCGCGTGGCTGCTCAACCGGGTGATCGAGGTACCCGGCCGGATCGCGGTTTGCCTCGCCGGCGGCGAAACTCCCAAGCGGCTCTATTCCCTGCTGACCGAGTTCCCCTATCGCGATTGCCTGCCCTGGGAGCGTGTTCATTGGTTCTTCGGCGATGAACGCTTCGTACCGGCGAACAATCCGCGCAGCAATTTCCGCATGCTGCGCGAGACGCTGTTCGCGCGTGCGCCGGTCCCGCCCGACAACATCCACCCCGTTCCGACCGACGGCACGGCGGACGAGGCCGCGGCGCGCTATGCCGTGGAACTGCAATGGTTCCACGGAACGGCGGAGCTGTCGCATGGCCGGCCCCTCTTCGCCGCGACATTGCTGGGGTTCGGCGATAACGGCCACACCGTCTCGCTCTTTCCCGGCACGCCGGCGCTCCGCGAGACGCGGCGCTGGGCGGTCGCGGTCAGCGCTGGCGTGCCCGAGCCGCGCATCACCCTGACGTACCCGGCGCTCGACAGCAGCGCCGCCGTCGCCTTCCTGGTCAGCGGCACCGGCAAGCGCACGGCGTTGCATCGCCTGTGGCAGGGCGCCGATGTGCCGGCAGCGCATATCGCACCGGTGGGGTCACTCACCTGGTTCGTTGATCGTGATGCCGCCGGGGACCGGCGATGACGGATCAAACCCCGGCCGCGCCGCTGCCCGTTCTCAAGCCTGGCGCTATTCCGGTGGCACCCGGCCCGTTCACGCTCGCCATCGATATCGGTGGCTCGCACGTCAAGGCCTCGGTGCTCGACCGCGACGGCACGCTGATCGCACGCGAGGTCCGGGTGGCGACACCGCGTCCGGCGACGCCGCGCGCGGTGCTCCAGGCGATCGCCGGTCTGGTTGCCGAATTGCCGCCCTACGATCGTATCTCGGCCGGCTTCCCCGGCTATATCCGGCGCGGCCGCGTCGCCACCGCGCCCAATCTCGGCACCAAGGCCTGGGCCGGCTTTCGCCTGGATCAAGGCCTGCAGAAACGGCTCAAGAAGCCGGCGCGCGTGCTCAACGACGCCGATGTTCAAGGCCTTGGCGCGATTTCCGGGCATGGAGTCGAGGTCGTGCTGACGCTCGGCACCGGCATCGGTTCGGCGCTTTTCCACGACGGCGCCCTGATGCCGCATCTCGAGCTCGGCCAGCATCCCATCGCCAAGGGCAAGACCTACGATCGATACCTCGGCAATGCGGCGCTGAAGCATAAAGGCCCGAAGCGATGGAATCACCGGCTCAAAAAGGCAATCGAGATCGTCCGCACCCTAACCAATTTCGATACGCTGCATTTGGGCGGCGGCAATGTGCGGTTGATCGATTTTCACCTGCCGCCGCATGTGAAGCGCGCCGCCAATATCGAGGGCATCACCGGCGGCGTCCGGCTGTGGGATCCGTCGTTCGACGCCTTCTTCGCCGAACCGCGGCGCCGCAAGCGGCGCTGAGCCCCAGCCGCCGTGGCCATGTAATGGTCACGATAGCGGTGGAAACCTTACGTTTCCGCTCTTCGTTGTAATCCCGTCAAATTGATAAGTAAGTTAGTTGTGCCGCGCCGATGGCCGGCCCTGCCTGATAAGGAACGCGCATGCCGATCGAACCGGAAAAATACGCTGCGCGCGCCTTGACCGCGTTTTGGCTGGCCGCCGCCTCGGTCTTAGCCGTGCCGGCGAGCGCCCAGCAATCGGCGAGCGCGCCGGCAACCGAACAATCCAGCGCGCAACGCCAGCAATATTCCGAAGACGCGCGGCGCGATCTGCGCGACTGGCAGGAGCGCATGCGCGCTCTCAGCGACCGCGCCGGTGCGGAAACCGACCGCTTCAGCGCCGACGCCCAGCAGGGGCTGTACGTTGCCTGGGGAAATCTCCGCATCGCGTGGCAAAAACTTCGCGTCGCGGAGGGGCCGGCCTGGATCGAGGCGCGCGACGCTTATGACAATGCGCGCGAACGCATGCGAGAGACTTGGCAACGATTCAAATCGGAAAGCTGAAACAAAAAGAAGACACAATGCTGTATTGGGCAATAATCTCCTCGTCATTGCGCTGGTGACGCGTCGGCGTCCAGCCCTAATGCCCATTTAGCGACGTGAAAATGGCAAGAGAAAACCCTTATGTTCCCAGCCAAACAGACGTATGCGGCGCCTCAGACCGGGAGCGGACGGAACCCGTTCCCTGTGACCGCGTTGTGTTTGCGCAGCGTTGCCGGCTGACCGGCGCGCGACAATAATGCGAGGCAATACCGGCTATGAGCACCAGTGAAAGAACGAAGAACGGCGCGGCCACCGACGTCGAGACGATCCGGGGCGATCTTGATTCATTGAAGAGCGACCTCGCGGGGCTGATGGATCACGTGAAGAATGGCGCGCTGCAAGGCGTCGCCGGACGGGTCGACGACGTGACGACCGAAGCACGCCGGCTCTATGGCCAGTTCACCGCGGAAAGCGAACGGCAGGCTGAGGCTCTGGCCCGGCGGGTTGAAGAGCGCCCGCTCACCAGCCTCTTGATCGCCTTCGGCCTGGGTTTCCTCGGCGGTCGCATTTTCTTCCGCTAAGCGACAAACTCCATGGACGGCCTGATCAAGCTCGTTCTCGCCGTCATCACCCATGTCGCCACCGCGCGGCGGCTTGGCGCCGTGGCGCCGCGCCTAATCGCGGCGACGGTGCTTGCGGTCATGGCATTGATGATTGCGCTCGGAGCGATCGGCTGCGCGGTCGCGGCGCTGTGGATTTTCCTCCTCCCACAACTCGGGCCGGCCGGCGCACCGCTGGTCGCGGCGGGAGCGCTTCTGGTGCTCTGCGGCATCCTTCTCGGCGGTGCCTATGCCGTGCTGCGACGTCAGGCGAAGCCCGCCGATCTTTTGACGGAAGTGCTACATCATGCGGCGGCCACGGCCGAGAATCCGCTCGCCTACGAGAACCGACTGGTTGTGCTGCTGCTGGGCGCGCTCGCTGCCGGTGTCAGTGCCGCAGCCAAGGCCACACGGGCCGTGGTGAAGGCGACGGAAAAGCCCCAGGCTAAGGAGCACGGAAGACGTAAAGCAGAATGATAACGGGGATGGAAATCCCAAGGAACCAAAGCAATCAGCCTCACCCCTGTTCGCTGTCGTCCAAAGCGCGGCCATAAATATGCGCCGGCAAGGAAAAAATCGTGCCGTCAGGGCCGTGCCGTCAGGGCTTGGCCGTAAGCACATCCAGGAGGACGAGCAACCGGACCGGCAATGGTTCGGCGGCGATTTGATCATAGAGCCGGTGAAGTTGCGTCATCACCGGGTCGTCTTCGCCGCCGCCGGTCGCCGCGTTCTGGCCAGCGGCAGCCCGCTTTTTGCGTGGCCGTCGGGAGGATGAGATTGTCATGTGGCAGGCCGGACTCGCATACCGCGTTAACCGCGCGCTGGCCGGCGCGGTCGGATGGAACGGCGCAGATTTTTACTTTTGCCGCCTTTTCGCGGATGCAACGGTACGACTTCACCACCCTTGCCCGGGCCGCCGGCGCCGCCGCGGCGCGCCAAACTCGCCTTCAAGGCCGACATGAGGTCGACGACTTTGGTGTCGCGTGGCCGTTCGGGTGCTGAAAGAATCTTGCCTTTGGCCCGCGCGTCGATCAATTCGCGCAATGCCGTCTCGTAGCGATCCTCGAATTCCTTCGGCTCGAAGGCGCCACTGTTCTGATCGATAATCTTGGTGGCGATCTCCACCATGCCCTTATCGAATTTTACCGTTGCGATGTCGTCGAAAACTTCCTTGTCGCTGCGAATCTCCTGCGGATGGCGCAGCATTTCGACCAGCATACCCTTGCCGCGCGGGCTGATGGCGACGGTGCGTTCACGATGCGACAGGACGAGCCGGGCAAGCGCGACCTTGTTCTTCGTGCGCATTGCCTCGCGGATGACGGCAAAGGCCTCGACGGCGCCCGTGCCATCGGGTGCCAGATAATAGGGCCCGTCGGTATAGACCGGGTCGATGTCGCCGGCATCGACGAATTTTTCGATGTCGATGGTGCGGGTGGATTCGAGGCGGATATTCTTGAGATCCTCCTCCTCGACCGTGACGTACTTTCCCTTCTCGATCTCATAGCCGTGCACCAGCTTCTGGCGCTGCAATTCGCCCTCGTCGGGATCGAACGGCCGCATCTGAATGCGGTTCATCGTCTTCGGATTGAGCAGATGGAACGACACCATCTGCGCATGAGTAGTTGCGTTGTAAAGCTCGACCGGGCACGAGACGAGCGAAACCTTGAGATGTCCCTTCCATGATGCGCGATAAGCCATGTTCTACCTCCGGACGATTTGGGTGCGGCGATCAGGCAAGGTCGAACGCGGCAAGGGCCTTGGCCGCGATCGTCTGCCGCGATTTGTAGAGGCCACGCCATGGATCCTGCCGGCGCGCATGCAATAGCCGCGGCACGGTCTTGATGTCGTATTTCTTCGGATCGAGGCCGGGCTTCATATCGCTCCAGGCGAGCGGCATGGCAACGCCGGCATTGGGCCTCGCCCGCACGCAATAGCCGGCAACCGCCGTCGAGCCGCGGTCGTTGCGCAGGTAATCAATGAAGATCTTGCCGACGCGCTCGCGCTTCAGCGGATTGATCGTATAGGTCTTGGGATCGGCCTCGACGAAGGCGGCAGCGACCGCCCGAGCGAAATCCTTCAGCACCGTCCAGCCGATGCCCCGCTTCAGCGGCACGACGACGTGCAAGCCCTTGCCGCCGGTCGTCTTCGGCCAGGATTCGAGGCCGAGCTTAGCCAAAAAATCACGCATGGCGATCGCGCTATCGACCACGTGGGGAAATTTCACGCCGGAGTCGGGATCGAAATCGAAGATCATGCGGTCGGGCTTGTCGGGATCGTCGGCGCGCGAGCCCCATGGGTGGAACTCGATCACTCCTTCCTGGACGATCGCCACCACATCGTGAATCGTGTGAGCGACGAGATATTCGCCGGCGCCGCTCTTTTCCTTGATGCCGATGCGCTCGATCGACTTCATTCCGATGGTGAAATGCTTCTGAAAGAAACATTCTTTCTGCGCGCCGGTCGGACAGCGCAGCAGACTCAGCGGCCGGCTCTCGATCTCGGGCAGCAGCCACTCCGCCACAGCGGCGTAATATTCCGCGAGCTGCTCCTTGGTGATACCGAGGCCAGGAAAAATCTCGCGGTTGGGATGCGAGATGACGATTCCCGCCACCGAATGGGCCGAGGCATCGCCCGAGGCGCCGCCCGGCTTGCGGCGCGGCGCTGTCTTCACCGCCGGCCGCACAACGGCAGCAGCCGCGCGCTGATGCGACGGTGCCTTGGCAACGTCGCGCGTTACCGCGCGCGCCGGCTTGTCCTCACGCATGCCCTGGAAAGACGGATGGCGCAGGACGCCGTCGCTGGTCCAGGACAGGAATTCGATTTCGCAGACCAGTTCCGGCTTAACCCAGATGGCGTGGCGCCGCGCCTCGACGCCTGGATTGGCAAAGGGCGGCCGATCGGCCTTCAGCCGCTTCAGCCGAACGGTCAGATCGGTCAGCATCTGCCGGCTGAAGCCGGTGCCGACATGGCCGGCGTAGCGCAACTCGCCATCCTCGTAATAACCCAGGATCAGCGAGGCAAAGCCGGTGCGGTCTGCTTTCTTCGGAGGCGTGTAGCCGCAGATCACGAATTCCTGGCGGGTGATGCATTTCGACTTGAGCCAGTCCTGCGTGCGGCGTTCGACATAAGGCCGGTCAGCGCGCTTCGAAATGATACCTTCGAGCGCCATTTGGCAGGCATGGCGGAAGATTTCGCCGCCCGATGAATCGAGATGCTCGGAATAGCGCACCGCCCCGTTGCGCGGCACATCCTCAAGGAATTGTTCAAGCACCCGCTTGCGATCGATCAGCGCAGCGTTTCGTAGATCGTAGCCGTCGAGATGCAGAAGATCGAAGACGATGTAGACCAGCTTATCATACTGGCCTTCGCTGAGCGCCTCCTGGAGCGCAGCGAAACGGGAGACACCGTGCGCATCGAGCACGGCCACCTCGCCGTCGAGCGCGAAATCCCCGCCGGGCAATCGCTCGAGCGCTGGCACCAGCGCCTGGAAGCGGCTGGTCCAATCCTGCCCGGTGCGGGTCCGGAGACGCACCTTGCCGGCCTCGCGTCGCGCGAAGGCGCGATAGCCGTCGATCTTGATCTCGTGTAGCCAGCGGCCACCTTGCGGCGGTTTGTCCACCAGCGTCGCGAGCTCGGGGGGAATGAAATCCGGCAGCTTGGCGCGGTGCGCGCCGTCAATCGCGCCCAGATCGGCGAGACCCGGCTTTTTCCGCGCGATGTCGGGCTTCGCTTCCGCGCGCGGCTTCGGGCTCCTCCCGGTGGGTTTCGACTGCCAAACCTTGGCCGATTTCGCCCCGGCGATTTGCTCCATGGTCTTATCACTGACGACGCTTTTGGTTACACGCTTAAGCAACGCGTCGCCCTTGCCGGGCTTCGCGTATTTGTCGCGTTCCTTGATGAGGAGCCAGTTGTCGCGCCCCTCCTCGCTTGCGCGACCGCGCATGCGCACCAGCAGCCAGCCGCCCTTGAGGCGCTCGCCGTCAAGGGTGAAATGCAGCCGGCCGCGCGCGTAATCCTTGCGGGCATCGCCCTTCGGCTTCCAGCTGCCGTGATCCCACAGCATCACCGTGCCGCCGCCGTATTGGCCCTGCGGGATGATGCCCTCGAACTTGCCGTAGGCGAGCGGATGATCTTCGACATGGACGGCGAGGCGCCGATCGGACGGATCGAGGCTCGGCCCCTTGGTGACCGCCCAGCTTTTCAATACACCGTCGAGCTCGAGACGAAAATCGTAATGTAGCCGCCGCGCCGCGTGCTTCTGGATCAGATAGCGATGGCCGGCGTTTCGCGTCGTCCCGCCGGCATCCGGCTCCGGCGTCTTGGCGAAGTCGCGCTTTTTTCGATAGATCGCAAGCTGCTTCGCCGCAATGCGGGTCATGGATCAGCCGACAACGAGGCCGTAGATCACGGCCATGGCGATGATGGCGAGGACGAGCGAGATTGCCCATACCCAGCGCATGGTGCCAAGCTCGACGGCTTGGCGCGCCTGATCCGTCGGTATACGCACACCCGATTGCACCGCGACTTTCGCGTGCTCGGCGATCTTGTCCGCAAGGGCATGATCGTTCATTGAATGCTCCGTTCCTCGATGAGGCCGCGGCAACCGACGGCGCATTGCGCGCAGGCACGGATACAGGGCTCGGCCTCGCCTTCTTCCATGCGGCGCGCGCATTCCCTCTCGCAGCGCTCGCATATTTCCTGGCACAGCGCCGCCAGCGGCCGATTGAGCCGGGCATGCGTATGGCCGAGGGTCGTAGCCAACATGGCGGTGATATCGGCGGTATCGAGCAGCAGTTCGACCAGCATGCCGGCATCGCCGCCATAAACGCCGTCAAGCGCCGCGGCGAGATCAAGGCAGGCACGGTGGCAAACCTGACACCGCTGAACGCAATCTTCGCGTTCCTGCCGCTCGAGCTGCTGCAGGAGATCGGTCTCCGGTTGCGTCAACTCGCCTCTGAGCATGGGGTTCTCCTTTGGGGTACGGCATCGACCCAGATTAATGCCGGGGGAGGATTTTCCGGGCGGCAGAAGCGGCGCGGCAGGGATAGAACGGCGCTGTTCGCGCCCTGGTTCCAGAGCACCGAGCGCCGAATCCCACCGTTCCAGGCCTTCAGGGCGACGAACGCCACCGCGGTGCCGGTCCGCGAATTGCCAACCCGACCGGGCTAGCTGCCGATGGCGTGACCGCCAGCGCTAGTCGCCCGCGACGCGATCCAGCGCAGCCTCGTCGGCGACGGGCCAACAAAACGCGGCTGATCATTTCCTCGAGCAGGCGGTGATTATTACCGGCGCACGGCGCCGAGTCCGGCCCCGGCTACCGTGAAAGCCGACGACCGCCGGATTCGGATGCCTTCGCTACGCCAGGGTGGTGGCGTCGTGGGAATCTGCCGCGATGCCAATCAAACGATGATCGGTATGCGCGACGATGTCGGCGAGATCGGCCGGAATTTTTCTCTCGTTCTCGATGACCTGCACGCGGGCCGCACACATATCCTTGAATTCGGTGCAGATTTCCTTCAGCCGAGACTCTGCCTCGACTTCCGACATATCGAGAAGGGTCGCCGTTTCGGCGAGCGAAAAGCCTTCGAGCAGGCGCAGCAGAACCAGCCGCCGGTCGCGCAGCTTCAGGCCGAGGACCGCCCGTTGCAGACTTTCGAGATTGGGATCGGCGGGCGCCTCGGCTTCGACGCCGCAAGCGTCAACCGCGTCATGCAGCAGGTCGAAGAGTTGCGGCGCGATGTCGGCCGCCGGCGTGATGCGGCCCGGCTCCTGGATCAGCGTTTCGAGGCAGATTTCGATGTACTGATCGCCGGCGCGGCGCGAGCCCGTAACGGCAGCACCATAGCGGCGCAGGCGCGGCAAAACGGGAAGAATGGCATCGGCGAGCGAATGCATGGGTTTACCCTCTTCTTGTTTCCATCGGGTAGGCGATATCCGTATCTCAACACCGGCGGAGAAATCGCGGGTGTGAGAAAGCTGTGTCTTGCCGACGGCGTGGCAAACCCGTGAAATTTAGCCACGATTACGCGTTAGGTTCACGACGCCTTGCGCCGTGCCGAGCATCACCTGGCTCGCGATGCCCAGAAAGAAGCCGGTTTCGACCACGCCGGCGCACGCCTTAATTCGTGAATCGAGCGCACCGGCATCGACGATTTCGGTAAAGCGGCAATCGACGATTTCGAGTCCATCATCGGTCCGATAGGCTCGCGCGCCGTCCATCCGCAGCGCCACCGCAGCGCCGAGCGCCGCCAGGCCGGCCAGCGCCAAATCGCGCGCGAAAGACAAGATCGCTACCGGTACGGGCGTTATAGCTCCCAATCGATCGAGCAGCTTGCTATCGTCGGCCACGATAATGACGCGCCGGGAATGGCGCGCCACAAGCTTTTCGCGCAGCAAGGCGCCGCCCAGGCCCTTAACGAGATCGAGGCTGCCGCGCGCGATCTGGTCGGCGCCGTCGATGGTGAGATCGAGATAGCGATCCTGGGTCAGTCCCGCGAGCGGAATGCCGACGGCGCGCGCGAGCGCGGCGGTCGCCTCGGAGGTCGGCACGCCGGTGACGCGCAAGCCCTCCTTCACGCGCCGGCCCAGCGCGGCGACGGCGAAGGCGGCGGTGGTGCCGCTGCCGAGGCCGATCGTCATGCCGTCCGCGACCATGGCGACGGCCGCCGCCGCGGCCGCCCGCTTCAATGCATCCCGATCGGCCATGCCTAGCTTTTATCGTCGGCCAGCAGCGCCCGTCCAGCGTTGTCCTTCGGTCGGGGCGGTGAAGGCCTGACTGGGTTCGTGCTGCGCCGGCGCCGAAAAAATCACCGCTCGCCACGACGGCGGCGCACCGGCACGCCTGCCCTGGCGAGCGCGGCGCCAAGACCGCCGGTGAGCGTAAGCCCGTACATGCGGAAATCGCTGACCAGCGACCACAGCGGGTGGCTGAACGTCGCCGGGCGGTTGCGCTCGACGAAGGCGTGACCGATCCAGGCCGGCCCATAGCCGGCGACGAGCGCCGCGGCGAGAAACCACCAATTGCCGCTCACGAGCAAGGCCGCCAAGGATAGCAGCGCCAGGCTGCTGCCGAAGAAATGCCAGCGGCGCGTCCGATGGGACGCATGCTCGCGGAGATAATGGCGCCAGAAATCATCATAGGTGGCGAAGGAGTGCCGGCCGTGATCTCGCCGCGACGGAGCCATGGGGACGATTTTGCCCGGGAGCGGCACGCGACGGAAGAGACCATCGGTCAGAATTCACCGTCGGGTCATCGAATATCCGTCAAACCGCCCTAATCTTGCCCATAATTCAATCGACGCCCAAGGTTTCCCACGCCCATCTACTCGATGGAGGATCGCATGCGACATGTTGCCTTAATGCTTAATGCTCGCCGCCGCCGGTTTTGCGCTTGCCGGCACGGCCTCGGCCGACGCCCAAACGCAGATTTACTCGACGCCGCTCTACGGCACGCCCAGCCCATATTCGCCGGGCGCGGCCGGGGGTGCCGGCGTTGGCGCGGCTGCCGGGATGTCGGCACCGGCAAGCGTCCCGCCTGCGGGCGGCGGCGCCTTCAACTCACCGCCGATGGGCCCGCCGCCGGACGCCAGCGCTTTCTACGGGCCGCCGCAGTTCGGCGCGCCGCCGCACAATCTCGGCGATCCGAGTTCCCCGCCCCCGATGCCTGGTCCGCAATTTTCGAACGTGCCGGCTGCTTTTGACCCTGACAACCCGCAAAGCGAACGGGCCACCGTCGCGCTCAACCTGCTTGAGCGGCAGGGGTTTGGCTATTTCACCAACTTCCGGCCGGCCGGCAGCGAATTCGCCGCCACCGTGTTCGACAACGGCCAGCAATTCGATGTCATGATCGACCCCGAAGCGGGGCGGATTTCGCGGTAAATAAATAGGCGCTCCCCATGCGGCCGGTCCCGCATCCGGAACTGCGTACGCCGGCGAACGTTCGATCCCATGACAGACGAAGACCCGGGCCACCATTTTGTCACGGGCGTGTTGCCGACGCGGACGTCGTCGCCGCCACGCGCGCCGTTGCGTGAGATTCTTGCGTGGATGGTCCCGTGGCTGGTCGGCGCACTCCTCGCGTTTTCAGCTTTATTCGGGTTCTTCACCGCCAGCGGCGCAGAGGACAACGGTACCTATGCGGCGGGATTCGTCACGGCGGGGCTGTCGCTCGTGGCCCTCGGCTGGTGCGTGAAGCGCTATTTCGATCGGCGCGCCGAGGATTTCGCGCAAAGTATCGACGTAGTGATCCTCGTCGAGCAGACGGATTCGCTGCTCGTCCTGATCGCCCTGCTGGTGGCGCTCGGCATCGGCGGACTTTTCCTTTGCGCCTATGAGGAGGGGGCGGCCTCCAACGCCGGCTTCGCGCTTTTTGTCGTCAGCCTGATCTTCATCTTCTGGAACCTGAAGCACTATTTCGACATGCGCGAAAGGCGCCCGCCCCATTGAGGGCGGGCGCTTCGCGAAAATAGCACCGCAGGCGTGTCCTAGAGATTCTCCGGCAGCGGCTTGCCCCTGGTTTCCGGAAGAAAGAGTGTCGCTACAAATCCCAGGATGTAGATGAAGCTGATGCTCACCGCGGCGTTGCCGAAGCCGCCGAAATTCGCAATCAGCGTGCCCGCGATCAGCGGGCCGAGGAAGGCGATGAAGCGCGGCGCGTTGAAGGCGAAGGCGATCCCGGTCGCGCGCATGCGCGTCGGGAACAGCTCCGGCAGCCACACCGGCATCCAGGAGTATTGCCCCAACGTGAAGAAGCCGTTCACGGCGGCGGCGAGCAACAACAGGTTGAGGTCATGCGTCCACAGGAACAGAACGGGCGTCATCAGAAGCGACGCGGCGTAGAACACCATCACCACCGGCTTGCGCCCCAAGCTGTCGGCAAAGAAGCCCAGACCGACATAGCCGAGGATGGCGCCGAGATTATAGGCCATGCCGGTATAGCCGGCCCAAACCGGACCCGGCAACCCGGCCTTGGCCGCGATCGAGGCGACGTAAGGCGGAACGAAGCTCGAGATGCCCCACCAGGCGAGCGTGGTCGAGAGCGACATCAGGAACACAATCACCAGCCGCCGCCGCACGGGAGGATCGGCGAACAACTCGACCAGGGTGAAGCGCGTCAGCGCGTGATCGGCGGCATCGAGTCGCTCGCCGCGGCTCTTGCGCGCCACCGCTGCCTTGCGGCGCTGGGCCGTGCGCTCCCACACCGGCGATTCGGGAATGCCGCGCCGGATCCACAGCGTGAACAGGCCGGGCAATATTCCGATCAGGAACATGTAGCGCCAGGCGTCGGGGCCGTAGGGGCTGACATAAACCCAGATCAGGGACGCCGCGAAGAAGCCGATGCCGAGGCCGCATTGCATCAGCCCGGCCCCCCGGCCACGCGCCTTGTCGGGCCACAGCTCGGCGGTGATCGACGTGCCGGTGGCCCATTCGGAGCCGATGGCAACGCCCACCAGGAACCGCAGCACCGCAAAGGAGATCCAGCTCCATGAAATCGCGCTGAGCCCGGTCAAGAGCGAATAAGCGAGGATTGCGAAGATCATCGTCCGCTTGCGGCCGATATAATCCGCGAGCACGCCGCCGATCATGCCGCCGACTCCCCAGCCCAACAGCGTGGTGGCAATGACGGTGCCGGCATAGACCGGGATTTGCGCGTATTGGCTCGGATCGAGCAGCTGGTGTAGCGCCACGCCGATCGTCAGGATCAGCGCATAGAGCTCGTAGCCGTCGAACAACCAGCCCAGATTGGTCGCAAGCAGCGTGTTCCACTGGCTGCGATTGAGCGAGCGATACCACGGTGTCGCGGCGGCAGCATTGATCGCCATGAGACGTACCTCCCCCGGTTGCGCGGTTATGTGGGCGACTTGCCCTTCCGCTTGCGTGCGGCGACCTTCACGGCCTCGATAATTTCCGGATAGGCGCCGCAACGGCAAAGATTACCAGAAAGATAGTGGCGAATCTCGTCCTCGCTGGGCTCCGGGTGCTCATCCAGCAACTGCTTGGTCATCAAGATAAATCCGGGGGTGCAGAAGCCGCATTGGAAGGCGCCGCATTCAAGAAACGCCTCCTGCACGGGGTCGAGCCGTTCGCCGGGCGCCAGATGCTCGATGGTCTCGATCGCGGCGCCGGCGGCCGTGGCGGCGAAATAGAGGCAGCCCGACACCGCCCGCCCGTCGACCAGCACGGTGCAGCAGCCGCACAGGCCCTGGCCGCAGCTTTCGCGCGCGCCGAACAGCGAAAACCGTTCGCGCAGGATTTCGAGCAGCGTCTCGTGCGACGCGACCTCGGCCTCGACCGGCTTGCCGTTGAGCGTGAACTGAATGCGGCGCGGCGCGACGCTCATCGCGTATCTCCGCTGCCGCTCTTCGCGGACTGGAGCGCGCGGTAGACCGCCTCGGGCGTGAGCGGCAATTCCATGAGGCGCACGCCCACCGCGTCGTCGATGGCGTTGGCGATCGCCGGCGAGACGCCGAAAGTCGCGCTCTCGCCGACGCCCTTCGCCCCGAACGGCCCGTTCCGTTGAACGGCTTCGACCGCTTCGTTCTCCATCTTGTCCGGCATGTCGCGCATGCCCGGTATCTTGTAATCGGCAAGCGAGGGATTGAGCAGCTGACCGCCGGCGAAATCCATCCGTTCGGTCATGGTAAAGCCGAGCTGCATGACGGCCGCGCCTGACAGCTGGGTCTCCACGATCCGGGGGTTGATGGGATTGCCGAGATCGGCAACGTTGATAAGGCGCAGGATGCGCACATGGCCGGTCTCGGTGTCGACCTCGACCTCGGCGCCGGTGCCGCCGACCATCCAGAACGGGGTGGCGTTGGGCGTGAGCCCGCTGGCGTGATCGGGCGAGGCGTAGCTCGGCATATAGCTACCGATGCCGACGATGTTGCCGGCCTGCATGCCGTATTTTTTCCGGAAAAGCTCCGCGATGGGCACGTTGCTGCCGCGCGGCATGCCCAGTTCCATGCCAAGTGCCTCGAGCTTCGCGCGCGCATCCTCGGCGGCGAGCTTTACCGCATGGCCCATGTGAAAAGTCGAGCGCGAGCCGAGCGTCGCCATGTCGTAGGGCGTCACGTCCGTGTCGGGATGCACCACGCGCACCGATTCCGCCGGCAGGTTCAAGGCTTCGCCGACGATCTGCGCCATGGCGGTATCCGAGCCTTGCCCCATATCGACCGTGCCGCAATAGAGGCCACAACTGCCGTCGGCGTAGACATTCACGATGGCGACGGAGGTCGTCGGCGCGATGCTCGCCTTAAAGCCGATCGCCAGGCCGCGGCCGCGCCGGAGATTGCCCGTGCCGCGGTCGAAGGGCCGCGTCCAATCGAGCCGCGCCGCCACCCGCTCGAGCACCAGTTCGATGGCCGCATCCTTCATGGCCGTGCCGGTCGCCTGGGGCCGGCCCTCGCGCAGGATGTTCTTGCGGCGGATTTCGAGCGGATCGAGCTTGAGCGCCCGCGCAATCATGTCGGTATGGCTCTCATACGCCCAGACCAGCTGGGGAATGCCGAAGCCGCGCAACGCCCCGGCCGGCGGCCGGTTGGTGTAAAGCGCATAGGAATCGATGTGCACGTTGTCGATGTCGTAGGGGCCAGCGGCGGTAAAGCCGGATTTCTGCGTCACGCGTGGGCCGATGTCGGCATAGGCGCCGCCGTTCCACCACACCTCGCATTCGCGCGCCGTGATGCGTCCCGTCTTGTCGACCGCGCTCTTGATGCGGAAGGTGGTGGCATGCTTGGTGATGGTGAAGAATTGCTCCTCCATGGTGAGCGATATCTTCACCGGGCGCCGGGCGAGCAGCGCCAGCGCCGCCACCAGCGCCTCGAGCTTGATGTAGAGCTTGGCGCCGAAGCCGCCGCCGAGGAACGCGGTCTTGACCCGCACCCGGTTCTCCGGCCAGCCGAGCAGGCGCGCGATCTCGATGCGCACGAAGGACGGGCTCTGCGAGGCGGTGTGGATAATGAGCGAGGCATCGCCCGCTTCCGCCGCGGACACCATCGGTTCCAAAGGCGTGTGCATCACCTGCTGCGTGCGAAAGATGTGCTCGAAGACATGCGGCGCGTCAGCGAAAGCCTTTTTCGCATCGCCGCGGCGCAATTGGAAATCGAGCGCGAGGTTGGTGCCCTTGCGTCCTTCGAGATGCTTCAGATCGGGAAAGGTGCCGGCGGGCCGCAGCACATCATGGACGATCGCCGGGGAGGTCATCGCCTCGACCTCGTCCATCACGACCGGCATCTCGTCGAATTCGGCGACGATGAGCCGCGCCGCCTCCTCGGCGACATGCGGATCCTCGGCCAGCACCGCCGCGATCGGCTCGCCGATATGCCGAACCTTGTCGATCGCCAGGATCGGCTGATCGTGGAAGGCGGGACCGTAATAAGGATCGGGGATGACGGTGCGGATGTCGGCGCTCGTGTAGACGCCGAACACGCCGGGGAATGCTTTTGCCGCCGTCACATCAACGGACCGGATTCGGCCATGCGCAACCGGGCTGCGGAAGAGCTTGCCGTGCAGCATGCCGGGAAGGCGCAGATTGTGGATGTATTCCGCGCGGCCGGTGACCTTGGCGCGGCCTTCGAACCGCGGCACCGAGCGGCCGATTTGGCCGGCTGGAAGCGTCTTGGCCGTCATGGCCCCACCGCCGCGCGCAGCGCGCGCGTGACGAAGACTTCGACAAGCTGCTTCTTGTACGCCGCCGAGCCGCGCGTATCGCCGATGACCCGCGCCTCGTCCGCCGCCGCCCTGCCCGCCTCGACGAGCCGCGCCGCGTCGAGGCCGCCACGCAGCACGGCTTCCGCCGCAACCAGCCGCGTCGGCCGCTCCACCGCCGCGCCAAGGACGATGCGGGCGTCCTTCACCTTCGCGTTGTCGGCATCGACCGTCACCGCCACGCCCAGCGCCGGCCAGTCATCGGCCGAGCGGGTTGTGCATTTGGCGTAAGCCGCGCGCTTGCCGCCGAGCGGCGGCACGACGATCTCGACGATGATCTCATTGCCCTTGAGCACGGTTTCATAGAGGCCGGTGGCAAAGCCTTCGACCGGTACGGTGCGTTCGCCCTCGGGGCCGGCGACGATCAGCGACGCGCCGAGCGCCACCAGCACCGGCGGCAGATCGGTATGCGGATCGGCATGCGCCAGATGTCCGCCGAGCGTCGCGACGTTCCGCACCCGGACGTTCGACAGGGTTCTCAGCGTTTGGGCAATGACCGGAAAGCCGCCGCGGATTTCCGGCGCGCGTTCGAGCGTCGCCAGCCGCGTCATCGCGCCGATGCGCAGTCTCCCATCGGCCTCGACGCGGATAGCCGAAAGCCGCGCGCCAGCCGCGCGCAGGCTCACCAGCCGCTTCGGTCGGAAAAAGCCGGATTTCAGCAACAGCATGAGCGCGGTCCCGCCGGCCAGTGGCCGCACCGCGGAATCGCCGGGATCGAGTAGACCGAATACCTCTTTAAGCGAACCGGGCTCGACCAATTCAAACGACATCGTCAGCGCGGCGCCTCCGACCGCCTGGACGAAGCGATCGATTTCACGCCCGGGCTCGCGCAGGCGCGACGCCGTCTTTTGCCGATTCGAGATCCTCGAGGCGCCGCTTCGCCGGCTCGATCCCCCACACAGCGACAACGACGATTTGGATCAGGAGGAGACCGATCATCATGGCGAGTACGCCCGTGACCCCCCAAGTCTGGAACAACGTCACCACAAGCAGCGGCGTCACGATCGTCGCGCCGCGGCCGAACATGTTGCAGATGCCGTTCGCCCTGAGCCGCACTTCGGTCGGGAAGAGCTCCGCCGTATAGACGCCGTACAGGAGCGACGTCAGCACGTAAATTCCGACGATCAGCACGAATCCGACGGAAAGGACGATCGCCGGCTGGGCGACGAATGGATAGATCGCGCCGAAGACGATGCTCCAAATCGACGCCCCGATGATAGTCGGCTTGCGGCCGAGGCGGTCGGCGGCGAAAGCGCCGAGCGCGCAACCGATGAGCGAGCCCGAGACGATCACCAGCGTATAGGTGAGAGATTGGGTCACGCTCATTCCCTGGCGGACGAAGAAAGTCGGCAGCCAATTGACGAATCCGAAAATCAGCGCGTTGATCGTGATAAGGACGACGCTTCCGACCACCATCCGCGGCAACAACTCGGGCCCGATGAGGGATGACAGCTGGAACGAAGGCATCGGCGCCGGCTTGGCCGGCGGCGGCAACGGCTTGCCGCCGGAAACTTCGCGCTCGATCGATTGCATCAGGGCCTCGGCTTCCGCCGTCTTGCCCTTGCTTTCGAGCCAGCGCGGCGATTCAGCCAGGTTCTTGCGCAGATACCAGACGATCAGCGCGCCAATGCCGGCGATCACGAAGAGCGGGCGCCAGCCGAAGGCGGGAATCGTCAGCCACGCGAGCAAGGCGGTCACCGGCAGGCCCGAGACGACGACAAACGCCATGAACGCCATCCATTTGCCGCGGACCTGCGGCGGGACGAACTCGGTCATGGTGCCGTAACCGACGACGATTTCGGCGCCGAGGCCGAGCCCCATCACGAATCGGAGCCCATTGAGCCAGTAGATGTCGGGCGCGAAAGCCGCCGCCAGGGATGCGAGGCCGAAGATCATCAGGTTGAACTGATAGGTGAAGCGTCGGCCATAGCGGTCGCCGAGGAATCCGGCCATGAGCGAACCCACCGTCATGCCGATGAAGGTGAGCGACAGGAACCATCCGTTCTGCGCCAGAGTCGAGAAACCGCTTTTCACCGTCGTGCCCAGGACCGGGCCGGCGATATAGAGATCGTAGCCGTCGAAGAACATGCCGGCGCCGATCAGCCAGAAGATCCGGTAGTGGAAGGATGAGATCGGCAGGCGATCGAGACGCGCACCCGTATTGACGATGGCGGACATGGTTATCACTCCCCCCGAATTTTTATTCTATGCCGCTTGGACGGTCTTATTATCGGAAAGGCTAGCCGAAAACCGAGGCGGGCGCCACGGCGCCGAAGGGAGAAAGATGGATGGTGTCGGACAAAGTGCCCTCGATATAGAATTGCGCGGTCAGGGACGCGACCTCGTCCTGCTCCATTCGCTGCTATCCGACCGCACCGCCTTCGATCGCATCGCCCCCCGCCTCGCCCGCGAGCGGCGCCTGGTGCTGGTCAATCTGCCGGGCTTCGGCGCCTCGGCGCCGGCCGGGCCGGGTCTCGAGGATTTCGCCGACCGCATCGCCGAGGCGTTGCCCCGGGCGGGCGTCGGGCCGGGCGCCGATCTCCTCGGCAATGGCTTCGGCGGCTTCGTTGCTGTCGCGCTGGCCGTGCGCCACGGCCAGCAGTTCGGCAAGCTGGTGCTGGTCGACACCGGCGCCGCTATTCCCGATGCCGGCAAGGCCGCCTTCCACGCCATGGCCGAGCGCGTCGAAAAGGGCGGCATGGTTGCGGTGGTCGAGATGGCGCTCGCCCGGATGTTTCCCGACGATTTTCTCGCCGACCATCCGCAGATCGCCGAGGAAAGGCGCGCTTCGCTGCTGCGCGCCGATCCCGGACATTTCGCCGCTGCCTGCCGCGGCCTTGCCAAGCTCGATTTGCGCGCCGAAATAAAATCAATCGCCAATCCGACGCTGGTCGTCGTCGGCTTGCGCGACAGGTCGACGCCGCCGGCGCTGTCGCACGCGCTCGCCGCCGACATCCCGGGAGCGACGCTGGTCGCGCTGCCGCATTGCGGACATTCGCCGCACATCCAGGATCCCGACGGATTCTGGAACGCGGTGAAGCCTTTCCTCGGCCTCAGGGGCTGACTATTTCTCCCGCGGCTCGGCGCCAGGCCAAGTTCGGGGGCCGAGCCGCGCGAACGATCGCGGCGCTATATGATTCCGGCGACGAGCAGGACGATGATGATGATCAACAACAATCCGCCGCCGCCGACGGGGTAATAGCCCCAGCCCGCGCTGTACGGCCAGGTCGGCAAGGCGCCGATGATCAGGATTATCACAATAACGAGGAGCAACGTTCGAAGCATGATGCCCTCCAGGGCTTGCTGAAAATGTCCTGTAAGAACCCGGCAGTGCGGTTTTCGTTCCGTCTGTGACGTTACTGTGGCATGGCGGAACGGAATCCAGCCGCCCTCGGTTTATTGGCCGTTCGTTTTTCCAACGGCACAGAGGAGACACTGCCATGCGTAAATTTGTTCTTATTATGGCGGCCACTTTCGCTCTGGCGGCTTGCGGCACCAGCCCTGTCGACCGGACCCTTTCCGGCGCGGCGCTGGGCGCGGGCACCGGCGCGGCCATCGGCGCGATCGCCGGTGGTCCGGCCGGCGCCGGCTTCGGCGCGGCGGTCGGCGGTCTGACCGGTGCGGCGGCCGGCTTGGTCACCCAGCCGGACCAGGTCAATCTCGGCCAGCCGGTCTGGCGCTAAACGAACGCGGCACCCGGCGCGCCTAATGGCGCGCCGGGTTCTCGCCGGCTTCCCTCGTTCTTTCGATTCTAGCTCTCGCTTCGCCGAAACAGAGTTTCGTCAGGTGCAACTCTCATCGCTGTTGCGCGCCTGCGACACGGCTCGCGCGACTTCCACTAAAGCGGCGACAGCCCGGCACGGCGCCGCTACATTCTGGCCCGATGACCAACGGCATCCGCATCCGCGAACTCCGTACGGCCGATATCCCCAAAGCCGAGCAGATTCGCAAGCTTGCCTTTGGAACGCTCTTCAACCTGCCCGACCCAGCCCGTTTTCGCGGCGACGCGGCGCTGCTGCCCGCCCGGTGCTGGGCATTTCCGGATGGCGGATTTATCGCCGAGGCGGATGGCGAAATGGTCGGCGTCGCCGTCGCCAATAATTGGGGCAGCCTCGGGCTCTTCGGGCCGCTGGCGGTTCATCCCGGCCACTGGAAAAAAGGCATCGCGCGGCAATTGATGAAGGCGACCATGCCGGTCTTCGACACCTGGCGGAGTCGCCTAGTCGGTCTTTTTACCTTTCCCGAGCGGACGAGCCACGTCCGGCTCTATGAGGAATTCGGCTTCTGGCCACGGTTCTTGATGCCTATCATGACGAAGCCGGCCGTTGCCGGCACGCCGGTAGCGAACGCGGTGGCACTGTCAACGGCGCGCGAGCGCGAAGCGCTCATCGCCGGCTGCGGCAAGTTGACCGACGCAATCTGGGCCGGGCTCGATCTGACGCGCGAGATCGCCATGGTACTCGAGTTCGGCCTCGGCGAAATCCTGGTGCTTGCCGAGGGCTCGCAAATCCGCGGCTTCGCCATCTGCCACGCCGGCAAGGGCAGCGAAGGCGGCTCGGCGAGCTGCTACGTAAAATTCGCCGCCGTGCCGCGGGGCATCGAGGCGGCGCGGCATTTCGGCCGCCTGCTCGATGCGTGTGAAAATTTCGCCGCTTCGCGCGGCATCGGCCAGGTCGCGGCGGGTATCAACATGGGCCGGCACGCGGCCTATCGCGCGATGCTGGCGCGCGGCTTCCGCGCGACGTTGCAGGGCGTGGCGCTGCACCGGCCCTGGGAACCGGCCTACGACCGCGACGACGTTTTCGTGATCGACGATTGGCGCTGAATTTCCGCGGCTTGCTGCGCCGCCATGCCATCGAGTGCCACGCGCGCGAAGTTCTCGGCGATGCGGTCGATCGGGATGCCAGGCTCCTTGCCGTACCAATCGACCGAGGCGTTGCACATGCCAAGCAGCGCCAGCACGGCGAGACGCGGATCGAGATCGCCGCGCAGCTCGCCGGCGGCGATCCCTGCCTCGATCATGCCTTGCACGATGCGCTCGTAGCGGCGCGCGACGCGACCGACCCGGCGGCGGCTCTCCTTCGGCAGGAACCGGCGCTCGCGAATGAAACAGCGAACGAAGGCCGGGCGTTGTTCGGTCGGCTCGAGATGGCGGCGGACCAACGCCGTCAGTTTCGCCGCAGCGGTGCCCGGGCCGTTGGCGATCTCGAGCGCGCGCTCGACGAAATCGCCGACGCTGCGCAGGCAAACCTGTTCCAGCGCCGCTTCCTTCGAGGAGAAATAATAGTAGAGACTCGCCTGCCGCATACCCAGCCGGTCGGCGACGTCCTGCGTCGACGCGCCGTGAAAGCCCTTGGCGGCGAACACCTCGGCCGCCGCCAGTATGATTTCGTCGGAGCGGCGCCGGCGCGTCGAGGACGCAGGCAATCCGGCAAGGCGAAGCGCAGCGGCTGGCGGCATCGGTCGACGATAGACGGCCTTTCTATCAGATGATAGAAATTTTACGGCACCGCGCGCGCCTGGCGCGCGGCCGATGGTGGGAGGAAAAATGCCGTCATCAGCCGTCGCCCGACCGCCTTTCCGCGCCGACCATGTCGGCTCACTGCTGCGGCCGCGCGCAGTACACGAGGCGCGCGAACAGGCCGCCCAAGGAAAGATCACCAAGTCGCAGCTGCGCGACGTCGAAAACCGCGCCATCCGCGACGCCGTCGCCCTTCAGGAATCCGCCGGCCTCCAGGCGATCACCGACGGAGAATTCCGCCGCGCCTTCTGGCATGTCGATTTCCTCACCGGCTTCACCGGCATCGCGGCGACGCAATCGAACTACGCGCTGAGCTTCAAGGGCGAAGGGGGCGCCACCGCCGAGACCCATTCCATGCTCGCGGTCACCGGCAAGGTGCGGCGCGACAAGCCGGTGATGCTGGATGATTTCAACTTCCTGCGCGGCGCTACGCAACGCACGCCGAAAATCTGCATCCCTGCGCCGACCTACCTGCATATGCGCGGCGGTCGCCATGTCGTCGACGCCCAGGCCTATCCCGATATCGAGCAATTCTGGTCCGATATCGTCCGGGCCTATCGCGCCGAGATCAAGGGTCTCGCCGAGGCCGGTCTCACCTATCTGCAGATCGACGACGTTTCTTTCGCCACGTTGTGCGACGAGGGCATCCGCGCCCAGGTGAGGCGGGATGGCGAGGATCCCGACAAGCTGCCTGCACGCTATGCCGCGATCATCAGTGCGCTGATCGCGGAGCGCCCACCGGGCCTGAGTGTCACGATGCACACCTGCCGCGGGAACTTCCGCAGCATGTGGATGGCCACCGGCAGCTATGACGCGGTCGCCGAAGGGCTGTTCAGCGCCGATGTCGATGGATTCTTTCTCGAATACGACGACGATCGTTCGGGCGGCTTCGCGCCGTTGCGTTTCGTGCCGAAGGGCAAGCGAATCGTGCTGGGACTGGTCAGCACCAAATCGCCCGAGCTTGAATCGAAGGATGCGTTGAAGCGCCGGGTCGAGGCGGCTACGAAGTATGTGCCGCTTGAGAATCTCTGCCTCAGTCCGCAATGCGGCTTCGCCAGCTCGCATCATGGCAACGCCATTTCGGTCGAGCTGGAGCGCCGCAAGCTCGCTTTGGTCGTCGAGGTTGCCGCCGAGATCTGGGGTATCTAGCCCACTTTTCCCCGCCGCCAACTTTGCTCAACCCAGCAGTATTATTTGCCCATTTTGATGGGATTTAGCCCATATCAATGCCCATCTTTAGGCGTGGGCGCGATTGTGGTTGATTCGTGCCCACCAAAGCGGAAGATCGCGACGGGACGGAAACGCAGAAAGAAAAAGGGAAGACGCATGGACAGCCAATCGCTTCTCCACGAGATCTCCGGATATTGCCGGCGCGTCGGCATGGCGGAATCGACCTTCGGCCGTCTTGCCGTGAATGACGGCAAGTTGGTGAGCCGGCTGCGCTTCGGCGGCCGCGTAACCGTCGAGACCGTCGAGCGGGTGCGCGACTTCATCGACCGAGGGCGCCAGGCCCCGGCATCACGCCAGCCGCGCATGCCGACGCCGGCCCCCGCGATGCGCGGCATCCCGACCTTGACCACGACCGCGGCGCCAGCCCCGGCCGCGTCACCTGGCGCCGCAGCCAATGGCTCGTCCGGCGGCGCGAAACCGGCCTCGGCCGAGGGCGAATCCGATAAGAACTTCCGCTTCTACGACAACCGGCAGAAATATCTGCTGTTCGTCAACACCTGCAGCGAGAAATGGGCCGTGGCGGAGCGCGTCGGGCTCGAGCTCGCCAATATCCATCCGCGACCGCCCGGCATCCGGGTCTTCGACGCGGGCATGGGCGACGGCACGGTGCTAGCGCGGGCCATGCGCTCGCTGCATCACCGCTTCCCGACGACGCCGCTCTACATCGTCGGCAAGGAGATCAGCCTCGAGGACGTGCGGTTGACGCTCGAGAAGATGCCCGACCGCTTCTTCGAGCATCCGTCGACGGTCATGGTACTGACCAACATGTACTACGCCGAGGCGCCATGGCTGACGCCGAATTCGGTGACCGCCGCGACCAGCCTGGTCTGGCACGAGGTCGGGCTGCTGGGCAACACGGCGCATGATTTCGAGCAGCAGATCACGCAGCTCCAGCCCTTCCTCAATCAGAATTGGCGCGCCAAGGCCAGCAAGAAGAGCGGCAATCCGATCTACGAAAAGCCCGTCGTGCTGGTCCTCTATCGCGATGACTACAAATTCCTGCTCGATCCGCTGCGGCCGCGCCGGGGCGCGACGCGCGCCGATTACGATCTGGTCATCGCCTCGCAGCCTTACCGCGCCCGCGCTTCGCTCGAATTCAAGGCGCAGAAGGTAATGGCGCCGCTGGCCCGCGCCCTGGCGCCGGGCGGCAGGCTGATCGGCATCCATTCGCACGGCGACGATCCGGGCCTCGAGATCATCCAGAAGATCTGGCCGGGCGAAAACCCCTTCATGCACGACCGGCATCAATTGCTGCGTGCGGTCAAGGCCGAGCTCGGCAGCATCGGGCGCGACCTGAACTTCAATGCCTACGCCGATACGCGGTCGATCTTTCGCTACAACATGCACACCTTGCCGAACGAGATCAGCGAATCGATCGGCACATCGACGCTGTTCGCCGCCTGGAACGCCGCGATCTATGTCGCGCAGATCGAAGATCAGCGGCTCGGCGAGGTGATCCGCAACAGCGCCTATCTCGACGCGACGAAGGAAGTGCTGCAGAAGCATGGCGGGCTGTGGTTCTGGGATGAATCCTACGTCATCTCGCGCAAGCGGGATTCGGCGTGAGCGGCGCGCCGGCGGCGGGCGCGATCGCGGAGCCGACAGCTCGACCGAGGCGCCGGCCAAGCGCCGAATCCAGGAACTCCTGGCCGGCGCCTCGGTCGAGCTGTCGGCGCGCGATCGGGCAGCGGAGGCGGCCTGCCGCGATTTGCTGGCACCCGGCACGCGGATTTTCATCAACTTCGCACCCAACGACCGCTACCCGGACACGCTCGCCCTGGCGGCACGGCTGCGGCGCGACGGCTTCGCGCCGGTGCCGCATATCGTGGCGCGCTATATCCCGGATGCGCCGGCGCTGGGCGAGATCCTGGCGCGCGCCCGGGGCGAGGCGGGCGTCGAGCAGGTGCTGGTCATCGCCGGCGATCGGGGCCGGCCGGTGGGCGCCTTCGATTCGGCGTTGCAACTCATCGAGGCCGGCCTCTTCGCCAAGCACGGCGTCCGTCGCGTCGGCATCTCGGGCTATCCCGAAGGCCACCCCAGGATCGCCACGGCGACGCTCGAAGCGGCGCTGCGCGACAAGCTCGCGGCGCTGCGCAGCCAGGACCTGGCACCGCTCATCGTCACCCAGTTCTGCTTCGAGGCCTCCCCCATCCTGGACTGGACTCGCAAATTGCGCGCCGCCGGGATCGAGGTGCCCGTGCATGTTGGTCTCGCGGGGCCGGCGACCGTCGCCGGCTTGACCAAATTCGCGCTTCGTTGCGGCATCGGCAATTCGTTGCGTGCGCTGGCGCGGCAGGGCTCGATGGCAAAGCTGCTGACCGAAACCGGCCCCGAGCGGATTATCTACGACTTGTCCACGGCCAATGCCGAGGCTTGCGGGTTGGCCGGTTTCCATTTTTTCACCTTCGGCGGCATCGTGCGGACCGGCAAATGGCTGCGCGCCGTCGCCGCCGGCCGCTTCGATCTGTCGCCCCCCGACGACGGATTTCGCCTCGCGGAATAAGCGCATTTCCGGTCTATCCTGGGCCAATGGACGAGCCGCCCACCGATCCGCTTGGCATTGCCGCCTGGCGCCGCACCACGCGTGAAAAGCTGATCGCCGCGCGGCTGGCGCTGTCGGTCGAAGCGCACCGCGCCTTGAGCCGCGGCATCGACGAGCGGCTGACGGCACATTTCAGCGACTTGACGAGCGGGCTCACCGGCCTCTATTGGCCGTTCCGGCGTGAATTCGATCCGCTGCCTTTCGCGCGCCGCTTGATCGCCGGCGGCGGCACCGTCGCCCTTCCCGTGGTGCGCGGCAAAGGCCAGCCGCTCGAATTCCGGCGCTGGCAGCCCGGTACGAAAATGGATGTCGGCGCCTATGACATTCCCTATCCCGCCGAGGGCAAGGCGGTTCAGCCGACAGCCCTGCTCGTCGCCCTGCTCGGCTTCGATCGCGCGGCCTATCGGCTGGGCTATGGCGCGGGCTATTATGATCGCACCATCGCCGCCATGGCGCGCCGGCCGCGCATTGTCGGCGTCGGCTTCGAGCTGGGCCGGCTGGAGACCATCCGGCCGCAGCCGCACGATTTGCCGATGGATTTCATCGTGACGGAAAGCAATGCGGCGCAACGGACCAATGGCGCGCTTGCGCCGCTCTGAGTCATAATCCGCAGCCCTGACGCCGCTTGCCGCGCGACGAAGCTTGGCATTAGGTTGCGTCCGGGAGGATGAATTTTGACAGCCACCGAGACAGCCGAGGCCGCGCCGCGCCGCGCGAAGGCTGAGCCGAGGCCGCGCCGCGCCGCGCGAAGGCTGTCCGCCACGAGCGCATCCTGGTCGTTGACGATGTCGAGGACAACCGCAACCTGCTGATCCGGCGGCTCGAGCGCGAGGGCTTTCGCGACATTGTGCAGGCCGGCGACGGCGAAGAGGCGCTGGCGCGCATTGCCGGAGCACCCTTCGATCTCGTCCTGCTCGACGTGATGATGCCCAGATGCGACGGCTATCAGGTCCTGGAGCGGCTCAAGGAACTGGGCCGGCTGCACGAATTGCCGGTCATCGTGATCTCCGCCCTCAACGAGATCGACAGCGTCGTGCGCTGCATCCAACTCGGCGCGGTCGATTACCTGCCCAAGCCGTTCAATCCAACGCTGCTACGCGCGCGCGTCAGCGCCAGCCTCGACCAGAAGCGGCTGCGCGACGAAGTGCGCGCGCATCTGACGCGGCTCGAGGAGGAGTTGAACGCCGCCCGTACGCTGCAGATGAGCATGGTCCCGGTCGATTTCCCGGTCCCCAGCGCCGAACGGCCGGTCGAGGTTTTCGCCTTCATGGAGCCGGCGCGCGAAGTCGGCGGCGATCTGTACGATTTCTTCTTCACCGCCGACGGCCGGCTCGCCTTCGCCATCGGCGACGCTTCGGGCAAGGGCGTGCCGGCGGCAATGTTCATGGCGCGCACCAAGAACCTGCTGCGCCTCGTCAGCAGCTTCATGGAGGTCGGCGGCACGCTGTCGCCCGGCGACGTGCTGACGCGCGTCAATCAGGAGCTGTGCGAGGGCAACCCGACGATGATGTTCGTGACGCTGTTCTTCGGCGTGTTCGACCCGAAGAGCGGCGAAGTGCTTTTTTCCAACGCGGGGCACGATCCGCCGTGCCGGCTCGACGGCAAGGGCGTCACGCTCGCCGGCGGCGCGCAGGGCATGGCGCTCGGCATTGCACAGGGTGGGCGCTACCAGACCGGTTCGGTTCGCCTCGCACCCGGCGAGACGCTCTATCTCTATACGGACGGCATCACCGAGGCATCCGATCCGGCAGACCAGCTCTTCGGCAAGGATCGGCTAGCGGCCGCGCTGCAGGAACTGTCCGCGGCGCCGCTGTCCGGGCTGGTGCGCGGTATCGTCGACAGCGTCCGCCATTTTGCCCAAGGTGCCCCGCAATCGGACGACATCACCGCCCTGGCGGTGCGCGGCGTGGCAGGACGCTGAACCGCGATCAGCCCGGGGGCAAGCGCTTCCGGAGCGTTACTCGGTTACGCCCGCCATCGCGGCGATAGCGCACCTCGTCCATCACGGTCTTGACGAAATGGACGCCCAGACCGCCGATCCGCCGATCCTCGATCGAGGCGCCGAGATCGGGAGTCGGCAACGCGTTGGGGTCGAACGGCTTGCCGTCGTCGACAATCTCGACGGTTACGCCGTCGCCATCATGGCGCAACTCGATATCGATGCTGTGGGTTTTGCCGTCGCCGAAGCCATAGGAAATCGTGTTAGTCAGCAGCTCTTCGAGGGCAAGGTTGATCTTATAGGCGGCATCGTTGGGAACGCCGCGCGCGACGCAAAACGACGAAACGCTCTCGGCAATCCGCGCAATCTCGGAGAGCCTGTCGTCGAGGCGGAGGGTCAACCGGTCGGCGGTCAAAGCGCTCGTTCCGAACCCCTTTCGTTTGGCTCGATACCACGTTTCGCGTGAGGGGTCGAGCAGCCAAAAAACGGCTTCGCGCTTGCATGACAGCGCGAAAGCAGAGTTAACTTGGCATCCTAAGGGCCAATAAAAGCCTCGGGGGGATGCAATGCTCGCGCTTCTGCCGGGCCGGCTGTTCTGGCAAGCCGCCGCCGTGGCATTTGTTGTCATCGGCGCGGCCGGCGGTGCGGTCATGCTGTCGATCGGCGGCCTTGGGATGCTCGGGCAGTCGCTGGTCCCTGCGGTCCTGGCGACCGCGATCGCCGCCTTGGTGATCGGCGTCCTCGCCGGTCAGATCAATGTCGCCCTCGCGCACAGCATGGAAAAGGCGCGCCTCGAATACGAGCACAAGATCGAGGAAAAGACCGCCGCGCTGTCCCATCGCGAAGTCGAGCTCAGGAGCACGCTGGAAAACATGTTCCAGGGCGTCGCCATGTACGACAGCAACTATAAATTGCTGACGTGGAATCAACGCTTCCGCGAATATCTCGACATGCCGGAAGAATTCCTCACCGGCAACCGCACCTTCATCGATTACCTGCGCTATGTCGGCCAGCGCGGCGAGTTCGGCGACACCAACATCGAGGACGTGATCAAGCAGCGCGTCGAACAGCTCAAGCGCAAGCATTCCTTCGAGCGCGTACGGCCGGACGGCACCGTCCTCGAGGTCTATCGCAATCCCACCCCCGACGGCGGCTTCATCGCGATCTACACCGACATCACCGAACGCAAGCGCGCCGAGCAGGAACTGACGCAAGCGATGGAAGCAGCCGAGGCGGCCAATCGCGTCAAATCCGGCTTCCTCGCCAATATGAGCCACGAGTTGCGCACGCCCCTCAATGCCATCATCGGCTATAGCCAGATGCTGCAGGAAGAGGCCGCCGACGACGGCCAGGAAGGCTTTTTGCCCGATCTGGCGAAGATCGAAGGTGCCGGCAAGCATCTGCTTGGCTTGATCAACGATATTCTCGATCTGTCCAAAATCGAAGCCGGCCGCATGACCGTCTTCATGGAAGATGCCAACATCGCCGGCGTCATCACCGAGGTCCGCGGCATCATCGAGCCACTGGCGGCCAAGAACGGCAATCAGCTCGTCGTCGAATGCCCGGCGACGATTGGCACCTTCCAGACCGACGTCACGAAGCTCAAGCAGAGCCTGCTCAATCTCCTGAGCAACGCCAGCAAGTTCACCAAGAACGGCAAGGTAACGCTGGCGATTTCGCGCAGCGGCGCCGACGCCGATGAAAGCATCACCTTCCGGGTCTCCGATACCGGCATCGGCATGTCTGACGAACAGATGAGCAAGCTGTTCCAGGCTTTCGCCCAGGCGGATTCATCGACCACGCGCAAATTCGGCGGCACCGGGCTCGGCCTGGCGATCACGCGGCACTTCGCCCGCATGCTGGGCGGTGACGTGACCGTGTCGAGCGAGCCCGGCAAAGGCTCGGCCTTCACCCTGGTCCTGCCGATGCACCCGGACGCAGCAGCGCAGGCCGCGGCGGCGACCGCCTCGCCCAAGCGAGCGGTCTCCGGCGACATCCAAAGCGAGCGCACGGTACTCGTCGTCGACGACGACGAGACGGTGCACGATCTAGTCGGCACCATGCTCGGCCGCGAGGGCTATCGCGTGCTGCATGCGCGCAGCGGCCAGGAAGCGCTGACTCTGGCGCGCACGGAGCATCCCGACGCCATCACCCTCGACGTCATGATGCCGCAGATGGACGGCTGGAGCGTGCTGACGACACTCAAATCGGACGCGACACTTGCCGAGATTCCGGTGGTCATGCTGACCATGCTTAACGAGCGCGCCATCGCGTTGCAGCTCGGCGCCTCGGGCTATCTGACCAAACCCGTCGATTGGGCGCAATTGAGCGCCATCCTCAAGCGGTTGGGCCGCCGCGACGGCGCGACTGCCAGCGTGCTCATCGTTGAAGACGATTCGGAGGTGCGCGACATGACGCGGCGGATGCTTGAGCGGATCGGCATGCAGATCGGTGAAGCGGCGAACGGCGAGGAAGGCCTGGCCTGGCTTGCCCAGAATCCGGCGCCATCCGTCATCCTGCTCGACCTGATGATGCCGGTGATGGACGGCTTCGAGTTCCTCGATCGCATCCGCCAGAACGACAAATGGCGCGATCTGCCGGTTGTCGTGGTGACCGCCAAGGCGCTCGACGCGAAGGAAATGGAATTGTTGCGCCGCATGACCCAGAAGGTGATCGACAAGGGCGCCAGCACCGGCGTCGATCTACGCGCCGCCATTCGTGATGTGGTGAAGAAATCCAGCAAACCGGTCCCGGCGACGACCGCCTAGGGCTCCCGTGAGAGAAGGTAGGGAATGGCGAAGATCCTGCTCGTAGAAGACAACGAAATGAACCGTGACATGCTTTCGCGGCGGCTCGAGCGCAAGGGATTCAGCGTGCTGATCGCGCCCGATGGTCGGCAGGGCATCGATTTGGCGACCAGCGAAACGCCGGATCTCATTCTCATGGACATGGATTTGCCGGTGGTCGACGGCTGGGAAGCGACGCGGCAGGTCAAGGCAGCCGAAGGCACGCGGTCGATCCCGGTCATCGCCTTGACCGCCCATGCCATGGTCGGCGACCGCGACCGGGCCATGGCGGCCGGCTGCGACGATTACGACACCAAGCCGGTCGATTTCCCGCGCCTGCTGGGCAAGATCGAGACGCTGCTGCAACGGGTGAAGCCGTGAAGACGCGCTTTTCCGCCCCCCTTCCGGCACTCACCGGTTCGCGCTAGGCTCGCAGCCATGAGCGAAGCACGCATCGTCAAGCCAAAGGGGCGCCTCGACAGCAGCACCGGTCCCGCCTTCGAGAGCGAGCTGGTGGCGCTGATCGAGGGCGGCAATTTGCGGCTGCTGCTCGATTTCTCCGAGCTGCAATACATCAGCAGCGCCGGGCTACGCATCGTCCTGCTCGCGGCGAAGAAGACGCAAGGCGCCAAGGGCCGTCTCGCGCTTTGCTCGCTCAATGCCCAGATCGCCGAGGTGTTCAAGATCAGCGGCTTCGACGCCATCCTCGACATCCATCCCTCCTCCGAAAGCGCGCTGGCGCGCCTGAATCTGCCCTGAAGCCCGGCTGCCAGGTAAGGAGATTCCGGCGTGGCGACCAATTCGTTTAGCGAGTTCCTCTATCGCTGGCAGGAGCTCATCGCGATCATGGTCGGCGTCATCGCCGCCTGGGCCGCGTATCGCGGCGCGGTGATGCAGGCGCGGGCCACCCGCGACACCGCCCGCGAAGCCACCGACCGGCGGCGCTATGCCTTCGCCCGCTTTCTCATCAAGGAAGCGATGGAGCTCGCGCTTGCCGCCGGACACCGCATGGAATCACCGGCAAAGCCTGCCGAGCCGCTCGTCCTGCCGGAAGCGTTCCATGCCGATTGGGAGGCGCTCTCGCTGCTGGATATTCCGGGACAAAACGCGCTGCTGGCGCTTACCCGGCGCATCCGCCATTACAATGACGGCCTGGAACACGCCTCGGCCGATGAAATCCGCGGTCACCTTGCCTGGATCCAGCAGAATGCCGAGGCGCTGTCCGACGACCTGATGGCCTTCACCGAGCGCCTGCGGCCGGGGATGGAAGGCAATTCGGGCCGGCCGAGGCGGCTCCGGCGCGGAACATAATCACCCATTCGACGTTTCTTCCGCCGGCCGGCTCTAGGCGGGCAGGCTCATGTCGGCGCCGGATTAAGCCGCACTCCCGGGAGAACACCCATGCGTTATGAACTGTACTACTGGCCGTCGATCCAGGGCCGCGGCGAATTCGTCCGCCTCGCGCTCGAGGAAGCCGGCGCCCCTTATGTCGACATCGCGCGTGGCGCCAAGAAGGACGGCCTCGGCACGCCGGCGCTGATGAATCTGCTCGATGACGAGGATATGGCGCGGCCGCCCTTCGCGCCGCCCATTCTAAAGGCGGGCGACCTCGTCATCGCGCAGACAGCGAACATCCTGATGTATCTCGGCGCGCAACACGAGCTGGCGCCGCGCGACGAGAGCGGCCGGCTGTGGGCCAATCAACTGCAGCTCACCATCGCCGACTTCGTCGTCGAAATTCACGACACGCATCATCCGATCGGCAGCGGCCTCTATTACGAGGATCAGCGCCGGGAGGCCAAGCGCCGCACAGCGGACTTCCTCAAATCCCGCGCGCCGAAGTTTCTCGATTATTTCGAAACCACACTCGAACGCAATCCGGTCGGCGACCGGCATCTGGTCGGCAAGACGCTGAGCTATCCGGACCTTTCGCTTTTCCAGATCGTCGCCGGGCTGCGCTACGCCTTCCCCAAGGCGATGGCGAAGCTCGCGCGCCGGCATAAGCGCGTCATCGCCTTGCACGACCGCGTCGCGCGGCGGCCGCGCATCGCCGCCTATCTGGCATCGAAGCGGCGCATCGACTTCAACCAGGACGGCATCTTCCGGCGCTACAAGGAACTCGACGCCAAGCGCTAGCGCCTATTTCTCGCGTGGCTCATGCAGCTTCGCGTCCGGCTGCTTCAACTCGCCCCGGCGTAGCAGCTTCACCCCCTCGACCAACGCGCGTGCGGCGTTGCGCGTCTCCTCCTGGAGATCGGTGTCCTCGTCGAGGTCTTTGTGGCTGGTGGCATAGGGCTCGTAATAGCCGAGATACGCACCGAGCACTGATTTATGGCCGGCCTGGATGAGGCCGATATCAGTCAGCCAGTCGGTCAGGATACGCCGGAGATTCTCGACGCCGGCGGCATCGCCGTGGACGACGATACCGAAGAGCCGCCCGGCAAGATGCTTAGGATAGGGCCAGCCGGCGAGCTCCAGCGCCTTCGCCTCGTCCGCGTGCTTGCCATGGGTCGTGGTCGGGTCGGGGTTGCCGCCATCGGCGCAGACCAGGCGGTCGATCATCAGCTTCAGCACGCTCGGCGCCTGATACCAATTGACTGGCGTCAGGATCATGACGCCGTGGGCCGCCGCCCAGCGCGGGTAGATGTCCGCCATCCAGTCGCCGACCTGGCCCAGCGCGTGATTGGGATAGCAGCTGCAGGGCCAATGGCAGAGGGGCATGGCGGTCGACACGCAGGTCTTGCAGGGATAGATGGTCCGGCCGCGCTCGGAGGTGAGCCGGCTCAGATCGAGAAAATCAACCTCGAAACCGGCGACCCGCTCGACAATCTCCTTCGCCATCGTCGCGAGACGATAGGTCTTCGACATCTCGCCGGGGCAGGTCTGGTCGCTGCGCGCCGCGCCGTTGATCACCAGGATGCGCGCCGGAGATTTCGCGTCTTTCTGCCGCTGCTCCGCCTCTTCGATGCGGCGTTTGGCCTCGATCCATTCGAGCGACAGCTCATAGCTCGGATCGGCATAGCCGGGACCAGCCGGACGGGTGCGCGGGCTCTTACGAGACTCGTCATAGGCCTCCCAGGCGACATCGATAACCTTGTCGACCGCCGAGCCTATTTTTTCGAATGCCGGGTCGTAGAACTGCTCGCGCATCCGCTTAGTGAATTCGGCCTTGTCGATCTGGACCGACGGCATGCCCTTGCGGACATCGATCTTAGCCATGGCGCCCTCCCTCTTTGCAGCGCCGATTGTGGTGAAATGGCGCCGGCCATCCTAACGCGCCGCAGCGCTCCCGCCCATCAAGCCGCTTCACGTTTCGGCGAGAGTACGGGCGCACTGGAAAGGTGCAACTTCCCGCATCAGGATACGTTTCAGACGCATGAGGTTCCTGGCCGCGCTCGCCCTGGTGCTGCTGCTGATCGGGACCGGCGCTTTACTCAGCTACCTGGTCCCCTGGCGCTATTTGCCCTGGGAGCCGCTCGATGTCGCAGAGGAGCCCGAACCGGCCGCCACCGCGCTCAAAATGGCGCGGCTCAGCCTTGATCGGCGCTATTGCGAAGCAGCGCTCGCCACAGCGGGGCTGCATGTGACGCCCCAGTCCGAAATCTCCTCGAAGGGCTGCGTGCTCCATGACGTGGTCGAGATATCGAGCGACAATCCCGCCTTCAGCAGCCGATTCATCGCCACCTGCCCGCTGGCCGTCGCGATGGCCATGTTCGTGCGCCATGAAGTCGAGCCGGCGGCCGAACGCGACCTGCACACCAGCGTCGTCACCGTCGATCACCTCGGCAGCTTTGCCTGCCGCGACATCGTCGGCGGGCATGGGCATGAGGGCCTGAGCGAGCATGCCGCAGCCAACGCCATCGATATCTCGGGTTTCGTGCTGCGTGACGGCGGACGCGTGACCGTACAGAAAAACTGGCATGGCGCGGACGACAAGGCGCAATTCCTGCACGACGTGCGCGTCGGCGCCTGCCGCTATTTCCATACCGTTCTCAGCCCCGACTACAACGCAGCGCATCAGAGCCATTTGCATCTCGATATGGGTCTTTATCGGGTGTGCCGCTGACGGCTCAATTCGCCTTGGTCTGCGTGAGCGAATAGCGCGGATCGGCGGCTAGGCATTCGGCCTCGGGCAGTCCCAGCTCCTTGCGCACGAGGTTGGTGCCGAGAACCATCGCCACCATCTTGTAGGTGGCGTGGCGCCGACTCATGCCCTCGCGCCCCATGCCGCAATCGGAAGAGATGATGAGCCGCTCGGCCGGAATGTGCTTCAGGGCGGCGCGGATGATCGCCGCCACCTCGTCCGGCCGTTCGACCTGCAGCGTGTGGTGGTCGATCACCCCGATGACGATCTTTTTGTCCTTGATAATCTCGCCGATCGCCTTCAGATCGCCGGTACCCGATGAACAGGTCTCGAAGGTGAGCGCGTCGGCATCGACCTCGTTGAGCGCTTCGAGCGTCGGTTGATAGCTCTGGACGTCCTTGAAGATGCGCTGCTGCGACGGATTGCCCCAACAGGTATGGCACCACACCTCGGACTTGGCGCGTAGCCCTTTGACCGTCGCGTTGAAGATCTTCACCAGCTCGCCGGTGCCGAGCTTGCCGAAAGTCGGCCCACGCGCCGGCACCATGTGGATCTGCGGCTCTTCCATTTGGATAACAGGACAACCGGCATCGGCCAGTTCGTTCAATTCCTCGTTAAGCGCCTTGCTCAGCGCTATGGTGCGCTCGATCGGATCCTTGTAGTGCTCATCGACGAGGCCCATCGCCAGCAGTTCCGGCGTGATGGTGCCGAACTTGACCGGCTTTTTCGTCATGCGCTGCGCAACGCGCCACATCGCGGCGTATTGCAGATCGCCGCGGCCGATGGGACCTACCACCTTGGGCAGCACGCGCGCTTCCAGAAAATCATGCAGGATATGGCCGCGCGGGAACGGCACGGCGCCGACGCTGTATTGCGTCGGCTGGGGCGAGCGGTCGAAGCCCGCCATATGCGCCGGCGCATAGCTCTGCCAACTCATGCCACCGACCTGCTCGTCGTAATGCGCGTCGCCGTCGGTGAAGATGTCGAGGCCGGCGATTTCCTGGGCACGGAGAAAGATCGAAACCGCGTCCTCGTACTGCTCGCGATGGCGGGAATTCGCCATGGCTTCGAGGAAGGTGTGATTGCCCAGCACCGCATCGTACCAGGCGGGTCGCGGCAAGGAGCCGATGATCGACGTTGGCAGGATTGTTTTGGCCGACGCTTTGTACATGACGCCCCCCGTTCCGGTTTCTTGGCGATGCCGGCGACGGGCGCAGTCTAGCGGAACCGCCGCGCCGCTAAAGCCGGTATTTTTCGGCCCACCGCCATGCGGTGGGACGCGACGGAACGCGTGGGATATGGCATAGAGATCGGCCATGCGACTCTCATTTCACGGCGCCGACCGCGACGTCACCGGCTCCTGCCACCTGCTCGAGGTTGCGGGCAAGCGCGTCCTGATCGATTGCGGCATGCTGCAAGGTAGCCGCGAGCTCGACGAGGACAACGCCAAGCCCTTCGGCTTCGACGCGAAGTCGATCGACGTGCTGCTGCTGACCCATGCCCATCTCGACCATTGCGGCCGCATCCCCCTGCTCTTCAAGCAGGGCTTCCACGGCGAGGTGATCGCGACGGCGGGGACGCGCGAATTGGCCAAGCTCGTTATCCTCGACGCGGCTCACTTACAGGATGAGGACGTACGGCGCCACGCGCACGACACCGAACATCACGCCGCACCGGGAATCTCGCTGCGCCCGCCGCGCCCGCCGCTCTATTCGCTGGTCGATGCCACCAACAGCCTTGGTTTATTCAAGCGCACGGCCGAATACGACAAGCCTGTCGCCGTCGCGCCTGGCATCACGGCAACCTATTACAACGCCGGCCACATCCTGGGCTCGGCCAGCATCCTGGTCGAGGCGCAGGATGCCGGACAGCGCAAGAGCGTGCTGTTCTCGGGCGATATCGGCAATCGCGGCCGGCCGCTTCTGGTGCCGCCGGTCACGCCGCAACAGGCCGATTTCGTCGTCATGGAATCGACCTATGGCGACCGCGCGCATCGCCCCATCGACCAATCGATCGAGGAATTGCTGCGGACGATCACCGACACCTTCGCGCATGGCGGCAACGTCGTCATCCCGACCTTCGCGCTCGAGCGGGCGCAGGAATTGCTCTTCTTCATGAAGCGCGGCGTCGCCGACAACCGGCTGCCGGCGAAAATGCCGGTCTTCCTCGATTCGCCGATGGCGATCTCGGCGGACGAGATTTTCGCGCGTCACCCGGAATGCCTGAAGCCGGAGATCGCGGCGATGATCGCCGGCGGCGACAATCCTTTCGCCGTGCCTGGCCTGCGCTGCACGCGCGATCGCGCCGATTCGATCGCGATCAACGCGGTGAAGAGCGGCGCCGTGATCATGGCCGGCTCCGGCATGGCCACCGGCGGCCGCGTCCGCCATCACCTGCTCCACAATTTGGCGCGGCCGGAATCGAGCATCATCTTCGTCGGCTATGCCGCTTCGGGCACGCCGGCGCGGCTCATTATCGACGGTGCTAAGAAAATCAGCCTGTTCGGCGAGAGCGTCGCGGTGCGGGCCGGCATCCACACGCTCAACGGCTTCTCCGCCCATGCCGACCAGCCCGAGCTGGTCACCTGGCACGACGCGATCCAGGGCAAGCGCACGACCTTCATCGTGCACGGCGAAGAAAAGGCGATGGCGGCCCTGGCGCCGCTGCTGCGCAATACTAAAGTCGAAATCCCGACATTGCACAGCAGCTACGAGCTCTAGCGCGGGCGCTCCGTCACTGCCGGAAGTTTAGCTCGACGACCACTTTGCCGTTATCGGTCCTGACCTGCACCTTATCGGCATAGTGCCGGATGAGATAGCCGGCGAGCTGGCGACCCCCGTCGTCGGAGGCCAGCATCTCTTCCTGCGACGGCGCCCGCTCAGCCAGCGCGAAAGGCATCCCGGCGTAGCTCAGCCGGGCGTCGATATCGAACTCATCATAGCTCACAGCTAGCTGGATCGGCCCGGCCGGGCGGCAGAAATCGACCACGGCCTCCGTCGCCTGCTGGGCCGCGAACTGCACACGCGTGATCACGTCGCGCCGCGCGCCCCATACGCCGCCGTTGCGCTCGATGAAAGCCGAGATCGCCTGGAAATCGGCGGCCTTAGGAGGAATTTCGAGGGTCACGGTGCGACGAATGCCGAGGCGGAAGACTAGGTTGAGAAACAACGCCACCAGCGTCGCCAGCACGAGCGGCGACGTCACCAGCGGCTGCGCCCAGGCGGGTGCCGCGGCGAACGCGGCGGGAAAGACCGAGACGACGACGAAGGCCATCATCCCCATGCCGACGACCAGCGTGCGGCGTTGATCGAGGATGCGCGACGAGATGATCTGGACGCCGCCGATCATGATGAACACGGCGGTGAAGAGCAGCGATGCCGCCATGACCGGCGGCGGCATGATGGCGAGGATGCCGATCAGGGTCGGCTGAAACGCCGCCAGCACCAGGATCGCCGCGATGATCCAGGAGATGTTGCGGCTGGCGACGCCGGTCGCCGCGGTCAGGCCGACATTGGCGGTCGAGACGGTGAGGCCGAAGGTGCCGAACAGGCCGGCGACGGTCGCCGCGATGCCGTCGCCCAAAATGCCGCGGCTGATCGAGACCATGTCGGGACGCACCCAATCGGCGTCGGATGTGCGCTGATAGGTCGTCACCACCGCGGTCACGCTCATGGCGGCGGCGAGGCCGCTCACCGCGAAGGGCACGGCCAGCGAGGCGTCGAAGGCGTAGGAGAGATGGCCGAAACTCGGCAGCGCGAACAGCGGCTGCTGCAGCACGAGCGCGAAATCTCGTGCCGTCAGCAGGCCGACGATCGCCGAGGCGACATAGCCGACGACCATGCCGATAAGGATGCAGAAGAGCCGCAGCTTTCCCTTGTTCCAGATGTTGAACCCGACCATCACCGCCAGCGTGACGGCGGTGATCGCGCCGTCGCCGCCGGCGACCTCGCCGGTGCTGCTGCCGCCGATCAGCAGGCGCAGGGCCGCGAGCCCGATGATGAGCCCGATCAGGAACACGACGAGGCCGGCTGATTCCGGCGGAATGAAAGTCCGCAGGCGTATCCAGAAGCGCGACAACACGATTTCGACGATGCCGGCGAACATGGTCATGCCCCAGACCAGCGGCAACCCGCCGACCTTTACCGCGAGCAGCGACGGTCCGAGATAGACGCCGGTAAAGATCGACGGCGCGAGGAACCGGCTGCCCACCGGCCCTTTCGGCAAGGCCTGTAGGATCGCGGCGATGGCGAGCGCCAGCATGCCGAGCCGCAAAATGTTCGAGACCTCCGCCGCGTCGATGCCCGCCTGCCGCGCGATGATCAGCGGGTAGATCATGAAGATGGCGATGACGCCGACATGCTGGACAGCGCTGACCAGCATCACGGGGGTCGGCGGCTTTTCCTCGACTCCATAAACAAGATTGGCTGGTTTCTTCATGAGCGACCCCCCGATCGACAACCGAACGGAGAATACCAGATAGCGGCGGGATGGCTAGGAAGCGCGGCGGCGGCGCGGCGGCTCGATGTTCGGCAGCAGCGCGGTAATCAAGCCGATGGCCGGGAGGAACGCGCAGAGGCGGTAGACGAAATCGATGCTGGTGTAATCGGCCACGACGCCGAGCACCGCGGCACCCACCCCCGACATGCCGAAGGCCAAGCCGAAGAACAGGCCGGAGATCATGCCGACCTTGCCGGGCACAAGCTCCTGCGCGAAGACGACGATCGCCGAGAAGGCGGAGGACAGGATCAGCCCAATCACCACGGTCAGGATTCCGGTCCATTCCAGGCCGACATAGGGGAGCAGCAGGGTAAAGGGCAGCACGCCGACGATCGAGCCCCAGATGACGTATTTGCGGCCGAAGCGGTCGCCGAGGGGACCGCCGACCAGCGTGCCGATCGCCAACGCGCCCAGGAAAACGAAGAGATGAATCTGCGCGCTCTGCATCGAAACGCCGAAGCGCTGGATGAGATAGAAGGTGTAGTAGCTGGTCAGGCTCGAAAGATAAAAGAACTTCGAGAAGACTAGAATCATCAACACGGCCAACGAGACCGTCACCTGACGCTGCGATAGCGCCATCCCGCTTCCGACCCCGTGCGGGGGCACCCGGTTGCGCGCGACGCCGTGGCGTTGATACCAGCTGCCAACCGGCAACAACACCAGGATGGCGACCAGCGCCGCGATCGAGAACCAGGCGACGCTGCCGATGCCTCGCGCCAGCACGAAAAACGCGACCAGCAGGGGTCCCGTGGCGGAGCCGATCGCGCCGCCGACCTGGAAGAAGGCCTGGGCGAAGCCGTGACGTCCGCCCGACGCGCTCCGGGCAAAGCGCGAGGCCTCGGGGTGGAAAATCGCCGAGCCCACTCCGGCGAGCGCCGACGCTCCCAGCAGGAAATGGAAACTCGATGCCATGGAGAGCATCAGCAATCCCGCGAAGGTGAACGCCATCCCGACCGGCAGGGCATAAGCTTTCGGACGATGGTCGGTGTAGAGGCCGATCGCCGGCTGCAGCAGCGACGCGGTGATCTGATAGGTCAACGTAATGAGGCCGATCTGGCTGAAGTTGAGCGCGAATTTCTCCTGCAACACCGGATAGAGCGCCGGCACCAGCGATTGCATCATGTCGTTGAGGAAGTGGCAGAAGGCGAGCGCCGCCAGGATTTTTACCGCGGTGCTCTCCACCGAGACCGGTTTCGCCACCGCTGCCGTCGTTCGCTGCACGTCAAACTCCCTGCCGCGGCCAGGGTATAGGATTTCCCGGCGCGGACCCAATCTAGACCGAACGGCGCGCCGGCAGGCGCGGGGAATCGGCATGGCATGCCCGACGCCCACGCAACCCACCTCGCCACGGCCGCTCTTTTTCGGTAATGATCGAAGCATGTCCACGCCTCCCGCCGCCGATTCGTTCTGGCGCTTTTCGCAGGATTTCTATGCCCTGCCCGGCGTGGCACCGGCCTGCCTCGCGTTGCAGGACGGGCACGGCCGCGACGTCAATTTGGTGCTTTATGGCTGTTGGCTCGGCATGAGCGGGCGCGGTGCGATGGGCGCCACTGGTCGAAGCCATGACGGAGACGACAAATGAATTACAGCCCGGAACTGCTGCTGATCGGTACCGTCGCTGTCGTCGGCGTGTTGCACACCATTGTTCCGGACCATTGGGTGCCCATCACGCTCATTGCCCGGCAACGCGGTTGGTCGAAGGCCGAAACGGCGCGCGCGGCGCTCCAGGCGGGCACCGGGCATGTACTCTCGACATTGCTGATCGCGTTGGTTGTCTGGCTTGCCGGCGTCGCCGTCGCCGAGCGTTTCGGCCACTACATCGATACGGCATCAAGCTTGGCGCTGATCGCCTTTGGCGGCTGGTTCGCGATTTCGGCATGGCGGGAGCTCCATTCGTCGGGCCGGCATGGGCACGGTCACAGTCACGGCTTCCCGCATCTCCACACTCCTCATGGCGGCGATCCCGTCCACGGCCCGGGCGGACATGGACATGGTCATTCTCACGGACAGGCTCACACACACGAAGATGAGCCGGCGGACGACCCGCTCTATGCGCCGTTGCGCGGCGACACCGCCGTGCTCACGCGGCATGTCCATTTGCATCGACATGGGCGCGGCATGCCGCACGCCCATTGGCACGATCATGCCCCCGCCACATCGCATCCGGTCACGGCCGGGATGGAAGCCGCGCCGCCCATCCACGACCACCGTCACAAGATGAGCGCGCGCACCGCGTTGCTGTTGATCCTCGGCTCGTCGCCGATGGTCGAAGGCATCCCCGCGTTCTTCGCGGCGGGCAAATACGGCATCGGCCTTGTTTCTTTGATGGCTGTCATATTCGCGATCAGCACGATCGGCACCTACATGCTGTTATGCGTCTACTCGACCGCCAGGCTGCAGCGCATGAAGCTCGGCGCCTTCGAACGCTATGGCGAAGTGCTCAGCGGCGCCTTTATTGCCGCGGTGGGACTGGCGTTCTGGATTTGGCCGGTTCTTTGATCTGCGAACGCGAAATGGCGGTGGATGCAGTCTTCTGCGGACCCCTCTCCTTCTCCGCAGTCGTTCACTTCAAGTGAGACGCCGTCGCGCGCCAACACCGGATTGCCGTCTTAGAAAATTCATGATCCGCTAATAAGGCGCCCAATGGTTGCTTGAGCGCTCTTTTGAAGCTGGTTCAAATGATCTTCGCTACGGAAGCTCTCAGCATAGATCTTGTACACATCTTCCGTGCCCGATGGCCGCGCCGCGAACCATCCGCTCTTTGCGATGACCTTGATTCCGCCGATCGGCTGATTGTTGCCAGGCGCGCGGTTCAGTTTCGCTTCGATCGGCTCGCCGGCAAGCTCTTTCGCGTCAAATTGTTCGGGATCGAGCTTTGCGAGAAGTTTTTTCTGTTCGTTTGAGGCAGGCGCATCGATCCGCTGGTAGAAGGATTTTCCGAGATCGCGCGTTACGGAATCATAGAATTGGCTGGGATCATGACCAGTGCGCGCTGTGATTTCGGCGGCGAGCAATCCCAAAATTAACCCATCCTTATCCGTGGTCCACACCGAGCCGCTCTGCCGTAGAAACGACGCGCCTGCGCTTTCCTCGCCACCAAATCCCAACGATCCATCGATCAGGCCATTGCTGAACCATTTGAATCCCACTGGTACTTCCATGAGCTTGCGTCCCAGCTTCGCCGCGACGCGGTCGATCATGCTGCTGGAGACCGTGGTCTTGCCGACGGCGCTATCGCCGCGCCAGCCCGGGCGATTGTCGTACAAATAGAAAATCGCCGCCGCGAGATAATAATTCGGATTCATCAATCCGCTCGACGGGCAGACGATCCCGTGCCGATCCGCATCGGTATCGTTGGCGAAGGCAATGTCAAATTTGTCCCGCATCGCGATTAGTCGCGTCATCGCATAGGGCGACGAACAGTCCATCCGGATCTTTCCATCCCAATCGAGGGTCATGAAGCGAAACGTTGGATCGACGGCGTCGTTGACAACGGTGGCGGCGATCTTGTAGCGCTCAATGATCGGTTTCCAGTACTGAACGGCGGCGCCTCCCAGCGGATCGATCCCGATGCGCACACCCGCCGCGCGAATCGCTTCCAGATCGACGACATTGGCGAGGTCGGCGACATAGGGCGTAATGTAATCGTGGGTGTGAACGCACGCTGCTTTGCGCGCGCGCTCGTAGTGAATGCGCGCGACACCGCCGAGCTTCTTCGCGAGAAATTCGTTCGCGGATTTCTCAATCCAGATGGTTACATCGACATCCGCCGGTCCGCCATTGGTGGGGTTGTACTTGAAGCCTCCCTCGTCGGGCGGATTATGCGACGGGCTGATGACGATCCCGTCTGCGAGGCCCGTCTTGCGGCCGCGATTGTAGGTCAGGATCGCGTGCGAGATCACTGGCGTCGGCGTGTATCCGCCATGTTCGTCGATCATGGTTTCGACGCCATTGGCCGCGAGCACTTCGAGAGCGCTGGCGAAGGCGGCCTCCGACAGTGCATGCGTGTCCATGCCTAAGAAAAGCGGCCCGTTGATGCCCGCGTGGCGGCGGTAGAGACAGACGGCTTGAGTGATCGCTAGGATATGCGCTTCATTGAATGCAGCTACGAAAGCCGAGCCGCGATGGCCCGACGTACCGAATGACACGCGCTGCGAAACCGACGCAGGGTCTGGCTGCAAGGTGAAATAAGCGGTCACCAGCCGCGGGACATTGACCAGCAGAGACGGCGGGACCGGCTTGCCGGCGAGGGGGCTCGTGTTTTCAGCCATATCGTCCGCGCTGTCCTCCTAAAATGACGTGCATCCGGCGCTTGGCGCCATCATCCAGAAAAGGAATAAGCAATTCGTTCCTTTTCTCCAGCATCTCGCACGGCCGGGCCGCGGCCCAACGTATGCCGTGCATAGGATAGACTGTGACCATGACCGCCCAGCCGCCCATGGTAAGCACCTTACCGGCCAAGTCAGGTAGCGTCGTTAATTTCGGTCTCCAGAGAGGCCGATCCGCAAGAACATCGGCGATCAAATCATCTGCTCCATCGGCTTCGCCGCAAACAGATTGCTTGCCAAGATCGCCTGCAAGATCGACAAGCCAGACAGCGTGACGTTCTGGCGATCGAAACCGGAGAATGAAAGCGTGAGTCGATGAGACCATCGGAACACCGCTCTCCGATTGACCGTGTCTTCACCAACGACGCGGAACCGCGCCGAATTCGCGCGGTTCCAAAAGATATAACTATATCAATTACTTAGTGGCGGAGAGGGTGGGATTCGAACCCACGGTACCCGTGAGGGCACAACGGTTTTCGAGACCGCCCCGATCGACCGCTCCGGCACCTCTCCGTACTCGAAAATCATGCGTCCGCGCGGGCGGCGGAACCTAGCGCACCGCCCCGCGCCCCGCAACCCGCCCTGACCGCTCAGACATAGATGGGCGCCACGCCGCGATCGAGCGCGTCGCCGCCCGCGGCGATGCCGTCGAGATAGCTTTCCCAGACCAGCAGATTGAGGCGGCAGGCTGCCACCACCTCGTCTTCCATGCCGAGCTTGCCGGCATGTTCCGCAATGGTCTGCCAGCCGAGATTGGAATGTTCGATGTCGGCAGCCTCGTGCAGCGCGAAGAATTCGAGCGCATCGCCCTTGAGCTTGAAGAGCTTGCCCCAGCGCTCGCGTTCGAGTCCGAACCAGCCGTGCTTATTCAGAATCCCCTCGCCATAGCCTGGAATGTTCGCGCGTTCGGCGCAGGTGTTCGCCACCAGCCCTTCGAGCCAGTGTCGGCTCGACATCAGCGCCTCCCAGGCGAGCCAGGCGAGCTGGGTCGAGGCGAGCAGCTTCGCCCGCCGCATGCCGTCGCGCTTCAAGCCGATGCGAATTCCCAAATCCTCGAGGATTCCCCAATGCGGCCGGCCGCCGCCATGGGCGTGATCGGCGATCACCTCCTCGCTGCAGGCGCCGAGGATGCGCATGCGCAATTCCCAATCCGGGCAATTGGTGGCGACGCGCAGCTTCAACACCGAATTGCGCTGCCGCGTGTTCTGGCGGTGCTGCAGCACGAACATTTGCGCGCGGCCGTGCGTCAGCGGCTCGCGGAAGAAGCGCTCGACGCGCCGGACGAAATCGTCCACCAGCGCGTCGAGCCGTTCGGTGACATTGCCGGCAGCTGATTTTGCCTTGCCTTGCCGCGCTGCCATGGCCATTTCCTTCATTCCTGAAATGTCACGGGAGCGCACGGAACGCGGCTACCCGGAATCCCCTCTTTTTTATTGCATCACCCGCCCGAGCGGAAGCTCATCCCTCAAGTGAAGGTTCATAGGCGCGCGGGGCCCGTCGCCCCAAAGTGGTGATAACCCCGCACAAAACCTGGCAAAACCGGGCATTGGGGATGCCAAGAATGTTGACAGGCGGCGCTTTGCGGCTATAGTCGCGCGCACGGACGGCACGAGGCCGTCCGTTCGATTTTTCAGAGCGCAAAGCCCATGTACGCTGTCATCCGCACCGGCGGGAAGCAATACCGAGTCGTCAAGGACGACGTCATCTTCGTCGAGAAGCTGGCGGGCGATCCCGGCGCCACCATCACGCTCGGCGACGTGCTGATGCTCGGCGGCGGCGACAATAACAAAGAGCACAAGACCGGCGCGCCGCTGATTGCGGGCGCCTCGGTCACCGCCAAGGTGCTTGAGCACAAGCTCGGCGAGAAGGTGCTCGTCTTCAAAAAGAAGCGGCGGCACAATTACCGCCGCAAGAACGGCCACCGTCAGGCGATCACCGTGCTGCGCATCACCGGCATCCGCTCCGAAAAGGAAAAGGATTCGAAGGAGGCCAGCCATGGCGCATAAGAAAGCCGGCGGCTCGTCGCGCAACGGCCGCGATACCGCGGGCCGCCGCCTCGGCCTGAAGAAGGCCGGCGGCGAGATCGTCATTTCCGGCAACATCCTGGTGCGCCAGCGCGGCACCAAATTCCGCCCCGGCCGCAATGTCGGCCTCGGCCGCGACCACACCCTCTTCGCCCGTAGCAACGGCGCCGTGGAATTCCACACGACGCGCGGCGGCCACACCTATATCTCGGTGGTGCCGGCTCCGGCGGAGGCCGCCGACTAGGCCCTTCCCGGATCGCGAGCACCCAGTTCGGATCGCAAAAGGGGGAATGGCCGCATTCCCCCTTTTTCGTTGCCGGCGAGGCAGTCATGAAATTTCTCGATCAAGCCAAGATCTTCCTCAAGAGCGGCGACGGCGGCGCCGGCGCGGTCAGCTTCCGGCGCGAGAAATTCATCGAGAATGGCGGGCCGGACGGCGGCAACGGCGGCCGCGGCGGCGACGTGGTCGTCGAATCCGTGGCCAACCTCAACACGCTGATCGACTACCGCTATCAGCAGCATTTCAAGGCGGAGATCGGCCATCACGGCATGGGGGCCAACCGCTCCGGCGCCGCCGGAAAATCGATGGTGCTGCGGGTTCCCGCCGGCACCGAGATTCTCGACGAAGCCAACGAGCAGGTGCTGCTCGACCTGAAGAAGTCCGGCGAGCGGCACGTGCTGCTTGAAGGCGGCGACGGCGGCTTCGGCAACACGCATTACAAGAGCGCCACCAACCGCGCGCCGCGACAGCACGGCCCGGGCTGGCCCGGCGCGGAACGCTGGGTCTGGCTGCGGTTGAAACTCATCGCCAATGCCGGGCTGGTGGGCTTGCCCAATGCCGGAAAATCGACGCTGCTGGCGGCGGTATCGCGGGCCAAGCCGAAGATCGCCGACTATCCCTTCACCACGCTCAAGCCCCAGCTCGGCGTGGTGCGAATCCATGACGAAGAATTCGTCATGGCCGACCTGCCCGGCCTGATCGAAGGCTCGAGCGAGGGCCGTCATGGCCGACCTGCCCGGCCTGATCGAAGGCTCGAGCGAGGGCACCGGCCTCGGCCATCGCTTCCTCGGCCATGTCGAGCGCTGCGCCGTTATCCTGCATCTGGTCGACGGCACGCAGGACGATGTCGTCGGCGCCTGGCGCACCATCCGCAACGAGATCGACCGCTACGGCCACGGCCTGCCCGAGAAATCCGAGATCATCGCGCTCAACAAGGCCGACGCCATTCCCGCCGAGGAGCTGGTGAAGAAGCGCCGCGCGCTGAAGCGCGCCAGCCGCAAGGAGCCGCTGGTGATCGCGGGCGCCACCGGCCAGGGCGTGGCCGAAGCGATGTCCGCGCTGCTGCGGATCATCAAGGAAGCGCGCGCGGCCGAGGCGGCGGACGCGCCGGTGCCTGCCGAGGCCGACACACCATGAGCGAAACTCTCGCCGGCACCAAGCGACTCATCGTCAAGATCGGCTCGTCGCTGCTCATCGACGAGGCGACGGGCGAGCTGCGCCGCGCCTGGCTCGAAGCGCTGATCGAAGACGCGGCACAGCTGCGCCAAAAGGGCTCGGAGGTGCTGATCGTCACCTCCGGCGCCGTCGGCCTCGGCCGCCGGCTGCTCAAATTGCCTTCCGGCCCGCTCGGCCTCGAAGCGAAGCAGGCGGCGGCGGCGGTCGGCCAGATCCGCCTGGCGCATATCTATCAGGAGACCGCCGCGCTTCACGGCATCACCGTGGCGCAGATCCTGCTGACTCCCGAGGACACCGAGGAGCGCCGGCGGCATCTCAATGCGCGCGCGACGCTGGAACAATTGCTCGCGCTCAAGGCGCTGCCCGTCATCAACGAGAACGACACGGTGGCGACGGCGGAGATTCGCTTTGGCGACAATGACCGGCTGGCGGCGCGGGTGGCGCAGATGATCAGTGCCGACACGCTGGTGCTGCTGTCGGATATCGACGGGCTTTATACCGCCGACCCGCGGCGCGGCGGCACGGCCGCGCATGTGCCCGAAATCCGCGAGATCACTCCGGCGGTCGAGGCGATGGCGGGCCGCGCCGCGCCCGGCGACAGCTCGGGCGGCATGGTGACCAAGCTCGGCGCCGCGCGCATCGCCCTGGCGGCGGGCTGCCGCATGGTGATCGCCAAGGGCGACGGGCTGCACCCCCTCGCCGCCATCGACAAGGGCGCGCGGGTTTCCTGGTTCCTGCCCTCGGCCGAGCCGCTGACGGCGCGCAAGCGATGGATCGCCGGCGCGGTCAATCCGGCGGGATCGCTGGTGGTCGATGACGGCGCCGCCGCGGCGCTGAAGCGCGGCACCAGCCTATTGCCCGCCGGAATCGTCGGGGTCGAAGGCGCCTTCGAGCGCGGCGATACCGTGTGCGTCAAGGCCACGGACGGGCGCGAGCTGGCGCGCGGCCTCTCCGCCTATTCGAGCGACGACGCGCGCGCCATCGCCGGCCATAAAAGCGGTGAAATCGAGGCCATCCTCGGCTACCGTGGCCGCGACGAGATGATCCACCGCGACGATCTGGTGGTGACATGAGCGCGCTCGGTACCGCGATGGACAACGCCGCCGGCGACAATCTCGCCGGGTCGATGCGTGCCATGGGCGAAGCGGCGCGCGACGCCGCCGCCGCCCTCGCCCGCGCCGCGCCCGCACAGCGCACCGACGCCTTGAAGCGCGGCGCGCAGGCGATCCGTACCGCGAGCAACGCCATCCTCGATGCCAACCGGCACGACCGCGAAGCGACACGCGGCGAAAAGCTCTCCGACGCCATGACCGACCGGCTGATGCTGGATGCGACGCGCGTCGCGGCCATGGCGAAAGGCCTCGACGACGTGGCGGCGCTGCCCGATCCGCTCGGCGCCGTGCTGGCGGAGTGGCAGCGGCCCAACGGGCTGCGCATCCAGCGCGTGCGGGTGCCCTTAGGCGTAATTGGGATCATCTATGAATCGCGGCCCAACGTGACGGCCGATGCCGGTGCGCTGTGCATCCGCGCGGGCAGCGCCGCCATCCTGCGCGGCGGCTCCGAGAGCTTCCATTCCTCGCAGGCGATCGTCGCCGCGATCCAAGCCGGCCTCGTCGGCGCCGGGCTGCCGCGCCATGCCGTGCAACTCGTGCCCACCCGCGACCGCGAGGCGGTCGGCCACATGCTGCGCCTGACCGGCCTGATCGATGTCATCGTGCCGCGCGGCGGCCGCTCGCTCATCGAGCGGGTGCAGACCGAAAGCCGCCTGCCGGTGATCGCGCATCTCGAGGGCGTATGCCACGTCTATCTCAATCGCGCGGCCGACGCGGCCAAGGCGCGCCGGATCGTGATGAACGCGAAGATGCGGCGCACCGGAATCTGCGGCGCGGCCGAGACGCTGCTGGTCGACCGCGCGGTCGCCAAGGAATTGCTGCCGCCGATCCTTGCCGAGCTGCACCAGGCCGGCTGCGCGATCCGCGGCGACGACGACGTGCGCGCCCTCGACAAGCAAGCCACGCCGGCGACCGAACAGGATTGGTACACCGAATATCTCGACGCCATCCTGGCCGTGCGCGTCGTCGACGGGCTCGACGGCGCCATCCGGCACATCAACCATTACGGCTCGCACCACACCGACGCGATCGTCACCGAGGAAAAGGCCGCGGCGGAGAAATTCCTGGCGGAGATCGACAGCGCCATCGTGCTGGCCAATGCCTCGACGCAATTCGCCGATGGCGGCGAATTCGGCATGGGCGCGGAAATCGGCATCTCCACCGGACGCCTGCCGCCGCGCGGGCCGGTCGGCGCGGAGGAGCTGACCAGCTACAAATACGTCGTCCGGGGCGACGGCCAGGTGCGGCCCTGAACCCATCGACTTTGGGCATCGGCCACGCGCCGCCGCGCCGAATCGGCCTGCTCGGCGGCTCGTTCAACCCGGCGCATGAAGGCCACCGCCACGTCAGCCGCGAGGCGCTGAAGCGCCTCGGGCTCGACGAGATCTGGTGGCTGGTGGCGCCGCAGAATCCGCTCAAGCCGCAAGCCGGCATGGCGCCGCTCGACCGGCGGCTCGCCGCGGCGCGCGCCTTCGCGCGCAACCCGCGCATCCGCGTACTCGACCTCGAGCGCCGGCTCGGCACGGTCTATACGCGTGACACGGTCAAGGCGCTGTGCCGGCTGTTCCCCCGCACCCGCTTCGTTTGGCTGATGGGCGCCGACAATCTGAGCCAGGTCCGCCGCTGGCAGGGCTGGCGGGATATCTTCGCGGCGGTGCCCATTGCGGTGCTGGCCCGGCCTACCTATTGTCGCCGCGCCCTCGCCGAATTGGCCGCACAACGTTTCGCGCGCCACCGCCTGCCGCCGGCGGCGGCGCGACGGCTCGCCGCGACGAAACCGCCGGCCTGGACCTTCCTGTGGTCGAAACTCGATGCGAGCTCGGCCACGCAACTCCGCGAGCCGCCCAGGCTCGCGGCAATCTTATGAGGTGAGTATCATTCCGCGTAAAGCCAGCAAGTCCGCGCCGCGCCGCGCGAAATCCGCCAAAGCCGCCAAAGCCGCGCCACGCCGCGCCAAGACCGCTAAACCGGCCCCGCGTCGCCCCGCGCCCGCCAAAACGACCACCAAGGCGACGGCAAAAACCTCCGCCGCGGATAAATCGATCAAGGCGCTGCTGCGCCTCATCTGCGACGCGCTCGACGACGGCAAGGCCGAGCAGATCGCCGTCATCGACCTGCAGGGAAAATCCACCATCGCCGACTACATGGTCATCGCCAGCGGCCGCTCGCAGCGGCAGGTGGTGGCACTGGCCGAGCGGCTGCTCAGCACCATCAAGGCGAAGATCAGGCGGCGGCCGTCGGCCGAGGGCTTGCCGTTCGGCGATTGGGTCCTGGTCGATGCCGGCGACATCATCGTGCATCTGTTCCGGCCCGAGCAGCGCTCGCACTACAACCTCGAAAAAATGTGGGGCGAGGATTTCTCCGACCAGGCTGAACCGGCCGGCTGATTAGCCGCCATGCGCGTCACCATCGTCGCAATCGGCAAGCAGCGCGACGGCGCCTTGAAGGCGCTCGAGCAGCTCTATGCCGGGCGCATGACCTGGCCCCTATCGGTCCGGGAAGTCGCGGAAAAGCGCAAGCTGCCGCCCGCCGAGATGAAGGAGCGCGAGGGCGCGCTGCTGCTCGATGCCTGCCCCAAGGGGGCAACGCTGGTGGCGCTCGACGCGCGCGGCAAGACCATGGGCAGCGCGGATTTCGCCAAGCGTCTGGCGCAATGGCGGGATAATGGCGTTGCCGATCTCGCCTTCCTCATCGGCGGCGCCGATGGCTTGAACGATTCGATCAAGCGCCGCGCCGACCTTCTCCTGTCGTTCGGGCCCATGACCTGGCCGCATTTCCTGGCGCGCGGAATGCTTCTGGAACAGCTCTATCGCGCCCAGACGCTGCTGGCCGGCCATCCCTATCACCGGGAATAGGCCTGCGCGCCGAACTCATTTTACCGTGACGTCGAGCCGCATCGTCGGATGGACGTGGCACATCACCTGAAAATGACCGGCGACCGTAAAGCGTACACTGACGATTTGATCGGGAGGCTGCAGGCTCGACTCGAATTCGAAGCTTTTTGAGTCGACGTAGATCTGGTGAGCGAAAGGATCGCGATTGACGAACTGAATGATTTCGCCGTGTTCGATTTCGATCTGCTTGGTTTGAAACGCGCGTCCCTGCTGCACGACCTCGTGGATTTCGGCGGCGAGGGCAAGCGCGGCCAGCGCGAGATAGGCGGCGAGGACGGCGAGCAGACGAGGCGAGCGATTCATTCGCCGGCTCCGAACAACGGGCCGCTGAAGAAACGGTCGAGACGCAGATGCAGCGACGCCAGGACGCCGACGTTGGAATGCGGCTGGCCCGAAGTCGGGATCATGCCCTCGATGCCGAGATCGTAACGATTGCCGGAATAGATCACGCCGGCCGCGACCGTGCCAACCGTGGTCGATCCGGGATGTGCCGTCATAGGCGTGGTATAGGAAATTTCCACAAGCGGCGTCAGCCGATTGATGAATTCGGGTAGCCCGAGATATTTCACGTTTCCTTCGAGATAACGCAAGCTGTATTGCACGGAGAGGCCGGTCGCCAGCTGATCGGGACGCGCCGGGCCGCGTTCGTCGGCCAGCTGATAGCCGAGCGTGCCGGTGACCGCGAGCGGCTTGAGGTAGGCAAGCGAGTCAGGCAGGTCGCCAAAGCCCTTGCCGAAATAAATCGTGGGCGTCGTCGTGCCGACGCTATCGGCGCCGACGCGCAGCGCACCGGTGCCGCCGAACTCGCGCGTCACGCCTCCCGACAGCAGCAGCTCATGCGCGTCATTCAGATAGAACTGATACTTGAGCGTCGCGTCCAAATTAGTGAAGCCATAGACGTTGGACCCGCCGGTGGGCTGTTGGATCGTGTAACCGCCTTCGATAGAGAGCCCAAGATTCTGAGTGAGGCGCCGGGCCGCGCCAAAATCGAATTCGGTTTCCTTGGTCGCCGGGTTGGCACCCGAAGCGCCAAACCGGATGTGGCTGACGGTCGAGGACACTTCATCGGCGACGAAGGGGTCCTCGGTCAAGGGCGTGGCCGGAAACGCGCGATTTCCCACGACGTAGGTACCGGCGGCAGCGGGAGCGGCGATCCCGGCGCAAGCCGATAGCACCGCGACCGCGCGGACGAAGGTCCGCAGTCTCGGCCGGAGAGCGCGATCTAGCGACGCGTACATTTCGGAACTGATCCTGATTACGGATTTTGCCGACATGCCGAATCTAGCCAGGATGGATTGGCGGACCGTTAACTCCAGGCCGTCGTGTTGAGGCGGCCTAACGCCCTGATTGCGTTGGTATTTCGCATGCCACCTCTACCCTTGGCGGCCCGGTTCCTCTATATAACCTACATGCCCGCACCTGCCCGCCCACGCCCTGTCGTGCTCTGCATCCTCGACGGCTGGGGCGAGCGCCGCGAGCGAGCCGGCAATGCCATCCTCGAGGCCAAGGCGCCCAACTGGGACCGCTTCATGGCGGAGTGCCCCCATTCGCACATGCAGGCAAGCGAGCATTTCGTCGGCTTGCCCGACCATCAGATGGGCAATTCCGAGGTCGGCCACACCAATATCGGCGCCGGCCGTGTGGTCCTACAGGATTTGCCGCGCATCGACGCTGCCATAAAATCGGGTGAATTCGCCCGGGAGCCGGCGCTCAAGGAATTCGTCGCCAAGATGAAGTCGGGCGGCGGCGCCGTGCATCTGCTGGGCCTGATCTCGCCCGGCGGCGTCCATTCGCATCAGGCGCAGATCGCGGCGCTGGCCAAGGCGCTGGCCGAGAACGGCTTGCACGTCCACATCCACGCCTTCCTCGACGGCCGCGACGCGCCGCCCAAAAGCGCGTTGGGATTCCTCGCCAAATTGGAGGCGGCGGTGAAAGGCGCCCCGAATGTTTCCATCGCGACGGTCAGCGGGCGCTACTTTGCGATGGATCGCGACAAGCGCTGGGACCGCGTCGAGAAGGCCTGGCGGGCATTGGCGCTCGGTGAAGGCGAGAAGGCGGCAAGCGCCGAGGCGGCGATCGAGCAATCCTACCAGAAGGGCAAAAGCGACGAGTTCGTGGCACCCACCGTCATCGGTAATTATGCCTGGATGAAGGACGGCGATGGCATCGCCTGCGGCAATTTCCGTGCCGACCGCGTGCGCGAGATCCTGCTGGCGCTGCTCGACCCGAAATTCGACGGCTTCAAGCGGCCACGTAATATCAAATTTGCTGCTTCGCTCGGCATGACCGGATATTCGGCCGAGCTCGACAAGTTCATCGCCACGCTGTTTCCGCCCGAAGAGCTGCACGACACGCTCGGCGAACTCGTCTCGGCGGCAGGCTTGAAGCAGCTGCGCATCGCCGAAACCGAGAAATACGCGCATGTGACGTTCTTCTTCAACGGCGGGCGCGAGGCCGAATTCCCCGGCGAAAGCCGCATCCTGGTACCGTCGCCCAAAATCGCGACCTATGACGAAAAGCCGGAAATGTCCGCCTTCGAGGTCACGGATAAGCTGGTCGAAGCGATCGACCAGGGGCACTTCGACGTCATCGTCGTCAACTATGCCAACGCCGACATGGTCGGCCACACCGGCGATCTCGCGGCCGCGATCAAAGCGGTCGAGGCGGTTGATCAATGCCTCGGCCGGCTTGCCGCGGCGGTCAAGCGCGCCGGCGGCTGCCTGCTGATCACTGCCGATCACGGCAATGTCGAGCAGATGCGCGACCCCAAGACCGGCGAGCCGCACACCGCGCATACCACCAACCCGGTGCCGCTGATCCTGGTCAATGCGCCGCCGGGCGTCGGCGGCCTGCAGGACGGCAAGCTCGCCGACATCGCGCCAACGGTGCTCGCCCTGCTCGGTCTGAAGCAACCGCCGGCAATGACCGGGCATGCGCTGATCCCCGCCGCCACGCGTGCCCCGGCCTGACCGCCGCGCCCTCCTTCTTGCCCTGGTGACGGCATGGCTGGTCGTCGCGCTCGCGCCCGCCTTGGCGCAGGATTCGGCACAGAAGAAGCTCCAGGACGTCGAAAAGAAGATCGAGGAGAGCCGCCAGGCGCGGGAGGAGCTCAGCAGGCAGGCCGACACGCTGGCGAGCGAGCTCCAATCGCTGCGCGACGGCGAGATCAAGGCCGCAGGAGCGGCGCAGGCCCATGAGGCGGCGCTCGACCGCCTGGAAACCCGGCTCGGCAGCCTGGAGGCGCAAGAAAAGATCAAGGCGCGCGAGCTGGACCAGAAACGCGCCGCCGAGGAGCGGCTGCTGACGGCGCTGACTCGACTGGCGCGCGACCCGCCCGAGGCGCTGGCGCTCGGGCCCAGCCCGGCGGTCGACAATCTGCGCGGCGGATTGCTGATGGGCCGCGCATTGCCGCCGCTCGAGGCGCGGGCGCGGGCGCTGCACGACCAGATCGCGGCGCTGGAGAATTTGCGTGCCCAGATCGCCCAGACCGAGGCGCAGCACCGCGCCGAGAAAGACGGGTTAGCACAGGAACAAACGCGACTTGCGGCCCTCATCGCCCGCAAGCAGGATCTCCAGCAGAAGGCGCAGGCCGGCGCCGAGGCTGGCGCCAAGCGCCAGGCCGAGCTGGCGGCGAAGGCGAGCGACCTGCGCGACCTGATCGCCCGCCTGGAAACCGCGCGCCTCGAGGCCGAACGGCGCGAGCGCGCCGCCGCCGCCCGCGCCGCCTTGCGGCCGGCGCCCAAGGCGGGCGAGACGCTCGCCGTGGTCGCCCTGCCCATCCAGCCCGACCCAACCCGGCCGAAGCAGATCCGGCCCATGAGCCAAGCCAAGGGCCGCATGGCAGTGCCGGCGAGCGGCATCATTATCGCACGTTTCGGCGACGCCGACGGCGCCGGCACCAGCAAGGGCCTCCTGTTCGAGACCCGGCCAGGCGCCCAGGTCGTGGCGCCCTTCGACGGCAAGGTTCTGTACGCCGGCGCCTTCAAGGGCTACGGGCAAATATTGATCATCGGTCATGGCGACGGGTATCATTCGCTTTTGGCGGGCCTCGACCGCGTCGAATCAAGCGTCGGTCAGTGGCTGGTGGCGGGCGAGCCGGTGGGCGTCATGTCGCAAGGCAGCCAAAAGCCCCGCCTCTATCTCGAACTGCGTCTGAACGGCCAACCCATCAACCCGCTGCCGTGGCTGGCCCTACGCGATGAAAAGGTAAATGGATGATGCGCTTTCGTCACGCTGCGGCCGGTGCCGCTCTTCTCGTCTGGCCGCTCGGCCCGGCCCTGGCTGCCGATCCGCCGCCGAGCGCACCGCCCGCAACCACCACCGACACCTATCGGCAGCTCGACCTCTTCGGCGAGGTGTTCGAGCGCGTGCGCGCCGATTATGTCGAGCAGGTCACCGACGAACAGCTCATCGAGGCGGCGATCAACGGAATGCTCTCGGCGCTCGATCCGCATTCGAGCTATATGAACGCCAAGAGCTTCACCGACATGCAGGTCCAGGTGCGGGGCGAATTCGGCGGCCTCGGCATCGAGGTGACGATGGAGAACGGCCTCGTCAAGGTGGTGTCGCCGATCGACGACACGCCGGCAGCCAAGGCCGGCCTTAAGCCCGGCGACCTCATCGTCGCCATCGACGGCGAGCCGATCTCGGGCATGAGCCTCAACGACGCGGTCGAGAAGATGCGCGGTCCGGTCAACAGCCCGATCAAGCTCGTCATCAAGCGCGAGGGCAAGGATCCGTTCGACGTGACGCTGAAGCGCGCGATCATCAAGGTGCAATCGGTGAAGTCGCAGCTCGTCGGCAACGACATCGGCTATATCCGCATCAGCAGCTTCAACGAGCAGGCCGATAGCGGCCTCCAGGCGGCGATGAAATCGCTGCGCGCCAAATCGGGCGACAAGCTGACGGGCATCGTGCTCGATCTGCGCAACAATCCGGGCGGCTTGCTCGATCAGGCGGTCGCTGTGTCGAACGACTTCCTCAACCAGGGCGAGATCGTCTCGACGCGCGGCCGCCACGCCGAGGATGGGCAGCGCTACAACGCGCGAGCCAATGGCGACATCACCAAGGGCTTGCCCATGGTGGTTCTCATCAACGGGGGTTCGGCATCGGCATCGGAGATCGTCGCCGGCGCGCTGCAGGACCACCACCGCGCGGTGCTGCTCGGCACGCCCAGCTTCGGCAAAGGCTCGGTCCAGACGATCATCCAGCTCCCGGGGCATGGCGCGATCCGCCTGACCACGGCGCGCTACTACACGCCGTCCGGCCGCTCGATCCAGGCTAAGGGCATCGCACCCGACATCGATGTCGAGCCGGCGAAGATCGAGAAGATCGCGACCGGCAAGGGATTGCACGAGGCCGATCTCAAGGGCGCGCTCAAGAACACCGATGCGAATGCAAGCGGCGCCAAGCCCCCGGCGAAAGCCGGCGGCGATTCGGGCAACGCCAATCCGGACGCCGACGATGCCGACGACCCGAGCGCTTTCGGCACGGCGAACGATTACCAGCTCGCTCGCGCCGTCGACATGCTGCGTGGCGTCGTGCTCTTCGGCCACAACAAGCCGGGCGGCTGAGCCGGCGATGCGCAGCGCCAAGCCGCCCGCCGGCTACCGGCCGGGCGTTGGCATCATGCTCATCGACAGCGCGCGTCGCGTCTTCGTCGGCAAGCGGATCCGCACGGCCAGCGGCTGGCAGATGCCGCAGGGCGGCATCGACGGCGCCGAAACGCCGCACCGTGCGGCCTTGCGCGAGCTCAAGGAGGAGGTCGGCACCGACAAGGCCGAGCTCATCGCCGAAAGCGCGCATTGGCTGTCCTACGACCTTCCGCCGGGATTGCGGGAGCGCCTTTGGGACGGGCGCTACAAGGGGCAGGCGCAAAAATGGTTCCTGATGCGTTTCACCGGCACCGAGGCCGATATCGATCTCGACGCGCATGTGGCGGAATTCGACGATTGGAAATGGGTACTGCCCCGCGAGCTGCCCGAGATCGCTGTTGAATTCAAGCGCGGGCTCTATCGCGAATTGCTGGCCGAGTTCAGCGCAGAGCTGGGATTGGGCTAGGCGTTCGCCAAGCGCCGTGCGCGCCGCCGCATCGCGCGCCAGGCGAATTTTGCCGTCATCGCATTGAGCCAGCCATGCGGCTTGAGGCCGACCGCCTTCAACGACATGGCGACCGCGCGCTCGACATGGTGCGGGCGATAGATCGCGTAAGCGCGCTTCAGATAGGCGCCGTTGGCGCGCTTGCGGTCATAGGCGCCGGTCGCGGCGAGATTGGCGGCGAAATAGGCGTAGGACAGCTCGTCATCCTCGGATTCGCGGATGCGGCCCAACGCCACGCGCAGCCGGCCCCATAAGCCGAGATTCTCGCATGCGAGATAGCGCTTCATGTGGTCATAGAAGAGCTTGTAGTGCCGCAGCTCGTCGGCGGCGATCTTGCGGCAGATGATCTTCAGCACCGGCTCGTCGGCCGCCTCGGCCAGCGCGGTATAGTAGCTGCTGGTGCCGGTCTCGACGATGCAGCGCGCCACCAGCTCGCCGGCGCGCGAACCGCGAATCGATTGGCGGGCGTCCAGTGACACGCGGAAGCCGGCGCTGAAGCGCGCGCAGGCCGCGGGATGGTCGAAAGCGGGCTCCGCCATGGTCGCCCAGCGCCCCAAAGCCTCGCCATGCTGGACCTCTTCCCGGCCCCAGAGCTCCGCCGCAAACTTGAACGCGGGATCGTCGGCGAAGACGTTGCAGAGATAGCGCGTGTAATCGGCGCCGTTCTGCTCGACCAGGCTCGCCGCCTTCACCAGGCGCAGGATCTCGGGATCGACCCGGGCGCGGTCGAACCGATCCCAGGGAATATCGTCGAGGGTCCAGTGAGGCATGGCGCGATTATAGCGCCAAAGTCCCGTCGGGTTAATGCACGGCGGATTTAAGCGCCTCGAGCTTGGCGTGGGCGGCGGCGAGGCGCCGCTCGGCGGCGCGCAGATTGACCTGCGCCTCGATCTTGTCCTCGCCTGCCGCGCGGCTCGCAATCTCGCGCAGATCGGCGAGGCGGCCCTCGAACTCCTTCGCCTCGGCCTCGGCGGCGCCGCGGTCGATCTCGGCGACCGGCAGGGCTTCGTCGGCCAGCACGGTGCAGCGCTCGGGCGTGACCTCGGCGAAGCCGCCCGACACGAAGATGCGCTGCGAGATGTCGGTCATGCGCTCCTGATAGACGTCGATGATGCCGGGGCGCACGGTCGAGATGAGCAACGCGTGCCCCGGCAGCACGCCGAAATTGCCCTCGCCGCCCGGCACGACGACCATGGCGACGTCCTCGGAGAGCAGCAGCTTCTCCGGCGACACCAGTTCGAATTTGACCTTGTCGGCCATCGTTTCCCCTTACGCCGCCTCGGCGGCCATCTTCTTGGCCTTGGCGACGGCCTCGTCGATGGTGCCGACCATGTAAAAGGCGCTCTCGGGCAGATCGTCGTAATCGCCAGCGACGATGCCCTTGAAGGCCTTGATGGTGTCCTCGAGCTTGACGAAGACGCCCGGCGTGCCGGTGAAGACTTCGGCGACGTGGAAGGGCTGGCTGAGGAAGCGCTGGATCTTGCGCGCGCGCATCACCACCAGCTTGTCTTCTTCCGAGAGCTCGTCCATGCCGAGGATGGCGATGATGTCCTGTAGCGACTTGTAGGTCTGCAACACGCGCTGCACGTCGCGCGCCACCTGGTAATGCTCGTCGCCGACAACGCGCGGATCGAGCATGCGCGAGGTGGAATCCAGCGGGTCGACGGCCGGATAAATGCCGAGCTCGGCGATCTGGCGCGACAGCACCGTGGTCGCATCCAGATGCGCGAAGGAGGTCGCCGGCGCCGGATCGGTCAAATCGTCGGCGGGGACATAGATGGCCTGGACCGAGGTGATCGAGCCTTTCTTGGTGGTGGTGATGCGCTCCTGCAGCGCACCCATGTCGGTGGCCAGCGTCGGCTGATAGCCCACCGCCGACGGCATGCGGCCCAACAGCGCCGAGACTTCGGAGCCCGCCTGGGTGAAGCGGAAGATGTTGTCGACGAAGAACAGCACGTCCTGGCCTTCCTCGTCGCGGAAGTATTCGGCCAGGGTCAGGCCGGTCAGGCCGACCCGCGCGCGGGCGCCCGGCGGCTCGCTCATCTGGCCGTAGACCAGCGCCGCCTTAGAGCCGGGGCCGTCGATCTTGATGACGCCCGATTCCATCATCTCGTGATAGAGGTCGTTGCCCTCGCGGGTGCGCTCGCCGACGCCGGCGAAGACCGAGTAGCCGCCATGCGCCTTGGCGATGTTGTTGATCAATTCCATGATGATGACGGTCTTGCCGACGCCGGCGCCGCCGAACAGACCGATCTTGCCGCCGCGCGCATAGGGCGCCAGCAGATCGACGACCTTGATGCCGGTGACCAGAATCTCCGCCTCGGTCGACTGATCGACGAAGGGGGGCGCCGGCTTGTGGATCGGCGCCATCATCTTGGCGTTGACCGGGCCGCGCTCGTCGACCGGCTCGCCGACGACGTTCAGGATGCGGCCCAGCGTCTCGGGCCCGACGGGCACGCGGATCGACGATCCGGTATCCGTCACTTCCATGCCGCGCACCAGCCCGTCGGTGGTGTCCATAGCGATGGTGCGCACCGTATTCTCGCCCAGATGCTGCGCCACTTCGAGCACCAGGGTCTTGCCCTGGTTCTGCAAATGCAGCGCGTTGAGGATCGCCGGCAATTCGCCATCGAACTTCACGTCGACGACGGCGCCGATGACCTGGGAGATTTGGCCGACATTGTTCTTTGCCATGGTGTGCTTCCCTTAAAGCGCCTCGGCGCCCGAAATGATTTCGATGAGTTCCTTGGTGATCGACGCCTGGCGCGAGCGGTTATAGGTAAGATTGAGCCGATTGATCATGTCGCCGGCGTTGCGCGTCGCATTGTCCATCGCCGTCATCCGCGCGCCCTGCTCCGAGGCGGCGTTCTCCAGCAGCGCGGTGAA
>Ga0209483_1000117_pt1 | contig 77284 bp, 61 predicted proteins | sample NGEPerA_FD_184508 | JGI IMG/M metagenome (GOLD analysis project Ga0209483, IMG submission 184508) | Arctic peat soil microbial communities from the Barrow Environmental Observatory site, Barrow, Alaska, USA - NGEE PermafrostL2-A... | ecosystem: Environmental > Terrestrial > Soil > Wetlands >... | reverse complement strand
AGCCCCAGGATCGTCTCTCGCTCGGTCATGCTCAGCTCGTTCACGGCGTCGCTTTTGAGACGACGCCTTGGCATGCCCGGGACCGATCAGCTCCGGTGGTACACTTTCAAGTGCCCACCGACCCCTGCTACATTTTCAACTGCCCGCAGGTGGTACATTTTGGGTGCCCGCCGAGGGCCGAAAACGACGTACTCGCGTTCACCGACTTCCCGCGTGCGCACCGCAAGCAGATCGCATCGACGAATCCACTCGAGCGGCTCAATGCCGAGATCAAGCGGCGTACCGACGTCGTCGGCATCTTCCCCAACGATGCTGCGATCGTGCGCCTCGTCGGCGCGCTGCTGCTAGAACAGAACGACGAATGGCAACTGCAGCGCCGATACCTCTCGCTCGAAGGACTCGGAGCGGTCAGCGACAACCAGACCCAACGGCTCTCAGCCGTCGTTACGGGCTGAGACCCAACCCCGCGTCGAGAGTCACTCGTACACCACTCCGCGGGACACGATCGACGTCACTGCGACCCTACGGTGACGTCACGCGATACACCGCAAATTGAACATAGGTTCGAATCACCGCGCGCGGTTTACGTTAAACGTTTAACGGTGATTACAACATGCTGCGTATAGATTTTTCGATTCGGAACCGTTAAGGTTGGAGGAAGCCCGGACCGCAAGTTGGTACGGGTGAAAATACCAACGCCGAGAGTGTCTGCTCTCGGCGCCGGTGGGTCGGCATCCTCGCCGATCCGCTCCTGTCGTTTTAGGAGCGAGCGAGGGCCGTCGATTGATCGGGTTGTTGGGTCTCCGCGACCTCGCCGTACTCGCTCAGTGTGCGTTGGCGGGGTTGCCTCGAAAGTACGCCGTGGTGGTTGTGGCCGAGAGGTCTAAGGCACCGGATTTAGGTTCCGGCGGGGTCAGGTAAGAGCGGCCCCGCGAGTTCGAATCTCGTCGATCACCTCTAGAGCCCGTTCCCGCGATTGGTCGCCCCGGGAGCGGGCTCTACGCTTTGTCTTGCCGGTACAACAGGCGTAGCTCTTTAGCTACGTTTGTTGCATCGGTGCAACACTTGTGTACACACTTGTGCGGATTCTTGTGTAGCGAATCCTTTTCGGGCTAGCCCGACTTTCCTAGCTTGGTCCTCTCGGTTGTCTTGCTTATGATTGAGTCCCTCACCGTTGCCGCCCGTGCGTGAAACTGTTGCCCTGCTATATAACGCTTGCGCTATCCGCTCCGGGGCTCGACCCAAGCAGTCACTCGTTTTCTTTGGGTAGTCCCCAGCGCGCCCGGGCCGCCTTTGCGGCGCTTTCTTTGCGCTGCTCGGCTGATAGGGCATCCCGTCTTGCGGGGCCACCCTTGAGGCCGCCCCGACGCCCTAGGGCGACCGCGGCGGGGTCCTTCTCGCTCTTGGCTTCGGCCGGTTCTTGCTGGCTGCTCTCCCCCGTTGCGTCGGCGACGATCCGCGCCGCTAGCTGGTTCAGGTCTCCGGGCTTCGTGCGTGAGCGCTTTTGCATGGTCCGAGCGTATCACGGCGAAGGCGGGGCCGTCACGATATGGATTGTTTCTTCAAAATGACCCAGAACCGCTAGGGGGCGATGGCCGGTCCGCTGATCCGCCGCGGTGCGCTTTTCGTCGGTGCCTTGGTTGTGCTGCTCGTGCTGCTGGCGCTGGCCTACGGCGCGCGGGTCGCTTGGGCTGCGCATAACGGGGTCGCCGGGACCGACGGGACGCGGACGGGGATCCCGGTCGACGCGCCGGTCACGATCGCGCGCGACGAGCGGGACGTGCCGCACATCCGGGCCGGCTCGGTCCACGATCTGATGGTCGCCGACGGCTACGCGATGGGCTCCGACCGGCTCTTCCAGATGGACCTCAGCCGGCGCTACGTCGACGGCCGCTTGGCCGAATTGCTCGGCGCGCCGGTCGTCCGAACCGACCGGCGGATGCGGCGCTACGGGATTCGCGAACTCGCCGCGCGGGTGTTCGCCCACGCCGGGCTCGAGGAGCGGGCCGCCCTGACCGCGTTCGCCGACGGTGTCAACGCGGCGGCCGAGCACGAGCCGGCCCCGCCCGAGTACGCATTCCTGTTCGCCGCGTTCGAGCGCTGGCAGCCGGAGGACGCGCTGGCCGTCGGCTTCGCGACCGTCCTCGACCTCGACGACCGGCCCGACGACGTCGTCGTGCGCGACCGCATCCACCGCGCGCTGGGCAATGCCGGGATCAACGCGTTCTACCCGCTGACCGACCCGAAATACGACGTCCCCACCAACGGCCGCCCGCCCGGCCCGATCGCGAAGCTCCCGCCGCTGAAGCTGCGCCCGCAGCCCTCGGATGTCATCCTGAGCCTGTCGAACGGCGCGATGACGCCTGCGGAAGAGCGCGCGCCGATCGGGAGCAACGGGTGGATCGTCGGTGCCGACCGTTCGACGAACGGCCGGGCGCTGCTGGCGAACGACCCGCACCTCGACATCGGCGTCCCGGGGATCTGGTATCTGCTCGAAGGGAGCGCGCCCGGGATGCACATCGGCGGCGCGGCGCTCGCCGGCACGCCCGGCGTGACGCTCGGCCACAACGAGCACCTGGCATGGGGCGTCACCGCCGGCGAGACGGCGGCGATGCGCGTGATCCGCGAACAGGCGCGCGGTGCCGACGAGTTCTTCGAGAACGGTCGCTGGGTGCACGCGCAGCACCGCCACGAGACGATCGCGGTGCGCTTCGGCGCGAGCGTCGATGCGGATATCCTCACGACGCCGCACGGCGTCGTCATCGCGCGCGGCGAGCAAGGCGGCGAAGCGTACGTGATGGACTGGCGTTTCCACCGCGTCCCCGCGTCACCGCTGGCGCCGTTCCTCGCGCTGCTCGGCGCGCGCACGGCCGCCGACGGCGTCGCCGCGATGCGCAAGCTGCCCGAACCCGCGCTGAACGTGCTGCTCGCCGACGACGGCGGACGCGTCGCGTATCATTTCGCCGGCGGCGTTCCGCTGGAACCGTCGTGGGGCCGCTGGGCCAGCGACGAGCGCGCGCCCGAACCGGCGTACCTGAGCTACGACCGCTCGCCGCACGTCGATCCCTCGCGCGGCGCGCTGGTCGTCACCAGCAACAACCGCGCCGACGGCGAGGGGTCGCCGCGTCTCGCGCCGTTCTGGCCGCCGCCGTACCGCGCGTTCGAGATTCGGCGCGCGCTGCGCGCGGCCCAGGACGCGCACGGCAAGCTCACGCCCGACGCGGTCGCCGGCGAGCAGCGCGACGCCGGCTCGCCGGCCGAGCACGAGTTCGCCGATCTCGTGCTCGTTGCCGCGGGGCGCCAGCACGCCGAACGCGACGCCGCTATCGCGCCGATCCTCGCGGCGATACGCTCGTTCGACGGGATGATGCTGCCGGAGTCGCACGGCGCGACCGCGGTCGTCGCGCTGCGCCGCGACATGCTCTCGATGCTCGCCGAAAAGCATCTTCCGCAAGCGCTCGCGAGCGCGTATCCGCCGACCAGCCCCGGCTTCGAGGTCGTGCTGCGCGCGCTGCGCGAGCGGCCGCGGGGCTGGGTCGAGAACGACGACTACGACGCATTCGTCGTGCACGCGCTGCAGCGCACGCAGCAACGCTTCACGGCGATCCCGCCGTTCGGCGAGTACGCGGCGCAGCCGCTCCTGCACCCGCTCGCCAACCTCGGCTTCAACGGCTGGAACGGGCCGACGCTCCCCGGCCGCGGCGGTAGCTTCGCGCCGGCGGTACAGTGGAACGGCCACGCGCAGTCGTTCCGCGCGTTCTGGATCGCCGGCGACTGGGACAACGGTACGATCGACGTCGACGCCGGTGAATCCGGCGAACCCGGTTCACCGCACTACGCCGACCAGTCCGCCGCCTGGATTCGCTTCCAGCGCACGCCGCTGCCGTTCTCCGACGCCGCCGTCCACGCCGCCACCCGCACCACGCTGACGCTCAAGCGGTGACGCGGGGCATCGCCGCCGCGCTGCTGACCGCGCTGCTCGGATTTTCGGCGGCGAGCGGGACGGCGTCACCTACGTTTACCTCCGGTCCTCGGGTTACGCAGGCCGTGCTCGCGAACGGCCTGCGCGTCGTCGTCGTCGAGAATCACGCGCTGCCGCTGGCGGAGATATCGATGTGGTACCGTTTCGGCAGCGTCGACGATCCGCCAGGCCGAACCGGGTTGGCGCACGCGCTCGAACACATGATGTTCCGGGGAACCCGCGCGCTGCCCGGTTCCGCGCTCGACCTCGCGACCGCGCGCTTCGGAATCGACGCGAATGCCGAGACGGATTTCGAGTCGACGCACTACTATCAGATCGTCCCCGCCGACAGCGTGCCGCTGGCGCTGCACATTGAGGCCGACCGGATGCGCGGGCTACTGCTGCGACCGAGCGACTGGAACCTCGAGCGCGGAGCGGTCCTCGCCGAGCTCGCCGCGTCAGCATCGGGCGACGTCGACGCCCTCGAGGATGCCGTCCGGCACGCGGCCTACGGAGTTTCGCCGTTCGCGCATGGTCCCATAGGCACGACGCGTGACGTGATGCGAACCGGTGTCGGTGACTTGCGGCGCGCCTACGACGCCGGATATCAGCCCGATAACGCGACGCTCGTCGTAACCGGCGACGTCGATCCGGCCGACATCTCGCGCCTCGCCGAGCAAATCTTCGGCCCGATTCGCGGCCACGCGCGCGTCCGCCATCCGCGCGCCGAACCGCTCGCGGTGCGCGGGTTCACTGTACAACGCACTTCTCAAGACGAGGACATCGTCGACGTCGCTCTGGAATCGCACGGCATGCTCGGCCCAGGGGGAGCTGCCGAAGAGGTCGCCGACGAGTTGATCCAGCCCGAACATGCGGCGCTCAGCGAGTTACTCGTGGATTCAGGACCATGCTCGTCCTACGACGTCGACGAGGATCTCCAGCTGTACGGTGGTCTGATCCACCTCGTCTGTCACGTCGACGAGCAAGTGAAGCCTCCTGACGCGCTCGCCGCGATTCGGCGCGCCTTACGACGGCTCGCGGAGCACGTAACGGCGAGTGCGATCGAGAGCGCGCGCCGGGCCGATGTGGCCGCGAGCGTCTACGCCCGCGATTCACTGCGCTCCGAGGCTTCGCTGTATGGCCAAGCGATCGCCATCCAACACACCGACCCGCGCCAATTCGACGTCGACGCCGAACGCGTCCCCGCCGCAGCGGTCGCCGCAGTGCTCCGCCGCTGGGCCTCGCCGGTCGGGGCCGGCATCTCGACCGGCGCCACGTCGCGGTCCAGCATGCGCGAGCCGGCGGCGCGCACGTCACGCTCGGAACACGTCGCCGGCCAAGCTGCGCACGATGTCGTGAGCGGACCAGCATGGGCAAACGAACCCGTGAAGGCTCTTGCCGCGCCGGCGTCAGCAACCGTCGACGCGTTCGGGCTGCGTAACGGACTGCGGCTCTTCATCGCTCCGCGACGAGGGAACGGCACCGTCTACCTGCGCGGCGGCTTCGACGATCGAACGACCCCTGGGCGCTCTACCGTTTGGCCGCGTCGGCGAGTCGTGCGCGTCGCCGATCAGCACGCGATGGTTGTCGAACTCGGGATCGAAACGAAGATGCACGGCTTCACGCGTGATCTTCCGCTCATGCTTGAGATTCTCGCCGATAGCTGGCGAGCGCCGCCGCGCTCGTTCCCCGGACTGCGGCTCGAAAGGGAACGCCCGCGGCCGGAACACGCCTGGATAGCAATCACCGGGGACGTCGATTCGACCGCCCTCCTCGCGATCGTGACGCGTTCGTTTGGCGCGTGGCGACCCCCACCCGCACTACCGACCGCCGAATCGTCGCCGCCTCCTTCGTTGCTGGCGCGCGCCGCGTCCAAGAGCAAATTCGTCGCGTACAATCCAAGTGCACCGGGTGCTCGGGCGTTTACGGTTCGCATCGTACCTGCTCGGACGGATCCCGATTCTCCCGCGATGGCGCTTCTCAACAGCATCCTCGGCGACGACAGTGATCCCGACACGCGCCTCGTCAGCGACGTGCGGACTCGACGCGGCCTGGCCTACGGTGTCGGTAGCTCCTACAACGCGGAAGACGGTCAGCTCTTCGTCTGGTGGAATAGCACGCGCCGCAACTTTCCGGCGGCGCGGGCCGCGACACGAACCGTCGTCGACGCGCTGCTGACGGGACCGATCTCGCCGGCGGAGCTCGCACGCGCGCGCCGTAAGCTTCTGGCGAAGGCGCTGCGTAGGCAGTCCTCACCGGAAGGTGTGCTCGACGCGTTAGCCGTCGCGGCAACCGACCGCCGAGCCCCGGACGACCTGGACTCGCTCGCCGCGCGTTACGATGCCGTCACGCGAGAGGACCTCGAACGCGTCGCACGGACCCGCGTGCCGCGCGAGCCGAGCTTTGAGCTGAACGAAGGGCGCCCGTTCTAACCCGTCACGGCTTGGGGCGGCTGTCCTCGAGCAGCGCGTCGCCGCCCGTCTCGGTCTGAAGGGCTTCGCCGGTCTCCGTCGTCAAGTCGCCCGCGACCTGATCGCCGCTCGTGACGGTTTCGCCGTCGCCCCACGTCGTCACGCCGGGATCCTCGCCCTCGGGCCCCTTACCGCGTTTCTCGTCTGTCATACTCTCTCTCGTCTCCGGTCGCTCGTGCCGCAAAACGTACCGTTCGCGGTCGCGACCGCACCGTTCGGGCGCGATCGGCTTCGGGCGGTCGCCGGCCTGGCTATACTGCGGTCACCACGCTTCTTCAGGAGGACCGTCGTGCCCGAGTTTCCCACGTTCGCGAGCAGCGGCAACAGCAAGCCGTCCGTCCCAGCGCGGCCGTACTCGGACGAGGACGTCGCACGGCTGCGCGGCAGCGTTCGGATCGAGCACACGCTGGCGCGGCGCGGCGCGGAGCGGCTGCGAGCGCTGCTCGCGCGAGACGAGCCCGTCGCGGCGCTGGGGTGCATGACCGGCGGCCAGGCGGTGCAGGCGCTCAAGGCCGGTCTCGAAGCGATCTACCTTTCGGGCTGGCAGGTCGCGGCCGACGCGAACACCGCCGGCCAGATCTATCCCGACCAATCGCTCTACCCGTACGACTCGGTGCCGAAGGTCGTCGAGCGGATCAACAACGCGTTCCAGCGCGCCGACCAGATCGATACCGTCGAAGGCCGCAGCGGCGAGCGTGACTGGTTCGCGCCGATCGTCGCCGACATGGAAGCCGGGTTCGGCGGACCGCTCAACGTGTTCGAGCTCGCAAAGTCGATGATCGCCGCCGGCGCGGCGGGGATCCATCTCGAAGACCAGCTCGCGTCGGAGAAAAAATGCGGGCACCTGGGCGGCAAGGTGCTGATCCCGACCGCGCAAGCGGTGCGCAACCTGATCGCCGCACGCCTCGCGACCGACGTGTGCGACGTGCCGACGGTGCTGATCGCGCGCACCGACGCGGACGCCGCGAACCTGCTGCTCAGCGACGTCGACGAACGCGACCAGAAGTTCCTCACCGGCGAACGCACGCCCGAGGGGTTCTACCGCGTGAAGCCCGGGATCGATCAAGCGATCGCGCGCGGCCTCGCCTACGCCCCGTACTGCGATCTGATCTGGTGCGAGACCTCGCACCCCTCGCTCGACGAAGCGGAGGCGTTCGCGAAGGGGATTCACGCGCAGTTCCCGGGCAAGATGCTCGCCTACAACTGCTCGCCGTCGTTCAACTGGAAGCTCAAGATCGACGATGCGACGATCGCGCAGTTCCGGCAGAGGCTGTTCGCGTTCGGGTACCGCTTCCAGTTCATCACCCTCGCCGGCTGGCACGCGCTGAACCACTCGATGTTCGAGCTCGCGCGCGACTACGCCGAGCGCGGGATGACCGCCTACGCTGAGTTCCAGCAGCGCGAGTTCGCCAGCGAACCGCACGGCTACACGGCAACGCGCCACCAGCGCGAAGTCGGCACCGGCTACTTCGACGAAGTCGCCAAACTCATCAGCGGCGGAGCGTCCTCAACCACCGCCCTCACCGGCTCCACCGAAGAAGCGCAGTTCGCCCGAGAAACCGCCGCGGCGTAAGCCGCGCGGTCGCTCGAGGATCTCGCACGCGACGATCGTGTGCACAAAGGAAGATGCGCGCTCTGACGAGCGCGCATCTTTTGTTTAAACGTCGCTATCAGCGCGATCCCCGCCCTTCGACAAGCTCAGGATGACAGAGGGTGGTGTACGCGCCACGAAAGTAGCGGAGATCTCCGCACGCCCCCGCCTCCCCGTCATCCTGAGCTTGTCGAAGGGCCGAAGTCGCGCCCAACACAAATCGCAACTCGCCACGCCTCCCCGTCATCCTGAGCTTGTCGAAGGGCCGAAGTCGCGCCCAACACAAATCGCAACTCGCCACGCCTCCCCGTCATCCTGAGCTTGTCGAAGGGCCGAAGTCGCGCCCAACACAAATCGCAACTCGCCACGCCTCCCCGTCATCCTGAGCTTGTCGAAGGGCCGGAGTCGCGCCCAACACAAATCGCAGCTCGCCACGCCTCCCCGTCATCCTGAGCTTGTCGAAGGGCCGAAGTCGTGGCCAGTGGCGTTCGCGCGGCCGTGAACGCGAGATAGGCGCCGAATCTCGTCCCAATCGCCGCGTATCAGCGCTTCTTTCTTGGCGCGCGACCAGCCCTTGACTTGTTTCTCGAACTTGATCGCGTCCAGCGGTGCATGAAATCGGCCAGCGTACACGAGCGTCACCGGTCGCCGCTTGTAGACGTAACCTTGGGCTCAGGCCCATCGCATGTTCAACTTCGCGGGCGTCGACCTTCGACGTGATGCCCACATAGTAGCTGCCGTCACGGCAGCGGAGAATGTAAACCCAATACGCTTTCACACCCCTCCACTGCGCGATCACGGCCCTTCGACAAGATCAGAATGACAAGAAATGGGTGCCCGACGCGATGCGGGGCTAGGCTCGACTCCGGCCCTTCGACAAGCTCAGGATGACAAGGGCTAGTACCCGCTCGCGTTGCGATGGTCAGGCGCGACTCCGGCCCTTCGACAGGCTCAGGATGACAAGGGCTAGTGCCCGCTCGCGTTGCGATGGTCAGGCGCGACTCCGGCCCTTCGACAAGCTCAGGATGACAAGAGATGAGTGCCCGATCACGATGCGATGGTACGGGCTTGATGGAAGGGCGGCGTTAGCCGCCCAACCTTTTTGACGAGCGGGCATTGTGCAGTCGCCGTTTGATGGAAGGGCGGCGTTAGCCGCCAAACCTTTGTGGCGCGCGACGCGAATCACGATTGCGCCCAGTTAGCTGCGAGCCCTATGCTGCCTGAAGGTGATGTTGAGGCGTTCGCCTGTGATGCGCGGGTTGCGGGGGACGCGGTGTTCCCAGTGGAGTTGGGTGTCGCCGGCCATGACGATGAGGTCGCCGTGGGCGACGTCGACGCTGACCGGGTCGTGGCGCAGGCCGCTCTCTTTTTTCGGCCTCAGTTGGAACGTGCGCGTTGCGCCGAGCGAGAGCGAGGCGACGACGAGGCGGGCGTCGCGCGAGCCGTCGCGGTCGCCGTGCCAGGCGACGGCGTCGTTGCCGTCGCGATACCGGTTCAGAAAGCAGTAGTCGAAGGTCGTTCCGGTGTGGCGCTCGGCCATCGTGCGGACGACCGAGAGCGCCGGGGTCCAGGGCTGCGCCATCTTCTCGCCGCGGCCGGCGGTCTCGCGCGGCACGAGGACGCGCTTGCCGTACATCATCCTCGAGTCGGCCCGCCAGCGCGTGTCGGCGCTCAGCTCCCGCAGCACCGCGTCGGCGAGCGCGCGGTCGAGGAACTCGGGGACGTAGGTGACGTCGCCACGGTCGCCGACCAGCCTCGTGGGGCTGGCGGCGGAGGCGAACAGCGCGATCTGACGGGACATGTCGCAGCGAACAGGTGTTCGATGCGGGAGACTACCGCCCTTCGACAAGCTCAGGATGACGGGGGGAGAGGTGTGCTGCGCCCCGCCCTCGTGCGCTACGTCTTGGGCGTGGCCGCGAGAAAGGCGTGGGCGTCGTCGCGAAGGCGGGTGCGAATGACGGCCTCGGATTGGGCGCGTGCCATCCCCTTGGCGATATAGGTGGAGGCCTGGGCGGGGAGGTTGGCCTTGAGCCAGGCTTGGAGCTCGTCCGGGGTCGCGCCGTCCCAGTAGGTCGCCGGGACCGCGTTCGAGAGGCCGAGCATCTTCTCGAAGACCGAGAACCCGGCGGTCAGCTGGCCGGAGTGCGCTTTGTAGAACGTCCAGGCCAGCTTGGGGTGCCGCGCCGCGACCGTGCCGACGTAGCGGCTGCGCTGCGCGCGCTGCTGCGGCGGAATCTCGCCCGAGATCGCGATCTGCAGCGCCTGCTCGGCGAGCTTCGGATCGGTCACGAGCATCAGCGCGCCGCGGTACTGGCCCGCGAGGATCGGGTCTTTGGTGCTCTGCGCGAGCGCGTGCAGCTTCTCGAACGACGCGGCGTCGGCATTGGCCGCGACGATCGCGACGACGATATCGCGCATGTCGGGTGGCAACGCGCCGCCCGCGCCGAGCGAAGCGTCGAAGCGTTTGCGCGCCTCGGCGACCGTCGCCGGGTCGGACCAGGTGCCGAGCGCGCCGAGCAGCGTGCGCCGCAGCTCACCGGTCTGCACCGGCTCACCGGGCTTCGCGTCCCAGCCGAGCCCCGTTGCGGCCGGCGCGACCAGCGCGCGCGCATACGCCGCGATCGCGTCGTGATCGGGCGTTCCGCGCGTATCGCGTTCCAGCGCTTGCAGCGAGCCGATGATCGTCGCCCAGGCCGCCTCGTTCCGATCGCCGCCCATCGCGTTGGCGAGCGCCATCGAGGTCGCGAGCGGCGCGCGGCCGCTGCGCACCAGCGCCCATTGATCGTACAGCATCCCGATCTTGTCGTCGTCGGGGATCGTCGCGAACGCCCGCCGGTTGGTCTCGAACGTCTTGTCGTCGTACGCCACCCGGTAGTAGCCGATATTCAACGCGTTCGCGCGCAGCGGCTCGCCGCAGCGGCCGGCGGCGATCCCGCCCTGCTTCGCCTTGGTGAGCAGGACGTAGTGCAGCGCGGCGTTCCCGCTCGCGATCCCGACCGGCACGTTCCAGAGCTGGTTCGCGCCGACGTGCGTGCCGTCGATCAGGAACCGGTGCTGCGCGAGCGCGACGGTGCGATTCCCCGCCGCATCGCAGCTTGCCGTCACGGTGACGAGCGGGTAGCCGGGCTGCTCGGTCCACGCTTTCGCCAGCGCGCCGACGTCTTTCTTGCTGGTCTTCGTCAGCGCGTTCCACAAGTCGGCGGTGGTGGCGTTGGAGTACTTGTGCGCCTGCATGTAGGCGCGGATCCCGGTGCGGAACGTCGACTCGCCGAGGTACGCCTCGAGCATGCGCAGGAACGCCTGGCCCTTGTCGTAGGTGATCGCGGGATCGAACGAGGCGTCGGCCTGCAGCTCGTCGACGACGTGGACTTGGATCGCGTGCACGTTGCCGCGCGCGTCCGCGTTCATCGCGGTCTCCTTCGAATCGGCCTCGCCCTGCCACCAGTTCCAGTCAGGGTTGAACTTCGCGGTCGCTTTTGCCGCCATCCACGAGGCGAAGCTCTCGTTCAGCCAAATGTCGTCCCACCAGGCCATCGTCACCAAGTCGCCGTTCCACTGGTGCGCCATCTCGTGCGCGACGATGCTGTAGCCGCGCTGCTTCTGGTTCAGCGTCGCGTCGGGCCGGTGAATGATGATCGCCTCGTTGTAGGTGATCGCGCCCCAATTTTCCATCGCGCCGCCGAAGCCGCCGGGGATCGCGATGTGGTCGAGCTTCGGCAGCGGGAACTTCACCCCGAAATAGTCATCGTAGTACGAGAGGATCTGCTTCGCACTGGCCAGCGTGTAGCCGCCGTTCTGCTCGTCGCCGCGGACCGCCCAGACCGTCTGCTTCACGCCGTTCGAGCCCACACCCGAGATCGCGGCCAGGTCGCCGCCGCTGAACTCCACCAGATACGTCGGCATCCGCGGCGTGCGCGCAAAGGTGACCGTCTGCAGCGCGCCGTTCGCTTTCTGCGCGGCGATCGGCGTGTTCGAGACGACGCTCCAGCTCGCCGGGACGATCGCCGTCAGCTCGAACGTCGCGCGAAACGCCGGCTCGTCCCAGCTCGGGAACATGCGCCGCGCGTCCGTCGACTCGAACTGCGTCGAGAGCATGCGGCCCGTCGTGCCGTCCGGTTTGCGGTAGTCTTGCGCGAACAGGCCGTCGGGAGAGTCCTCGATCTTGCCGCTGTACGTCAGCGTGAGCACGTGCCGCCCCACCGCCGCCGGATGCGCCAGCGTCAGCGTCGTCAACTGCTTCTCGTTCTCGGTCGCGATCTTGGCGACCGGCGTCCCGTCGAGGCGCGCTTCGGAGATCGTGATGTCGTGGGTGTTGAACACGATCGAACCGGTCGCGCGCCGCACGTCGAGCGTGATCTCCTCGGTTCCGGCCAGTGTCTTCGCGGTCGCGTCCGGGGTCAGGGTGATGCGGTAGGCGGTCGGCACCACCGTCTTCGGCAACCGGCCCGGCGTGGTGTCGAAGTTGAACGGCGCAACCGCGGCGCTCGCCGGCGCGGCGAGCACGCCAAGCAGAACGGCCGCGACGGCAGTCGGGAACAGACGGTGGAGCATGGATCCTGACTTCCGGACGAATGCGGAGCACCCTGCGGCGTCGAGTCGCCCTGCGCCGGGTATTGGGTCTCCATGGATGACCGCGAAACCGAGGGCCTCGACCACCCGAGCGACGACACCGACGACACCAGCGACGAGACGACCGAAGAACCGACCGACGGCGGGAAGCTCGACGAGTTCGACGATCCGGTCCTGGCCGCCGACGACACCGGGATGCTGGCCGGCGAGCGCTATATCACCAACGCCGAGATCGAGGAGGGCACCGGCGGGGGAGGTAACGTGTAACCCGTGACGTAACCGGTTGCTCGTGAATGGTACCCGGAGTGCGCGCGCCAATCTCTGGGAGAAGGCGATGAGTCTTCCTGTGGCGCGCGACGAAGATTTTGTCGAAGCCAACCGCCGGCCGGTCGGAATCGACTCGCAGCATCTGCGGGTGATCAACGATACGGCATTGCGATCGCGACTCATCATGGCGGGGATCGCGGAAGGCTTACAGTCACCGAAGGGGCCGCAGCGGATCAAATCGATCATCCGCCTCTACCCCGACTTCGACGCCCCGCGGCCGACGAACAGGCCGCGACCGGTCCGCGCGGCAGCCGTCGTGCACGAGCCGTCGCGCACCGCCTTCGGCCTCCCGACCGTCGAGGAGCTGAACGCCCTGCTCACCCGGATCCATCAGGCGGAGCGCGAGGTGAGCCACGAGCTGCAGGGGCGGATTCACGGCGACATCGACCGCCTCAAGAAGCAGATCGCGACGCTCGACGGCGACGATTTCGAGCGCGCCTTCCGCGAGCTCGACGGCGCGATGCGCCGGCGCCGGGAACTCGGCACGTCGATCCGCGAGGAAGCGTTCCGGCGCATCGACGCCGACAACAGCTTCGAACCGCGACGGTATCTCCGGCTCATCGCCCGCGAACGAAGCTAGCAACCCCCAGCCCGGCAACGACGCTCCGAGTGTGCCGTCACTTGTGACAAGTGAAGCGGCGGACTTGTTGTGCGCCCATCGAACCAAACGGCCAAACCGGTCACGCTTCAGGGGCGGGACGAAGGCTAGTGGTCCGAGCGGGGGGTAGGAACGCGAGCAGTGATCCGAAGCGTGGCGCCTGACGGCAGTCCCGATCTCGGCGGAGTCTTCCGGCCGATCGACCGTCCGCGCGTCCTCGAGCGGGTGCGCACCGCCGCGAACTACCGGATCGCGGCGATCATCGCGCCGGCCGGTTTCGGAAAATCGGTCGCGATCCGGCAGTACGTCGCGACGCTCCCGTCGGCGTGCGTCTACGACGTCCCGGCCGACGCCGGCACCCTCGTCCCGTTCGTTCGCGGCTTCGCCGACGCGCTGCAGCCGCGCACGCCGGGACTGCGCCGTTCCCTAGCGACCGCGCTCGACGGCGCGCGCGGCTCGGAGACGCCGGGCCGCGATCTCGCCGCCTGGGCCGCGACGCACATCGGCGATCTCGACACGCTGATCGTTCTCGACGATCTGCACAACGGCGAAGGTGACCCGGAGATCTCGCGCTTCGTCGGCGCACTCGTCGAGCGCACCAAAGACGGACCACGCTGGCTCTTCTCCTCGCGCAGCCCGCTCCAGCTCCCGGTCGCATCGTGGCTCGCCTACGGTGAGTCCGACCTGGTCGTCGACGCGGTCGACCTGCGCTTCACGATCGACGAAGCGAAGGCCAGCGCGCGGGCCGCGCGGGTCGCCGTGCGCGACGACGAGCTGGCGGCGATCCTCGGTCTGATCGACGGCTGGCCGGCGGCGCTCACCTTCGCGCTCCGCACCTCGACGCGGGCCCACGATCTGCGCGCCGTCTCGGCCGGTACCCGCGAGATGGTCTACCGCTATCTCGCCGAGCAAGTGTGGAACTCGCTCGACGACCGCCTGCGCGGCTTCCTGCGCACCGCAGCCTTCCTGCCGCGCGTCGAGACGCGCCTCGCCGTCGCCGCCGGCTTCGACGACGCCGCCTCGATCATCGAATCGCTGCGCGAGCGCGTCGCCTTCATCAGCGTTCTCGACGCCGGCGTCTACAAGCTGCACGATCTCTTCCGCGACTTCGTGCAGCGCCAGATCCAGCTCGAAGGCGACGACGCGCTGCGCGAAGCACAGGTCGGCGCCGCCCGGCTGCTCGAGCGGATGGGGATGTACGGCGAAGCGCTCGAGCGGTTCACCGACGCGCGCGCGGCGCGCGAGGTCGAACGCGTTCTCGCCGCCTACCATTTCGCGCTGCTCGACCATGGGTGCTTCGACATCGTCGAACGCGCCGTGCGCGCGCTCCCCGCCGCGATCGCGTCCGGCAACCCCGGCGTGCTCGCGCTGCGCGCCGCGCTCGAAGACGCGCACGGCCGCGTCGACCAGGCCGAGCGCTGGTACGTTTCCGTGCTCGAACGCGTCGGCGACGACGTCGCCTTCCGCGTCGCCGTCGCGGGGCGCTACGCGCTGCTGCTCTTCCAACAGAGCCGCACCGACGCGCTCCCGGTGCTCGAAGCGCTGCGCGCGCGCGACGATCTCGACTCCGCGCAGCGGGCGGCCGTGCTGGGGATGCTCGGGATGACGTACGCCCTCGCCGGCCGGCTCGACGACGCCGGCACCGCGATCGCCGAGGCGATCCAGCTCGCCGAGTTCGGCGACGACGGCCTGCGGGCGCGAACCTTCGGCCGCGCCGCGACGATCGCGTTCTACGCCTCCGACGACGCGACGGTCGAGTACTCCGCCCGCGAAGCGACGCGGCTCGCGATCGAGGGCGGCGAGTTCGCGGTCGCGGCGCGGTTCTTCACCACCCTCACCGCGATGCACGCGTTCGCCGGCCGCATCCCGCGCGCGGCGTGGTACGCGACGCAGGTCGCCGTCAACGGCGAGAAGGCCGGCGATCCGCAGATTCGCGTGAACGGGCTGCGCACGCTGCTGCAGCTCGAAGCCGAACGCGGGAACGCCGAGCGCGTCGCCGAGGTCGACCGCGAGCTGGCCGGCATCTCCTACCGCGGCCCGATCGCGCTGATCGCGCAGCTCGTCGGCAAGACGCTCCAGCTCGGCTGGGACGACCGGTTCGACGAGGCGCAGGCGCTGCTCAAGAGCGTCGGCGACCGCGATCTCAACCCGCCGCAGAACCGACTGCGCTACGCGCTGCTGGCCGTGACGCTCGCGAAGCTCGGCGCGCGCGTGGACGCGCTCGACGCCATCGGCCGCTACGACGCCGCGGTCCGGGCCGACACCGATCCGCGCGCGATCTACGCCCGTGCGCGCGGCGTCGCCGACCGGTACGCGGTGCTGGCGAACATCGTGCTGCAGCGTAACGCGCTCGCGCAGCGCGGCGTACGCCACCTGCAGCCCGGCGCGCCCGACCTTGCACCCTTCGACGCCGCGCTCGCCGCGCTGCTCAGCCGCAGCTCCGAGCGCTTCGATGGGGCACTCCTTGCGATGCGCACTGCGGGGATCGCCGGGATCGCACGCTTCGTCGAAACGCTCGGACGCGCGGCGCTGCGTCCCGAGGAGGAAGCGCACGAACCGGAAGTGCTCACCCCGGTCGAGCAACAGGTGCTGCGCGCGATGGCAAGGGGCATGAGCAATCAAGCGATCGCCGACGATCAGCGCCGCACGATCAATACGGTTCGCACGCACGTCTCTTCGATTCTGCGGAAGCTCGGCTGCGCGAGTCGCGGCGAAGCGGTCGCGATCGCGCGGAGACAGCACCTCGTCTGACTGAAACGGCCTCGTCCTTTCGGACGAGTGTCGCGCATTTCGCTCCTTGCTAGGGTGGACGCATCCCCCTCATTCGCAAGGAGCACTCGTGATCGAGGCCACCCTCGCGGCCATTGCCGTCATCGCGGTAATCGTCGCCGACTACGTCCCGCCGATGGGCGGCTAGACGCATCGACAGGGGTGTAACGATGACGATGGACCGGACGCTGATCGCGCACCGGCCGGCGGAAACGCCGCTCGACGCGTATCGTGACGCCGACACCGTGCTCGAAGGAATTCTCACGGTGTTGGCGGCGCGCGATACCTCGGCGCTCACCGCCGCACGCGCAACCGGCGCATGGTCCAGACGCCTGGCCACCGCACTGCACCGGTCCACCGCGAGCACGGAGCTCGCCGAGGCCGCCGGTCTCTTGCACGACATCGGCGAGATCGCAACGCCTGAAACGATTCTCTTCAAACCCGGTCCGCTCACCGCAGAAGAATGGACCGTCGTCCGGCAGCATGCAAACGCCGGCGCCGCGATCCTCGCCACGCTCCCGTCCCTCGCGATCTACGCCCCGATCGTCCGCGCGCATCACGAACGCTGGGACGGCAGCGGCTACCCGCTCGGCCTCAAAGGCGAAGCGATACCCTTCGAAGCGCGCGTCGTCGCGGTCGCCGACGCCTTCCACGCACTCATCACCGACCGCCCGCATCGCCCCGCGTTCGCCCAGCGCGACGCAATCGAAATTCTCCGCGACGGCCGCGCCACCCAATGGGACGCCGCCATCGTCGACGCGATCCTCAACCTGTTAGACGCGCCACGCACCGCAGCGGGGAGACGGTACGTAGCGCAGCGCTAGGCCCCCAAGGACCGGGTGTGGGCCGAAGAAGAGCCGAGCGGGGGTGTCGCGCGGCTCTTCTTCACGTTCTCTCTCTCTTTCTTTGCGTCGCTTTTTCGATTGTGGTTGGGGTGGGGGAGTGGTGGTGATTTGCCGGGGGACGCTCCCGACGCCGCATCCTGCGGCTCTGGTCGCTCGCGTTCGTCGTCGCTCCCGCCCTCCGGGCTCCGCTCCTCCTCAACGCCCCCGCAAACCACCACCACTCCCCCACCCCCGGCACGAGACTGGCGCGCTCCGCGCAGCAGTGCACGGTGGCGGTGGAGAGCCGCGCGACACGAGAAGAAAAAGAATGCAAGATTGTGCTGACCGCGCGCACGTCCGCACGCAACGCACGCGCGCGGTCAGCACAATCCTGCCTACCCTCCCCCGCCCGTCGGCTCACCGCCGCCCGTCGTGCCTGGTGGTGCGGAGCTCAGCGATCGCACGACGAGGGGCGGAGCGACTCATTTCGCGGTGGGGCGGGGGAGCGGTGGTGGTGCGGCGGGGCGTTGAGGAGGAGCGGAGCCCGGAGGGCGAGAGCGACGACGAACGCGAGCGACCAGAGCCGCAGGATGCGGCGGCGGGAGCGTCCCCGCCGCACCACTACCGCTCCCCCGCCCCACACCACCAAGCCAAAAAAGAAGAAGACCCGGCAAGCGCCGGGCCTTTTCTTTTCTCGCGAGCGAGAGATTAGTAGTCGTCGTCGGTTGAGTGAGCTAGAGGGCCTTCGTCCTCTTCCTCTTCTTCCTTGAAGTCTTCGTCTTCTTCTTCGAGGACGTAGCCTTGGTCGTCGTCTTCTTCCTCGACCGTGGCGACCGGGATCTCTTCGTCGACCACTTCGTCGACGACGATCTCGCCGTCGTCGTTCATCGTCGCGCGCAGTCCGCCGAGCGGGCTGGCCGGAAGCAGATCGTCGTCGGCCGCGCGGCCGCCGCGCGCCGGTGCGGCGTTGACGAGCGGTGCGGCGTCGTCGAGCTCTTCCTCTTCCTCTTCGGGCTCTTCTTCGAGGACGACGTCGGCGGGTTCATCGACCTCTTCGCCTTCTTCGTCTTCGACGGGGAGTCCGATCGAGGTCGCGGCCGTGGCTTGCGAGACGCGATCGCGTTCGGCTTCGCGCTCCGCGAGCGCCGTCTGCGAAAGCCGCGGATCCTCGTCGCCCATCAAGAGACCGATCTCCTGAGCGCGCTCCGCCATGTCGTCGTCCTGGATGCGGATCTCGACCTCTTCGCGTTGTTCCGTCAACACTTTGACGTCGAGCGCGAGCGATTGGAGCTCCTTGATCAGGACCTTGAACGACTCCGGAACGCCGGGCTCCAGCACGTTCTCGCCCTTGACGATCGCCTCGTACGTCTTGACGCGGCCGACGACGTCGTCCGACTTGACGGTGAGGAGCTCTTGGAGCGTGTACGCCGCGCCGTAGGCTTCGAGTGCCCAGACTTCCATCTCGCCGAAGCGCTGGCCGCCGAACTGCGCCTTACCGCCCAGCGGCTGCTGGGTGATCATCGAGTACGGACCGGTCGAGCGCGCGTGGATCTTGTCGTCGACGAGATGCGCGAGCTTGAGCATGTAGATGTAGCCGACGGTGATCGGACGGCCGAAGCGGTCGCCGGTGCGCCCGTCGCGCAGCCAGGTCTTGCCGTCGGCGGGGAGACCCGCGTCCTGCAGCCATTCGCTGATGTCTTCGTCGTGCGCGCCGTCGAAGACCGGCGTCGCGATGTGGAACCCGAGCATCGCCGCGGCCCATCCGAGATGGGTTTCCATGATCTGCCCGAGGTTCATGCGCGAGGGGACGCCGAGTGGGTTGAGCACGATGTCGACCGGCGCACCGTCTTCCATGTACGGCATGTCTTCTTCCGGCAGCACCTTGGCGATGACGCCCTTGTTGCCGTGCCGGCCGGCCATCTTGTCGCCCTGCAGAATCTTGCGCTTCTGCGCGACGTAGACGCGGACCAGGTGGTTGACGCCCGGGCTGAGCTCGTCGCCGTTCTCGCGCGAGAAGCGCTTGACGTCGATGATCTTGCCCTTTTCGCCGTGCGGGACTTTCAGCGAGGTGTCGCGCACTTCGCGCGACTTCTCGCCGAAGATTGCGCGCAGCAGCCGCTCCTCGGCCGTCAGCTCGGTCTCGCCCTTGGGCGTGACCTTGCCGACCAGGATGTCTTCGGGCCGAACCTCGGCGCCGATGCGAACGATCCCGTTCTCGTCGAGGTCCTTGAGCGAATCCTCGCCGACGTTGGGGATGTCGCGCGTGATCTCTTCCGGCCCGAGCTTCGTGTCGCGGGCTTCGCACTCATACTCCTCGATGTGGATCGAGGTGAAGCGGTCGTCCTTGACCATGCGCTCGGAGATGAGGATCGCGTCCTCGTAGTTATAGCCTTCCCACGGCATGAACGCGACCAGCACGTTCTGGCCGAGCGCGAGCTCGCCCTGATCGGACGACGGTCCGTCGGCCATGATCTGGCCTCGCACGACCTGTTCGCCGACCGCAACGATCGGGCGCTGGTTGATGCACGTGCCGGCGTTGGAGCGGGTGAACTTGAGCAGGTCGTAGCTGTGCTCGAGCCCGTCATCGTCGTGCTTGACGACGACGACGTGCGCGTCGGCCTGGGTGACTTCACCGGCCGAGCGCGCGAGCACGCAGCCGCCGGAGTCCTTGGCGGCGCGGTACTCCATCCCGGTGCCGACGACCGGCGCCTGCGGGCGGAGCAGCGGCACGGCCTGACGCTGCATGTTCGCGCCCATCAGGGCGCGGTTCGCGTCGTCGTGCTCGAGGAACGGGATCAGCGCCGTCGCGACCGAGACGATCTGCTTCGGCGAGACGTCCATGAGCTGGACCTTGAGCGGCGGCTCCTCGACGTACTCCTCGGCGTAGCGCGCGACGACGAACGGCGCCGTGATCTTGCCGGTCTTGTCGTCGATCTCGGTGTTCGCCTGAGCGATGATGTACTCGTCTTCGCGGTCGGCGGTGAAGTAGCGGATCTCGTTGCTGACGACCCCGTCCTTCACGACGCGGTACGGCGTCTCGATGAAGCCGTAGCGGTTGACGCGCGCGAAGGTCGCGAGCGAGCCGATCAGCCCGATGTTCGGGCCTTCCGGCGTCTCGATCGGGCAGATGCGGCCGTAGTGCGAGTGGTGGACGTCGCGGACTTCGAAGCCCGCGCGCTCGCGGGAGAGACCGCCCGGCCCGAGCGCCGACAGACGCCGCTTGTGCGTCAGCTCGGCGAGCGAGTTGGTCTGGTCCATGAACTGCGAGAGCTGCGAGGAGCCGAAGAACTCTTTGATCGCCGCGACCACCGGGCGGATGTTGATCAGCGCCTGCGGCGTGACGGTCTCGATGTCCTGAACGGTCATGCGCTCGCGCACGACGCGTTCGAGGCGCAGCAGCCCGACCCGGAACTGGTTCTGCAGCAGCTCGCCGACCGAGCGGATGCGGCGGTTGCCGAGGTGGTCGATGTCGTCCTTGTTGACCTTGCCGGACTGCACCTTGATCAAGCGGCGAAGGACCGCGATCATGTCCTCGCGCGTGAGCGCGCGCTTCTGCGGGCCCGGCGCCTTGAGCTTCGAGGCCGAGTATTCACGCAGCTCCGGATCGCGCGCGCCCTCGAGCTTGCCGAGCAGCTTGTAGCGGCCGACGCCCGCGAGATCGTAGCGCTTCTCGTCGAAGAACAGCGATTCGAGGAGCTTCTCCGCGTTCTCGGCGTTCTCGGGCTCGCCGGGACGGAGCTTCTTGTAGATCTCCTTGAGCGCGTCTTCCTTCGTCTTGATGTCTTTGTCTTTTTCGAGACAGTTCGAGATCAGCGGCGAGTTGTCGAACAGGGCCAGGATCGCTTCGTCCGATTCCCAGGCGTGGCCGAGGTCGGGGCGCGAGAGCGCGCGCACGAACGTCGTCGCGTAGATTTTCCGGTTCTTGTCGATGCGAACGCCGATCGTGCCCTCGGTCTCGTCGTTCTTCGTCCCGTTGTCGGTCTCGAACTCGATCCACGCGCCGCGGTTCGGAATGATCGTCGCGTTGTAGGTGTCGCGGTTGTTCGTGTCCTTGTCCGCGAGGAAGTACACGCCCGGCGAGCGGACGAGCTGGCTCACGATCACGCGCTCCGCGCCGTTGATCATGAACGTGCCCTTGTCGGTCATGAGCGGGAAATCGCCCATGAAGATCTCTTGGTCGGGGATGCCCTTGATCTCGCCCGATTCAGCCGTGATGAGACGCACGCGCACGCGCAGCGGCGCGCTGTAGGTCATGTCACGCTCGCGGCACTCTTCGACCGAGTACTTCGGTTCGCCGAGGTTGTGCTCGCCGAATTCCAGCACGAGGTTGCCGGTGAAATCCTTGATCGGCGAGATCGAGTCGAACGCTTCCTTCAGCCCATCGTTGATGAACCACTTAAAGGAGGCTTTCTGCAGCTCGATCAGGTCGGGGAGCTGCAGGACGTCGGTGATCTTCGCAAAGGAGTGACGCCGGCGCTTGGCGCCGGGGTCATCGGGGAGTTCGACGGTGAACGCTTCTTCAGGTACGTGGAAGCTCGCGCTCGCAATGTTCTGCTGCTTGACCGCGGTGCCGGTCCCGTTCGGCGCTGCGGGCGCCGCGTCGGTCTTCTTGCGGCTGCGCGTGACCTTGGGTTTGTCCGCCGTCGTCTTCGTCGCCATTCTGTTTGTGAGGGTCTTCCTGCGTGGGGGTTCACGCGCGCTTCGCCGGTGAACGCGAAAAGGCAACGACCGACCCACCGGAGTGAGGGGTCCTCGCTCGTTCCGTTATGCCGCTATCCGCCGAGGGGCATAGGGGCGTATCCTATCACCGGGCATCCAGCAGAGTCAACCCTTCCCGGGCCGACAGGGTGACAGCGCCCCGCTAGGCAGCGCCCTCGGGTTGGAGGTACGTGCCGAAGACCGGGGTGGTCCGAGCGTGGTCGACCGCCGCCTCGAGGGCGGAATGGCGGTCGCGTCCGCAGCCGCACCGTCCGAGACGGTCGCCGGAGCAGCCGCCAAACTCGTGGTTGGCGAGCGAGTGCCCGCACGGGCAGAGTACCAGATTGTCCACTCAGCGGTCCTCCCGTCGATCATGAGGTGGTGGCAACCCCACGGTCGCATGGTACCCGCCTCCGCCGCAGACAAACGGGCTCGGCGCGCCCGGGCTCCGAGCCCTCAGGTCCGGCGGCCGGGCGATCCGCGACTAGGCCGCGGAGAGCCCCACGCGCAGGAACTCGGCCGCCCGGCCGTAGCACGGACAGGCGACGTGCTTGAGGCGCGCGTCGTCCACGACGCGAACCCGTGCGTACCCGTGCGCGACGAGGCCGTCGTCGACGAAGCGGCCGAGCACCGTCACGACGCTCGCGCGGCGCACGCCGAGCATCATCGCGACGATGTCCTGGGTGATCTGGATCTCGTCGCCGACGCGGTCGCGCGTCGCGAGCAGCCACTTCGCCAACCGCTGCTCGATCGTGTGCCGCGCGTTGCACGCGACCCACTGGCCGCGGATCGCTTGGACTGCCGACACGTAGCGCCGCGCGGCCTCGCGCAGGGCCGGGTCGCGGTCGAGCGCGTCGACGAAGAGCTGCGCGTCGAGCCGCCCGAACCGTCCGGGCGACTGCACGATCCAGGTGTCCGGTGTCGTCCGCGAGCCGAGCACCAGCTCGATGCCGAGGAAGCCCTCGGCACCTGACGCGTCGACCTCGACGTTGGTGTCGCCCTCGAGCGGCCGCAGCGTCGAGACGATCCCCGAGAACGGGAACCACACCCCGTCGATGCGCGCGTTCGGGGGCTGCAGCACGTCGCCGATCCCCCCGCCGTGCGAGGTCATGCGGCTCTCGAACAGCGTGCGCGTCGCAGCGGGCAGGGCGTTCAGGAAGCGGTTCTTTTCAGCGGTACCGGCGAGCATGGAAATGTCATACCCGGACATTTGTGATTTCGGCGCCCGATCCAGGGACGTTCGGCCCGTTTCCGGTTGCCTGGTTGCGGGGACGGGATGGTTCGCCGCGTGCGCGGCGCTTCGCCGCTAGGCCGAGAGCGCGCTTTCGCTCAGCGCCATTGTGAGCCGGACCTCGGTGCGCGCTTGGTGCGTGCGAATCTCCACCGCGTCCATCAGCGCGCGCATCAACGGCAGGCCGCGGCCGCGGTCGTCGCGCCGCGCCGCCGGTTTCCACTTTCCTTCGTCCTCGATCGTGATCAGCAGCAGGTCGTCGTTCAGCGTCGCCTGCACGCGCACCAAGCCGGGCGCGAGCGCGTACGCATGCTCGACCGCGTTCGCGATCGCTTCGCCGGTCGCGGTGAGCAACGAGAATCGGCGTTCGGCGTCGAGTCCCAGCCCTTGGGCGAAGCGGTCGAGGCTCCGCCGCACCAGCGGGACCGCCATCGGCAGCGCCGTGAACGTGAAGCCGAACGCGGCGTCCTGAACGTCGGCGGTGGCGATCGTCAGCATCGCGACGTCGTCCGTGTTCTCGTTCGCCGCGAAGACGCGTCGCAGCAGCGCGCGTGCCGGCTCGGACTCCGTGCGCCCGATCCCCTCGCGCACCGCTTCGAGCAGCTTGCGCTCACCCTCGACCACGTCGCGGGAGTATTCGATGAGCCCGTCGGTGTAGAGCGCGAACGTCGCGCCGGGCGGGAGCGTGAACGTCCAGTCCGTCGCGTCGATGCGGTCGACGATCCCGAGCGGCACGCCGTCTTTCGGCAGCAACTGCACCGAGCCGCCGGGGAGCGCGAGGACCGGCGCCGGATGCCCGGCGGACGCGTAGGTGATCGTCGCATCCTGCGGGTCGACGATGCCGAACGTGGCGGTGACCATCACCGGGTCGGCGCGCATGTTGACGATCGTGTTGGCGCGCTCGAGGACGAGCGAGGGCGAGTTCGGGTTGAGCGCGGCGGCGCGAAAGGCCTGACGCACCTCGCCCATCACGATCGCGGCGCGCAGCCCGTGCCCGGCGACGTCGCCGATCGAGAACGCGATGCGGCCGTCGGGGAGCCTGAAGGCGTCGTACCAGTCACCGCCGACGATCGCTTCCTGCGCACCGGGGAGATAGGCGGCGTCGAACACCAGCCGGTCGTCGACCGGCAGCCGCTCGGGCAGCAGCGCGCGCTGCAGCGTGTCGGCGACGTGATGCTCGCGGGCGTAGACTTGCGCCGCGTCGATCGCGACCGCGACGCGCAGCGCCAGCTCGTCCCAAACCTCGAGGCCGCGGGCCGCCTCGCTCAGCGGGGCCGCGCCGGCGATCCGCAGGACGCCGAGCCGCCGTCCGCGCGCGATCAGCGGGTACGCCGTCGCGCCGCTGCCGACCCGGCCGGTCCGCGCCAGCGTGGTCGGGATCTCGCCTTCCTCGACCTCGACCGAGAAGCCAATGGCAAACCCCGGCACGACCAAACCGCCGACGGCGGCCAGCGTCTGCGCATAATCGAAGGACGCCGCCAGTTCTCGGCTCGCAGCGACCAGCAGCCGAAGGGAGGCGGCTAAGCGCCGATCGTCGATCGCACTCACTGCACCGCTAGCACGCGCAGAACGGGCCCTCCCTTTCTGCGTGCCGGGTTACCCTTGCTTGCTCACGTTCAAACTCCGTTCGCAATCGCACATTTGGGTACGATTCTCAGGCTGCGTGCGTAGTGTTTTCGACGGGACCAAACGCGTTTCGCGCGCACGGCCGACGGGTAGCTTGCTCGTCAATAGCGCTCGCGCGGCCGGTGCAGGATGCACGGGCCGCTGGCGTTCGGCCGTTCCGCCATCATTCGCTACCGTCAACATTCTCCGAGGAGAGTCGCGCATGCCGCCTGCGGCCGTCACCGGAAAAGCCAAGCCAAACGGAAGCCGTTCCGCGCCGCGCAGCGCGCCGAAGAACGGTGCGGCGACGGCGACATCGGACGCAGCGAAACGCCAATTGCTGAGCGCGCTGCGCGCGGTCGCGCGCGGCGACTTCACGGTGAAGCTGCCCAGCACGTGGGAGGGGATCGACGGCGACATCTCCGAGGCGTTCAACGACGTCGTCGGCTGGAACGGGCGCGTCCTCAAAGAGATGGAGCGCATCTCGAACGTCGTCGGTCTCGACGGCCGGCTCGGCCAACGCGCCGAGCTGCAAGCGCCGGGCTCGTACGGCGAGAAGCTGCTCGCGCTCAACCGGCTGATCGACGACCTCACCCACCCGATCGCGGAGACGAGCCGCGTGCTCGGCGCGGTGGCGCGCGGCGACCTCTCGCAGCAGATGTCGCTCGAAGCCGACGGCCGGCCGCTCAAGGGCGAGTTCCTGCGCAGCGCGCGCACGATCAACGCGATGGTCGATCAGCTCAACGCGTTCGCCGGCGAGGTGACGCGCGTCGCGCGCGAAGTCGGTTCCGAAGGGATCCTCGGCGGCCAAGCGCACGTGCGCGGCGTCGCAGGTACGTGGAAGGACCTCACCGACTCGGTCAACTCGATGGCCGGCAACCTGACGAGTCAGGTTCGCAACATCGCCGAAGTCACCACCGCCGTCGCGAACGGCAACCTTTCGAAGAAGATCACCGTCGAAGCCCGCGGCGAGATCCTGCAGCTCAAAGAGACCATCAACATCATGGTCGATCAGCTGAACACCTTCGCCGCCGAGGTGACGCGCGTCGCGCGCGAGGTTGGTTCCGAAGGCCGGCTCGGCGGACAGGCCGACGTGCGCGGCGTCGCCGGCACGTGGAAAGACCTCACCGACTCGGTCAACACGATGGCCGGCAACCTGACCAGCCAGGTTCGCAACATCGCCGAGGTCACCACCGCGGTCGCCAAGGGCGACCTCTCCAAGAAGATCACCGTCGACGTCAAGGGCGAGGTGCTCGAGCTCAAGGGCACGATCAACACGATGGTCGACCAGCTCAACTCGTTCGCGGGCGAGGTGACGCGCGTCGCGCGCGAGGTCGGCACCGACGGCCGCCTCGGCGGGCAGGCGCAGGTCGAAGGCGTCGCCGGCACCTGGAAAGACTTGACGGATTCCGTCAACACGATGGCGACGAACCTGACGAACCAGGTCCGCAACATCGCCGAGGTCACCACCGCGGTCGCCAAGGGCGACCTCTCCAAGAAGATCACCGTCGACGTCAAAGGCGAGGTGCTCGAGCTCAAGGGCACGATCAACACGATGGTCGACCAGCTCAACTCGTTCGCGGGCGAAGTGACGCGCGTCGCGCGCGAGGTCGGCACCGAAGGCCGGCTCGGCGGACAAGCGCAGGTCGAAGGCGTTGCCGGCACCTGGAAAGACCTCACCGACTCGGTCAACTCGATGGCCGGCAACCTCACGGCTCAGGTTCGCAACATCGCCGAGGTGACGACCGCCGTCGCCAACGGCGATCTTTCCAAGAAGATCACCGTCAGCGTGCGCGGCGAGGTCCTCGAGCTGAAGACGACGATCAACACGATGGTCGACCAGCTCAACTCGTTCGCGGCCGAAGTGACGCGCGTCGCGCGCGAGGTGGGCACCGAGGGCCGGCTCGGCGGACAGGCCGACGTGCGCGGTGTCGCCGGCACGTGGAAGGATCTCACCGACTCGGTCAACTCGATGGCCGGCAACCTGACGAACCAGGTCCGCAACATCGCCGCCGTCACGACCGCCGTCGCGCGCGGCGACCTTTCGAAGAAGATCACCGTCGACGTCAAGGGCGAGATGCTCGAGCTGAAGGCGACCGTCAACACGATGGTCGACCAGCTCAACGCCTTCGCCTCCGAGGTCACGCGCGTCGCGCGCGAGGTCGGCACCGACGGCAAGCTCGGCGGCCAAGCGCAGGTCGAAGGCGTCGCCGGAACCTGGAAGGATCTCACCGACTCGGTCAACTCGATGGCGGCGAACCTCACCAACCAGGTCCGCAACATCGCCGACGTCACGACCGCCGTCGCCAACGGCGACCTTTCCAAGAAAATCACCGTCGACGTGCGCGGCGAGATGGCCGAGCTCAAGAGCACGGTCAACACGATGGTCGACCAGCTCAACGCGTTCGCTTCGGAAGTGACCCGCGTCGCGCGCGAGGTCGGTTCCGAAGGCCGGCTCGGCGGTCAGGCCTACGTGCAAGGCGTCGCCGGCACGTGGAAGGACCTCACCGACAACGTCAACTTCATGGCGGCGAACCTGACCAGCCAGGTCCGCAACATCGCCGACGTCACTACCGCGGTCGCGAAGGGCGACCTCTCCAAGAAGATCACCGTCGACGTCAAGGGCGAGATGCTCGAGCTGAAGGCGACCGTCAACACGATGGTCGACCAGCTCAACTCGTTCGCCGCCGAGGTGACGCGCGTCGCGCGCGAGGTCGGCACCGACGGCAAGCTCGGTGGTCAGGCCGTCGTCCCCGGCGTGGGCGGCACCTGGAAAGACTTGACCGACTCGGTCAACTCGATGGCGTCTTCGCTGACCTCGCAGGTTCGCAACATCGCCGACGTGACGACCGCCGTCGCGCGCGGCGACCTCTCCAAGAAGATCACGGTCGACGCCCGCGGCGAGATCCTCGAGCTCAAGGGCACGATCAACACGATGGTCGACCAGCTCAACGCGTTCGCCGGCGAAGTGACGCGCGTGGCGCGCGAGGTCGGCTCCGAAGGGATCCTCGGCGGACAAGCTCAGGTGCAAGGCGTCAGCGGTACCTGGAAGGACCTCACCGACTCGGTCAACTCGATGGCCGCGAACCTGACCAATCAGGTCCGCAACATCGCCAAAGTGACGACGGCCGTCGCCAACGGCGACCTCTCCAAGAAGGTCACCGTCGACGTGCGCGGCGAGATGCTCGAGCTCAAGGACACCATCAACACGATGGTCGAGCAGCTCAACGCGTTCGCCGGCGAGGTGACACGCGTCGCGCGCGAGGTCGGCACCGAAGGGATCCTCGGCGGTCAGGCGCTGGTGCCCGGCGTCGCCGGGACGTGGAAGGACCTCACCGAGTCGGTGAACCGCATGGCCGGCAACCTGACGAATCAGGTGCGCGGGATCGCGCGCGTCGTTACCGGCGTCGCCAACGGCGACCTGCAGCGCAAGCTCGTGCTCGACGCCAAGGGCGAGATCGCGGAGCTCGCCGACACGATCAACGGCATGATCGACACGCTGGCGATCTTCGCCGATCAGGTGACGTCGGTCGCGCGCGAAGTCGGTTTCGAAGGGAAGCTCGGCGGCCAAGCCGAGGTCCCCGGCGCCGCCGGCCTGTGGCGCGACTTGACCGACTCGGTCAACCAGCTCGCCGCGCAGCTCACCTCGCAGATCCGCGCGATCGGCGAGGTCGCAACCGCGGTGACCAAAGGCGATCTCTCGCGCACGATCGAGGTCGGCGCGCAGGGCGAGGTGGGGCTGCTCACCGAGAACGTCAACGAGATGATCCGCAACCTGCGCGACACGACGTCGAAGAATCGCGAGCAGGACTGGCTCAAGACGAACCTGGCGCGCTTCACCGGGATGCTGCAGGGCCAGAAGGACATCAAGACGGTCGCCAAGCTGATCATGTCCGAGCTGGCGCCGCTGGTGAACGCGCAGGTCGGCATCTTCTACCTCAACGAGCCGCTCGACGATACGCCGCTGCTGCGCTTTACCGCCGGCTACGCGGCGCCGCGCCGGCGCGCGACACTGCAGTTCGCGCCGGGCGAAGGGCTCGTCGGACAGTGCATCGCCGAGAAGGAACGCATCCTCGTCCACGACGCGCCGCCCGACTACCTGCAGATCAGTTCCGGTTCCGGCCAAGCGCAGCCGCTGAACGTCGTCGTGCTGCCGGTGCTGTTCGAAGGCGACATCAAGGCGGTCATCGAGCTGGCATCGTTCTCGGCGTACAGCGACAACCACTTGCTCTTCCTCGACCAGCTCACGCAGTCGGTCGGCATCGTGCTCAACACGATCGCCGCGAACATGCGCACCGAAGAGCTCCTGAAGCAGTCGCAGTCGCTCACGATCGAGCTGCAGTCGCAGCAGGACGAGCTTCAGCAGACCAACGAGGAGCTCGAGGAGAAAGCGCGGCTGCTCGCCGAGCAGAACGAAGAGGTCGAGAAGCGAACCCGCGAGATCGAGGACGCGCGGCGCGCGCTCGAACAGAAGGCCGAGCAGCTCGCTCTCACCTCGAAGTACAAGTCGCAGTTCCTGGCCAACATGTCGCACGAGCTGCGCACGCCGCTCAACTCGCTGCTGATCCTCTCCAAGCAGCTCAGCGACAACAAGGAACAGAACCTCAGCATCAAGCAGGTCGAGATGGCGCAGACGATCCGGCGCGCCGGCTCCGACCTGCTCACGCTGATCAACGACATCCTCGACCTCTCGAAGATCGAGTCGGGTACGACCTCGGTCGACATGACCGAACAGCGGGTCACCGACATCTGCGACGACGTCGAGCGGACGTTCCGCGGCGTCGCGCAGGAACGCGGCCTGATCTTTGGGATCCACGTCGACGAGGACGTCCCCGACGCGATCGAGACCGACCAGACGCGCCTGATGCAGATCCTCAAGAACCTGCTCTCGAACGCGTTCAAGTTCACCGCCCACGGTTCGGTCGAGCTCGGGCTGACCCGCGTCGCGCGCGAGGTCGACGGTGAGTTCGGCTCGTACGTCGCGTTCTCGGTGCGCGACTCGGGGATCGGGATCCCCGCCGACAAGCACAACGTCATCTTCGAGGCGTTCCAGCAAGCCGACATGTCGACGGCGCGCAAGTACGGCGGGACGGGGCTCGGCCTGGCGATCTCGCGCGAGATCGCGGGCTTGCTGGGCGGCGACATGACGGTGGAGTCCGAGCCCGGAACCGGCTCGATCTTCACGTTCTATCACCCGCTCGTCCGCACGCTGCGGCCGGCCGCCGCAGTCGAGGACCTGCCGGTTCCGCTGACGCGCCCGCGTCCCGTGCTCGACGACGGCATCCTCACGATGCGCGCGCAGGCGGCCTCGCTCGCCGCCGGTTCGGCCGACGACGACCGCAACGAGGTGCGCCCGCAGGACCGCGTCGTGCTGATCATCGAGGACGACGCCACCTTCGGGCGGATCCTGCTCGGGCTGGCGCGCGATCGCGGCTTCAAGGGGCTGATGGCGACGACGGGGACCGACGGCGTCGCGCTCGCGCGCCAATTCGTCCCCGACGCGATCACGCTCGACATCGGGCTCCCCGACGTCGACGGCTGGTCGCTGCTCGAACAGCTCAAGCGCGATCCCGCGACGCACGCGATCCCCGTCCACGTGATCTCCGGCGAGGAGCAGTGGCAGAAGGCGCTCGACTCCGGCGCGTTCGCGCACCTGAAGAAGCCGGCCAGCGAGGATGCGCTCACGCAGGCGTTCGACAACCTCCTCGGCTTCGCGGACGCGGCCTCGCGCAACGTCCTGGTCGTCGAGGACGACGTCACGCAGCTCTCAGCGATGGCGAACCTCATCCAGACGGGCGAGGTGACGGTCACCGCCGTCTCGACCGGCGCGCAGGCGCTCGCGGCGCTCGACGATGCGCACTTCGACTGCGTGATCGTCGATCTCGGCCTGCCCGACATCAAAGGGCTCGCGCTGATCGAGAAGATCAAGGAGCATCCCGCGCACGTGCGCGTTCCGGTGATCGTCTACACCGGTCGCGAGCTGACCGAACAAGAGGACGGCGCGATCCGCCGCCTCTCCGAGTCGGTCATCGTCAAGGACGCGATGTCGCCGGAACGCCTGATCGAGGAGACCTCGTACTTCCTGAACCAGGTCGAGGCGCGGCTCCCCGAGGTGAAGCGCCCGGCGAACCGCGGCCCGGGCGGCATCTCACTCGAAGGCCGCACGATCCTCATCACCGACGACGACACCCGCAACATCTATGCGCTCCGCAGCGCGCTCGAAGACTACAAGATGCACGTCCTGTCCGCCGAGTCAGGCGCCGATGCGATCGCAGCGCTGCGCTCGAACGGGCAGGTCGACGTCGTGCTGATGGACATCATGATGCCGGAGATGGACGGCTACGAGACGATCCGCCGCATTCGCGCGCGTGACGATTGGAAGAACCTTCCGATCATCGCGCTCACCGCGAAGGCGATGAAAGGCGACCGCGAGCAGTGCCTTGCGGCCGGCGCGTCGGAGTACATCTCGAAGCCGGTCGACATCGACCAATTGGTCGCCCTCATCCGCGTCTGGCTCAACGTCGCCGCATGAGGACTTTATCGGCCAAAGCGGAGGCCGCTTTGTCCGCTAAAGTCGAGCCGGAGCCGCAGGCGTCTCCGGCTCTTGGCGATGCTCATTTACGGCAGACCGGTGTGGCGGCAACGCACGCCGACTTAGAATTGCAGTTGCTGTTCGAGGGGGTGTACCGCGCCTCGGGGTTCGACTTTCGCGAGTACGCGCCGGCGACGGTTCGGCGGCGGGTCGCCGAGCGCGTGCGGGCAGAGCGCGCGACGACGATCACCGGGCTGCTGGAGCGCGTGCTGCACGAGCCGGCCGCAATGGCGCGCTTCGTCGACGCGCTCACCCACAACCCGAGCTCGCCGTTCCGCGAGCCGAGCTTCTTCACCGCGTTTCGCGAGCGCGTGCTGCCGCGGCTGCGCACCTTTCCGCACGTACGCATCTGGGTGATCGGCTCGGGCGACGACGCGTACTCGCTGGCGATCCTGCTGCGCGAGGCCGAGTTCTACCACCGCACGCGGATCTACGCGACCGATGCCGGTGAAGCCGCGATCGACCGCTGCAAGACCGGTGTCTTCCCCAGCGACCAGCTCGACGAGTATTCGCGCCGCTACGCGGAGTCGGGCGGTGCTCGGCACTTTTCCGACTACGTCGAGGTGACGGGTGAGCACGCAGCGTTCAAACCCGGACTGCGCGAGCAAATCGTCTTCGCCCAGCACAACCTCGCCGGCGACAGCTCGTTCAATGCGTTCCACCTGATCGTCGCGCGCAACGTGGTCGTCCACTTCAACCGCACGCTGGCGTACCGTGCGCACCAGGTCATCTTCGAGAGCCTGATTCGGCTCGGATACCTCGGCCTCTCCTCGAAAGAGACGCTGCGCTACACCCCGCACCAGCGCGCCTACGAAGAGCTGAGCGAGACCGAACGCTTCTACCGGCGCCTGCGGTGATCCCTTCGACGAGCTCAGGATGACGTTACCGAAGCTTCCGTACGCGGCCTGGGCGCCGACGAGGATCACGCTGCACCTGTGGTCGCAGATCGTCGGCAAGATCGCGCTGCGCTCGAGCGCGCTGCGCAACCATTGGTGGAACATGACGCTGAAGCCGACCGCGCGCGGTGTCCGGACGGAGAGGCTGAACGCGGACGGCGTCTCCTTCGACATCGAGCTCGACTTCGTCGGCCATCGCGCGGTCGTTCGCTGCGGCGAGCACGACGAGGTCGTCATCCCGCTGCGCGACGGGCTCAGCGTCGCCGAGTTCTACGCGGCGATGCGTGCCGCGCTCGGGTCGCTCTCGATCGCCGTGCCGATCCTCGCGAAACCGTACGGGATCCCGGGCGAAAACACGCCGTTCGCCGACGACCGCGAACACCATACGTACGATCAGGCGCTGGTGAGCGACTGGTGGACGATCACGCGCTGGACCGCCGACGTCTTCGAGCGCTTCGCAAGCGAGTTCGCCGGCAAGCAGGGTCCGGTGCAGCTCTTCTGGCACAGCTTCGACCTCGCGCTGGGCCGCTATTCCGGCCGCCGCGCACCCGGCCCGCCGAAGACCGATCCGGTCGAGCGGGAAGCGTACTCGCACGAAGTGATCGCGTTCGGCTTCTGGTCCGGCGACCCGAACGTGCAAGCGCCGACGTACTACACCTACACCGCCCCCGAACCGTCCACGCTCACCACGTTCGCGTTGCGCCCCGCCGGCGCAACCTGGAGCGCAGCCGGCGCCGGCCACATGGGCATGCTGCCCTACGAGACGATCCGCACCGCCGCCGACCCGCAAGCCGCGCTCCTCGACTTCCTCCACAGCGCCTACGAAGCCGGTACCCAATCCGCCGGCTGGAACGCCGAAGAACTCGCGCACACGCCGCGATAACCGCCCTTCGACAAGCTCAGGATGACGGGATGATGGGGCGCGCCGACAATTACGTGGCGCGACTCCCGCCCTTCGACAAGCTCAGGATGACGGGATGATTGCAGCGCGCCGGCAATCGCGCGCCGCGGCTCCGGCCCTTCGACAAGCTCAGGATGACGAACATTGTGCCACGCCGACAACACGCGGCGGCGGGACGCTTACCTCCGTCATCCTGAGCTTGTCGAAGGGCGGGGGACGTGGCGTGCGAATCGGGCCTCGATGCGTAAGGTCAACACGAGAGACGTCGTTGCGGACGAGTGGACTTCGCCGAAGGGGCGGTTTCGGGGGAGCGGCAAGAGTTTGTCGGTCGCGCTCGGGCGCGATGCGAACTCGACCGATCTGATGGCGCGGCATCCGTTCGACGTCGAGATCTTGCGGATCGCGCCCGGACAGACGCCGTATCCGTTTCATTCCCACGGCGCGCAGTGGGAGTTCTACCACGTCGTCGCGGGCCGCGGGACCGCGCGGGACGACAAGGGTTCCACGCCGATCGAAACCGGGGATGCGTTCATCTTCAAGCCGGGCGAAGCGCATGCGTTCACCAACGACGGCGACGAGGATCTGGTGATCTACGTCGTCGCCGACAATCCGATCAACGAATCGACCCACTACCCCGACAGCGACAAATGGATCGTCCGCTCGCCGGAGCGCCGCGTGATCCGCTCCGCCCCGCTCGACTACAACGACGGCGAAGAATAGTCGGCGGACCCGGGCCGCGGCGGTGCGGTGACAGCCGAAAGGCTCGGCCACCTGACCGATACCGCACCACAACGGCCATTCGTACGGAGATTATTAGGCGCCTCGTCAACCCGGCTGTACCCCCGAACCAGCCCTACGGCCGTAGAGCCGTTCCACCGAGGCGCGCAGCGGTACGCCCTGAGCGACCAGGGTAACGAGGACCGTCGCAAACACCGCATCGATGATCGGTGCGCGATCTCGAACGCTTTCGGGGAGCGCGAGCGCGAGTGCCATCGTCAGTCCGCCGCGCATGCCCGCGAGGAACACCGTCGCGCGATCGCGCAAGCTCGACGCAATGAGCACGGCCAGCACCGCTCGCGACCCGAGGACGACTGCGAGACCGACGACGATCAGGAGCGGCTCGTGCAGAACCCGCCCGGGATCGATCAGCAGACCGGTCGCCAAGAATACGATGGCGTTGGCCATATAGGCTGCGGCGTTCCAAAAACCGTCGACCTGGTCGCGGTAGCCCAGGTGCGCGCGTTGTGCGAGCAGGGCACGCAGGCTGATCGCCGCTGCTGCCGTAGCGAATATGCCCGAGCAGTGCAAGCTGTCCGCAATGACGTAGGCGGCATACGCCAGCGTCAGCGTCGCGGTTACTTCGTACTCGGACGAGTCGATCGTCCAGAGCGCAAGCCACAAAGGAACGGCACATGCAGCTCCGATGGCGACGCCGCCGGCGATCGCGACGATACCGCCGATCGACGCGCCGGCCCAAGACACCGACACACCCGTCGCCAGCGCCACGGCGATCGAGTAGAGGACGACGGCGATGCCGTCGTTCGAGATGGACTCCGCTTCCACGATGGTCCGCAGCGCGGTTGGAACGGCCACGGTCCGGAACACGGCAACTACAGCAACGGGATCAGTCGCCGAAACGATGGCCCCGAACAGGAGCGCCGATGCGAGCGGCAACGCACCGCTCAGCGATAGCACCCCGCCGATGAGGCACGCGACGAAGATCGTTCCAGGGACGGCGAGTATCGTGACGCGGAGCCAGTTTGCTTGCAGCTGCCGAAGATCGAGACTCCAGGCAGCCTCGAAGATGAGCGGTGGAAGAAAAATGAAGAGCATCGTCGGCCCGAACGCGAAGGGCGGCTGCACGTGCCAGAGCGTTCGCGCGAAGACACCCGCCGCGACCAGCAGCACTGCCGCCGGAATGCGGATCCGCTCGGCGGCGATGGAGATCGCCAGCGCCGCGCCGAGCAGCGCCGCGAATTGGCCGACGCCGGAGGCCAGCGAGTGTTCCAAGCGATTTTCTTCGCGGGGAACCCTACCTCGGGCCTGTACGCGAGAGCCATCGCGCCACAGCCTCAGAGACGCAGATCAGGAGAACAGCCGAGAGGAGTCCGGCGACTGCGCCTGCCTCAGAGATAGTAGCTGCCTCCAACGCTGATGTAGTGATATTTTCCGGTCGACGCAGTCGGTGAGATTCCGACCGACGTATCGAGCTGGAGCCGCTGCCCGAGGTCACGAAATGCGCCGACGATATACTGCGTGCGGGTCGGCGTTCCGGCACCCGTCGCGTGCGAGAACTGTGCGACTTCGGCGAACAAGCCCGTGCTGTTCGGAAGCGACGCGCTCAGCACCAGCGACGGGATGAACGAGGACCACCGCGCAGCGCCGTTGGTGAGCGACGCCATTTGCGTCACGCCGGTGACCGAGAACACCGGGGTGAGCGTGTATCCCGCCTGCAGCGCGTAGGTCGTTTGCGCGCCGCCCGCCGAGAAGCCGTTGAGGCCGGTCGGCGCGGTGACGAAGATCTGGCCGCCGTAGTTGAATTTCGGTGTGTACCCGAACACGTACTTGAGCCCGGCGCCGATATCGGTCGTGCCGACCGTGACGCCGCCGACGTTCGTGCGCGCCGCCGACGGCGGAGCGAGGTCGAACTCGAGGGCAGGAACGGCTGTTCCGACGCGAATGAGGGTTTGCGGATAGACCACCGCATTGCCGCCGCCGCTCGCGGTGGTGTTCTGGTATCCGGACTCGATCAGCACGTGGTTCGGACGCACGGTGCATACCGAGTTCGATACCGTTGGCCGCGTCACGATCGCCGAGAGCGACGTGCACGGGTCATTGTTGCTCAGAGCCGGGAAGTACGGCGACGGCGCCGCCGACGGCGCAGCGGAGGGACTCGGAACGGGAGATGCCTGGACGAGGGTCGTCTGGGGCGTCGTCGCCTGCGCAGGGGCCGCCGCGGGAGCCAGCACGAGAACGAGGGTGGCGAGCAGAGGGCGGATCACTTCGAGGAGGCTCCTTGCGCGTCGAGCGCGCGGTTGAGACCCAGAACGTTGACGCGCGGCTCGCCGAGCAGGCCGAACTGACGCGGAGTGATGTGCGCGGCTATTGTCGCGCGCACGAGATCGACCGAGACTCCGCGAGCTCTTGCGACCCGGGGTGCCTGATAGTACGCGCCGGCCGGCGAGATGTCGGGATCGATCCCGCTCGCACTCGAGGTCACCAGATCCATGGGAATCGGCGCGGCGGCGCCGGGGTTCGCCTTCTTCAGCGCGTCGATCGCGCTCTTCGTCGCGTCGATGAGCTTCTTGCTCGTCGGGCCGAAGTTCGTGCCGCCGGTCGCGGTCGGATCGTTGCCCTTTCCGGCGGCGGATGGACGGCCTTGGAAGTACTGCGGCTTGGTGAAGTTCTGACCGACGAGCTCCGAGCCGACGACCGTTCCGTTCGGGCCGGTCACGAGCGATCCGTCCGCCTGATGATGGAAGAGCAGCGTACCCAAACCCCAGATGACGAGCGGGTAGATCAGGCCCAGCACGATCACCGACGTGACGGTGTAGAGCACCGAGGTGACGAGATGGCGGAGGGTACTGTCACGCGCAGGCGCGGGTTGCAGCGAGGTCGACATGATTACTGGGCTCCCGTGAGGTGCAGGCCGACGAGGACGAGATCGATCGCCTTGATCCCGATGAAGGGCACGATCAGCCCGCCCAGGCCGTAGATCAAGACGTTCTCGCGCAGAACGGCGTCCGCGCCGCGTGGGCGGTACGGAACGCCGCGCAGCGCCAGCGGGATCAGCGCGACGATGATCAAGGCGTTGAAGATGATCGCTGAGAGGATCGCGCTTTGCGGCGTCGCCAGACGCATGATGTTGAGCGCAGCCATCGCCGGGTACGCGGCGGTGAACATCGCCGGAAGGATCGCGAAGTATTTCGCGACGTCGTTCGCGATCGAAAACGTCGTGAGCGCGCCGCGCGTCATGAGGAGCTGCTTGCCGACTTCGACGATCTCGATGAGCTTCGTCGGATCGGAATCGAGGTCGACCATGTTGCCGGCCTCTTTGGCCGCCTGCGTGCCGCTGTTCATCGCGACCCCGACATCGGCTTGGGCGAGTGCCGGCGCATCGTTCGTCCCGTCGCCCGTCATCGCGACGAGCCGGCCTTCGCTCTGCTCACGCCGGATCAGCGTCATCTTGGTTTCCGGCGTCGCCTCGGCGAGGAAGTCGTCGACGCCTGCTTCGCGGGCGATCGCGCTCGCGGTGAGCGGGTTGTCGCCCGTGATCATCACCGTCCGGATCCCCATCGCGCGCAGGCGGTCGAAGCGTTCGCGTGTGTTGGGCTTGAGGATGTCGCGCAGATAGATGGCGCCGAGGATCCGGTGGCCGTCGGCGAGCAGCAGCGGCGTGCCGCCCGCGCGTGCGATGCGATCGACGTCGGAGGCAAGGACGTCGGTCGGACCCCCGCCGTTTTGCGTGACCCATGCGCGGACCGCGTCCGGTGCGCCCTTGCGCAGCTGCGAGCCATCGGTGTAATCGACGCCCGACATCCGCGTGTATGCGCTGAACGGGACCACGACCGCTCCCGCAGCCAACGTTCCGCTCCCCGGCGAGCCGGCAAGCAGCACGATCGAGCGTCCTTCAGGCGTCTCGTCGGCGAGGGAAGCGAAGTACGCGGCCCGGTATGCCGTCGCCTGATCGACGCCGGGCGCGAGGACGATCTCGGTGGCCTGACGGTTGCCGAGCGTGATCGTACCGGTCTTGTCGAGCAGTAGCGTGTCGACGTCGCCGGCAGCCTCGACCGCGCGCCCGGACATCGCGAGAACGTTGCGCTGCAAAACGCGGTCCATCCCGGCGATCCCGATCGCGCTGAGCAGCCCGCCGATCGTGGTCGGGATCAGGCAGACGAGGAGCGCGATCAGCACGACGACGCTCGGGGTCGCGCCGGCATAGATCGAGAACGGTCCCAGCGTCGCGACCGCGATGACGAAAATGATCGTCAAGCCGGCGAGCAGGATCGAGAGCGCGATCTCGTTGGGCGTCTTCTGCCGCTTCGCGCCTTCGACCAAAGAGATCATTCGGTCCAGGAACGACTCGCCCGGATTTGCGCTGACGACGTAGACGATCCGGTCGGAGAGGACGCGGGTCCCGCCGGTCACCGAGGACCGATCGCCCCCGGCCTCCCGGATAACGGGGGCCGACTCGCCGGTGATCGCCGACTCGTCGACGGTCGCGGCGCCTTCGACGATCTCGCCGTCGGTGGCGATGAGCTCGTTCGCCTCGGCGACGACGCGGTCGCCGCGGCGCAGCTGCGCTGCTGAGATCCGTTCCTCACGTCCGCCGGTCAAGCGACGCGCAAACGTATCGGTCTTGGTACGTCGCAGATACTCGGCCTGCGCTTTTCCACGTCCTTCCGCCATCGCTTCGGCGAAGTTCGCGAAGAGGACGGTGAACCACAGCCACGCCGAGATCGCGAGGTCGAAGGGTGCCTGCCCGTTCCGAGCGTCGCGGAAGGCGTAGAAAATCGAAACCAGCGCGCCGACTTCAACGATGAACATTACCGGGTTGCGAAGCTGAACGCGCGGATCGAGCTTGACGAACGAATCCCTGATCGCCGGCACGAGGATCGCGCGGTCGAAGAGCGACCGAGAACGGGAAACCATCAGAATTGCTTTCCTTGGACGTTCAGCAGGTGCTCGACGATCGGTCCGAGCGCATCGGCCGGAAAGAACGTGAGCGCACCGACGATGAGGATCACGCCGACGAGCAGCACGACGAAGATCGGCGACGTGGTCCCGAACGTGCCCGCGGTAGCCGGGACCGCGTGTTTCGCGGCCAGTGCGCCGGCCAAGGCGATCACCGGGATCATGATCGCGATGCGGCCGAAGAGCATGACGATGCCGCCTGAAATGTTCCACCACGTGTTACCGCCCAGCCCCGCGAATGCCGAGCCGTTGTTGTTCACCATCGAGGAGTACGCGTAGAGGATCTCGCTGAAGCCGTGCGGGCCGGCGTTGTTGAGCGTCGCCGTTGCGGCCGGGAGCACCGACGCGATCCCGGCCGGCACGAGCGCGAAGACAGGGACGACGAGGGCGGCCAGAATCGCCAACTGCACCTCCCGGCGTTCGATCTTCTTGCCGAGGTATTCGGGCGTACGGCCCACCATCAAGCCGGCGATGAAGACCGTCAGGATGGCATAGTAGATGATCCCGTAAAACCCCGAGCCGACCCCGCCGAACACGACTTCGCCCATCTGCATGTTGAACATCGGGATGAGGCCGCCGAGCGCGGTGAACGAATCGTGCATCGCATTGACCGCACCGCACGACGCATCGGTCGTAATCACGGCGAAGAGAGCCGACGCCGCAAGTCCGAAGCGCACTTCCTTGCCCTCCAGATTGCCGCCGGCCACGCCGAGCGCGTGTACGATGGGGTTACCGGCCGCTTCGGCGGCGTATGCCGCGATGAAGCCGGCGGCGAACAGCACGGTCATCGCTGCGAAGAGAACCCAGCCCTGACGCTGGTCCTTGACGTAGCGGCCGAACGTGTACGTAAGCGCGCCGCCGATCAGGAAGATGCAGACCAGCTCGATGAGGTTCGAGAGGCCCGTCGGGTTCTCCCAAGGCGAGGCGGAGTTCGCGTTCACGAAGCCGCCGCCGTTGGTGCCGAGCTCTTTGATGATCTCCATCGAAGCCATCGGGCCTTGCGGAATCGACTGGGCAGCGCCCTCGACCGTCTTCACGACCGTGTAACCGCTGAAGTTCTGCGGTATCCCTTGCCACAGGAGCAGCAGCGATCCAACGATCGCGATCGGCAGGAGAACGTACAGAACCGTGCGCGTCAGATCGACCCAGAAGTTGCCGATCGTCGACGCGCTGCGCCGCGATAAGCCGCGCATCAGCGCGATCGCGATGGCGATGCCGGTCCCCGCGGAAACGAACATGTGCCAGCTCAGGCCGGCCATCTGCGAGAGATAGCTCATGGTGGACTCGCCGGAGTAGAACTGCCAGTTCGTGTTGGTCATGAACGAGACGGCGGTGTTCCAGGCGAGATCGGGCGCCAGGTTTCCGAAGCCCTGCGGGTTCAGCGGCAAGAATGCCTGTACGCGCAAGAGGACGTACAAATAGAGGAAGCTGACCAAACTAAACGCGACGACCGAAAACGCATACGTCTTCCAGCCCATCTCGCGTCCGGTATTGATGCGGCAGACTCGGTAGAACCCGCGCTCGATCGGCACGAGCACGGGCGAGAGAAAGACGCGCTCGCCTTCAAAGACGCGAGCCATGTACGCGCCAAGCGGTTTCACGAACGCGCACACGAGCGCGAAAACGATGGCAGCCTGCAGCCACCCGGCGATCGTCATTCTACGCTACCTTAGAAACGTTCCGGGCGGAGCATCGCGTACGTCAGGTACGCGAGCGCGGCGACGGCCAGAAACAGGCCTACCAGCAGATCCGACGTCATATCTTCTCGCACCCGATGACGTAGCGATCGAGCAGCCAGAACGACACCGCGGAGAGCAAGACGAGCCCGATCTCGAGCACCACCGGGTTCATCGTTTCGCCTCGAGGGGAATGCGCGCCACGAGGCGCTCGGCGCCCAGCGAAACGAGCGGACAGAGCGCGACCAGCACAATCATCCAGAACATCAAGGGGAGCGTACGCCCTTCCCAGGGCGGCCGCCATCCGCCGATCGGCCGAAACTTTCGGCTAGTTCAGCGGCTCAGAGGCGTCCGTACGGCGCATATACTTCGGCTCGCCACGAACGGCCTCACGCCGGGGCGGGTAGCGCGTCCGGGTCCCGCGGCGCGAGCACGAGGAGCTCGCGCGCGCCGGCGGCGAGAACCCGAACCGCGAACGAGCGCTTCCCGAAAAGGCCGCGCCGCCGGCGCGGGGACTCGACGGCGAGGACGTCGCCTTCCGAGAGCGTTTCGACGACGCGCACGGCGGCGTCGGGAGCGACGCCGAAGACGAAGCCGCCGTGCACCGATGCGGCGGCCCGCGCGAGGACGTCCACGGTCGGGCGCACCTCGACTGCGTCGTCGGGCGTGAAGAGCACGACGCTCAGGTCGACATCGAGCCGCCGGGCGAGCCGGCCCGCCCGCACGATCAGCCCGACGTCGCGTTCGCGCGGCGCCACACCGAGGACGATACGCGCGAACGGGCGTTCACGCTGGCGTTCGGAACGAGCGCGCAGCATCTCGCGAACCGCAAGTTCCCGCAGCGCAGCCAGATTCTCGCTGCGAAAGAAATTGGCGAGGGCCGCATCGATGCGCGCCGCGGGATAGATCTTTCCGTCGCGCAGGCGCTGGCGCAGCACGTCGGGCGTCACGTCGATGAAGACGACCTCGTCGGCCAGCTCGACGACGCTGTCGGGCAGGGTCTCGCGCACCCGGGTGCCGGTCAGCCGCTCGACCGCGTCGCTGACGCCGTCGAGGTGCTGAACGTTGAGGGTCGTGATGACGTCGATTCCGCTTCTGAGGACGGTGATGACGTCATTGTAACGCTTGGCGAGCGCCCCGGCGCTTGAATTCGTGTGTGCGAGCTCATCGATGAGCACGACCTTCGGACGGCGCGCCAGCAGCGCCGGAAGGTCCATCTCGCCGTTCGGCAGCCGTGCGACCTGCTCGATGCCGACAAGCAGCGCTGCGGTCTCGGCGCGGCCGTGCGTCTCTACCAGGCCCGCGACGACGTCGACCCCTTCGTCGAGAAGCTGGTGCGCGCGATCGAGCATCGCGTAGGTCTTGCCGCTGCCCGCGACCGAGCCCAGATAAATCGTCAGCGTACCGTACCCGATGCGCAAACGATCGCCCAGCGCGGACGCATACGGATGCCGAACGCTTGCGTATGTATGCAGCGCGACGCGGGTCGGGTCGACGACGAGGAGATCCCGGTCGAGCGGTTGCGCGAGAATGCGATCGGCCAGCCGGCCGTGCGGCACGATCACGACCGACGCGCGTACGTCGTCCAAGCGTCCCTTCTCGAGCCCGGTGGGAAGCGGCACCACGCCCCCGTTCGCACGGACCGCCTCTTCGGTTAGCCGCCGCTCGTCGAGGTTATCGATCGCCGTTGCCTCCAGCGCCAGGTCGAAAGCATCGGCAAATGCGGCGGCTCGCCGCAGGAAGGGTTCGAGATCGGTGCTTCCGGTTCCGACGGCCAAGGCCGTCGACATCTTGCTCGGAGCCACGACCGGGACCGTGAGGCTGTCAACGACGCGGAGCAAGAGCTCACGCATCATGCTGAGGTTCTTGGGCTGGAAGATCCCAGCCGCCGCGCGCTCGACATCCTGGTCGCGCACGATGCGCCCGGCGCGCAGGCGCGATTCGAGAATGGACGGCGCGACATCGAGCGCGATGACGCTGTCGGCTTCGCGAAGGAACGCCATGGGAACGAGTTCGCGGATGGGGTATCCCACGATCCGCTCGGCGACGGCTGCGACCGTCTCGAGATGCATCACGTTGAATGCGCCGAGCACCGACTTGCCGGCCTCGCGCAGGGCGAGCGCGTCCTGCCAGCGCTTCCCGTGGGTCGCGCCCACGGGGTTGGCGTGCGCGAGTTCGTCGAGAACGATCGTTTCGTAATCACTCGCAAGAGCGGCATCGATGTCGAAGTCTTCGACTATCGCGTCGGAGATGGTATACCGCCGCGGCGCGATGCGCGGCAATCGGGCAGCAAGCGCTTCGAGCTGCGGGCGAGCTTTGATCTCAATCCAGCCGATCGCAACGCGCCGGCCTGCGTTCGCCTCGCGGAGCGCATCCGTGAGAAGGCGGTGCGTCTTTCCGGCGCCCGGCGCGCTGCCCAGATAGACCGTCAGCTTCGGTGTGAGCCCGAGTTCGGCGAGCAACGCCGAAGGGTCGGAGCGTCCTTCGTCCGGCACAGAGGCCCTTTCGCAGGGCGACCTTCCGGCTCCCCGAAGCGCCCAGCATGAGTTCGCGAGCCATTACCATCGCCGCATTCGCGCTGCTCATCGTGACGTTCGTCCTCGATGCCATCACCCCGCAGACGCTGGTCCTCGCGATCGTGCTGGACATCCCGATCGTCATGGCGGCTCTGACGCAGAGCCGGCGGCTTACGGTCTCGTTGGTAGTCGCGGCGCTCGTCGCCGACGGGGCCGCGGCGGTGATCAATGCCGCACAGGTGGGATACCGGTGGGAACCGATCGGCGTCGGGGATCGCCTCCTCTCCATGCTTTCGATTTTGCTAGTCGGCTACCTCAGCACGGCGGTCCAGGAGCGCGCTGAGCGCGTCGGCCGGCTCGCAGCCCAGGAAGCTCGTGCGCGCCGAGAGGCAGCGCTTGCTGCGTCGGCCGACCGTATCCGCGGCTCTCTGTCCCCGGATGTCGTGACGCGAGCTATCGTGCGCGAGACAACGCATCTGCTCGGGGCTGCGGGGACGAACTGGTATCCGGGTCGCGTCGACGGGGAGGTGCTCGCGGGCCGGGACGGCGGGAAAGAGGTCGAGGTCGTCGACGAGCGCCTGTCGCCTGAGATCGTTTCCCTTACGCACCGCGTCCTGGACGAGGGCCAAACGTGCGCGGTGCTGCCCACGGATCCCGTCGGACGGTTGGCGCTCGACCGGCTGCGCGCAAACAGCGCGATTGCGATGCCGCTGCGCGACCGCAGCACCGCCTTTGGCGTACTGATCGCGAGCTTGGATGTCGCAAGCGTTGACGAAGCGGCGCTTCAGGCCGCGCGCGATTTCTCGATTGTTGCGGTCAACGCGCTGGGACAAGCGCAGCTCTTCGCTCAGTTAGCGGAGCGCAACGAGGCGCTTAGTGACCGGCAGGACGTCATCCGCGACCTCGTGTACGCACTCTCGCATGACCTGCGTACTCCGCTCACGGCCCTTTCGATGACCATGAGTCAGGCGGCGGCCGGAGCATACGGCGTTCTACCGGAGCGGTATGCAGCCGTTTTGCGGGACAGCCTCGTCTCGATCGGCGATTTGACTCGGCTTGCCGAAACGCTCTTACTGGTCGCGCGCTTCGAGTCAGGGGATCGGCAAGCGGAGCGCGAGCTGGTCGATGTGGCAGCGATTGTGCGCCAGATCGGGTCGGAGCTGCACGCGATGGCAGAGTCAGGAAACCTCACCCTTGGGGTCGAGATCGATGAGCCGGCGCAGGTGCGCGGTTCACGCGGCGACCTCAAGCGCGCTGTGGCAAACCTGGTTGCGAACGCGCTGCAGCACACGCCGGCCGGCGGATCGGTGCGGGTGCGTGTCACCAATGCCGGCGATCGGGTCGACGTCATCGTCTCCGACGACGGCTACGGAATCGACGAAGGTGCGCGGGCGGCGCTGTTCCAGCGCTTTTCCACCGGATCGCGGGTCGGCGGCGGGACCGGGCTGGGCCTCTACATCGTTCGGCGCATCGCTGAGGAAAGCGGCGGCACGGCGCGTTACGCCCCCGGGCGCCCACGCGGATCCGTTTTCACGCTCTCGTTCCCAAAGGCGTTCGTATGACCGCACCTCGCGTCGTTCTCGTCGAAGATCATGCGTTAGTGCGGGTCGGCCTGCGCACCGCCCTCGAGGGCGCCGGCATCGACGTCGTCGGTGAAGCGCCCGACGGGATCGTCGGCTTCGAGGTGATCGGCGACGTCGGCCCTGACGTGGCCGTCATCGACCTCGGGCTACCCGGAAAGGACGGGATCGCCCTGACGCGTGACCTGAAGGCAACCCCGAATGCTCCTCGGGTCGTGATTCTTACGGCGCAGGAGGCCGAGGACGACGTGCTCGCCGCAATCGCCGCCGGGGCGGACGCGTATTGCGTGAAATCATCCGACGCTGCCGTCGTCGTCGACGCGATCCGCGCCGTCGCGGCCGGCGGCATGTACCTCGACCCCCGCATCGCGCACATCGTGCTGCGCAAGGTGAGCGGCACGTCTGCGCGCCCCACGAACTCGCCGCTAACAGCGCGCGAGACGGAGATCCTGAAACTGATCGCTGACGGCGTCGGCAATTTGGAGATCGCAGAGCGGCTGCACATCAGCCTGGGCACGGTGAAAAGCCACGTGACCGACATCCTCGGAAGGCTTGCTGCCTCCGACCGCGCGCAGGCCGCGGTTGTCGCGTACCGCCGCGGATTCATCCCGTGAGCGGGGAAGCGCCGGCGGCAACATCTCTACGCACGCCGGCACGCCTCGTCCTCATCGTCGCGGCGATGGGCGTCGTGTTCGGAGACATCGGAACCAGCCCGCTCTACACGCTCAAGGTGTGCCTGGGTTTCGCGAATTCAAAAGGCGGTTTAGGCGATGTCCTAGGGATCCTTTCCCTCATCCTTTGGGCGCTCATTCTCGTCGTCTGTATCAAATACGCGACCTTCATCATGCGGGTCGACCACGACGGCGAAGGGGGTATTCTCGCGCTGCTCGCTTTGGCGTCGCCGCCGCCGGCGCTCGGCAAGATGATCGGCTCGGCAGGGCTCACCCTCATCGTCGTGATCGGTGCCTCGATGCTGATCGGGGACGGCGTCATCACGCCCGCGATCTCGATCATTTCTGCAGTCGAAGGAATCGGGGTCGTCTCTACCGCGTTCCAGCCTTACATCGTGCCGATCTCGCTCGGCGTGATCGTCGCGCTGTTCGCCTTGCAGCGACGGGGCACGGAAAATGTCGGTAAGCTCTTCGGACCGGTGATGGTCGTGTGGTTCGGCGTCATCGGCGTCCTCGGACTGCTCGCGGTCGTCCAGAATCCCGAAGTGCTGCGGGGCGTCGATCCGCGGTACGCGTTCGCGTTCTTGACACGCAACGGTTTGGTTGGGTTCACGATCCTTGGCGGCGTTGTCTTGGCTGTCACGGGCGTGGAAGCGCTGTATGCGGATTTGTCGCACTTCGGACGCCGTCCGATCGTCGCCGGATGGTACGGCCTGGTCTTTCCGGCGCTCGTTTTGAACTATTTCGGCCAGGGAGCGAAGCTCATCGCACAGCCGAGCGCCTTTGCCAATCCGTTCTATGCCCTCGCGCCCGGATGGGCGCTGATTCCTATGGTCGTTCTCGCAACGACCGCCACCGTGATCGCATCACAGGCGCTGATCTCGGGGACCTTTACGCTGGTCGAGCAGGCGATCGCGCTCAACCTCGCGCCGCGCGTGCATGTACAGCACACCTCAGATCGTTACAAAGGTCAGGTATTCGTTCCGTCCGTGAGCATATGCCTCGCAATCGGTTGCGCGATTTTGGTTATCGCGTTTCGTTCCAGTGACCGGCTCGCGGCGGCGTATGGGCTCGCGGTCGCATGTACGATGCTGTGTACCTCGCTCGTGTACTTCGTCGTCATCACGAAGGTGCTGCACTGGAATCCCTTGCTTTCGCTCGCCCTGGTTGCACTCTTCGTCGTGATGGACGGAAGTCTCGTCGCCGCGTCGCTCCCGAAATTTCTCGATGGCGGGTGGATTCCGATCGGCATCAGCGCGGTACTCTTGCTCCTGAGCCTGACCTGGCTGGAAGGTCGCCGGGGACTTTCCAAGGCGCTCGCCGAGCAGCAGATCCCGCTTGAAACCGTGCTCGAGCGGCTGCCGGCGGGTGTTGGACAGCAAGGCACAATGGTGTTTCTCACCCCTGATCCCCGCGGCGTCCCGTTTCTGGCGAGGCACCGCTGGATCCGGGAGCGCGCGCACGAGGAACGAATCGTCGTGCTCAACATCGCGCGTGCCGGTACGCCGTACCTCACCCACGAAGAGCGCGTTACCGTCGAACGCTTTTCGCTCCGGCTGATTCGCGTCGTTGCTCGATTCGGCTACATGGAGGCCCCGCGTATCGAGCCCGTTTTTCGGTCGTGCAAGGCATTCGGCTTGGACCTCGATCGCGACGACACGTCGTTCTTTTATGCCGATCCGAAGATCGAGGCGGCGAAGGAGCACGGCATGGCCGGCTGGCGGCGCGAGCTGTTTGCGGCATTGCTGCGTAACGCTCGCCCGCTCCCGGACGATCTTCGCATCGAAGCCGAGCGCCGCGTCGAGCTCGGGATAACCGTAAGGCTCTAGAAGCGGCTCAGAGGTAGTAGCTGGCGCCGAACCCGACGTAGCGGTAACGCCCGGTCGCGGTCGTCGGCGAGACGGCGAAGGAGGTGTCGAGCTGCAAGCGCGGCCCGATGTCGCGATAGACGCCGAGCAGGTACTGCGCACGTGTCGCGGTCCCCGGACCGCTCGCGTGGGTGAACTCCGCGATCTCGAGGTTGAGCCCGGTCGCGTTCGGCAGCGTCACTCCGAGCACCAGCGAGGGGACGAGGCTCGACCAGCGTTGCGCGCCGTTCGCCTGCGACTGCGCCGTCAGCGTCCCGGCTAGCGAATAGACCGGCGAGAGCGTGTAGCCGGCGTTGAGCGCGTAGCTCGCGGTGGTGCCGCCCGCCGAGGCGCCGTTCAGCCCGGTCGGCGCGGTGAAGAAAACCTGGCCGCCGTAGTTGAACTTCGGCGTGTAGCCAAAGACGTATTTCACGCCTGCGCCGACGTCCGACGAGCCGGTCACCCCCCCGCCGCGTGAGACTTGCGGCGGCGTGAGGTCGAACTCGAGCGCCGGGATCGCCGTGCCGACGCGGATGAGCGCTTGCGGATACGTCACGGCGTTTCCACCGCCCTCGAAGCTCACGTTCTGATAGCCGGTCTCCAGCAGCACGTGGTTCGGCCGCACCGTGCAGACGGAATTCGTCACGCTCGGCCGTGTGACGAGCGCCGAGATCGACGTACACGGATCGTTCGCGCCGAACGCGGGGCCGATCGGGTTCGGCGCCGGCGTCGGCGACGGCGACGGTGACGCCGCAGCGAGCGCCGCCACTGCGGCAAGAAGGTGAATCATGACGGCACGTGGCTTAGCGTACGCCGCGCGCCGTTCCCCCGGTGCCGCCGAATGGCGTTGACGTTCAGCGCCTGTTCGTCAGCCGGCGCTGGACGGGGAGCGTCACCGTCGTCGTCGTGCGGCCGGCTTCGCTGCGCACTGCGAGATCGCGGCCGAACGCGGTGACCAAGAACAGACCGCGGCGCGACTCGGCGAAATCGCCGGGCAACTGCACGTGGTCGACCGAATAGCCTGGGCCCTCGTCGGCGACCTCGAGGATCGCGACCGTTCCGTTCCAGCGCAGGCGCACGTCGATCGCACCGGGCGCGTGGCGGGCGACGTTGCCGAGCAGCTCGCCGAAGATCAGCTCCGCCCCGTCGACGTCCGAGCTCGGGTCGACTTGCGCCGTCAGATAGCGCTGAAAGATCGCGCGCGCATTGTTCGCCAGCGACGCATCGGCGATGCGGAATGTGAATCCGGTGCTGTCGGCCTTGAGAGACCACCCATCCGCCACGACGTCCTTCGGTACCCGTTCCGGACGCTACGATCCCGCTAGGTAGCCAAAGCGACCAGGCGCCTTCCCTCCTTCCATCGACCCCTCTTCCGCTGCGTTAAGTCTCAGGCAACTGCCAGAAACTCGAAAGCAAGCATCGGCCGCTTGTCTAATGGAATTCCCAGAAAGGGAGGCATGGTTGGCCTACGAGGTGATCAAGCGCGTCAGCGGACGCGCTTACCGCTACCGGGTCGAAAGCTTCCGCGATCCCGAGACCCGCCGCGTCCGCGGGCGCTGGACGTATCTCGGTCGCGTCGACCCCGCCGATGCCGGTCTCCCCGAACGCCCGCCGAAGCCCAGCTCGCGCGATCGGCTGCTCGACGCGGTGGCGCGCCTGCTGGCGACCGGCGACGCTGAATCGCTCTCCGCCGGCTCGATCGCCCGCGAGGCCGGGGTCGCCTACGGCACCTTCTACCGCTACTTCACCGACCGTGGTCACGCGGTCCGCGAGACGCTGCTCCGCCACGGCCCCTCGCTCGGCGACATCGACGCGCGGTTCGGCCAGCCGCCGGCGAGCCGCGAGGAGGAACGGGCTCGGGTCGCGGGCTGGCTGCGCGACACCGCCGGCAGCGCGCGCGACCAGCGCGGCGTGGTGCGCGCCTGGCACGTCTATTCGAACGCCGACGAGGCGGTCGTCAAAGCACGGCGCGAAGCGGTCGACGCCGCCGTCGACGGCTTCGCCGCCTATCTGGACCGCTTGCGCGAGCAGCACGTCAGCGGGATCTCTTCGTCGCGCTTCGCCGCGTACGCGCTCGTCGCGCTGGTCGTCGCGCTCGGCCGCGACGCCGCTCACGAAGAGCAGATCCCGCCGGCCAAGATCGACGGCCTCGTCGCGCTGGCCTGGGACCTTTGCGACCTGAACTGACCGCGCCGCCGTAGGACGGCCGGCGCCGGTACCGAAGCGCGGCCGGATGCTCGCGCGCCGCTTCGTGATCGCCGCCGTCCTCTGCACGTCGCTCGCGGCGCCGGCGTTCGCCGACGAGACGCGGTACCGCAAGCCGCCGCCCGCGATCGAAGCGGCGCTGCAGGCGCCGCCGGTGCCGCTCGTCGCGATCGGCCCGCGCAACGGCGTGCTGGCGCTCGAGACCCCGCTGCGCTACCCACCGGTCGCCGATCTCGCGCGCCCGATGCTGCGGCTCGCCGGCCTGCGCATCGATCCCGCGACCAACGGGATCCACCACGCGCGCGCGATGACCGCGATCGCGTTCGAACGCGTCGCCGACGGTCACGTCGCGCGCGTGGGCCTGCCCGCGAGCACGACCCACGTCACCGCGCTCGCGATCTCGCCGGACGAATCGCGTTTTGCGCTCAGCGTCGCGACCTCGGCGGGGACCGAGCTGCTGGTCGGCACGACCGCCGACGGCCGCATTACTGCGATCGCCAAGCTCGCGGTCAACGACGTCTTTCCGGACGCGGTGAGCTGGGCGCCGGACGGCGTGCACCTCATCGTGCGCGCGGTCGACCGTCCCGGGACGCCGGTGGCGAGCGGCGGCGTCGCCGCCGGGCCGGCCGTGCAAGAGACGAGCGGCAAAGCGGGGCAGATCGTCACCTACGAAGACATGCTGACGAACGCGCATGACGAAGCGCTGTTCGACTTCTACGCGACCTCGCGCATCGTGCTCGTCGACGCGCGCAGCGGCGGATGCGCGCGGACCGCGGCGCGCGGCGTCTTCACCTCGGTCACGCCCTCGCCCGACGGGCGCTATCTGCTGACCTCGCGCGTGCACCATCCGTACTCGTACTTGTTTCCGTACGAGCGCTTCCCCGCGCTGACCGAAGTGCTCGACATGCGCGGCGCGCACGTCGCGACGATCGCGGATCGTCCGCTCGCCGACCGCATCCCGGCGGACGGGGTCGCCGCCGGACCGCGCGACGTCGAGTGGAAACCCTCGGCGCCTGCGACGCTCGCCTGGGCCGAGGCGCTCGACGGTGGAGATCCCCGCGCGAAGGCGGCGCAGCGCGACCGCATCGTGACGCTCGCCGCGCCGTTCAGCGGCGCGCCGGTCGAGCTCGCGCGCACGCCGGCGCGAGTCTTCTCCGTCCGGTGGCTCGACCGCGACGAGCGCGCGCTCGCCGTCACGTACGACCGTGCGACGCGCACGCGCACCGTCGCGCTGATCGACGCGCGCAGCGCGGGAGCGGAGCCGAAGGGTCTGTGGACGCTGCGCGACGGCGACGTCTACAACGATCCGGGGACGCCGGTCACCGTTGCCGCGCGTTCCGGCAACGTCGCGGTCGCACACGCCGGCGATGCGATCTGGCTGCGCGGCGCAGGCTACGGCGCCGAGGGGCGGCGCCCGTTTCTCGACCGGCTCGACTTGCGCAGCGGCGAGAAGACGCGCATCTTCCGCTCGGAGCTCACGCCGATCGAAGCACCGCTCGCACCGCTCGATCCCGCCGCGGACCGGATCCTCACCCAGCGCCAGTCACCAGCCGATCCGCCGAACCTCTACGTGCGCACGCGCGCGAGCGGCGCGCTGCGCGCGCTGACCGCGTTCGCCGATCCCGCCCCGCAACTGCGCGCGATCGGGCGCCGCGTCGTCTCGTACAAGCGGCCCGACGGCGTCGAGCTCTCGTTCACGCTCTACACGCCGCCGGGCTGGAAAGAGGGGACGCGGCTGCCGACGTTCGTGTGGGCGTACCCGCTCGAATATCTCGACCGCGGCACCGCCTCGCAGAACACGAACACGACGCAGACGTACGCCTCGATCTCGGGACCCTCGCCGCTGTTCCTCGCGCTCGCCGGGTACGCGGTGCTCGACAACGCCGCGATGCCGATCGTCGGCGACCCCGCGACGGTGAACGACACCTACGTCGAGCAGTTGATCGCCGACGCGAAGGCGGCGATCGACGAGGCGGTGCGCATCGGCGTCACCGATCCCGACCGCGTCGCGGTCGGGGGGCACTCGTACGGCGCCTTCATGACCGCCAACCTGCTCGCCCACTCGCGGCTCTTCAAGGCCGGGATCGCGCGCAGCGGCGCCTACAACCGCACCCTCACACCGTTCGGATTTCAGAGCGAGCGCCGCAGCTACTGGGACGCGACCGACCTCTACACCAAGATGTCGCCGTTCACGTACGCGAACGCGATCAAGGATCCGCTGCTGCTGATCCACGGGATGGCCGACGACAACACGGGCACGTTCCCGATCCAGTCGGAGCGCTTGTACGCCGCGATCCAGGGCAACGGCGGCACGGCGCGGCTGGTGATGCTGCCGTACGAGGCGCACGGCTACGTCGGGCGCGAGAGCATCGAGACCACGCTCGCCGAGATGCTCGACTGGCTGAACCGCTGGATCGGCGTCTCGCGCATCACCGCAACGTCGCGCTAGCCGCGGGCGCTCCAGGCGCGGGAGAACCGCTCGCGGCGCGCGCGGCCCCAGGTCGCGCGCGTCAGCGAGAACAGCAGCACGTCGACGTGCCGGCCGCGGATCACCGCACCGCTGCGCAGCATGCGCTCTTCCCGAAAGCCGGTGCGATCGAGTACGGCCCGTGAGGCGACGTTCTCCGGCACGATGCAGGCCTGGATCTCCTCGAGCTCGGCCGATTCGAAGGTCTCGTCGATCACCGCGCCCAGCGCCTCGCTCGCGTAGCCGTTTCCGCGCGCGTCGGGGACCAGGCTGTAGCCGATCTCGCCGACGCGCGGGCTGCGGTCGTTGATGCGCAGCGAGATCCAACCGACCGGCGTCGGCGGATCGCCGGCCTTCACCAGCCACTCGAAGCGGCCGGTGGCGCCGGGGCGCAGCGATTTCGGCCGCGTGCGAACCTGCCGCTCGAATTCCTCGGCCCGCACGCGCGGGATATCCTGATACTTGCGCAGGTCCGGCGCGTTCAGCACGCCCCACAGCTCGCGCGCGTTGCGGGCTTCGACCGGGATCAGCGCGATCCGCGCCGCCTGGAGCGCCCTCATCGCGCGATCGACCCGTCGCTGAAACCGCGCACCATGATCGAGCCGCTCTCGTCGCGCGAGGTCTCGAAGCTCACCTTGTCGCCGGGCCTCGCGAGCAGCACGTCGGGACCGCTCTGGTCGACGATCGTGTAGACGCCGCGCCGTTCGCGCAGCGTGAACCACACCCGCCCGTTCGCGAACGCGAAGCGGTCGATCGTTCCGGTGACGCGCGGAGAGGACGCGGCGCCGGCGCTGCGGTCGCCGAGAAACGCCTGATACGACGCGAAGGCGTCCCTGGCCGGCGAATCGGCGGTAGTGCTCCCGACGACGACGTGTCCGCCGGCGGCCTGCACGAGCGCCAGCGTCTGGAATTTCCCGTTGTCGGCGACGGCGGGGACGACCCACGTGTTCTGCCCGAAGAGCGAGTACAGCACCGGTTGCGTCGGAACGAGCCGGCCTTGCTTGATCAGCGGGTTTCCGCCGACCGCGTCTTCGGCGGCGGTCGAGTTGTACTCACCGTGCGTCGAGGTGTAATACGTCATCTCGCCGGTGCGGCTGTCGGTGTAGGTGAACCCGGTCATCGAGGCGTCGGTGCGGTTCGGCGACGTGTGGTCGACGAACCACACGAACCGCTTGTCGCCGAGCAGGATCCCGAAGACGTCCTCGCGCGCCGGGAGGTGGACGTCCCGCTTCGCGATGTGCGCGTTCCACCAGCCGTGGACGTAGCGGCCGAACCAGTCGTTGTACTCGACGACCAGATCGGGTGGGTAGACACGGCTCACCCAGGCCGGGAGCCGGTCGAACTGCTCGCGCGGGATCCGTTCCATCGCACCGGTCGCAGGATCGACGATGACGACGCCGGTGACGCGCTCGCCGCTCCAGCCGATCGTCGGTCGCCCGAGCGTGACCAGATACCGCGGGTTGCCGTGCTCGTCGAGTTGCAGCGTCTCCTCGAGCAGCAGTTCGTCACCGTAGCGCAGCCAGACGTGGCGGCGCAGGTTCTCGTTGAAGAGCGCCGAGGGCACGAAGCGCAAGGGTACGCGCGTGCGCAGTTCGGCCGGCGCGTCGGGATTCTCCGCGTCGACGATCACCACTCCGGGCGAGCTGCGGCGCGCGATCCACTGGATCACGCCCTGGAAGTTCAACGGCGCGACCCACACCAGCCGGCCGTTCTCGGACTGCACGTTGTAGGTTCCGACGCGGTAGTACGCGCCGAGCTGGCCGACGACTTTCTCGCCGGCGAAGATCGCCGATTCCTCGGGGACGACACGGACGTGACGCGGGTCGGCGCCCGGCGCGCCGGCGGCCGAGAACTTGGCGCCGACCACGTCGCGCAGCCCGCCGGCGTCGACGACCGGTGCGATCAGCATCGCCAGCGCGAACAGACCGAGCACACCGACCGCGGCGATCAACGGCCAGGCGGGCGTCCGGCGCAGCGAGATGACGCGCCGCGAGATCACCATCGTCCGCGCCGCGGTGACCGTGGTGATCAGCACGTTCGGGACGAGCGTGATCAGCAGCAGCGCGAGCGCCTGCGGAAAGACGAGCGGCGGCAGCGTGAGGTAGCAGAACGCGCCGGCGAGCGGCACGCCGGCGGCCAGTCGCCGCAACTGCCCACGCAACCATCCGCGCGAAAAGTCGAGATTCACGAGTCCGAGTGAGAGGAAGAGCGTCGCGAACAGCCAGATCACGCTCGGTCGGCCTACGGCGCTCCCTTGCCGCGCGCCTCCCTGCGCGTGAACGAAACGGCGGAGGTGCCCCGTGGAGGTTCGCTACACCGGGACGGTCACGACGCCGCCCACGTTCTTCAGCTCACGCCGCTCGCACCGGACCCACGAGCAATTCGACGTCCGCGCCGACGACGGCTCGAGGTTCCGCGTGATCGACAACGTGAGCCTCGCGCCGCGCGTACCGGCGCGGCCGGGCGACCGCGTCACGGTACAAGGCGAGCTGATCCACCCGCGCGGTCAGCCGCCGATCGTCCACTGGACGCACCACGATCCTGGCCGCCGACACGTCGACGGATTCGTCGAGCTCGGCGGCCGGATCTATGCGTGAGGGCTAGCGGCGGCCCTTTTTCGCGCTCGACGCCTTGCGCGCCGGAGCGGCCTTCTTGGCGCCGCTCTTCTTCGCCGGCGCGGCTTTGCGAGCCGGGGCTTTGGCGACGGCCTTCTTCGCCGCGCCGGTCTTCTTCGCGGCGCCCGCGGATTTCTTCGCCGCGCCGGTCGCCTTCTTGGCCGATTTCTTCGCGCCGCGACCGCCCTTGGCGGTTCCGACCGCTTCCTTGAGGACGCGGCCGGCGATGAACTTCAGCACGCGCTTCGCGGGAACGTTCACCGGCTCGCCGGTCTGCGGATTGCGGGCGACACGCGCCGCGCGGTCGCGGATCTTGAACTGGCCGAAGGGGGTCAGTTGCACCTTGTCGCCCGACTTGAGCACGGCCGTAATGCGGTCGAGCAGCGCCTCGACGATCTCGGTCATCTGCCGGCGCGGGAGCTCGAAATCGTCGGCAAGCTCTCTCGCCAGCTCGTTCTTGGTCATAGGGTCCTTTCGTTGTTCGCGGTTCGGCTCGAACCCGAGCCGTGTTGCCTGCCCGTATACGCCGAAAAACCGCTATTTCCGGCAATTTTCGCAGAAATTCTTCGCGTCGAGAGGCCTAGAGGACGAGCGCGGGTTCGGCGGGCGCGGGCGCGGTTCGGGCCGGGAACTCGAGCACGAACGAGGTGCCCCCCGCCGCGCCGTTCTCCACCCGCACCGTACCGCCGCAGCGCTCGGCGGCGCGTTCCACGATCGCGAGCCCAAGCCCCGATCCGTCAACCCCTGCGGTGTGCGCGCCACGATAAAATCGTTCGAAGATGTGCGCGCGATCGTCGGCGCCGATCCCCGGACCGCCGTCGCTCACGCGCACCGTGACACGTTCACCGCTGCGCCCGACCTCGACGGAGACCGCGCTTTCCGCGCCGTACTTGAGCGCGTTGTCGACCAGGTTGCGGATCGCTTCGTGCAGCTCGCCCGAATCGCCGAGGATCAGCGCGCCGCCCGGTGCGACCCCGAGCGCGATCTCGCCGCGGCGCGCGGCCCGCACCTCGTCGACCGCGCCGGCGGCGATCTCCCCGACGTCGACCGTTTCGAGCTCGACGGCATCGGGCCGATCGAGCTTGGCCAGCGCCATCAGCCGCTCGACGAGCCGGCGCATGCGCATCGTCTCGACGCGCAGCGTACGAAACGTCCGCTCGCGCGTCGCGGCGTTCATCACGCCGCCCTTCTCGAGCACGTCGACGAAGCCGCTCACCACCGTCAGCGGCGTGCGCAGCTCGTGGCCGGCGTCGGCGACGAAGCGCCGCATCTGCTCCTCGACGCGCACGCGCTCGGCGAACGCGGACGCGACTTGCGCGGCCGCGCCGTTGAACGCCGCGGTGAGCTTTCCCAGCTCGCTGCGATCGCGCGTCGTGACCGCGCGCGGCGTGAAGTCACCCTGCGCGAAGCGGCGCAGCTCCGCCGTGACCGTGTTCAGCGGCGCGATCACCTTCGCCGCGATCCAGCCCGCGATCAGCCACGCGATCGAGATCGAGAGGAACAGCGAGATCCCCAGCGTCCACATGCCGATTCGAAACGGGATCGTCAGCACGCGCATGTCGGGCGCGACCATCACGAGGCCGTTTTGGGGCAGCCGAACCGGGTGCTCGCGCAGCCCCAGCAGGTTCCCGATCGAGAGCGCACGCAGCGTGCTCTGCGTGGCGTCGCCGCCGAACCGCCACGGGGCGGCGCCCGGATTGCGCGGGTCGATGATCGCGCGCCGGTGCGACACGAGATCCGGCGGCGGCAACAGCACGACGGCACCGGGGCGCACGATCTCGCGCTTGATGCGCTCTTCGATGGTGCGCGCGTCCTCGTCCGGATGCAGTGACGCGATCAGTTGCACGTCGAGGGCGGCGAGCGAGACCGCCTCGAGCGTCGGCTGCGCGAAATAGGCGAACACCAGGCGGGTGAGGACGAGCGACAGCGCGATCAGGACGACCGCAATCAGCGAACCGTACGAGAGCGTCAGCCTCGCGCGGAGCGAGGTCATTGCAGCTCTTTGATCGCGTAGCCGACGCCGCGGACCGTGTGGATCAGACGCGGCTCGGTCGGGCGGTCGATCTTCGCGCGCAGGTAGGAGATGTACGTCTCGACCGTCGCCGTGGAGACGTCGCGGTCGACGCCCCATACCAGGTCGAGCAGCTCTTCGCGCGTGAACACGCGCCTCGGCCGCCGCGCGAGCGCGGCCAGCAGATCGAACTCGCGGGTCGACAGGTCGATCCAGCGCCCGGCCCGGTTCACCGAGCGCGCCTCGATGTCGATCTCCAGATCGCCGACGCGCAGGTGGTGGACGCGGCGCAAGGCCGGCCGCCGCAACGCCGTGTCGATGCGCGCGGAGAGTTCGTCGAGATCGAACGGCTTGGCGAGATAGTCGTCGGCGCCCGCTTTCAGGCCGTCGATGCGATCGCGGACGTCGCCGCGCGCCGTCAGCATGATGATCGGCACTTCGGTGAGCCGGCGCAGCAGCGGGATCAGCGAAAGCCCGTCGATCTTCGGCATCATGACGTCGAGCACGATGCAGTCCGGATTCCAATCGCGTATCGCGGTCAGGCCGTCGGGACCGTCGACGGCGGTGCGCACGTCGAAGCCGGCTTGCGTGAGCCCGATGTCGAGCATCTCCCGGATGCTGCTCTCGTCGTCGATGACGACGACGCGCTGGGCGGTCTGCGTTTCCACCGCCCCATTGTTCGGCTCAATCCTGGGAGAATTCTCCGAGAAGTCCCCAGACTTGGTGAGCAGCCGGTCGGTTCAGCGCGCGCGCTTGACCACGTCGGGTGTGATGATCGGCGCGCTATTTCCCCAGCTGGTGCGCTCGTGGTCGACGATCGCGGCCACCTCGGCGTCGGTGAGCTGCGCGAACGGCGGCATCGCGCCGGCGTACGCGGTGCCGCGAATCGTCTTGCCGTGCAGCCCCTTCAGCACGGTCGCGACCTGCGCGGCGGGATCGATCGCCGTCACGACCGGATCGCCGGCCAGCGCCGGAAAGGCGCCCGGGACGCCGGCACCGCTCGCGCCGTGGCACGACGCGCAGTTGGTGCCGTAGAGCCGCGCACCGGTCGCCGCGTAGTCGAAGCCCGCGGCCACGCCCTTGCCGCTGTACGCCGTCGCCGTCGTCGCCGTGGATGGCGCTTGCGCGGCGGCGACGGGGTTGTCGGCGTACGACGATGGCGCGGTGAACGTCGCCAGGCCGTACCACGCCGCCCAGGCGACGAAGATCGCCGACATCACCCAGGTCCACACCGGGATCGGTCCGCTCGACTCGGCGCGCACCGGATCGAACGGCTCGTTGCCGCCGAACGCGTTCACCTCGAGCTGCAGGGTTCCGGCGACACGTTCGCCGGCGCGCAGGCCCGTGAGGGTGATCCCCGGGCCGTTCTGCACGACGAACGGGATCGTGCGGCGGCCGACGCTGCCGGCAGTGTCGCGCGCTTCGAGGCGCAGCACGTGCGGTCCGTCGGCGAGCGTGCTGGTATCGACCTCGACCGGCTGCGGCGGCACGACGCTGCGAAACGGTTCGATCGCGTCGTCGAGGTACAGATCGATCCGCGCGACGGGCGTGCTGCCGGTGAGATCCTGCACGTCAGCGGTCCTCGCGCAGAATCGCGCACTTCGGATGCGCGGGGTCGGTCTCGCCGGGCCAGAGCGTCATGCGAAACGCCAGTCCGAACGCCACCAGCGTGGCGAGCGCGCCGAGCACGACGACCGCGATCCCGAGCGGGTCGAGCGGATCGAGCAGAACGTGGTGCTCGTGCATCAGGGCGTCGCCTTCGGCAGCGGCGCTTGCTTGAGCGATTGCAGGTACGCGACCAGATCCTGCGCGCTCGGCGCCGCGACGACGACCTTCCCGGCCGGCGCGAACTCGGGCGGGACCGCGACCGTCACGTCGCCGGGTTCGGCGCGGTCCTTCGTTGCGAACAGCCACGGGTACGCCGGCATGATCGAAGCGTGCACCACCGCGCGCGGCTGGTAGAGGTGGATGAGGTGCCACACCGCGCTCGGCTGACGCGTCCCGATCGAGGTGAGATCGGGGCCGGTGCGCTCGCTGCCCAAGAGTTGCGGCGTCGAATAGGCGTAGTCGCCGCGTGCCGAGGGACGTCCCCACACACGGTCCTGCGCCAGCGGTCGCACCTGCTGGGTGTGGCAGTACGAACAGCCCTCGCCGACATACACGTCGCGCCCGCGCGCGGCGGCCGCGCTGAGCGGCACCACGCCCGGCCCCGCCGGCGTCATCGAGAGCACGCGCCCGGGGATCACTCCCATCACGATCGCCAGCGCGCCGTACACCAGCGCCGCGCTGATGACGAGGACGCGCACGTCGTTCATCCCGCGGCGCGTCACGCTATGACTCCGGCGGGCGTTGCGGCGGCGCGGCGCGGCGCGAGCGTCATCACGTACACGTTGTACGCGAAGACGAGGTGCGCCAGGAACATCATCGTCCCCGAGACGGCGCGCGCGAGCCAGTACGGCGCGGCGGCTTCGACCGAAGCGATGAACGGATCGCCGTTCGCCCAGGTGAGGCCCTGTTCGGTCCCCGCGATCGAGAGCACCCCAACGTAAACGGTCACCCCGATCAGCGCCAGCCAGAAATGGATCCCGACCCACAGTTGCGGCGGCTCTTTCTCGGTCGCGCGCGGCAGCAGCGCGTACACCGCACCCCACGCAATGAAGGTGATGAAGCCGTACATCGTCGCGTGCGAGTGGCCGACCGTGTAGTTCGTCAGGTGCCAGATCGCCTGCAGCGAGCGGAACGCCTCGACCGTTCCCTGCGTCGAGCCCAGAAAGTAGTACGCGATCCCGACGACCAGGAACGGCAGCGCGTACGAGCGGCGCACGCTGCTCCAGCGGCCGCGCAGCGTGAGCGCGAAGTTTCCGCTCCCGGCCCACACCGGGACGAGCATCCCGACGCTGAAGACGATCGCCAGCGTCTGGAACCACCACGGCAGCGGCGAGAACAGGTAGTGGTGCGCACCGATCACCGGATAGAACACGAGGTTCGTCCAGAACCCGAGCACGCCGAGCGCGTAGGAGTAGATCGGCCGGTTCAGCAGCTTCGGCAGCGCATAGTACGTCAGCCCGAGCGCGAGGAACGTGAACCACATGCCGACCGCGTTGTGCATGTAGAACGCCTGGACCGCGACTTGGCCCAGCCCGTACTGGTACCAGGGCAGAAACGCGACCACGCCGAGGATCGCGGTGAACACGAAGCCGCCGACCGTGTACCAGTTCGAGATGTAGATGTCGTGCCCGACGCGGTGTGCGACCGTGTCGACGACCACCCAGCCGCTGGTGACGACCGCGAACAAGAACAACAGCGTCGCCGGCCAGATCCACTCGCGGTACTCTTGGCTCCCGTTCGAGAGGCCCAGGTCCAGCGCGGCGATGCCGATCACGGCGGCCAGGTTGTACGCCCACAGCGAGACCCACGCCAGGCGCGGCAAGCGGATCGCCGTGCCGCCGGAACGCGCGGCGACGTACATCGCGCAGCCGACCAGCGCGATCGAGGCCCAGCCGTAGAACGTCCCGGTCGTGTGGATCGCGCGCAGCCGCCCGAACGAGAGCAGCGGGCTGGTCAGCAGATCCGGATAGCTGTACTTGAAGCTCAGCAGCAGCCCGACCCCGGTCGCGATCAGGAGCCAGATCGTCGCGCTGATCGTGAACGCCGACAGGATTCGCGCGTCCTCGGCGACGCCGCGCCCGCCCGGTGGTCCCACGTAAGCTCGAACGTCCTGCACGCGTCCTCCTTCAGCCGCCGGCGAGCTGCTGGAGCGTCACGAAGCGGTAGCCGCGAGCTCGCAGCGCGGCGATGACGCGCGGTACGAGCGCTGCTTCGTATTCGCGGCCGCCCGGCTCTCCCCGCCCGCGGTCGCCGTCGTGCAGCACGACGATCGCGCCGTCGCCGACCTGGCGCAGGAGCCGCTCGGCCAACTCGTCCGGCGGCGCCTGGGGCGCTGTATCATCGAGCATCGCGCTCCACAGCACGACGCGCATCCCGCGCCGCTGCGCCGCCGCGAGCACCGCCGCGTTCCGCGCGCCGTACGGCGGGCGCAGCCAGCGCGCGTGGCGGCCGGTCGCAGCCGCGATCGCCTCGTCGGCCCCGCCGATCTCCGCGTCGAGCGCGCCGGGCGACAGGAGTGCGTTGAGGTGCGGGTGCGTGTCGGAGTGGTCCTCGATCTCGTGGCCGCCGGCGGCCATGCGGCGCAGCAGCGCGGGCTCGCGGCGTGCCGCGCGGCCGACGACGAAGAACGTGGCCGGCACGTGCTCGCGTGCCAGCACGTCGAGCAGCCGGTCGGTGATCCCGCGTGTCGGGCCGTCGTCGAACGTGAGCGCGACGACCGGACCGCTGCCGTGCGTGAGAACCGGTGCGAACGCTGCGCTGCGCGGCGACTCGACCAGCTCGTAGAGGCCGAAGAACCCGGCCCCCAGCAGCACGATCGCGCCGAGCACGCGCAGCGGCGTCACGACTTGAGCAGCTTCTCCCGCGCCGCCGCGACGGTCTGCTTGAATCGCGGCGGTCCGAACGAATTGAAGTCCGCCACCATCTTCGCATAGCGGTCGTCGGCGGTCGAGGTCGATTGCAGCGTCAGCAGATCCGGCACCGGTTTGTTTTTGTCGAGATGGATGTGATACTGGCGGCCGGCGGTCGTGGCGAGATAGTGCGGGTCGGTGAAGCTGAACGTGTGCGTCCCGGAACGGGCGCCGACGACCTGCGAGACCGTGACCGCATAGACGTTCGCGGTGTTGCCCCGCAGCGGGCGCGTCTGCAGCTCCCAGATGCCGTCCTGCACCAGCTTCTGGAACGCGAACGTCACGTCGTAGCCGGTGATCGGCTCGGTGAACTTCGCCACGCGGCTCCCGGCGCGGTTCATGGCCGAATACGTCGCGCTGGATTTTCCGTCGACGTTGTCGAGCCGCCACTCCTCGCGCGCGACCGGACCCTTGTCGTGCGTTACCGCTTCGACCAAGTGGAGCTCGGAGCGCTGCGCGCGCACCGTGCGGACGTCTTTGTAGCGCTGCGTCTCGGAGGTATAGAACAGCCGCCAGCCGGTGATCACTCCGATCACGGCCAGGATGACGATGAGCAGCGTGGTGGGGAAACGGCGCATCTCGTCCCTAGAACCTCGGGTGCGGCGCCGAAGTGTCAGACGTGCGCATCGAGCACCTGGTTGACCACGGCGTCCGCCGCCTTGTTCGCCTCGCGCCGGACGTGCCGGACGTCGTGATCCGCAAACCGGCGCAGCAGTGCTTTCGCCTCGGCGTGCAGCGGAATCAAGCCCGGATGCTTGACCCGGTACTCACCGGAGAGCTGCTTGACGACCAGTTCCGAGTCCATCCGCACGGCGATCTCGTCGACCCCGCGCGCCAGCGCCGCCTTCAGCCCCTCGAGCAGCGCGGTCCACTCCGCGACGTTGTTCGTGGTCACGCCCAAGAACGTCCCGATCTCTTCGAGCACCTCGCCGTCCTCGTCGTAGAGAACCGCGCCGGAGGCCGCCGGACCAGGATTACCGCGGGAACCGCCGTCGGCGTAGAGCGTCGCTTTCACGTCGAGAGAGGGAACCACATCGAGCCGGGTAATACCTCCAGCGGCCTCCGTCGGGCAGTAGCGCAGCTTGGTAGCGCATCAGTCTGGGGGACTGGGGGTCGCAGGTTCAAATCCTGTCTGCCCGACCAATACCAGAGAAGGGCTCGCACGACGCGGGCCCTTTTCGTGTACGTTCGCCGACGGCTCAGGGCGCGGTCGTGTCGGGGTTCGTCGACATCTCGGCAGTGAAGCCTTCGGCGATGCGGCCGAGGATGCGCGCTTGCATCTCAGGGGACTTAGATCGAGCTACTTGGCGAAGTTGCTTTGGCGAAGTGCTGCTACTGTCCCACCCGGCAGAAATTGTTGAAGAGACGCATTAGGATCCCGCGCGAGGCGACGACGCGCTCCTCCCTTGCGGCGGCAACGCCGAAATGGGGCGCGAGGTGGTCGGAGGCGGTGACGGCGACGCCCCGGTGTCGGAGGGTTTCGGCGCCGCATAGCCCTCGCGAATAGGTTGCGGAGTCGTAGGCACTTTCGGTGCCGCATGTCCCTTGACAAATGAGTCCTTCATCCCCATTCCTTTGCCGCACTTAGCGGCCACTCGAAGAATTCGATTAACATTATATCATCCGCGTCGATGAGCAGACCAAGCGAACCCGCAACGCGTTCGCCGAAGCTCCGGCCTCGTCCACGACCCAAACTTCCGCCAAGTATATCTGTTCGTCCGCGGGAAACGATGACGCAAAAGCTGGTGGCTTGAACACGCCGGCAATGCGGCGATCGTCGTTCAGAGTGATGATGACGCCCATCTGACGCGTCGGCACCAGCTTTACTACCCGCTGAAACACGTGATCCCACGGCTTTGCGACCGGCGATGGCATCACTCCTCGTGCAGCCAGCCAGTCAACTGCTCTCGTATACGCGATCGTTAGCGCAGCGGGGCTTACGATCAGGACGATCACGCGAAGCAGCCACTCGAACCACGTAGTGGGTGCCGGCTGCTGCATGGAAAAGTGATAGACCGGAGACCAGAGTAGTTCATTGATAAGACTATATGCAACAATCTCGAGAATGGACTCCAACGCGCCGCGAACCGCCTGAGGCCGGAGATGTTGGTCGACTTTGAATGCGACGAAACCCGGCAAGACAAACAGTAGCAACGCCGTAACTTCGTTCGGATCGAGCAGCGCTTTGATGATATCGTTCATGGCACGTATATTTCTGTGGGCATCGATCAAGCCCGCGCGATCCTTTTTCGCCTAGGCTCCGCCTTGACCAAAGGCTTAACAAGTGGGCTCAAGCGCCTTGACTTTCGCCGTCTTATCTTCACGATACATCACCGCCGGCATCGCGCGCAATACCTAACTTCCACTACTCGCCGTCGCCATCAGAGCGCTAGGATGACAACGGGAGCAACGCCGAGCAAAGGCGATTACCCCATTTAAGGCTCGAAAACGGAAAGAAGCTTCGTCAGCCAACGACCCGAGGAGCACGAATGAGTGGTGACTCAATTCCCGAGGTGTTCATCATTGAATCCCTTGAACTCGCCGACGAACAACGCCGCTATATGGAAGGCGAAGCTCTTTGCCGAATTCTTCGAATGATGGGTAAAGCACCGCGGTATACGTATATTCGGACAATTCGCGAACTGGAATCAATGGCTTGTGAATTTGCAGCGTCTCGATGTCGCTATCTGCACATCAGCTGCCACGGGAACAAGCAAGCCTTCAGCCTTACACTAGACACTGTGCCTTTTAGCGGATTTCGGAAGGTTTTCGCGCCCGTCCTCAGAGATCGCCGCGTGTTTCTTTCGGCCTGCAGCGTAGCGCAGCCGAGACTCGCGCGCGAACTCTTCAAGAAATATGAGTTTGCTCCTTATTCTGTCACTGGCCCCTGCACCGATATCGGGTTCGCCGACGCGGCCGTCACTTGGGCAGCCCTCTATAACCTGCTATTCCGCGCAAATACCAAGGCAATTGAAGGCGAACACCTTAGAAATCTACTCAGTCAAGTGTGTCGCTTAAATGATCTCCAATTCAGACACTTTGGTAGAATTAGAGATAAGCCATACTATAAGGAGTTTGATCTTCCCGAATGATTTGCGAAAGATCGCATTCAAACCGGCATTCAGCGCTAAGGAAACGAACTGATGCTTCGTGTTCATCGAGGTTCAGAAAAGCCGCTGTGCCGACGATCGCACAGGGGGGCGCTGTTCGGCGTTAGGGGCTGAGGAAAGGGGCGCTACTGAAGCTTTTGGGCGGTAAACGTTCCCCAGGCGCCCGGCCTTGCGGAGTGGGTCCACGTGCCGCGGATTACGCCGTCGGAGCCCCACACGCCGCGGTAGGTTGCGGTACCCGCTAAGCCGCGCGCGTTCGTGGCGATGACGCGCCAGCGCCACATGATCGAGCGGCCGTTGACCGCACCCGCGGCGGAGCCGATCCCGTTCGGGCCTTTGCACGATCCGGAGATCGCGTTTCCGGCCTGGCGGAAGACGCAGACCGGGGCACTCGTGGCGACTACCGGGTTGCCGAGCACCCCCGAGACCGTCCAGGTTCCCGCGAAGTTGGCGGCATCGGCGCTCCCGGCCGCGGCGGCGGCGAGTGCAAAGGCGAGCAGCGCCCCGACAAAACGGAACCGGGCGAACGTGCGGGTGAGATTCGGCATGGAGGGCTCCCTACAAGCGGAAGAGTTCGACGCGGCGGTTGAGCGCTTTCCCGGCCGCCGTGGCGTTCGACGCGACCGGATGCGAATACCCGTAGCCGGCCGGTACGAGGCGCGATTTGGCGATGTGGTAGCGGCGGACGAGATCGGCGACGACCGCCTCAGCCCGGTGCTGCGAGAGGACCTTGTTGTGCTGGAGGCCGCCGTCGGAGTCGGTGTGGCCCTCGACGCGGAAGCGCCATTGCGGGTCGCCGCGCATGATCTGGGCGATCTGCGCGATCACCGGCTCCGAGGCGGGCTGGATGTGCGCGCTGTCCACGTCGAAGTGGATCCCGTAGATGCGAATGCGCCGCTGAACTTTGAGCTGCTTCGCGAGCGGCACCGCGGCGACGAGTTGGATCGTGGCCTGCGAGGTGACGCCGTTTCCGGCATCGCCGCTCACGATCACCGCGTACTGACCCGGCTTCGCGCTCGCCGGCACCGACACCGTGACCGAGAGCGTCTGCACGCCGCCTTTCAGGTCGAACGCGCTCGGCGTGACCTGGGCGCCGAAGTCTCCGCTCGTCGTCACGGTCACGTGCCCTTTCCAACCCTGGTTCGCGTACGCGCTCATGTGGAACACCGGCGTCGCCGCTTTGCCGGGCACGAACGTGCCGTGACCGTCGGGCGAGACGATCAGCGCTGCCGAGACTTTGCGCGTGCACGGCAGATCGCTCTCCGGCGTCACGCTGAACTGCAGCTGGCGGATCTTCCGGTACGCGGGGATCGAACCGTCGTCGTGATCGAGCCCTTCGTAGACGATCAGACCTTTGCCGTACAGCGCGTAGATCTGCTGGAAGCCGTTGATGCCGTTGGCGTTCGTCCCGAACAGATGCCCGCACCAGTGAGGATCGAGCGTCGTCACCGTGTTCGCATCACCGAGATCGTTGTCGCCGTGATCGTACGCCGGGGTGTCGACGAAGAGCTTCGGGTCCGTGCGGTCGGCGCTGCCGAGCGCGTCGTCTTCGACGACGTAGAGGCCGTCGCCGTGCATCCCGCGCGCACCGGGGTTATCAGTGGTGAACGGATACGGCAGGAACCCGTAGTGCGTCGGGTGCGCCGGGTCGCCGCCGCACATGTCGGCGTCGGTGATCAGCAGCTTGTGGCCTTGCGCGACCCACCGCATCAGCTCGGCGCCCTGCGCGGCCGAGAACAGATGATCGGCGTCGCAGACGCCTTCGAACCACACGGCGTCCGCGCCGAGCAGATCGGCGGGCCGCAGCAGTCCGGCGGCCATGCGGGTGAAGCGCGTCCCCGGCACGCCGCCGAGATCGTCCGGATCGTCGTCGAGCGGATAGACCGCATCGCCGCTCTCGCGGTCGAGCACGAGTACGTTCGTCTTTCCGCTCCCGAAACGCTGCGGGAAACATCCCTTCTGCTCGGCCGGAATCGTTTGGCGCGCGAAGATGCGCGCGCCGCTGCCTTCGGCGTCGTCGCGACCGGCGAGCACCGTCCCCTCGTCGTTGAGGACGAGCCGGCCGGTCGAATCGTTGCCGCCATACGTGGTGCCGTAGCGCCACGAGCGGCCGTCGAACGTTCCCGGAAAGGCGCTCCCGCCCGCCGTGGCGTTACAGACCTGACCGTCGACGCCGGTCGTGCCGATCTGCACGACCTGCAAATAGTCGGGATGCTCTTCGCTCGACGTCGCAACGAACGCGCCGCCTGCGTACGGCGAACCGGTGAGCACGACGTACCCGCCGGCCGGCGCGGGCGCACCCGCGGGCCGCGGCGCGAGCGTCCCGGTCGCCGAGAGCGTCTCGAACGAGTCGGTCCCGGGCGACTGCACGACCGCGCGCACCCAGCGCGCGCTGACGTTCGCGGCGAGCGTCTTCGCGCCGCCCTGCGCGTCGGTCGTCAGCGTGCCGACATCGCGATAGCCGTCGGTCGCGCTCGTCGTCGACACCGCGATCGCGACCGAGACCCCGTTGCTCTTGTCGGCGTCTTTCGCCGGCAGGTCCGCGCTGAACCCGGAGATCGCAGCGACGCCGGGCAGTTCGAACACGTACGTGAACGGCGCTTTCACGGTGGCCGGCATGGAGTCGCCGCTCGTGACGACGCCTTCGGGATGGTCCAGTCCGTCCGGATACCGGCGCAGGATCGTCCCGTTCCCGTACGCCAGCAGATTCGGATCGGCCGACGCGGCGGCCGCCGGCGCCGCGCTCGTCACCGGCGATGCGTTCGCATCTGGTGCGGCGGTACTCGCCGGCGCGCTCGATGCGCCGGGGGCCTGCGCGGTCTGCGTCGACTTTCCGGTGCATCCTGCGATGCACAGCGCGATCAGCGTGAGGGCGAAGAAACGGATACAGCGCGACATGATGGTCCTCGCGAACGCAAAACGGACTCTCGCATGAGAGCCCGTTTCGTCGAACGATCGATGAATGCGGATTACTTCTTGCGGCCGCCGGACTTCTTCGCGGCGCCGCGTTTCGGGCCGCCCACGGCGTCCTTGAGTCCCTTGCCCGCGGTAAACGCCGGGACTTTGCGTGCGGCGATCTTCAGCACCTCACCGGTCTGCGGGTTGCGCCCGGTGCGTGCTTTGCGTTCGCGCACGACGAAACTCCCGAACGGGATCAACTGGACCTTCTCGCCCTGTTTGAGCGCCGTCGTGATCTCGTCGAGGATCAGGTCGACGATTTCGCCGGCCTGACGCTTCGAGAGCTCGTGTTCGTTGGCCAGCGAGTCGACGATATCGGCTTTGGTCACGTTCTTGTGTTCCACCTCGAGGAAACGTCGCAACGAATCGGCTTTCGTACGCCCACGGTTGCCGCTCGCTGAGGTGAGGATACGCTCGCACGCCGCCCGCTCCTTCCGCCCGAAGGTGCAAAAAAGCGCGCCGCAACGGGGGAAAGTCGCGAACGGTTATCGGGGGAGATGGATCGCATCGTCACCGCCTCGGCCGCGCACGGCACCGTCTCGCTCGTGGCCGGGATCACGACCGGGCTCGTCCGCCAAGCACGCGAGCGCCACGATCTCGCGCCGACCGCGAGCGCGGCGGTCGGACGGCTGCTCACCGCCGTCGCGCTGCTCGGGGCGTCGCTCAAGGGGCGCGAGCGGCTGACGCTGCAGGTGGTCGGGGACGGGCCGATCGGCGCGATCACCGCCGATGCCTGGAGCACCGGCGTGCACGCGATCGGGGCCCGCGCCTACGCGCGCAACGGCCGGGCCGATTTGCCGCTCAATGCGCGTGGGAAGTTCGACGTCGCCGGCGTCGTGGGCTGCGGGAAGCTGCAAGTGACGAAGACCTACGAAGTCGGCCAACCGTACAGCGGGATCGTCCCGCTCGCCTCCGGCGAGATCGGCGACGACGTCGCCGCGTACCTCGCCAGCTCGGAGCAGATCCCGAGCATCGTCGCGCTCGGCGTGCTCGCCGATCCCGGCGGAATTCGCGCCGCCGGCGGCGTGATCGCGCAGGTGCAGCCCGGCGCCGACGACGCCACGATCGCCGCGCTCGAGCGCAATGCGGCCGCGATGGTTCCGGTGACGTCGCAGATCGTCGACGGCGCCGGCGCCGAAGAGCTGTTGCGCGCCGTCGCCGGCGAGCTCGAGGTGAAACTGTTCGACACGTACGCGCTCGACTTCGACTGCCGCTGCACGCGCGACAAGGTCGAGACGGCGCTGCTCGGGCTCGGCAAGGACGAGCTCGCGAAGATCGCGCGCGAGCAGCCGCAGACGGAGGCGACGTGCGACTTCTGCGGCCACACGTACGTCCTCACCGCCAACGACGTACGCGGCCTGGTCGAACGTTTGTCATCCTGAGCCTGTCGAAGGGCTAGTGGCCCGTGGTGGGGCCGGCGGCGGCTTCGGGGCCTAACGTGCTCGCGCCGCCGATGCGCGGGCGGAACTCTTCGATGATGCGCCCGTGGCCGAGGTTCGTGTACCACCAGCCGCACTCGCAGCGCACCGGCGCGCCGTGGTCGTGCGGATACGGGTAGACGCGCTCGCAGCGCGGGCAGGTGAACGTCGGACCGTCGATCTTCCCGGCGTCGGTATAGGTGATGGCGGGCGGTGAGGCCGCGGGACGATGGGTCGCCATAGCTTCTTCTTTCCTCTTAGGGTGTAATTCGAACGAACTTTCGCGAGCCGACTTGGAGGACCGCCTGGCCGGTCGCGGTCCAGCGGGCCGCCGCGTCGGTGACCACGCTCCCGTCGACGCGCACCCCGCCTTCGGCGATCAGGCGCGTGGCGGCGCGCTTCGAGTCGGCGAAGCCCGCGGCGACGATCAGATCGACGAGCTTCTCGCGGCCCTCACGAGCGAGCTCCGGCATCTCGGCCGGGATCTCACCGCGCTGGATCGTTCGCTCGAAGCGATCGCGCGCCGCTCTTGCGGCTTCGCGGCCATGATACAACGTGACCAGGTCCTCCGCGATACGCTTTTTCTCGTCCATCGGTGAGGCGGTTCCGGCTTCGAGCCCGGCGACCAGCGCGTCGATCTCGCTCGGCGGCCACCAGACGGCGAGCCGCGCGTACTCCGGGAGCGCCTCGTCCGGGATGCGCATTGTCTTCCCGAACATGTCGTTCGGCGGGTCGGTCAGCGCGATGTGGTTGCCGGTCGACTTCGACATCTTCTTCTGACCGTCGATCCCGACCAGCAGCGGCACGGTGATGCAGATCTCCGGCTCCTGCCCGGCATGCACCTGATACGGCCGGCTGATCAGCAGGTTGAAGAGCTGGTCCGAACCGCCCAGCTCGACGTCGACGTGCATCGCGACGGAGTCGTACGCGACCGCGACCGGGTAGACGAACTCGTGCAGCGCGATCGGCGTTCCGCTCTCGTACCGCGCTTTGAAGTCGTTGCGCTCCAGCATCTGCGCGACGGTCGTGAGCGAGAGCAGCTTGTAGATCTCGGAGAACGTCAGCTTCGAGAGCCACTCGCTGTTGTAGCGCAGCGTCACGCGGCTCATGTCGAGGACCTTGCCGGCCTGCGCGGCGTAGGTCTGCATGTTCGCCTCGATCTGCTCGTCGGTGAGCGGCGGGCGCAGCGCGTTGCGGCCGCTCGGATCGCCGATGCGCGCGGTGAAGTCGCCGATCAGCAGGATCACGTCGTGACCGTCGTCGACGAAGCGCTGCAGCAGCCGCAGAACGACGGCATGTCCGACGTGGAGGTCGGGCGAGGTCGGATCGAGGCCGAGATAGACGCGCAGCGGCCGCCCGCGCTCGAGGCGTGCGGTCAGCTCGGCGAGCGTCTCGACGTGGTCGCAGCCCTCGACCAGCGCCAGCGCGCGTTCGCGCGCACTGCGGGGATTCGGCGCCGGATCGGTCATGCGAGGAGGGTCATGCGGTCGGCGCCTTCAGTTCAAATACCGTCACGCCGCCGCCTCCCTCGTCGGCGTGGCCGTAGCGGACGTTCTGCACGAACGGGTGCTCCTTCAGATACTGCTGCAGGCCTTTGCCGAGCAGGCCCGTGCCCTTGCCGTGGATCAGGCGCAGCGGCGAGTGCCCGAGCATGATCGCATCGTCGATCCAGCGGTCGACGAGCGGCTCCGCATCGACGAATCGCTTCCCGCGCACGTCGATCTCCGTCTGCGCGCTCGTGGCCGCCTCCAACGCCGCCTCACCACCGCCCCCGTCGTCGTTGCGGCGCTTCGCGGCCGGCGCCGCGGCCCCAGCGCGGCGGCGCAGGTCGGTTTTCGGCACGGTCAGGCGCATCGCGCCGATCTGCACCAGCGCGTTCTCGCCCATGTCCTCGAGCACGGTGCCGTCCTGGTCCCACGAGGTGACGTGGACGCGGTCGCCCGCGCCGACGGGCTGCGCCGTCTCGCCCTCGCGCGCGCGCGACGGCCGCGCTTCGAGCCCGAGTTCGCGGTGCATCTGATCGAGCGTGCGCGCCAGCAGGTCCGCCTGACCCGGGGTGACCCGCGGTGCGCGCTTCTTCCTGTCATCCTGAACTTGTCGAAGGGCAGGTGCCGCGCGCTGCGCCAGCTCGGCGCTGAAGCGCCGCAGCGCCTCGGCGAGCTGCGCGTCCGCCTTCTGCGCCAGCTCGCGGCGTTCGCGCTCGAGCGACTCGGCGCGGCGGCGCGCGTTGTCTTCGAGCGACCGCACGTGCGCCCGCTCACGATCGAGCGCCTCGCGCTCGCGCGTCGCGCGAATCCGTTCTTCGGTCACCTCGGCCAGCGCGCGCTCGTAGTCGCGCTCTTGCGTCGAGAGCAGCGCCTCGGCGCGCGCGACGACGTGCGGATCGAGCCGCATCCGCCGGGCGAGCGCGAAGGCGAGCGACTGTCCCGGCGAACCGAGGTCGAGCTGATACGTCGGCTCGTACGTGTCGGGGTCGAAGCGCACGCTGGCGTTGGCAACGTACGGATGGTCGGCGCCGAACAGCTTCAGCTCCGTCGCATGCGTGGTCGCGACGACGCGCGCGCCGCGTTCCAAAAACGCCTCCAGCACGGCGACCGCGAGCGCGGCGCCGGAATTCGGCTCGGTGCCGCTCCCGATCTCGTCGATGAGGACCAGCGTGCGGTCGTTGGCGGCGTCGACGATCTCGGCCAACCGGCGCAGGTGCGCGGAGAAGGTCGACGTGTTCTGCGCGATCGATTGCTCGTCGCCGATGTCAGTGCAGACGCGCTCGAACCGGCCGACCGTCACCGCCGCAGCCGGGACGTGCATCCCGCAGGCGGTCATCGCGACGAAAAGCCCGACCAGCTTCAGCGTGACGGTCTTGCCGCCCATGTTGGGGCCCGAGACGATCAGGATGCGGATCGTATCGTCGAGCGCGATCGACTGCGGGACGGCGCGCTCGTCGAGCAGTGGATGCCGCCCGTCGACGATGTGCACCACTGCCTCGTCGACCAGCTCGGGCGCCGTCGCCTGCATGCGGTGCGCGATCGCCGCGCGCGCCGCGGCGAGGTCGAGCTCGACGTACACGCCGACGTCGGTCAGCACCTGCGCCGCTTCCGCCTGCACGAGCGCCGAGAGCTCGCCGAGGATGCGCGCCACCTCGACCTCTTCCTGCACGCGCAGCGCGCGCACGCGGTTGTTCGCTTCGAGGCTTTCGAGCGGTTCGACGAAGAGGGTCTGACCCGACGAGCTGGTGTCGTGCACGATCCCTGGAATCTGGCCGGAGTGCTCGGCTTTCACCGGGACGACGTAGCGGCCGTCGCGCACGGTGACGATCGCGTCCTGGATCGCGGTCGCGTATTTCGCAGAGCGCACGATCGCCCCGGCGCGCTCGCGCGCATCCTCCTGCGCCTGCTGCATGCTGCGCCGGATGCGTCCCAGCGCCGGCGAGGCGCGGTCGAGCACGGCCCCGCGCTCGTCGATCGCGTCGGTGACGCGGTTGACGATCAGCGTCAGCGCGCGAAACGGCGCGCAGCGCTCGCGCAGCAGCGGCACCTCGCTCTCGGCTTCGCGGACGGCCTTCACGACCGCGGCCGCGGCGGCGAGGACGTCGGCGACCGAGCGCAAATCGCGCGCGGCGAGCGCGACCCCGCGGGCGGCCGTCGCGACCGCTTCCTCGACGTCGTCGATCCGCTGCATCGAGAAGCCGCCGTCCTGGGCGAGCGCGCGCATCTCGCCCGTCTCACCGACGAGGCGCCGCACCAGCGCAAAGTCGGTCGCCGGCTCGCACGCCAGCGCACGGGCATACGAACGCGGCGCATGTGTCTGCCCCGCATACCGCTCCCGAATCCGCCCAAAGTCGAGGACCTCCAGCCCCCGCTCATCGATCAAGCCGGCCACTCTGGGTGCTATTCGCGAACCTCGCCGGCGATCCACTTCAAGCGGTTACGCAGGATGTGCTCGAGCTTTGCGAACGCGTTCGTGCATCGCTCGCACGGGACGGATCGTCAGTACGTGCAGCCTCCGTCGGGCGGCGCGGTCATCGCGACGTCGAGCACCGGTCGCGGGCTTTGTCCCAGCGGTTCAAGTCGTGGTAGTCGGGGAGCCGCAGGTATGTCGTCCGGGCACCCGCCTCGTAAGTCCCCGCGAAGCTGAGGGTACCCCAGTCGGTTTCCGAGACGTCGATCCCGCGCGACGTGAAGCCGCACGTCGGCACGCCGAGTTTCCGGCCGCCGAGCGTCGTGCGCTCCGGGTCGAGGGAGCCGGTGAACCGGTCGCCCGGGGTGTTCACCTCCGCGTTCAGTTGAACGGCCGGCGCGGGCGACCGTAGCCAAAACCGCGGCCAGCTCCCCAGCTCGATGTCGTCGACGTATGCGAAGAGTCCGTTGCGATCCCCGCGCAAGCGCAGCCTGCAGGCCAGTACGCACGCGATGCCGGTGTCGCGGAACGTGCGCCGGCCGTCACGCGAGACCACCGTGAACACGCGCCCGGAGTGCACGACCCCGTACACGCCGATCGTCACCTCATCGCTCGGCGGAGGTCCGCCGAGAAACGAGATCGCGAGCGTCGACCAGCCCGTGTTGTGGGAATCGCCCCAAAACTCGGTGACGTACTCGAGGAAGAAATCTTTCCGGAAATCACCGTTGAGGTAGACCGTCGCCTCCGCGTCCGTCGAGAACGCTTTGGGCGCGGCGTCGGCGCGAAAGGCCCCGAACGCCACCACCGCGACGCAGAAGACCAGCGCGGCTCTCATGAGCCGCCGGAGAGCTTTTCCTTGAGCAGCTCTTGCGCGAGCGTCGGATTGGCCTTGCCGCGCGAGGCTTTCATCACCGCGCCGGTGAGGAAGCCCATCACGTTCGTCTTGCCGGCCTTGTAGTCGGCGACGACATTCGGGTTCGCGGCGAGCACCTCGTCGACGATCGCAGCGACCGCGCCGCGGTCGCTGACCTGCGCCAGACCTTCGCGTTCGACGAGCGCCTTCGCCGAGCCGCCCTCGTTCCACAGCGTCTCGACGACCTGCTTCGCGGCTTTCGAGTTGATCGCGTTCGAGGACGTCAGCTCCGCGAGCTCGGCGAGCGCTTCGGGCGTCACCTTGCCGGCGGCGAGCGGCGTACCGCTCTCGTTCGCGAGGCGCGCGAGGTCGCCGAGCACGAACGCGACGACCGCCTGCGCTTTGCCGCCCGACGCCGTGACGGCGCGATCGAAGAACGCCGCCAGCGGCGCGTCGTCGACGAGCTGCGTCGCGCGCTTCGAATCGAGCCCGAAGGTGTCGACGTACCGGACGTAGCGCTCGTACGGCGTCTCGCCGAGCGTCGCGCGGACGCGCGCGACGGTTTCCTCGGTGACGTCGATCGGCACCAGATCGGGATCGGGGAAGTAACGGTAGTCGTGCGCCTCTTCCTTCGAGCGCTGGCTGTGCGTCACGCCGGCGGCCTCGTCCCAGCCGCGCGTCTCCTGGATCACGCGCCCGCCGCTCTCGACGACCTCGATCTGGCGCGCGATCTCCGAGGCGATCGCACGGCGCACGCTGCGGAACGAGTTCATGTTCTTGATCTCGGCCTTGGTGCCGTACTCGGCGGCGCCGCGCTTGCGGATCGAGACGTTGGCATCACAGCGCAGCGAGCCTTCCTCCATCTTCACGTCGCTCACGCCGAGCTCCCGGAACGTGCGCGCCAGCGTCTCGAGGAACGCGACCGCTTCGTCGGCGCTGCGGATGTCGGGCTCGCCGACGCATTCCATCAGCGGCACGCCGGCGCGGTTGAAATCGATCAGCGACGAGGTCGCACCGGCGAGCCGGCCGTCGGCGCTGGCGTGCGTCGACTTCCCGGTGTCCTCTTCGAGATGGATCCGCGTCAGACGGCATTCACCGCGCGTGCCGTCCTCGAGCCAGTACCGCACGACGCCGCCCTGCGTGAGCGGCATGTCGAACTGTGAGATCTGGTAATTCTTCGGCATGTCCGGATAGAAGTAGTTCTTGCGGTCGAACTTCGAGAGCGGCGGAATCGTCGCGTCGAACGCGAGCCCCGCGCGCAGCATGTGCTCGATCGCCATCGCATTCGGAACCGGCAGCGACCCCGGCAGCGCGAGGCACACCGGACACACCTTCGTATTCGGCTCGCCCCCGAACTCGTTCGGACAGCCGCAGAACATCTTACTCGCCGTCTTCAGCTCGACATGACACTCAATCCCGATAACCGCTTCCCAGGTTGAACTGCTCATGCGCGATTCCCCGAGGGCGCGCGCAACGACGTGCTGCTTTCAATCACCGCCGTGACCGGGGTGAGTTTTTCGGCGTGGAGGGTGGCGCGTTCGTAGGCGTGGGCGTAGCCGAGGAGGGCGCGTTCGGTGAAGAGCGGGGTCGTCATCTGGAGGCCCATCGGCATCGGGCGGGTGCCGTCTTCGGGGAGCGCGGCGCCGCAGGGGACCGAGAGCGAGGGCAGGCCGGCGAGCGAGCCGGGGATCGTGTAGTAGTCCATCAGGTACATCGTGACGGGATCGCTCTTCGCGTTGAAGCGGAACGCGGGCGAAGACGCCGCGGGCGAGACGATCGCGTCACAGCGCTCGAAGGCGCGGGCGAAATCCTCGGCGATCCGGGTCCGCGCCTTCTGCGCCTTCAGATAATAGGCGTCGTAGTAGCCCGACGAGAGCGCGTAGGTGCCGATCAGGATGCGGCGTTTCACCTCGGGGCCGAAACCGGCGGCGCGCGTGCGCTCGTACATCTCACCGACGTCCGCGCCGTCGGCGCGCAGGCCGTAGCGCACGCCGTCGAAGCGCGCGAGGTTGGACGAGCACTCGGCCGGGGCGATCAGATAGTAGGTCGCTAGGCCGTACTCCGCCGTCGGCAGCGTGACGTCGACCAGCTCCGCGCCGAGGCGCTCGAGATCGGCGTAGGCTGCTTCGTAGACGGCCCGGCTCGCCGCGTCGAGCGCATCGAGCGCGAACTCCTTGACGATCCCGACCCGCACGCCGCGCAGATCCTCGCGCAGGAAGCCGGCCGCCGGCTCGACATCGCGGTCGACGCTGGTCGCGTCGAGCGGGTCCTTTCCGGCGATGACGTCGTAGACCAGCGCCGCGTCGGCGACCGAGCGCGCGAACGGACCGATCTGGTCGAGCGAGGAGGCGAACGCGATCAGACCGTAGCGCGAGACGCGGCCGTAGGTCGGCTTGAAGCCGACCACGTTGCAGAACGCGGCGGGCTCGCGAATCGAACCGCCCGTGTCGCTCCCCAGGGAAAGCGTGGCCTCGAAACCGCCGACCGCCGCGGCGCTCCCGGCCGACGACCCGCCCGGCACTCGGTCGAGGTCGTACGGGTTGCGGGTCAGCCCGAGCGCCGAGTTCTCACCCGACGATCCCATCGCGAACTCGTCGAGGTTCGTCTTGCCGACCGGCAGTGCGCCGGCGTCCAGCAACCGCTGCACCGCGGTCGCCGTGTACGGCGCGACGAAGCCCTCGAGGATCTTCGAGCCCGCGGTCGTTCGCGTCCCGGTCAGGCACATGTTGTCTTTGATCGCGACCGGGACGCCCGCCAGCGGAAGGCTCTCGCCCGATGCGACGCGCGCATCGACGCGGCGGGCGTGCTCGCGCATCAGCTCCGGCGTGCGCTGGAGGTACGCGCCGAGTTGCGCGTCGACGCGTTCGGCGCGCGGGATCAGCGCCTCGGCGACCTCAACGGCGGAGGTGGAACGTGCGTTGACCGCCCGCGCGATCGCGCCGGCGGAGTCGGTGAACGGGTCCACCTCAGCCTTCCTCGGCGATGATTCGCGGGACGCGGAAGTACGGACCCTGGACCTGCGGCGCGTTCGACAAGGCCGCCTCGCGCGCGAGGATCGTTTCGGGGCGGACCGTGTCGGCGCGCTGAACGTTGCGCGAGGGGACGACTTGTGCCGTTGCCGGGACGTTCTCGGTCTCCAACTGCGCGAGCGCGTCGACGTGGGTCATTAGACTGCCGAGCTGTGGTGCAAAGGTAGCGATCTCGTCGTCGGTGAGCGCCAGCCGTGCAAGCCGCGCGACGTGGCGAATGTCGATCCGGTCCGTTGGCATGACTCGTGCCGGTTCGCCTCGCCGCGGTCGAGCTCCGTTCGCTATGCGTCATCGCAGCGACCACCGACATGCGCCGGAACCGTAAAATTTAGAGACGCAAGTAGGGGAGCGCTTCAACCTCGACGTAGACGCGGTGTAGGCTCTTGGGAGTTCTCATTGAGCTGCGCCCCGGACCGGGGAGGGGTAACGGCTTCAGTTGACCGCTTCTCGTCCGGCATACGAGTTGCGTCATCCCGTATCGATGCCGTCCGCTCCCGCTTACCCAGAGGTTTTCTTGTGAGACGTCTCGCTTCGGCCACACTCGTTCTCTTCGGAGCTGTCGTGGCACTCGTCGCGTGTCAGGGGGGCGGCACGAACCCCCCTGCGTTCAACACCGGCACGGCGGCACCGACGTTTCCGCCCGTCGCTCCCTTTGCGGTCACAACGACGCAACCGTTGCCGCAACCGCAAAACGGCATCAGCACCGTTCAGTTGCCAAACGTGCAAGGGTTCGGTGGATCCGTCGCGATCCCGATCACGAGCGTCCCGGCCGGGACGAGCGTCACGACAACGTACACCTCGTCAGCCCCGAACGGCATACCTCCGCTCAGTGCGAGCCGGCGGATTCAGGCGGACCGACAGGTTCGAGATGACCCTCCGCACACGACCGTCCTGTACGTGTGCATCACGCTTTCGGTTTCGGAGAATACGACCAGTCCGCCGACCTTTACCCTGTCCGCCCCGCCGCAGTATCTGAGTGCCCTCGTCAAATGGTTCCTGGCCCAACTGGTCGGCACCGTCTGGAACGGCGCGTACGGCGGCCCGGCCACGGCCCAAGGCGGGGCCGTGACCTTCGTCGGAAGCGCACCCCTCTCGTTCGTCGCGAACGTTCCGCTCTGCTTCGCCGTCACCGTCGAGAGCCCGAGCGAGCCGAATCCCTCGCCGCCGCCGAGCGCATCGCCCTCCCC
>Ga0209483_1000116_pt1 | contig 77539 bp, 72 predicted proteins | sample NGEPerA_FD_184508 | JGI IMG/M metagenome (GOLD analysis project Ga0209483, IMG submission 184508) | Arctic peat soil microbial communities from the Barrow Environmental Observatory site, Barrow, Alaska, USA - NGEE PermafrostL2-A... | ecosystem: Environmental > Terrestrial > Soil > Wetlands >... | reverse complement strand
GCTTTTTGGCGTGCAACGGCATGGACCAAACGGCGCACAAAACAACTCTATGTTCGGCACTCAGCCTGATGGTCAGTCGCTCTATGGCCATCAGAATTTAACCCCTGGCATGGAAAAATTTGATCCTGAATACCAAGTTCCAGGCCTTGGCATGGGAACGATTGATTACATTCCGCCTGTGACTGTTGTGGTTTTTGACCCAAGTTTCACCACCCTAAAGGCTGATAACCCTGACGCCGAATCCATTCGCGCGTTGCTGGCAGACAAAGCCAACCCGCTGCGCGCCCAAGACGCTGAGCGCAAGGCGGTTCTGGCTTTCTACAAGGCCGATGGTTTTAAGCCGATGTGGACCGAAAGCGGCAAACCTTCGGCAAAGGCCGAAGCGTTCATGAAAGTGATTGCAAGCAGTGGTGCCGATGGCATGCAGCCCAAGAATTATACGCCCGAAGTGCTGAAAGGCTATGAGAACGCTGATGCCGCCGTATTAGGTGATGCTGGGCGTTTGGCCCGCCTCGATGTTGGCCTGACCATTGCCGCATTGCATTTCGCACGCCAGCTTTCTGCTGGCCAGTTTGATCCCAATCGTTTGTCTCTATACAATGACATGCATCCAGAGCCAGTGAATGGCGATGATGCCCTCAAAGCAATCGATGCGGCCAACGCAGATAACTTGTCGGCATATTTTGACAGCCTGTCACCAACTCTGCCGCAATATGCCCTGTTGAAACAGGCCTTGGCGGTATTGGATAAAGCTGACGAAGTCCCCTTCACAGCAATTCCCGCCGGTCCTGTCCTGAAGCTTGGCAAAACTGACTCGCGCATTCCTGCTTTGCGTGAAAGATTGGAACAGCTCGGGTTTATAAAGACTCAAGAAGTGCCACCAGCCGATATTCACACTTTAGATCAGGATTTGGTTATTGCTTTGATGGCTTTCCAAACTGCCACCAAGCTGAAGCCTACTGGCATTCTCGATAAGACCACGCTAAAACTTTTGAACAATAACGAAGCTGCCAGCAAGCGCGATAAGATCATCGCCAGCATGGAGCGTATGCGCTGGTTGCCCAAAAATATGGGTGAGCGCTATGTGTTTGTGAACCAAGCAGCCTATGATGTTCATGTGATGGACCATGACAAAACGGTTTGGCAAAGCCGCGTCATTGTGGGCCAGCCCACCAAACAGACTTATGCTTTCTTTGATAAAATTCAAACGGTGGTGTTCAATCCCAAATGGGGTGTGCCAGCATCCATTATCATAAATGAATACGGCCCCAAGATGCGTAAAGACCCAGGGTATCTGGACCGCAATGGATTTATCGTTGTCGACCAAGCGGGCAATCAGATTGACAGCCACTCCGTCGATTGGTTTAACATTGGCCCTAATCCGAAATTCGGCCTTCAGCAATTGGCCGGTGGAGAGAATGCCTTGGGAGAGTTGAAATTCCTCTTCCCCAATGTCCATGACATTTACATGCATGACACGCCGACGAAGCCTTTGTTCAAAACCGCTGAGCGCGCTTACAGCCATGGCTGTGTGCGTGTACAAAATCCGCGTGAATTTGCTCAAGTTCTGCTCGGTTGGAGCAAGGAACAAGTGGCCAATGGCATTGAGTTAAATCGTGATACCCACTCCGTTCAGCTTCCGCAAAAAGTTCCAGTCTATCTCACCTATTTCACGGCCTGGACGGATGACAACGGTCAACTCACCTTCATGGATGACGTCTACCAACGTGATGCTGCCATAATTAAGGCAATGGGCTATGACCCCAATGCGCGCAAATTGCCGCAACCAGCCGTTGCACAAGGGACGGTTTCTGGCGGCATTATCCAGAATTAAAACAGACAGTTCCCGACATTTTTGCTAAAATTAAGCTCATATTAAATCCCTTTGTGCGACTATCGTTAACGATGTTGCCGCCACAGAGTGGCCTCATTCTTGTTCGAAGTGCCATTTCCCGCTAGTTTGGTTGCCACTGAGCCACGGGACAAAATAGGGGTGGGGCGAAAGCCTCGGTCAGTTGCGTATGATTTTAAGTAAAAATGTGTTTGGATCACATCGAACCTTGAACAAGCGATTGAAGAAATTGCTGGCCGCTGTAGCGGTCACAGCATGCGTTGCCGTTGCGGGGTTGGCCCCGGTTAGTGCGGGCGGTGAAACGCGAACTATTTCCTTGATCCACATTCACACTGGCGAAAGCCTGACCATCACTTACAAAAAGGACGGCCAATATATTCCGTCCGCCATGCGCCAGATCAACTATCTGCTGCGTGATTGGCGCAAGAACGAAGTCATCAGCATTGATCCGCGCACCATTGATCTGGTGTGGGAACTGCATGAAGATTTGGGATCACATGAGCCCATTCACATTGTCTGCGGTTACCGCTCAGCTTCCACCAATGCGTTTTTGCACCGCATTGGCCGCCATGTGGCGAGAGAAAGCCAACACATTCGCGGCAACGCGATTGACTTTTATTTTCCAGATGTCCCAACCCAAAAGATCCGTAACATAGCGCTCGTGCGCGAAGTGGGCGGCGTTGGCTATTATCGCTCAGCTGGCGGCCCAACCGGCTTCCTGCATGTAGATTCAGGCCATGTTCGTCATTGGGGCCCAGCTATTTCAGAATCGCAAATGGCACAAATTTTCCACGACGGGGAAAGGATTGTCGGCAGGCGCTTGCGCAGCACCGAGGGCCAAACAGAAGTGGCTTCAGCTGATGATGGCCAAGCCAAACCCGGTTTCCTGAGCAAGCTTCTGGGCTTGAATAAATCCAAAACGGTTGCCTTGCGCGCAGCAAATCAAGTGGCCGATGCTTCTCAAACAGCTCCAGCGGCAACTGATGACGCGGCCATGGCTGATCTCAGTGAAGACGCATCTGCAACACCAAAGTCAAAATTACCGCCCGGCTCAAAGCTAACCCAAACCCAAATGGCATCATTGGGTGATTTGAGTGAAGACGCTGCAACGCCCCCGCTCAGCCCAAAAGCTAAGCTGCCAGCACAAGTGGCTGCAGCTGATGCTGAATCAGATTTGAACAGCCCCACCGTAAGCAAAGGCCGCATCATTCCAAAGCCGCGCTTAAAGCCAGTTGAGGTTTTGTTGTTGGCCGCGGCCAATATGAAAACCCCGCCGCAGCTGATCCGTATCAACGCCGCTTCTGCCCCACCGCCTGACCAAGCGGGAAATACAGTTGGCCCAACAGGCCAAGGCTTGGGCGTGTTGATGGAAGCCGCAGCTGTTGATACCACTACCAAAACTGGCCTTGGCTCAGAATTGCGCAACGGCACCGCAAAGGGCCTGCCTGTCATCAGGCCAATGATTGCCTCAGCCGCAGGCAACGATATTGATTGGTGGCCAGCCCAAATGTTGCGCACCCCGGAAGAAGCCATTCGCCGCGATGGACAGCCCGCTTTAATTGGCACCATTGATCAAGATGTATTGCCAAGAGCCGCCGAGTTGAGCACAAATTCGAGTGGCTCGGCTTATGCCGCCACCCTGGCTGACGATGAACAACACGCTGCCGATGGCAAAGGCGATCTGGTCAGCACAAACTGAATTAAGCCAGAGGAAGGAGCCGTCTAAACATGCGGTTCATCTTTATCGATCTTCTTGATGCCAGCTTCAACCGCAGGAAGGTTGGGATTAATTGCCAGCGCTTGGCGAAAGGCCACGATCGCCTCATCACTGCGGTTAAGATCAACGAGAATGATGCCCTTCAGCGCATAGGCCACATAGTCTCTCGGCTCTAATGCCAAGGCATGATCAATATCAATCAGCGCCACATCTGGTCTGCCAATTTTGTGGTAAAGAAATGCCCGGTGCTGCCAGCCAGCAGCAAATTGGGGATAGGTTTCCAATAACTGCGACAGCATCTTTTCGGCCGGATCATAATCGCCTGCAGACATGGCCACGGTGGATTCCTGCAACAACACTTCAGCGGTGGCCGATTTATTGCGCGTCCAAATTTCCTGAATTTCTTTTTCAATCGCCACGGTGTTTTCGGATTTGCCTGCAATATGCAGCTGCCCCAGCAACGTGTCTAAACGGTTCTCGCGCAGCTTTTCTGGATCTTGTTTTGCAATGGGAATGGTTGTCGTGGCCGTACTTGTGTCTTGGGCCATCGCGGCAGTGGCAAAACAGGCGAGGATCAAACTGGCTAAGGCAATGCGCATGGATGAAAACTTAGCGCAAATTGCAGCCTAAAACAAATGCGCCGGACACAAAGCCCGGCGCAAAAACATTTTAAACCCTAAAACAGCTTAGCCTTGGCGGGCCTTGAAGCGCGGGTTAGTCTTGTTGATTATGTAGATCCGGCCCTTGCGGCGAACCAATTTGTTGTCACGGTGGCGCTTGGCCAGAGACTTCAGTGAATTGCGAACTTTCATCGATTTAATCCATAAATATCGGGCCAGTGGCCCCTAAGTTGGGCTTCGCATAGGCGATGGCTTCCCACCTGTCAACCCGTGTTCTATGGGTGATAATATGATGATTTCAACTGATGCCCAATTTTCCACTGCCGCACTTGTTTTAGGGCTGGCAGTAGCTGGTTTGATGTATTGGATGGAAAAGCGTCCACGTAAAGATTTGCGTCCACGGCTCTTTCCGACAACTTTGGTGCTATTTCTAGGCATGATGCTGGCGCTGGGGGCAGGCTTTCACTTGCTGGGCCTTGCCGGGCTTAAGCCGCCGCCGCACTAAACCTATTGGTTCAACAAAAACACCACATAGCCTCTGAAGAATGAATTATTTGCCAAACTTGCTGGAGCCACCCAATCGCCACCTTGCAATAAGCCGATTTTAAAATTCACTTTCAAGCCACTTAGCTCTGCAAGATAGGTCTCATAACCGGGAATAACATGGCGGCCCTGATAAATTTGCAAAACGACTTCATCCACCGTGCCGCTGAGCTTTTGCAGTCCTGCGGGGCTGGCATGGGCACTCCAATCAAGCAAACCTGTGACGCCGAGTTGGTAGTTGGCTGGCAAATGAGCCCGCACCTTTTTAAGAAATTGCGCATAATTCTCTAAATGCTTCGTGCCAGCGTCGAAATCAATTTGCAATCCGGTGATGTTATTGCCGCTGCTACGCCAAGTCTCAAGGTGGGCAAGAATGTCTTTTAAAACGGCATCGTTCCATTCAATGGTTTGGGCGCGGTAGACCACCCACACTTTGGGGCCAATGATATGCGGTGCAGCACTGCGTTGTGAGATAACTTCTGGGTGAGAGTTGCCACCACCTTCGCCTTTGACTTCACCGGCCAAAAGATAAATTTCTTGTGCCTGCTGCAATGCTGGCTGTGGCTGCACCCCAGCCCAAAGCCAGAAAGCGTGATAGCTTTCAGCGCGCACGATCTCGGCCTTGGCACCAGCGACTATGCAGAACAGAGCCACAAGGCAGGCAAGAAGCTTACCAATAATACTTAAGTGCCTTGGCCCAAACGGTGTCGCCATAGCTGCCCTTCAATTCATCATGCCAGGCTTTGCGCATAGGTTTTGGCACATCAGTTCCATCGCAGGTATTGTGACCCACCGGCTCATAGCAATGCACGGCGCGAAACAGGGCATAGGCCTTGTCATCACGCGTGGCAGATTTATCTTTCATGACGTCGATAAAAATATCTTGTTGCGCCAATGGCAGGCCAGAAAACAAAGTGCCGGTGCCGCCCAATTCATCTTTGTCGCTCACCACAGTATTATCGATGGCCATCAAGCGGAAAAAATCAGCCAAACACATGCGCCCGCGAATATCATGGGCGTTGCCGTTCAGGATGTTTGCAACGGCGACAATGTCTGGGCAGATGTAGCCTTCTTTGCGGCCCGCCCAACGGAAAGCACTGAAGAGATCAATCGGTTGGCCTTGCGAAGCGTCAGCCGTTGCAGCAGCAACGGGTTTAGCAGGCAGCAATTTGATATCGTCGAGAAATCCTTTAAAATGCCCCTGCACCAGATCGCGAGACAATAGCCGAAACAACGCGGTATCGCGTTCGTCTTGTGGGACATCAACGGAAGTGGCCTGTTGGCGCAAGATGATCGGGCCTGCCACATAATCTAACAACTGCTTGCGGATTGTTGGGTCTTGAATGAGCGAATCTTTCGCAAAGTCGCCGCCAACATTTTTATGGCCCTCATCAAACATGGCGAGCGCAAGTTCCAATGTTACGTGCTGATACGCAGATTGCGCTGCGGGGAACATGTTCACATAGGCATTTCGTGCTGAAGCATCATTGGTGGCATCCAAAGCTGCGGCGCGCAAAAGTTGGCGGCTGAATTCAAGATAACTCATTTCTGCGGGAATTGGTTTTTCCGGTAAATGTGCCAGAACAGCTTTGGCGTCCTTGTCCACATACCAATCGTGCGCAGCGAGAACATACTCAAACAGTTCAGGATCGCTGGCAAAGCGTGAACGCTGCGCTTCCAACACATCGCTCTTTACACCCGCTACTGGCTTACCATCATTGTCCTTTTGCTCGCGCAACAAACGCAAATCCTGCACAGCAAGCAACATGGGGCTGGCTTTGCTGTCGGTATAAGCTTCAATCGGCAGTTTAAAATCCAGCTCATTGACGAGGGCAAAGCTTGTTTCATCAACTTCACTGCCGGCAGCCAGCTTGGCATAAATTTCAGCTTGCTTAGCCGTGTCTCCACCCAACCAATAAACGCGGCGTAACAAGCCTGTGGCAGAAGCAGAATAAGCGCCCGTGGGATAATCCTTCAAATAAGCATTCAGCGCATCAAGTGCATTGTTGATCGCGACTGGATTGACTTTGTCTTTTTGCAGGGTGCCATATTCATCAAAAGCATTGGATTGTGCTGCCAAAAGCAGAACGCGCGCTTGCATATAATGTGCGGCCTCTTTCACCCAAGGCTGATTAGCGTTTGCGAGAGCTGCAAAAGCTGAAGCATCAAAGTGGTCAGTAAGATAGAAACGGTTGACCCCCGCCAGATAAGCGAGAAAGTCTTTGGCTGCGGGTTCTTCCACCTGCTGGTCGAGGCTTGCAGTGTTAGTCGCCGGAGAGTCACATTCAATGGCCTCGCGCACAGTTTTCAGTTTGGTCTTGGCTTCTTTTGAAATGCTCTTGTCTGCAGCCACAGCAGCCAAAAATTGTTCTTTGCCTTTTACATCACTGACGCAAATGCTGCCTTCGCCATTGGTGCCTTGCGTCGCATCGTCACCAGACGTCGTCGGTTGTGGGGTGAACGAGTCTACAAAGCCTGACCACCCATCATCGAACAGTGAGGGGTCATTCGGTTTTGCATTAGTTCCGGTGCCACGCGGTGCCAATGAGAGTTTTTGCTTATGCACATCAGCCATCAGATAAATGAGATTGATCCGCGTATCATTGCTGGGCGCTAGAAATCCCAAACTGTCACAACCAGAAAAACCCGAAACAAATACCTTCATTGATGCCGAACAACCAAAATCTCCGCTGGCAAAAGCAGAGAGATTGAACATCAAAATAAAGCAAAAAAACGCGGCGGCCCGGATTACGTTACGCATGTTGCACCTCTTTCCACCACGCTAATACATTGGCAGCCAAGTGCAACAGCAACAAAACTTATAATTTCAACAAGGCCTCAATTTCAGCAAGCTGTGGCATAGAAGGTGCCGTGCCATGACGTGTAACGGATAGCCCTGCCGTTGCGGCACCAAAGCGTGCGGCTTCTTCGGGTGTCGAACCCTTAGACAAAGCTGCCGCAAAGCCACCGTTGAAAGCATCGCCAGCGCCAGTGGTGTCTACGACCTTACCCACTTTAAAAACCGGAACATGAACCGATAACCCGCGCCCATGCAGCAATGCGCCTTGGCTTCCCAGCGTGATCAAGGCCATGCCCACGCCGCGCGCCACCAAAGCCTCGGCCGCTTTGCGCGCTGAAGCAACGTCTTTGACGGCGACACCGGTCAGCGCCGTAGCTTCACTTTCATTGGGTGTGCAATAATCACACACCGCCAGAACTGAAGTGTCAAAAGCCGCGGCTGGTGCCGGATTAAAAATTGTTATTACACCTGCTCCCTTGGCCTTGCGCAAAGCATAAGCCGAAACCGCTGCCGGCGTTTCCAGCTGCGTCATGAAAACAGCACTCCCGGCTATGGCATCCATGGCCCCATCCACATCGGCCGTGCTCACTTGCCCGGAAGCCCCAGGCACAACCAAAACTGCATTATTGCCAGAACCTTGCTCGATGAAAATATAAGCTGCACCTGTGGCGTGTTTTTCATCCTGCGGGACATGCGTGATAATGCCCTCAGCCCGCCACATGGCCAAAGCCTGATCGCCAAAAGAATCAAGCCCCACGCGCGAAATGAAACTTACTTTTGCGCCGGCCCGTGCCGCAGCAACTGCTTGGTTAGATCCCTTGCCGCCTGGCCCCAGCGCAAATTTCTTACCCAGCACAGTTTCACCCATGGCGGGTTGGCGCTTAGCGGTGAATTGTAAATCCGCGGCATAAATGCCAAGGATTGAAACGCCTTCTTTGGTCATGGCTTGATTGAGTCTCCCCTATGCTGTGACACTATTCAGCATTAAGGTGCTTGGCAAATCCATATACACACCTCGCAAAATCGGCAGGAGCCATCATGCGCATTGAATTCATCAAGCCCGGCAATAATGTTCCAAAGGAGATCAACGTCATCATTGAAGTGCCCGCCGGTGGTGAGCCTATTAAATATGAAATGGACAAAGAGGCAGGCACCTTGGTGGTTGATCGTTTCCTCTATACTGCCATGCGTTATCCCGGCAACTATGGCTTCATCCCCCACACCTTGTCAGAAGATGGCGATCCAGTGGATGTTCTGGTGGCCAACCAACGCGCCGTGGTGCCAGGTGCTGTGATGGCGTGTCGCCCGATTGGGGTTTTGAGAATGCAGGATGAAGCAGGCGGCGATGAAAAAATCATCGCTGTGCCGGTCCCGCGCCTCACGCGCCGCTATGAAAATGTGCACAATTACCTCGATCTGCCAGACATCACTGTTCAGCAAATCCAACATTTCTTTGAACACTATAAAGATTTGGAACCGGGCAAATGGGTGAAAGTTTTGGGCTGGGGCAATGCCATTGAAGCCGAAGGCCTGATCTTGGACGGTATCGAACGTTATAAACAGAAAAAGCCCCGTTAACCATAATTGATAGTTAACACTTTACTAACGCTCTGTGCCATTGCAGGATGGGGCAGATGCGGCGCTGTGATAAGGGGATCACCATGCGCAATAGTGTGGGTAAAGTTTTGGGCCTTGCCGTGGCTGGCGTAGGTTTTTTGTTTTCAGCAATGGCATCCGCGCAGGCGGAATCCAACAGTATAAGCGTCTTGGGCCTCAGCTGCGATAGCTATGCAACCACGGCCGCAGACATTGCCACGAAGAATATAATGCGGCGCGCCACAGCGTTAGATACCAATCAGCCGGGAAAAGTTTTGATGATTGCTGCTGGTCGCAAGTTTTATATGCCAGCGCGCCAATTGGATCAGAATACTCTGGCCCCAATTTCAGCTTACGACCGGATGACTGCATGGCATGAGGCCTTTGCCGACGCCAGGTATCAATGCCTCCATGCTGACGACATTAACGTTGAAGTGACGAAGTAAGGAAGTTCCTCTTGCTCTTCATTATGATTGTCACCGCTAATTGCGCTCGTCACCCCTAGTGTTAATCGTCACCCCTGCGAAGGCAGGGGCCCAGCTTCTTTGATAACGAACCTCTGATATGGAGCTGGATCCCTGCCTTCGCAGGGATGACGGTAATGGGACGATCGCGTCTCTTCTCGCGCAGAGTTATTTATATGCACCCGTCAGTGCGCGCGGGAAATGCAGAAAGCGACAGCCTCTGTCAGCGCGTCTTTCCATTCACTGTCGGGGAAAATAGCCAGCGCATCACAGGCGATTGAGCCGTAATGTCGCGCACGGTCTATCGTATCAGCCAGCGCGCCATGTTTTTCCATCAGCTTGGTGGCATAGGTGAAATCATCCGCCGTCTGCTCACCTTTTTCCATCACGCGCTTCCAGAAATTGCGCTCTTTTTCAGCACCGCGCCGAAATGACAGAACCACCGGTAATGTTATCTTGCGTTCGCGGAAATCATCGCCAATGGCTTTGCCCAGTTCGGCCTGCTTGCCGGAATAATCCAGCGCATCATCGACAAGCTGAAATGCTATGCCAAGATTGCGCCCATAGGATTCAAGCGCCTCTTGCTCGTTGCGTGGCCGAGCGGCAATGACCGCGCCAACTTTCGCCGCCGCCTGAAACAGCGCTGCAGTTTTGGCGCCCACAACTTTCAAATAAGAATCTTCTGTCGTGGTAGTGTCTTGGGAAACCGAAAGTTGAAGCACCTCCCCCTCAGCAATTGTGCATGCTGCGTCAGACAGAATGCGCAAACATTCGAGGTTGCCGGTTTCCACCATCGTTTTGAAAGCTTGACCGAGAAGATAATCGCCCACCAGCACCGAGGCCTGATTGCCCCAAATCACTCGGGCGGCCTGTTTGCCACGGCGCATATCACTCTCATCCACCACATCATCATGCAATAGGGTTGCGGTGTGCATAAACTCCACCGACATGGCCAATTTCAAATGATGCAGCCCGGCATATCCGCACATGCGCGCAGCAGCAACCGTCAGCATGGGGCGGATGCGTTTGCCGCCAGAGTTGATGAGATGACCAGCAAGTTCGGGAATCAGTTCCACATGGCTTTGGGCTTTTTCCAAAATAAAGTCATTCACCCGCGCCATGTCTGCAGCCGTCAGTTGAACCAGATTGTCTAAACTGGCTCTATGCTTCTCACTTCCGCTTTCAAATGCAATGACAACGCCCATTTTACGCACCCCTTTGGACAGAACATGCCACTTGCATAAAATTTTGCCAATGGGCGCTTTGCCGCTGGTAACCAATTTGTAGGGCTGGTAACCACATCGTAACCATCGCCGTTTACGTATGAAGGATCATGCAAGTGGCAACAGACCTCGCCAGTTTAACGCAAGCACGCTCCACTGTGGCTGGCATCACGCCAAGCTCAATGACCGATGATGCGTTTTTGGGCGGCAAACTTAAAATCTTACAGCCCGAAAAAGGCTACCGCGCTGGCATTGATGCCGTGTTTCTGGGCGCAGCTATCCCCATAAAGGACGGTGACACAGTTTTTGAAGTCGGCATTGGAGCTGGCGTGGCTTCGCTTTGTTTGCTGGCGCGCAACTCCAATATTCTGGTCACCGGAATTGAATCCAACACGCGTTATGCCATTCTGTGTGAGCAAAATGCCAAGCGCAACAATTTTACCGATTCGGTGCGCATTATTCATGCCGATGTCAAAGATGCCATGCGCCGCGATCTGGCAGATATGCCAGCCCATGGCTCCTTCGCCCACGCTTTTGCCAATCCGCCCTATTTTGAAGAGGGCAAAGTCACCCAATCGCCAAGCCTACTGAAGGCGGCTGCGCATAGTTTTGCACCAGATGATTTAGAACAATGGATAAAGGTTCTCCATGCCATGGTGACGTTGCGCGGCACCGTCACGCTGGTTCACCGGGCCGAAACCTTGGGCAAACTGTTGAGCTCAATGGAATCTAAATTCGGCGATATTCGCATTGCCCCACTTTATGCGCGCGAGGGTTCAGCTGCTTCACGCGTAATTGTGCAGGGTGTTAAAGGCAGCCGCGCGCCGATGCAGCTCTTGCCAGGCATGGTGTTGCACACCGAAGACAATAATTTCACCGCTGATGCCGAAGCAGTGTTGCGCGAAGGCGCCACTTGGAACCTGCGGTAACCTTCCGCCATTATTCAGCCATTTTGCAGGGCGAACCTTCATTAATACTGCGGCAGAAGGGCGCTTGCCCATTGCTTTAAGCCTATGATAGGCTTTGCGTACTAAGGTATAGGAGTGGCACATGGGTTTAATCCGTAACATTGTGATTTTGGGCCTGGGCTTTTTGGTCGTCAAAATGGCTCAACGCATGTTGGCCAATGTTCATGCCCAACAGGAAAAAGTGAAAGCCAAAGTGAATGAAACGGCTGGCCGCATTCCAAAGCTGAAGCTTGACCCCGTAACCGGCATATATCGCCCCGAAGTTTAAGGTCTTCCATTTTTTAAAGCTGTGCCCCACGCGGTATGGGCGCATTGCTGGGTCTCAAGTCAGCGATCGACGTACGATCGGCCCAAGCCAAAAGTGATGTTTCCTTAAGAGCTGTGGTACTGAGTGAGATTATGAGCCATGTATGCTACAAGGTCCATTTGAAGCATAGCTGGTTGATTTCATGTTTCTGTCCGTTTTCGACATCTTTAAGATCGGCGTAGGGCCATCATCATCACATACGATGGGCCCGATGACTGCGGCTGCGCGGTTTCTAGGTGACCTGCGTAATCCCACTAAAAGACCACCGGGTGCAGGCCGATTAGCTAGGCTGGCCGCCAGCCTCCACGGCAGCCTAGCGTTCACGGGCAAAGGCCACGCAACTGATCGTGCCGTTGTGCTTGGGCTTTTGGGGTTTCGCCCAGATACACTCGACCCTGATGCCGCAGAAGCACTTGAGGCAGAAGTCCGCCGAACCGGCCGTATGAACCCACCGGGATTGGGCGAATTGGCCTTCGACCCAGCCAAGGATCTGATTTTCGACTATGGCCCAGCCCTTGCGGGCCACGCCAACGGCTTGATCTTGCGGGCCTTCGATGAAAATGGCGCACTCTATTTGGCGCAGACCTATTATTCCATTGGCGGTGGTTTTGTCGTCACAGCCGAAGAATTAGAGGCCACAAAATCGGGCAGCCAAAAAGCAGAACAAGCGGCCAAGGGCTATCCTTATGCCTTTGGCTCAGCAGTCGAGATGCTGGAGATGGGGCACCAAAACGGCCTGACCATTGCCGCCATGAAACGCGCCAATGAACAAACACATTCAGGAGCGGGGCTCGACGCAAAGCTTGGCGCTCTGTGGGAGGCCATGAATTCCTGCATCGAACGCGGCTTGCGCCAGGACGGCATTCTGCCCGGTGGGCTGAAAATTAAACGTCGCGCCAGAGCAATTCACCAACAATTGCTGGCAGAACGTGGCCGCAATCTCGGCCAACCCCATGTGGTCAACGATTGGCTTTCAGTTTACGCAATGGCGGTGAATGAAGAAAATGCCGCCGGCGGCCGCGTGGTTACATCACCCACCAATGGTGCAGCAGGTGTAGTTCCAGCCGTGCTGCGCTATTACCTCGATCATTGCATTGGCGCTAACCACCAAGGCATTCATACCTTCCTGCTCACCGCCGCAGCGATTGGCGGGCTGATCAAACACAATGCTTCAATTTCAGGTGCAGAAGTGGGCTGTCAGGGTGAGGTGGGTTCGGCTTCCGCGATGGCGGCAGCGGGCCTGTGCGCCGCCCTTGGCGGCACCAACAAGCAGGTGGAAAATGCTGCTGAAATTGCATTGGAACATCACCTCGGCATGACCTGCGATCCTGCAGGGGGCCTTGTGCAGGTGCCTTGTATTGAACGCAACGGCATGGGCGCTATCAAAGCCGTTTCCGCAGCCAGCCTGGCATTGCGCGGCGATGGCACACATTTCATGCCGCTGGACAATTGCATCGAAACGATGCGCCAAACCGGCATTGATATGAACTTGAAGTACAAAGAAACCTCAACCGACGGTCTGGCTGTCAACCTGCCAGAATGTTGATAAAGCACGCAACAGCACTACCACTTGACCCATTGCGCCTGTGACCCTAATCGCTGGCCATGGCTTTACATCCGACCAAATCATTCCAAGACCTGATCCTCACCCTGCATAACTATTGGGCGCAACACGGCTGTGTGATTTTGCAACCCTATGACATGGAAGTGGGTGCTGGCACGTTTCATCCCGCCACCACGTTGCGCTCAGTTGGGCCCAGACCTTGGGCTGCGGCTTATGTTCAACCCTCGCGCCGCCCCAAAGATGGCCGCTATGGCGAGAACCCCAACCGCCTGCAGCACTATTATCAATATCAGGTGATTATCAAGCCTTCGCCGCCCAACCTTCAAGAGCTGTATTTAGGCTCACTCGCCGCTATTGGCCTTGACCCGATGTTGCATGACATTCGTTTTGCTGAAGATGATTGGGAAAGCCCCACGCTGGGTGCGGCAGGCCTTGGCTGGGAGGTGTGGTGCGACGGCATGGAAGTTTCGCAATTCACTTATTTCCAACAAATGGGCGGCATGGAATGCCACCCCGTCTCAGGCGAATTGACTTACGGCCTCGAACGTTTGGCGATGTATGTGCAAGACGTGGATAATGTTTATGATTTGAATTTTAATGGCCGCGAGGGCGCGGACAAAATTTCATACGGCGACGTATTCCTGCAAGCTGAGCAGGAATACTCGCGCTATAATTTTGAAGAAGCCGATACGGCAGCACTTTTCACACGTTTTGCTGAATGTGAGAAAGAGTGCAAAGCGCTTTTGTCCAAGAACATCGATGGCAATAAACCAACATTGGCTCTGCCCGCTTATGATCAATGCATCAAGGCCTCGCACACCTTTAACTTGCTGGATGCGCGTGGCGTGATTTCCGTCACCGAAAGGCAAGCCTATATTGCGCGCGTGCGCGAACTGGCCAAGGCCTGTTGCGTGGCCTGGAGCAACACCGCCGGGGGCCGCGCCTGATGTCCGAACTTTTCATTGAACTTTTTTCCGAAGAAATTCCGGCCCGCATGCAAGTGAAGGCGGCCGAAGATTTGCGCGCAGCAATCACCAATGGCTTGGTCGAAGCAGGCCTCACCTATGAAGGTGCGCGCCACCACTCCACACCGCGCCGTTTGGTACTTTCGATTGAAGGCTTGGCTGATAAAGCCGCCGACACAGTGGAAGAACGCAAAGGCCCAAAGCTGGATGCCCCACCTGCCGCCATTGAAGGGTTCGTCAAATCCGCTGGCGTGCCGTTGGATCAACTGGCCGTGCAGGACGACCCCAAGAAGGGTAAATTCTATGTGGCCACGATTAAAAAGCAGGGCCGCGCCACCAAAGACGTTGTGGCCGAACTTTTGCCATCAGTGATCCGCAATTTCCCATGGCCGAAGTCCATGCGCTGGGGTTCTGGAACTTTGCGCTGGGTGCGTCCGCTGCATTCAATCATCTGCACTTTTGATGGTGAAATTGTGCCTTTAGAAGTGGACGGTATCCATAGTGGCAACACTACGCGTGGGCATCGCTTCATGTCCAAGGGTGAGATCAGTGTTAAGCGCTTTGAAGATTATGATGATGCATTGCGCAAAGCCCATGTGATTGTGGATGAGCAGGCGCGTCTCGAAACCATCCGCCATGATGCCAAGAATTTGGCACTGGCACAGGGTTTAGAGCTGATTGAAGATGAAGCACTCTTGAAAGAAGCCGCAGGCCTGGTTGAATGGCCCGTGGTTTTGATGGGCGAATTTGATGCGGCCAACTTGTCTGTTCCGCCTGAAGTCATCATCACCACGATTAAGAACAATCAGAAATGTTTCTGCCTGAAAAATGCTGATGGCAGCCTCGCCAATAAATATATTCTGGTCTCCAACATCGTGGCCACTGATGGCGGCAAGGAAATCATTCGCGGCAATAACAAGGTGATTGCCGCAAGGTTGAGCGATGCCAAATTCTTCTGGGATCAGGATCGCAAAACCAAACTGGAAGACAATCTGCCGAAGCTGGACAAGATTACGTTCCACGCCAAGCTGGGCAGCCAAGGTGAGCGAGTGAAACGCATCGAAGCACTGGCGGGCGAAATCGCCAAGGCCATCGGCGCTGATGTTGAAAAATCCAAATTGGCGGCACGGTTGAGTAAAGCCGATCTTGTGTCGGGTATGGTGGGCGAATTCCCCGAATTGCAGGGCTTGATGGGGCGCTATATTGCGCTGGAGCAAGGTGTGGACGCAGAAGTGGCCGATGCCATTAGAGATCACTGCAAACCGCAAGGGCCATCTGACTCGATCCCCATTTCCAAAGTCGGCATGGCTGTCGCGCTGGCGGATAAGCTGGATACGCTGGTTGGCTTCTGGGCCATCAACGAAAAACCAACGGGATCGAAGGATCCGTACGCACTGAGACGTGCGGCGCTTGGATTTGTACGGATTGTTTCAGACAAAAGTTTGAGAATTAAGTTAACTCCCGTTCTTCAAAAGCATTCGGCAAGAATTGATCTGGAGAACTATTTCCGATCACGATTTGCCCAACTGAATGAAGTTGAAAAAGCAGCAAAGCGGACGGGACTTGAAAGTATCAAGAACGTTACTTTGCAAGTCGGGGGATCGACAAAAGCCATCGACATAGAGAACTTCGATCTGGACGTTATTCGCACCTTCGGGACTAGCAACTTTGAAAAGAACACCGAAGACCTCCTCGCCTTCTTCGCTGATCGCCTGAAAGTCTATCTCAAAGACCAAGGAGCGCGGCATGATTTGATTGACGCGGTGTTCTCCCTCGGCGGGCAGGATGATCTGCTTATGGTCACACGCCGCGTTGATGCGCTGTCGAAATTCCTCAACACCGATGACGGCAAAAACTTGCTCGCTGGCGTCAAACGCGCCAACAACATTCTCAAGATCGAAGAGAAGAAAGATAACACGAGTTACACCGGCGATGTGAACACCCAGCAGCTGATCAAGGGCGAAGAAAAAGCCTTGCACAGCGCCATCTCACAAGCCAGCGCCCAAGCCCGCAAAGCCATTGAGGCCGAGGATTTTGAAGCCGCGATGAAGGCAATTGCGAAATTGCGCGTTCCCGTCGATGCCTTCTTTGAGCAAGTGACAGTGAATGACAAAGACCAAACCTTCCGCACCAATCGCCTGCGCCTGTTGAACCGCATCCGCGAGGCAACAGCCGAGGTGGCGGATTTTAGTAAGATTGAAGGCTAGTGTCCTCGCCCGCAAAGCGGGAGAGGAAAGGGGCCCATCGCGTTTGCGATGGGATAGGTGAGGGGACGCGTGCCACTCATTGCTCAGCCCCTCATCTTTCCCACTTTGCCATGCAAAGCGGGCCCCTATCTTCTCCCGTAAACGGGAGAAGACGGTGAGCCAACCCAACTTCGCCTTCGAACTTGGTTCCGGCCACGCCATTATCTGCGGCATAGATGAAGCAGGCCGCGGCCCTTGGGCTGGGCCGGTGTGTGCTGCTGCCGTGATCTTAGACCAACGCAACATTCCGCAAGGTCTGAATGATTCCAAAAAGCTGAGCGAAGCCAAGCGCGACCACTTGTTCCCTCTCATCATCGCTACCGCAGAGGTGGGCATTGGCCTTGCATCTGCGCAAGAGATTGATGAAATCAACATTTTGCAGGCCACTTATTTGGCGATGAGCCGCGCCGTGGCCGCACTGCGAGCCAAACCCACATTGGCATTGATCGACGGCAACCGCGCACCGAAATTATTCTGTGCCACGCAAACCATTATCGGCGGCGATGCCAAATCGCTTTCCATCGCAGCGGCTTCGATTATCGCAAAAGTCACGCGTGACCGTTTGATGATCGAGATGGATAAAGCCTTTCCGGTTTACGGTTTTGCCAAGCACAAAGGCTATGGCACAGCCTTTCACGCCGCTGCTTTAGCACAACATGGTCCGTGCACAGAGCATCGTAACAGCTTCGCACCCATTCGCAAATTAACCATGAATTCACTCGAGGATTCACACGGAGACTCCAAGGACTCATAACCCTCCCAAGTCAGTGTGTGGAGTTGCGTTATGGGTACAATTTTTAAAGTGGATGTGAAGCCACTGCTCGATCAGGTTTTGATCGGCGATTGCATTGAGCAACTCAAAAAAATTCCAACCGGGTCAATCGATTTGGTCTTTGCAGACCCACCTTACAATTTGCAATTGGGTGGTGATCTCAAGCGCCCCGATGAATCAAAGGTCGATGCAGTTGACGATGACTGGGATAAGTTCGATTCGATGACCAGCTATGATGCTTTCTCCAAAGCGTGGCTTTCCGAATGCCGCCGCGTTTTAAAACCTGGCGGCGCGTTGTGGGTGATCGGTTCTTACCACAACATTTTCCGCGTGGGCGCTGTACTGCAAGATTTGGGCTTTTGGATTCTCAATGATGTGATTTGGCACAAAGTAAATCCAATGCCGAATTTCCGTGGCCGCCGTTTCACGAATGCCCATGAAACTTTGATCTGGGCCAGCAAAGAACAAGGTGCGAAATATACTTTCAACTATGACGCCATGAAAGTGTTCAATGACGATGTGCAAATGCGCAGTGATTGGACTTTGCCATTGTGCACTGGCGGTGAGCGTTTGAAAAATTCTGAAGGTGATAAACTTCATCCAACCCAAAAGCCTGAAGCCTTGTTGCAGCGTGTGTTGCTATCATCAACTAACGCAGGCGATGTGGTGCTTGATCCCTTCTTTGGCACCGGAACCACAGGTGCAGTGTCGCGCCAATTGGGCAGGTATTTCATTGGCATTGAGCGCGAAGAAAAATATGCCGCGGCCGCTTTAGAGCGAATTGATAACGTTGAACCGCTTGCACCAGAAGCATTGAAAACCACTGTTGGAAAACGCGCCGAACCGCGCATTCCCTTCGGCGTGCTGATTGAGCGCGGGCTGGTGAAAGCCGGCGAAACATTATTCGATCACACGCAACGCATTGCAGCCAATGTGCGCGCTGATGGTTCTGTTGCATCTAAAAATGAATCGGGCTCCATCCACAAAGTGGGCGCACATGTGCAAGGCGCTGAAGCCTGCAATGGCTGGACCTATTGGCACATTCGCCGTGGGCCGAACTTAGTGCCGATTGATTTGCTGCGCCAACAAGTGAGGCAGGAAATGGCCACAGCTGTTAACCTCTGAGTTGACAGTTACAAATGAGCATGTAATTTAAAAACCAAAATCACTGAGCGGCGTTTCAGATTGGGTTGACTATGAGATTACGTGCGATATTCCTTGCTCTCATTTTTCTATTCACAGGTTTGAATAATGCGCACGCCGAAGATGGTTCGCGCGTAATTCTCGTGCTCGATGCTTCCGGCTCAATGCGCGCCAAAATCAATGGTGTATCCAAGATCGACATCGCCAAGGAAGTCGTCGGCAAAATCGTTTCCGGCTGGCAACCACAAGACGAACTGGGCCTGGTTGTTTATGGTCACCGCAAAAAGAATGAATGCAGCGACATCGAAACAGTGAAGGAGCCCGGCCCGCTCAACGCCGCTGAATATATGGCCGCGGTTAATGCCATTCAGCCCAAGGGCCAGACGCCAATGACACAAGCTGTGAAGCAAGCAGCGGAGGCCCTGCAATACACTAAGAAGAAAGCCACAGTCATTCTGGTTTCGGACGGGATTGAGAATTGTAACTCTGACCCATGCGCCGTTGCAGAATATCTTGCCAAAACGGGCGTCGAACTTAAAGTTCACACTGTCGGCTTTGGCCTTGATAACAAAGGTGCTGTGGCCCAGCTCAAATGCTTTGCCGATAAAACCGGGGGCACTTTCACCATTGCCAATAACGCTGATGATCTGCTCAAGGCGCTCACCAAAACCGTTGCTGCCAAGCCTATTGCGCCACCTGCCATCAAATTCAATGTCATTGGCCACGCCTTGCTTGCACCGGGCGTCGAAATTCCAAAGCCATATAGCCCACCAACCTGGGTGTTCCGCAAATCAGATGCTGCGGATGGCACGGAAGGCGAATATGTGGCCACGGAAACGTTGGACAAATTGCAGGCTAACCTTGAGTCTGGCGATTTTATATTGCGCCTTGAAGCCGGCAAGGGAGTTGTAGAACAGCCATTCAAAGTGGAAGATGGCAAAGTAACCAGTCTAGCACCAATTTTACACGCCGGAATTATCAACTTCTCGGCCATGATCGATGACAAAACCAAACTCACCGATCAGGGTGCCGCTTGGGAAATAGGCACGTCGCAAGGCACTTATGTTGACACAGAATATGGGGCCACGCGCGCGTTCTTATTGAACGCTGGAGACTATGTGCTGAAACTCAGCTTGGGTGACACCAAAGTTGAAGCGCCGTTTAGCGTTAAGGAAGGCGAAATCCGCGACCAAGTGATTGCGTTCGGTGCAGGCAAGCTAGCGGTTTCTGCGGTCTTTTCTGAAGGCGGGCAAGCCATGGAGCAAGGCGTATCATTCGAAGTGCGCAAGCCTGGTGATGCGGGCCAAGATCCAGTGTGGCTCGACACAAAATATGACGCCAAGTCAGTCTTCAGTCTGCCGGCAGGTACTTACGTTGTTCGCGTATTGCTTGGACTTGCAACAAGCGAGCAACAAGTTGAAGTTAAAGCAGGCCAACAAATTGCTATCACGATCAATGCTAAGGCAGGCTACATTGCAGCATCAGCCTCTGGTGCAACAAGCTATGTTGTGAACGACGGGTTAGAAGGCGTGGATGGCAAACACAAATGGATCACAACAACTTACGACCCTAAACTCAACATCGCTGCCAATGAAGGCTCTTATCAAGTTCAGGCTTTTAATGGCGATACTCTGATTGGCGAGAAAATCATCGACGTGAAAGCCGGACAAAGAACCAGCATCACTTTGCCTTGATGGACTTCAACGCGTGTGCCGCCACCTTGCGCATCAGCGAAGGCAGTGCTTCATGTTGCAATTCTGCGAAGGCCACAAAGCGCCCGTTCAATGCTGGCGTTTTTTTCTGAGCGCACCAGACCACAAGCTCCAAATGAAAATGCGTGAAAGTGTGTTCGACGAGGCCTGCGACACGCTGCCATTTTAAACTTAAAGGTGGCGCAAAACTGCGTGCCTGCTCCAACCAATCAGATGACGGAAACTCCGCCATCCCGGCAAGTAACCCTTTCATCAGCCGTTGCCGCACCAACACGCTGCCTTTACCATTCTCAATCCAATAAACATGGCCGTAGCGGGTCGGCACTTTTTTCTTTGCCAGCTTAGTGGGCAACACCGAAACCAACCCCTTAGCGCGCGCCGCACAATCATCCGCCCACGGACAATTCCCACAAGCTGGAGACTTCGGCGTGCAAATCGTTGCCCCTAAATCCATCATGGCTTGAGCAAAGTCTCCCGCTCGTCTTTCTGGAACAAGCGCCTGCGCCAATTCTTTAATGCGTGGTTTGGATAAAGGCAGCGGTTCTTTGATCGCATAGAAGCGACTGATCACGCGCTCCACATTTCCGTCCACCGCTGCGACAGGCGTGTCATAGGCAATCGCCGCTATGGCCGCCGCCGTATAAGGGCCAATGCCGGGCAATTCCATTAACCCCGCAACAGTGTGCGGAAACCCGCCACCCTGCCCTGCAACCAACTGCGCACAAGCATGCAAATTCCGCGCCCGCGCGTAATAGCCAAGCCCGGCCCAAGCTTTCAGCACATCATCCAATGGGGCGGCGGCCAAGGCCTCAACCTTCGGCCACTTTGTGATGAACTTAATATAATAATCCTTCACCGCAGCCACCGTGGTTTGCTGCAGCATAATTTCCGAAAGCCAAACCTTGTAAGGTTCTTGCTCCTGAACGCGCCACGGCAGATCACGCGCACGAACATCATACCAGGCCAGTAATTTCCGCCCTTGTTCTGCCATGGTTTTCGTATGATGATTGCCCACGCACATGGAATCCTTGAACCGCCACTTCGCCGCCATTTCTCATGCGGCTTTTCAACGCCACGGCTTTGCCAGCCTTGAGCTTGCTGCGCAATGGCGCGCTATTGTGGGTGATTGTGCGGCGGCCTCGGCCCATCCTGAAAAAATCAATTGGCCCAAGCAAGCAGATGCCAAAGCCAAACTTGGCGGCACCTTGGTTTTGCGTGTGCCGGCGGCTTTGGCCCTGGATATTCACTACGATGGCCCGCGCCTGATAGACCGGGTGAATCAATATCTCGGCCATGCCGCCATCAGTGCCATCAAAATTCTGAAATCAGCCGATGTGCCAGTCAACAAAGTGCAACGCCCAATAGTTTCACCCACTGTCGCCAAGGCATGGGAAAATCATTTAGAATCAAATATTTCTGAGCCTGAACTGAAATCTGCGCTGGCCCGCTTAGGCAGTGCGATAAACCCTAAAGGCCCGTTCTCCACAGGCAAAATTACGGGTTTTGAGCCACCCCCAAACTCGAGTAGGAAAACCAAATGATAAATATCACCCGTCGCAATCTTTTGTTGGGCGCAACCCTGCTCGGCTTTGCACCATTGACCACCTTGCCAGCTTTCGCCGCTGATAAGGTTGACCTGTCTGACCTTCTCACTCCCGAAGACAACGACATGACCATGGGCAAAGACGACGCCAAGGTGACATTGGTGGAATACGCCTCGGCTTCTTGCCCGCATTGCGCCGCCTTTTACAAAGAAGTTTTCCCTAAGATCAAAGCCGACTACATCGACACAGGCAAAATTAAGTTCATCTTCCGCGAATTTCCTCATAATCAGCAAGCTCTCGCCGCCTTTATGTTGGCGCGCTGCAGTCCAAAAGAAAAATACTTTCCTTTGATTGATGTGTTTTTCAAAACGCAGGAAGCTTGGGTGCCAAATGCCCATGATGGTTTGTTGAACATTATGAAACAATCCGGCATGTCAGAAGCGGATTTTGATGCTTGCTTGAAAAATCAAGACGTGGCCAAAGGCATTATCGCAACGCGTGAAAAAGCCTCTACCAAATACGGCGTTGATGGCATTCCAACCATATTCATCAATGGCAAGGTGTTCACTGGCGAAGCAAGTTATGATGATTTGAAAAAGACCATCGATCCACTCTTGAACTGATAAAAAAGGGCTCACATGAAATTTGCCAAACTGCGGCTGACAGGTTTCAAATCTTTCGTTGAGCCCACAGAACTCATCATTGAAAAAGGCCTCACCGGTGTGGTGGGGCCTAATGGCTGCGGCAAATCCAATTTGCTCGAAGCGTTGCGCTGGGTAATGGGTGAAAATTCATACAAATCCATGCGCGCTTCCGGCATGGAAGATGTGATCTTCTCTGGCACCACCCAACGTCCATCGCGCAATATGGCTGAAGTGTTGGTGACGATGCATAATGATGATCGCACCGCCCCTGCTGGCTATAATGATTCAGAGATGATCGAGATCAGCCGCGAAATCGTGCGCGATCAAGGCTCTACTTACAAAGTGAACGGCTCAGAAGTGCGCGCCCGCGATGTGCAGCTTCTATTCGCTGATGCTTCTACTGGCTCACGCTCTCCTGCCCTTGTGCGCCAAGGCCAGATTTCTGAAATCATCAATGCCAAGCCGCAAGCGCGTCGTCTTATCTTGGAAGAAGCCGCTGGCATTACCGGCCTTCATACCCGTCGCCATGAAGCTGAGTTGAAACTCAAAGCGGCCGAAACCAATATGGCGCGCGTGGATGATGTGACTGCCCAGTTGGAAACGCAATTAGCCAGCTTGAAACGACAAGCGCGGCAGGCGGTTAAATATAAGCAAGTCTCATCCGATATTCGCAAATTTGAAGCGGCTGGCCTGTTCGTGGCCTGGCGCGAGGCGGCGGCTTCGCTTGAAGCTGATACTGCGGCACTTGATGAAGCCACGCGCAATCTTGCCACCCACACATTAGCAGCGTCTCAGGCTTTGCGTATACGTGACGAACTGGGCGAGGCTTTGCCAGCACTTCGTGAACAAGAAGCCGTTAAAGCAGCACTCTTGCAACGGGTCAGCCTCGAACGTGCCAGCTTGGACGAAGAAGAAAAACGCAGCCTTGCCCGCCTCAATGAATTAAAGCAGCGGCGCACCCAGGCCAATAATGACCTGATCCGCGAACGCGATGTATTGCAAGATACCGACGGTGTGATCGCGCGCCTGTCTGATGAAGCAGCCATGCTCAACTCCACGCAAGGCACAGATGCAGTGGCGCGTGAACAGGCAGCTTTGGCGCTGCAAGCCGCCGTTGCTTCACTTGCCCGTGCCCAAGAAGCTGCCGATGGCGCCAATGCCAGGCTCGCTGAACTTGCCGCACAGCGCCAAGCTTTTGAACGCACCATAGCTGAACATCAAAATCGCATCGCGCGCATTGAGCGCCAACAGGCCGATGTGGCCTCCCGCAAGCAAGAACTTACCGCAAAGGCAGGAAGCGCCTCTGATGGTTTTACCCTCACACAAGCAGCAAGCCATGCCGAAGAGGTTTCTAAGGAAGCTGAAAAATCCTCCGGTGAGGCCGAAGTTGCATTGCGCATCGCGCGGATGACTGAGACAGACAAGCGCCAGCTCCATGATGAGGCACGAAGCAAGTCGGATCGCTTGCAAACCGAAGTGCGCACTCTCACCAACCTTCTGAAAGCAGGCGGTGGTGATTTGTGGCCCACTTTGGTAGATCAGATCACCGTTCAGCCCGGTTATGAGGCAGCCTTGGGTGCTGCCTTAGGCGAAGATATCGAAGCTTCGTCCAATGAAGGCGCTCCTGTGTTCTGGCGCGGTCTACCGCCGCTGTCTGATGTTGCGCATTTGCCTGGTGACGCACAAGCGCTCGGCCAATTTGTGCAAGCCCCACCGGCTTTGGCGCGGGCTTTGTCTCACATCGGCATTGTCTCACGCGCTGTAGGGGCTGCCCTTCAGCCGCAGCTCAAGCCCGGCCAGCGGCTTGTATCAGTCGAAGGTGATATTTGGCGCTGGGATGGGTTTACGTCAGCCGCTGATGCCCCCAGTGCTGCAGCCAAACGTTTGGCTGAGCGCAACCGTCTTGCGACAATCGAGGTGGATATGAAAGCGGCCATTGCTGCAGCCGAAGTCTCCAAAGTTGAATTTGATAAATCCCACGCCGCTGTTGAGCAGGGCCAAAAGTTAGAACGCGAAAGGCGTGAAGCTTGGCGTGCAGCCACTTCTGCTTTGGATGTGGCACGTAAAGGGCTGCAAGCCCATGAACGGCGCATGGCCGAAAGTGCCGCGGCTCACTCCGCCCTGGATGAAGCAGGCCGCAATGCTGAAACCCAATTGGCCGAAGCGCGTGACCAACACACACAATCCGCTGAACAATTCGCTTCTCTGCCCGCATTGGATGGTTTGAGCGCAGACGTGCAGCGCCTGCGTGACGCCCTGTTTGGAGAGCGCGGCCTGTATGCCGAAGCGCGCGCCACGCATGATGGGCTTGAGCGTGAGGCAAGAGCCCGCGCCGACCGTCTGAAAGCCATCATTGCAGAGCAAGAGCAATGGCGAGCCCGCAGCCTTAAAGCCAATGAACAAGTGGCTGCCCTCAATGCACGCCTTGATGAAACCGAAGCCGCCATTGCTGAAATGCAATCCGTGCCGCAGCAATTGGCCGATAAGCGCCTCAAGCTGATGAACATGCTGGCCGAAGCCGAGAGTGAGCGCAAAGCCGCGTCCGATAAATTGGCTACTGCAGAAAATGCTGTTCGCGAGGCCGATCAAATCTTACGGGCCAATCAAGAACAAGCTGCTTCATCGCGTGAAAATCATGCACGTTTGGGCGCGGTTTTGGATGGCTCTAACGCGCGTCACAGCCACGCTTCAAACCGCATCCGCGAAACTTTGCAGTGTGAACCTCAAGAGGTTCTGGTGCGTGCTGAGTTGCAAGAGGCAACACTGCAACCAACCGATGTGATCGAGAAAAAACTCAGCGGCCTGCGTGAAGACCGTGAACGCCTTGGTGCTGTTAATCTGCGCGCTGATGAAGAAGCTCAGGCAGTTGATGAAACACTCACCAAAATGAAATCTGAAAAAGATGAGTTGGTGCAAGCCATCGCAAAACTGCGCGGCGGCATTGGCTCACTGAACCGCGAAGGCCGTCAGCGCTTGCTGGATGCGTTTGAAACGGTGAATGTGAAGTTCGGCGAACTTTTCACCACGCTCTTTGGCGGCGGCAGAGCCGAACTGCAACTGATTGAATCAGATGATCCGCTGGAAGCTGGTTTGGAAATCCTTGCCAACCCACCCGGCAAAAAGCCGACCACGCTTTCGCTTCTGTCAGGTGGCGAGCAAACCCTCACCGCTTTGGCGTTGATTTTTGCGGTGTTCCTCACCAACCCATCGCCCATCTGCGTATTGGACGAAGTCGATGCGCCGCTGGATGATCATAACGTGGAGCGTTTTTGCAACTTGCTGGACGCGATGATGGCGCGCACCGACACACGCTTCCTCATCATCACCCACCACCCGATGACCATGGCGCGTATGCACCGTTTATTCGGTGTGACCATGATGGAGCGCGGTGTGTCGCAATTGGTGAGCGTGAATTTGGAAGAAGCCGAGCAGCTGGCAGAAGCCTCGTAATGAATATCGTTTTTGATCTTGGTGCAGTTTTAATCGAATGGGACCCGCGCCACTTATATCGCAAGGTTTTTGCTGACCGCGAAAAGATGGAATGGTTCCTCACCAACGTCTGCAATAATGATTGGAACTTGGAGCAAGACCGTGGCCGCTCTTTGGATGAGGCCGTTGCCGAGGCCATAGGCCGCCACCCAGAATGGGAACGCGAAATTAAATTATACCGCGATCGTTGGGTTGAAATGGTCCCAGGAGATATTCCGGGCACAGTGCAAATTTTAGAGGAGCTCCACGCCAAAGGCGCACCGCTTTACGCCATAACCAACTGGAATGGCGATACCTTCCGCATCACGCAAGGCCGCTTCAAATTCCTGTCCCTGTTCCGCGACATCGTGGTTTCTGGCGATGAGAAATTGGTCAAGCCAGAACCAGATATTTTCCAACTGCTGGCCGAACGCAATAACATCAGGCTTTCAGAATCAATCTTCATTGATGACAACGTGAAAAATATAAAAGGCGCTGAAGCCGTGGGCATGAATACGCACCACTTCATAACGCCGGAAGGATTGCGCGCGGATCTAAAACGCCGAAGTCTGATTTAGTCGTTATTCCGCCGCCACTAAATAATCTTCCATTGGTGGACAAGAACAAATCAAATTGCGATCGCCATAAACATTATCCACGCGTTTAACCGGCGGCCAATATTTGAAACCATGATCGCCCAGCGGGAAGAAGGCTTGCGTTTTGGAATAGGGATGGTGCCATTCGCCCAATAAATCCTGATGCGTATGCGGCGCATTCTTCAAAGCATTGTCAAGCTTATCGACGCGACCGTGTTCCACATCCGCAATCTCATTGGCGATAGCAATCATTGCATCACAGAAACGGTCAAGCTCACTCTTAGCTTCGCTTTCAGTGGGTTCCACCATCAAAGTATCAACCACCGGAAAAGACATAGTGGGCGCATGGAAGCCATAATCCGCCAAACGCTTGGCCACGTCTTCAACACTGATGCCAGAGCGTTCCTTCACCCAGCGCAAATCCAAAATGCATTCATGTGCCACTGTGCCAGCAGGGCCGGTGTAGAGAATAGGAAAATGCGGTTTCAAACGCGCCGCCATATAATTGGCATTAAGCACCGCCATTTTAGTAGCCAGCGTTAAGCCGTCAGCGCCCATCATCGCAATATACATCCATGAAATTGGCAAGATAGAAGCCGATCCAAAAGGTGCGGCAGATACAGCCCCGCGCTTGCCCGAAGGAAGTTTCATCACATCATGCCCCGGCAGATACGGTGCCAAATGGGCGCGCACGCCAATTGGCCCCATGCCCGGGCCGCCGCCACCATGCGGAATGCAAAATGTTTTGTGCAAATTCATATGGCACACATCTGCGCCAAGTTCTGCCGGCCGCATCAGCCCAACTTGCGCGTTGAGATTGGCCCCATCAAGATAGACCTGCCCGCCATGCGCGTGAATGATGCGGCAAATATCCATGATGCTATCTTCGTAAACGCCGTGAGTGCTGGGGTAAGTGATCATCAAAGCGGCAAGATTGGCGCTATGTTGTTGGGCCTTGGCTTCCAGATCAGCCACATCCACATTGCCCAGCGCATCACATGCCACAACCACGATCTTCATGCTGCACATCGCAGCAGAAGCCGGATTGGTGCCATGCGCCGAAACCGGAATGAGGCACACATCACGCGCCTTGCCACCGTTGGCATCATGGTAGCGCCTGATCGCCATCAGCCCGGCATATTCGCCTTGGCTTCCAGCATTGGGCTGCAGTGATACCGCTTCAAAGCCGGTGATCTCACACAACATTTTTTCCAGAGAGACGAACAACTCGGCATAACCCTTGGTTTGCGCGCGCGGCGCAAAGGGATGAAGTGCACCAAATTCCGGCCAAGTCACCGGGATCATTTCCGCCGCTGCGTTCAGCTTCATGGTGCAAGAGCCAAGGGCAATCATGGCTTGATCCAGCGCTAAATCCTTGCCTTGCAGCAGGCGCATATAACGCATCATCTCTGTCTCAGTGCGGTAACGGTGAAACACCGGATGAGTGAGGAATTTGGATTGGCGTTTGAGATAGAGTGGAATGCCACCAGCCGATGTCGCAGCCTTAGCACCGAACACATGCAGCAATTTTTCGATCACCTCATCACTCGTGGTTTCATCTAAACTGATGCCAACATGATCTTTATCAATCACCCGCAGGTTGATACCGATTTTCGCCGCCGCAGCGATAATGCGCTTGGCCCCACCAACCACTTTCACTGTTAATGTGTCAAAAAATGATTCAGAAACAATGTGATGGCCAGAGATCTTCAATGCGCCCGCTAGCCTTTGAGCTTTGGCGTGAATGTCTTCAGCCATAGCTTTAAGCCCTTCAGGCCCATGCCAGCAGGCATAAAACCCAGCCATAACTGCCAACAGAACTTGCGCCGTGCAGATGTTAGATGTGGCCTTGTCGCGTCTGATATGTTGCTCTCGCGTTTGCAACGCCATGCGTAAAGCGCGGTTGCCCTTTGCATCAACCGACATGCCAATCAAGCGGCCTGGCATGATCCGCTTCAATTCATCCTTCACCGCAAAAAACGCTGCATGTGGCCCGCCAAATCCCATAGGCACACCAAAACGCTGTGTTGAACCCAGTGCAATATCGGCACCTAGTTCGCCAGGAGATTTAAGCAGTGTGAGTGCCAGCAAATCTGTGGCCATAATCGCCAGAGCACCGGCTTCATGCAGCTTGGAAATTACGCTTGAATAATCATGCACTGCACCTGAAGAGCCGGGATATGAAAGCAATGCGCCAAAAACCTGCGAGGCCCTAAGCTCTGCCACGTCAGCAATTTTTAACGTAATGCCAAAGCCAGAAGCACGGGTTTGCAACACACCGATGGTTTGGGGATGTGTATCAGCATCCACAAAGAAAATATTAGAATTAGACTTTGCATGGCGCTTGGCCATAGCCATCGCTTCTGCCGCCGCCGTTGCCTCATCCAACAACGAGGCATTGGCAATATCGAGCCCTGTGAGATCCATCACCATCTGCTGATAGTTGAGCAAGGCCTCCAATCGGCCCTGGCTCACCTCGGCTTGGTATGGCGTGTAAGCTGTGTACCAGCCCGGATTTTCCAACACATTGCGCAGGATTACAGGCGGGGTATGCGTGCCATAATAACCCATGCCGATGAGCGAGGTGAAGATTTTGTTCTTTGATGCAATATGCTTTAGCTTCGCAAGGGCCTCCGCCTCACTGAGGGCAGGTTCTAATGCTAGCGCTCGCTTGGCGCGAAGTTTAGCGGGCACAGCCTTGGCAATAAAGTCATCCAATGATGATGCGCCCAAAGTTTTGAGCATCGCCGCAGTCTCAACAGCATCAGGCCCGATATGGCGCGCGGAAAAGGGCACACTCATGGTTCAGCCCACAAACTTATCATAAGCAGCTTTGTCCATCAGCTCGGCCAATTCCGCGTCATCGGAAAGCTTCACCTTCATGAACCAACCTTCCGCTTCTGGTGCGCGGTTAACCAGTGCTGGATCACCCGCCAGTTCTGCGTTCACTTCCACCACTTCGCCAGATACTGGCACATAAACATCGGAAGCTGCTTTAACACTTTCCACCGTGGCCACACTTTCATGGGCTTTCACCACACGGCCTTTTTTTGGCAGGTCAACAAACACCACATCACCCAATTGCTCTTGCGCGTGGGCTGAAATGCCGATGGTGGCAATGCCGCCTGATACTGTTACCCACTCATGATCTTTTGAAAATTTCATTTTGTGTCCTTATCTTTTGAAAGTGTTGGGAACGAATGGAAGTGCGCAAACCACAGCCGGTAAAGCTTGGCCACGCACGATGAGTTGAATTTTTGTGCCAACAACGGCACAAGCCGTTTCAACATAGCCCATGGCCACTGGCCCATTCACCGTTGGACCAAAGCCGCCGGATGTGATTATGCCAATCTTGCGGCCTGATAAATCTTGCACCTCAGTGCTATCACGCGCAGGCGCGCGGCCCTCGGGCTTTATGCCAACCCGCTTGCGCGCCACCCCTTGCGCCAGCTCGCGCTGCACGCGCTCAGCCCCAATAAAGCCGCCGTCAATGCGGCGTTGTTTGGGAATTGACCATTGCAACCCAGCTTCAATGGGCGAAGTTGTTTCATCAATGTCATGCCCATAAAGACACAAGCCCGCTTCAAGCCGCAATGAATCACGCGCACCTAAGCCAATGGGTTTCACATTGGCGTCAGCCAGTAAGATTTTCCACAGCGCCACAACGTCTTGGGTTGAAACTGAAAGCTCAAAACCATCTTCGCCAGTATAACCAGAACGACTGGCTGCAACCGCAATGCCAGCGATATCCAAAGCCTGCGAATGCATGAATTTCATCCCCCGCACAGAAGCATCATGCTTTGCCAACACCGCTTCAGCTTTCGGCCCTTGCAAGGCCAGTAAAGCGAGATCATCACGAACCGAGATTTTTATCTCCGCCGGCAATACGCTGCGTGCATGTACGAGATCAGTTGCCTTGCAACCCGCATTCACCACCACATAAAGGCTGGACCCACGGCGCGTAACCATCAAGTCATCCAAAATCCCGCCTTGCGGATTAAGAAATTGGGAATAGCGCTGTTGGTTGTCGGCAAGGCCGCGCACATCAGCCGCCACCAATTTTTCAAACGCGGCAAAAACATTTGGGCCGGTTACATCCCATTGCCCCATATGAGAAACATCAAACAGCCCGGCGTTTTCACGCGTCCATTTATGCTCATTTAATATGCCCATGGGGTATTGCACCGGCATGTCATAGCCAGCAAAAGGCACGATTTTCGCGCCCAAGGCCAAATGCTCGTCATAAAGAGGTGTGCGCTTTGGCGCAATTTCGGTCATCTCATTCATCTCCTGACAGTTCAGCAAATGCAGCATCAGCCGCATTGCCCCCTCTGTCAGGAACCTGAGAGTTTCACATTCCCTGTCACTCTGACACAGGGCCTGTTTTCTCCTTCGGTGTGCAAACTATATGCCTGCAACTCTTCAGAGTATGGTCCACTGGCGGTCCTTTGGCCTGAGAGTTTCCGGGGCGGTTGCTCCTTCGGCGTTGGGTTTCAAACCCAATCTCTCCCGCATCAGTGGTGACGCATATATTCCTTGAATTCTAGACCGTTACGAAGTGAAGTCAAGAACGCTGCACGTTATATCCACCGCCGCACTTGCGCACAGTAGTTGGAATAATCGGCACCGAATTTGGCGGCCATCACCCGTTCTTCCGGCGTGATTTGAAAGCGCTGAATGTAGAGTGCAAAGGCAACTGGCCCAGCCAGCAGCCACACATTTGCGAACAATGCAGCAACGCCGATGAGAAAGATCAGCATCCCCAAATACGTCGGGTTGCGGGTGAAGCGATAAGGCCCAGAAGTCACAAGCACTTTGGCGCGCTCAATCTCAATGGGGCTAGGCGTGGTATGGTTGCCAATCAAAGTGCGAAGGCTTGTGAAAGCAACGCCGAAACCTAAGGCCAACAGCAACAGCCCGCCATAAAACAACATCGTTGAAGCCACCCCACCTCCCATCAGGTGATTGGCAAACCACATGAGCAACGCTAAAATCAACAAGACGAAAGGCGGAGGAACTTTGTGTTCAAGCCCGCTCATCATCACGCCTCAGTAAAGCTGCCGTGGCAGTGCTTATATTTTTTGCCACTCCCACAAGGACAATCATCGTTGCGCGCCACCTTGCCCCAAGTTTCCGGCTTCTTGGCGTTGAGCTTCGGTGGCTTCTTTGCCTTTTTGGCGGCGGCCTCAAGTTTCATTTCGCCCATAACAACTGTGTTGGCGGCACCGGCGTTGCCAGTGCTCAAATTGTTGGAGGCTTCATCGGCACCCGACGTTGCATCGATGTGATGCAACTCCATCGGCGGCAATGGCGTTTGATCGGGCAGATTTGGCTGATTTTCAAACTGCAATTGAATGCGCATCAACTGGCTGGTGACAGCCTGTTTCAAACGCCCCACCATGTCTTGAAACAACGTGAAACCTTCTGTTTTATATTCATTCAGCGGATCACGCTGGCCATATTGGCGCAGATGGATCACCTGGCGTAGATAATCATTGGTGATGATATGCTCGCGCCACAAACGATCCAAGGTTTGCAGCAAAATGGATTTTTCAATCTGCATCTGCAAGGCTTGTCCCGGAACAGCCTTTTCCCATTCTTCGCGTTTGGCACTGTAAGTGGCGTTAACAGCGTTGTTCACCCGTTCGCGAATTTGCTCATCCGCAATGCCTTCTTCCTTGGCCCATTCATCAACCGGGAAATCCATCGCCACGGCTTCACGCAGTTTTTCGCGTAAGCCCGTTGCATCCCACTGCTCGGCATAGGCCTTTTCAGGGATGTGCTTGGTCACAAGATCATGCACCACATCATGGCGCATATCGTCCACCGTTTCGGCAACCTCATGGCCGTTCATGATTCCCACGCGTTGATCGAAGATCGCCTTGCGTTGATCATTCATCACGTTGTCGTATTTCAGCAAGTTTTTGCGGATGTCAAAATTGCGCGCTTCAACTTTCTTCTGCGCCGTTTCCAATGCCTTGTTGATCCAGCTGGAAACAATGGCCTCGCCCTCTTGAAGGCCGAGCTTCTGCAACATCCCGTCGAGACGGTCGGTGCCAAAAATGCGCATCAGATCGTCTTGCAACGAAAGATAAAAACGGCTGCGCCCAGGGTCACCCTGCCTGCCTGAACGGCCGCGCAATTGGTTATCGATGCGGCGGCTTTCATGACGCTCGGTGCCTATCACAAACAATCCGCCCGCAGCCAACACCACCTGCTTATTGGCTTCAACTTCGCTGCTGATTTTTGCAATCGCCGCATCGCGCGCCGCCCCTGCCGGAAGCGCTGACAACTCTTGCTCAATGCGCATATCCAAATTGCCGCCCAACTTAATGTCGGTGCCGCGGCCTGCCATATTGGTGGCAATCGTAACTGCGCCAGGCGCACCCGCCTGGGAAATAATCTGCGCTTCCTGTTCATGAAAACGAGCATTCAAAACATTGTGCTTTATGCCTGCAGCGGTCATTGCAGCCGAAAGCTGTTCAGATTTTTCAATCGAAACAGTACCCACCAAAACCGGTTGGCCACGGGTTTGGGCATCTTTGATGGTTTCGACGATCGCATTGAACTTCTCACGTTCAGTGCGGTAAACTTCATCATTTTCATCTTGGCGCGAAACCGGCACATTGGTTGGAACTTCGATCACATCCAATTTGTAAATGTCGAGAAACTCATCCACTTCCGTCAGCGCCGTGCCGGTCATGCCCGCCAGCTTTTCATACATACGGAAATAGTTTTGGAAGGTGATTGATGCCATCGTCACGTTCTCAGGTTGAACCTGCACATGTTCCTTGGCTTCAATGGATTGATGCAGGCCTTCGGAATAACGCCGACCTGGCATCATGCGGCCGGTGAATTCATCAATGATCACAACTTCGCCGTCCTTGACAATGTAATCCTTGTCCAGTGTGAACAGCTTATGGGCACGAAGTGCATTCTGGATGTGATGCACGATAGCCACATTGGCTGCATCGTAAAGATTGCCTTCTTTCAGAATGCCAGCTTCAGTCAACATCTGTTCAAGATGTTCATTACCAGCTTCAGTCAACGTCACCTGCCGTTGCTTTTCATCCAACTCATAATCGGCTGGCACCAACAGCGGAATGAAACGATCCAGCGTGTTGTAAAGATCTGACTTGTCATCTACCGGCCCTGAGATAATGAGCGGCGTGCGCGCTTCGTCTATCAGGATCGAGTCAACTTCATCGACAATCGCAAAATGATGGCCGCGTTGCACCATCTCTTCAAGATGATACTTCATGTTGTCGCGCAGATAATCAAAGCCCAGCTCGTTATTTGTACCGTAGGTGATGTCACACGCATAGGCAGCGCGGCGTTCGTTATCATCAATTCCGTGAACGATTACACCCGTTGTCATGCCCAGCGCAGAATAGACCTTACCCATCCAAGCCGAGTCACGTTTGGCCAAATAATCGTTTACCGTAACCACATGCACACCTTTGCCAGCAAGTGCATTGAGATAAACTGGAAGTGTGGCCACAAGGGTTTTGCCTTCGCCGGTTTTCATTTCGGCTATGGTGTTGGCATTCAAAACCATGCCGCCCAACAACTGCACGTCAAAAGGTCTCAGGCCCAAGGCGCGCTTGGCCGCCTCACGTACTGCCGCGAACGCTGGCACCAACAGGTCGTTCACCGTTTTGCCGCCTGCCAACTCGGCTTTGAATTCTGCCGTCAGACCAATTAACTCTTGGTCACTTAAAGCGGCATATTTCTCCTCCAGCGCATTGATGGCGGGCAACTGTTTCTGAAACACCGCCAATTTGCGGGTATTTGTTGTGCCAAACACAGTTGCGGCGAGGCGGCCTAGTCCGAGCATATTTTCAATCCTGTAGGGCGTTAACCCAATAATGAAGCGTTGGGCACGCCTATAGCCGAGAGAGCGGGTTTTGAGAAACCCTCAAACATCGCCCCTGACATAGTGGCAGATCGCTTCTGATTCAACCTGTTGCAGCGCTGCCACAATAGTTGAAAAGGCATATTCTTGCCTTGTTTCCAAGTCATTGGCCTCATATAGCACCCTGCAGCGGGCCAAAACGTGTTGGATTCCCAGAACTTGATGGATTCGATGACAAACATTCACAACTATTTGAAAATCGCTCTTATCGTCGTCATGGCCAATTTGGTCATGTGCCTGCCCGTCATGGCCCAAAGTGCGCCCAAAGCCGCAGCTCCTGTTGCTGCTGCCCCAGCCCCTGCTGCCGCAAATTCATTGGCTGGCGACGACAAGGTTGTAGCCACTGTCAACGGCTATGAAATTAAAACCTCTGAAGTGCGCATGGCCTTTGACGATGTGATCGGCCAATTGCCCAATCTGCCTGCCAAGATGCGCTATCCATTTGTGGTGGAGTTTTTGATTGAACGTCATCTCATTGCCCAAGTAGCCGCCAAAGAAGGCGTGGCTGATACGGATGATTACAAGCGCCGTCTTGCAGCCTATCAGGCCAAGGCGCTGCGCGATTCTTATCTGGCTGAAAAACTGGCCCCAACTGTTACCGATGCGGAATTAAAAACCCAATATGACGTTGAGGCCGCAAAGGTTCAGCAGACTGAGCGCGTGCGCGCCCACCACATACTCGTGGCTACCGAAAAGGAAGCCCTTGATATTATCGCCAAGCTAAAGGCGGGCGCCAAGTTTGAAGATCTGGCCAAGCAATACAGCCTCGATGGCTCGAAAGATTATGGTGGAGATCTCGGTTACTTCAGCGCACCTGAAATGGTGCCAGAATTTTCTAAAGCCACCTTCGCATTGAAAGTCGGCGAACTTTCCGCGCCCGTCAAAACTGATTTTGGTTGGCATGTTATCCGCCTTGATGATCGCAAAATGGGCACTGCCCCTCCATTTGATCAAGTCAAGGAAGCACTGCGCAATGTGAAGGTGCGCGACTTGCTCCAAGCCAAGCTACAATCGCTGCAATCCACCGCCAAGGTTGAGCTGCTCGATCCTGATCTCAAGAAAGCGCATGATGATTATCAAGCGCAGATTAAGGCGGCCCAAGACCAGGCCAAAACGCAAGGTGCTGCTGCCCAGCCAGATGATAGCGGTAAGGGCGATCTCGCGGCACCTGACGACATACCAGCTAAACAACCATAACGTCTTGGAGGCCTGAATGGCGCATTCTGCATCACCCCTTGCGCCAACGTCTCAGCCTACCATGCCACAAGTTGCTGGCGTAAGCTTGGCCTGTGCCGCAACCGGCATCCGCTATAAGAACCGTGTTGATGTGTTACTGGCCATCTTGGCCGAAGGCACAACGGTGGCTGGCACTTTAACCTGCTCAAAATCCCCATCAGCCCCGGTTGATTGGTGTGCCGCTAACCTGAAACAAGGAAAGGCCCGCGCCCTCGTGGTCAATGCGGGCAATGCCAATGCCTTTACTGGCAAAAAGGGCATTGAAACGGTGAAAGCCGTAGCCAAGGCAGCTGCAACACAACTTGGCTGCAAGCAGGCTGAAGTATTCCAAGCCTCAACCGGCGTGATCGGTGAACCGTTAAACCCAGCTCCAATCACCGGTGCAATGGCAATGCTGGCGGCGGGCGCAAAAGCTGACGCATGGGACATGGCGGCCAAAGCCATCATGACCACTGACACTTTTCAAAAGATGGCCACCGCTACGATTAAAGTCGACGGCAAGAACATCACGATCAATGGAATTGCCAAAGGCTCTGGCATGATAGCGCCCGACATGGCCACCATGCTGGTGTTCATTTTCACCGATGCCAAGATTGCTGCCAAACCGTTGCAGACCGCACTCACTGCTGCAGTGAAGCCCAGCTTCAATTGCATTACGGTGGACGGCGATACTTCAACATCTGACACAGTTCTTCTGTTCGCCACTGGCAAAGGCGCTGTGGTTAAATCGCCAGCCCATCTCAAAGCTTTCTCCAAAGCGTTAGATGCGGTTTGTCTCGATCTCGCACTGCAAGTGGCCAGAGATGGCGAAGGCGCCGAAAAACTCATTGAGATTAAAATCACCGGTGCAGAAAATGACAAGGCCGCCCATAAAATTGGCATGACAATTGCCAATTCACCGTTGGTTAAAACAGCCATCGCGGGTGAAGACGCAAATTGGGGCCGCATTGTTATGGCGGTTGGCAAATCCGGCGAAAAGGCAATCCGCGACAAGCTGCGCATCAAAATTGGTGGCGTTCTTGTGGCCGCCAAAGGCATGCGCGACGCCAAATATGTCGAGGCTGACATCATGCCTCATATGAAAACCCGTTATATTAAAATTGAGGCCGATATCGGCGTGGGCAAAGGCAAATCCACCGTTTGGACTTGCGATTTGACACACGGTTATATCGACATCAACGGCTCTTACCGCAGCTAGATGAAACGCCTTCTCGTGTGTGCCGCGGCCTTGATTGATGCGGACGGTCGCGTGCTGATGGCTAAGCGCCCCGAAGGCAAATCACTTGCTGGGTTGTGGGAATTTCCCGGTGGGAAAGTCGAAGAGGGTGAACGCCCTGAAACCGCACTCATCCGCGAATTAAAAGAAGAGCTCGGCATAGACGTCACTGAAAGCTGTCTAGCACCTCTGACATTTGCCTCGCACACTTATGAAAATTTTCATCTGCTCATGCCGCTTTATGTGTGTAGGCGTTGGAAGGGCATTGCGCAGGGCTTAGAGGGGCAAGAATTAAAATGGTTATATGCCAGGGAACTGCGTGAACTACCCATGCCACCAGCAGACGTGCCACTGATCGCGCATTTGGTAGATCTACTTTAGCTAAACGTAAGCCATAGCCGCCATCATGCCACTGTTCATGTGATAGAGATGGTGGCAGTGAAACGCCCATAGGCCTGGATTATCCGCTTCAAATTGCACCTTCACGGTTTGGCCAGCCGGAACTAGAATTGTGTCACGTTGTGCGCCTTCAAAAGCCACACCATTGATTTCAGTCACCTGAAAATAATGGCCATGAATATGCATCGGATGGCCCATCACTGTTTCATTTCGGAAGGTAACCTCCACCCGCGTGCCTTGCTTCACCCTGAACAACACATCATGCATCATCGGCCTGCCGTTGAAGCCAAATTGATGATGATCATCCCCGCCCGTCAAGGCAACCGTTTCATGCTGTTCCAATGGGGATTTATGCAAGGCGTAAGGCACACGCAGCATGGCTTCAAACTCCAAACCAATTGGTGCGCTAGCCTGACACAGATCAAAAATTTGATCCACTGAACCACTACCAGCTTTTAAATAAATGCCACCATGCAGGTGTGAGGATTCAGAATGAAACAGAATAGGCCAAGCACCACTTTCATTTGGTATGGTTATGCGCACATCGGCGCGCTGGGCAATCGCCAGTGGAAAGCGCGAAACAGTGATGGGCTTAACCGCAGTGCCGTCCACCGCAATCAATTGCCCTTTAAGTTCACCAAGTTCCACCCACAAATTTGTGGCTGAGGCAGCATTGATCAGGCGTAGGCGCAATGCTCCGCCTTTCTCAACTTTCACAACTTCCGGATCATCCAGTGTTCTGTCATTGGCCAAAAGCGCATCAAATTTTATGTCGCCGAACATTGCCATCGTGCTGGGATGGGCGGGGTTCACCTCCATGCGGGCCATTTGTGGGGCGTCTCCGCCATTCAACTCCGCCAATATCTCTGCAGGGTCACGGAAGGTAAAGTCATGTAGCATCACCACATGTTCCTGATCGTCAAACACTGGCTTTGCAGTTTCATGCACAATTAAAGGTGCTGCCAACAGCTGCTGCTCTTGCAACCCCATGTGTGAATGCATCCAATGCGTGCCCACCTTTTTATTGATGAAGTCATAATTGCGGCTCTCACCTGCTTTGAGAGGCTCACCCACCAACATTGGCACGCCATCGAGGGCCACTGGCGGGGTGAGGCCGTGCCAATGAATGGCGGTGTCCTCGCTCAACTGATTGCGCAGCAAAGCACGAAACGGCTGACCGTAAACCAAGGATAGCCCGGGCTTTCCATCAGGCCCAATAATGCCAAATACTTTGGCCGCTTTGCCTTTGACTTCAAGCACGCGCGAAACAATATCAAGGATCGGAATTTGTTCCGCCCGCGCCTGCCACACGAATGGCAAAGCCGCCGAAAGCTTCAACACGTCACGACGGCTAAACTTCATGCGGCATTCTCCTTAAATTACAGAGCGCGGCCAATTCCCATAAACTTTTCGCGGCGTTGGCTGCGCAGCGCATCGGGTGAAAGGCCAGCAAAGCCTGCCAAGGCGCGGGCTAAAACATCCTTGGTGGTGCGCATAGAATCAACAGGCATCCGGTGTGCGCCACCCAGAGGCTCGGCCACAATCTCATCAATCACGCCATATTTTTTTAGATCCTGCGCCGTGATGCGAAGTGCGGCAGCGGCATCCTTATTGCGTGCGGGGTCACGCCATAAAATTGACGCGGCCCCTTCAGGTGAGATCACGCTGTAAATGGCGTGTTCCAACATCAACACACTGTTGGCAGTGGCAATCGCAATAGCGCCACCAGAACCGCCCTCACCGATAATCACCGACACAATCGGCACACCTAGGGTGAGGCAGCAATCAGTTGAGCGTGCAATTGCCTCGGCTTGGCCGCGCTCTTCTGCGTCAACGCCGGGATAGGCACCAGAGGTATCAACAAATGAAATGACGGGCAGACCAAATTTATTGGCCATTTCCATCAGGCGCACGGCCTTGCGATAACCTTCTGGTTTGGCCATGCCAAAATTATGCTTCAGGCGGCTTTCGGTGTTGGAACCTTTTTCCTGGCCGATCACCACAACGGCCATGCCGTTGAAACGCCCAAGGCCGCCCACCACGGCTTCATCTTCCGCAAATTTGCGATCACCAGCCAGTGGCACAAAATCAGTAATCAATGCGCTGATATAATCCAGCGCATGAGGCCGTTGTGGATGGCGCGCCACTTGCGCCTTCTGCCATGGCGTTAGGTTTTGATAAAGATCAGCCAGCGCCTTGGAAGACTTTTTCTCAAGCGAGCGTACATCATCGGCAATCGAGATTTTGGCGTCACTTTGCGCCATGGCCCTCAAGCCAGCGATCTTGCCCTCAAGCTCTGCAACTGGGGCCTCAAAATCCAAGAATTCAATCATAGAACCTCGTTAAGCTAATCTCGCAAAGTTAGTGGCGGCTGGCAGCGTCAAAGTCAACCCGCCTTTCCCCGTCGGCGCTGCGACAGGGGATGGTAAGTCTCAACAGCTTCCTTCAGCCTTTCCGCCTGAACATGGGTATAAATCTGTGTGGTTGCAATATCCGCATGCCCCAACATTTGTTGAACGCTGCGTAAATCCGCTCCCGCAGCCAAAAGCTTAGAAGCAAAGACATGACGCAAAACATGCGGCGAAACTTTGGCAGCATTAACCCCTGCCGTGCGCGCCAGCATTTTCAACTCCAACGCGAAATGTTGCCGTGTCAGTTGCCCCTTGGCCCCGTGTGACGGAAACAGAAACTTTGGCTCTTTCTCGGCCACTTCGCGCAATGCTTTGACATAGGCTTGCATCAGCGTGCGCGCCATATCGGCCAAGGGCACCATGCGTTCACGCCCGCCTTTGCCCTTCACAGTAAGGAACCGGTCACTGCTGGTGGCTGCATGCAATGGCAAAGAAACCAGCTCAGATACCCGCAGCCCAGTTGCCGCCAAAACCGACAGCAAGCATTGCAGGCGAAGTGCGCGAAGCTTGGCCGCACCTTCCGCCTCGGCCGCTTTGCTGGCCGCTGCTTCCAGCAGCTTGGCCACATCTTCGTCATTTAAAATCTTGGGCAGGCTCCGTTGCGCACGCGGGCCTTGAACAATCGCAGCCGGATTATCTTTGGCCAGGCCTTCAGCAAGCAAAAAACCATGAAACTGTTTGATTGCTGAAAGCCTTCGCGCCGTGGTGGCCCGCGCCAATCCCAGACGCTCCGTCTCAACCTGAAAGGCTTTCACATCATCAGTTGTGGCACTTAACGCGCCCCTTTTTCGGGCACCAAGAAAATCGCACCAAATGTTCAAATCTCGCGCATAGGCCGCTGTTGAATTCTTTGCCGCACCGCGCTCAGCTGTCATCATTTCCAGAAATCGCCCGCAAAGGCGGCGATCTTGTTCACTTTCCACGGAGTTTGACATGCGGAAGCGGCCTGGTGATTTCGGTTTGTTGCGGTGGAAAAGAAGCCAGCGCATAGGCCGCGCCATAAATCACCCCTGCGACCAGAGCAATATAAACCACAAATTTCACGGTATCCGGCATCAAGATTCTTTCCCTGATTCATCATACTGGCCAGCTTGTAAAAAATCCAATGCCAACTGCTTTGCTCTTGTGTGGCGCTTGCTCTAAAAGCCTTCTCAAATGCCTAAGACCGCCGCAGCCTCAGAAATAGAAGATACCAAGTCTGCCCTTGGTAAACGCGCCATTGTGCTTGTGGGCCTGATGGGTGCTGGCAAAACCAGCGTGGGGCGCAGATTGGCTGAAAAGATGGATTTGCCCTTTGTTGATGCCGATCATGAAATCGAATTGGCCGCTGGCAAATCCGTTGCAGAAATTTTTGCTGATCATGGCGAAGAATATTTTCGTGAAGGTGAACGACGGGTGATCGCTCGCCTGCTCGAAAACGGTTGCCAAGTTTTGGCTACGGGTGGTGGCGCTTACATGAACCAAGAAACCCGAGACCGAATAAAAGAACACGCCGTTTCAATTTGGCTGAAGGCAGATTTTGAAATCCTGCTCAAGCGGGTATCAAAACGCAATGACCGCCCGCTTCTGCAAAGTGAAAACCCAGCCGATGTGCTAAAGCGCCTGATTGAATTGCGTTATCCGGTTTATGCAAATGCAGATGTGACTGTTGAAAGCCGCGATGTGCAGCATGGCCAAATGGTAAATGACGTGATCCACGCCTTGGCCGCCTGGCCCGGATTGAAAGCTGATGAAGATGTTGTTTGAAAAAGTGCGCGTAGATTTGGCGGGGCGCAGCTATGATATCGCAATCGGCCAAGGGCTTCTGGCCAATGCCGGGCAGTTGCTGGCACCACATTTCAAACGTAAGTTTGCAGCGATCGTCACCGACGAGAATGTCGCCAAACTGCATCTGTCCACACTCACGTCATCCTTAGAGGCAGCGGGCTTCACAACCCATGCAATCACCTTGCCCGCTGGTGAAAAAACCAAAAGTTATGAGCACCTCGCTAAAACCTGCGATGGCTTGCTCAGATTTGGCGTGGAGCGCAAAGACGTGGTGATCGCATTAGGCGGTGGCGTGATCGGTGATCTCACCGGCTTTGCTTCTGCTATTTTGCGGCGCGGGGTGAATTTTATTCAAATCCCCACTTCATTGCTGGCGCAAGTTGATAGTTCTGTTGGCGGAAAAACCGGGATCAATTCAACGCTCGGTAAAAATCTGATTGGAGCCTTCCATCAACCCGTTCTGGTTTTGGCTGATCTCGATGTTTTGAATAGTTTGCAAGTTCGCCAACGCGCAGCAGGTTATGCCGAAGTGGTGAAATACGGTCTGCTGGGCGACGGCGACTTTTACAACTGGCTGGAACAAAATGTCGAAGCCATTATGGCCGGCGAAGTGAATGCAACGGCCCACGCCGTGAAACATTCTTGCGTGATGAAGGCACGCATTGTGGCTGAAGATGAAACTGAAACCGGCGTTCGCGCACTTCTAAACCTCGGTCACACCTTCGGCCATGTGCTGGAAGCGGCAACCGGCTATTCTGATACGCTATTGCATGGTGAAGCTGTGGCCATTGGCATGGTGCAAGCGTTTGGGTTTTCTGAAATGTTGGGCCATTGTGAACAAGGCTTATCTCGCAAAGTCGCAAGTCACTTGCGCCGAGCGGGCTTGCCCACTCACATCAGCGAGATCAAAACGAAACTGCCACCCCCAGAGGCCATGTTGAAATTGATGTATCAAGACAAGAAAGCTGAAAGTGGCAAACTCACTTTCATTTTAACTGCGGCCATCGGCAAAGCCTTCATCGCCAAGGGCGTAGATGCAGCCAAAGTGTTGGCCTTCCTGAAGGCCGATGCCGCTCTGCAAGGCGTGGCCCGCCCATGAGTGCGCACATATGAACCTCACCATCAGCCAATCCGATTGGTATTCAATTGGGGTAGTAGCGCTTCTGATCCTTGTCTCCGCCTTTTTCTCTGGCTCTGAAACCGGAATGACCGCCGCTTCACGCGCAACGCTTACGGAATTGGAACGTCAAGGCTCCAAGCGCGCAGGTATTGTTTTGAAACTTACCGAGATGCCCGAGCGGTTGATCGGCGCTCTCTTGTTGGGCAACAGTCTTGCCAATATCACCGCTTCTGCTCTGGCTACAGTTTTAATGGTGAAGTATTTTGGAAGTGAGGGGGCTGTTATCGCTTCTGCGGTGATGACCGTGCTTATCGTGATCTTTGCAGAAGTGATGCCCAAAACTTATGCCATCGCAAACCCAGACAAGTTTGCAATCGCAACAGCGCACCTTGTGCGTATAATCGTGGCCATCTTTGGCCCCATCGTAATGTTGATTGAATATATCGTTAAAAAATCACTCCGCCTGTTTGGCGTGGATGTTGATAATGTAGAAAGTATTCTCTCGGCTCATGAAGAATTGCGCGGTGCCATTGATCTGCACCACCGCGAGGGCGATATCGTCAAGAAAGACCGCGACATGCTGGGCGGCCTGCTGGATTTGCAAGACCTGCAAATTTCCGATGTGATGATTCACCGGACCAAGATGATCGCGGTGGATGCCAGTGAAACCATGAGCGAGATCGTATCAATGGTTTTAAAAAGCGGTAAAACCCGTTTGCCGGTGTGGCGTGATAACCAAGATAATATCATCGGGATTCTTCATGCGAAAACCCTGTTTCAAGCTGTGCAACAGCACAATGGTGACGCTTCAAAAGTGAAACTCGCTGAGATCATAACTGATCCTTGGTTTGTGCCTGAAACGCGCGCCCTACCCGATCAACTGAATGCCTTTCTGCGCCGTAAAACCCAATTTGCTATTGTGGTGGATGAATATGGAGAGTTGCAGGGCCTCATCACGCTTGAAGATATCATCGAAGAAATCGTAGGTGATATTGTTGATGAATTCGACGCTGTCTCGAATGGTGTACGCAAGCAAAAGGATGGCAGCTATATGGTTGATGGCGCAGTGCCGCTGCGTGATTTAAACCGCGCGTTGGATTGGCAATTGCCTGATGATGAGGCCACCACATTGGCGGGCTTGGTGATCCATGAAGCCCAAATGATCCCAGAAACCGGGCAGGTATTTAACTTTCACGGCTTTCGCTTTGAAGTTTTAAAAAAGCGCCGCCAACAAATCACAGTGCTGCGTGTGTCTAAAACTGCACCAGCCACCGTCATTGACCCTACTACAGCACTTCAATAGCTAATGCATGAACGCGCGTCTTAAGTTCATCAGACACAGCTTCGTTAACCATTCGGTGCTTTTCCAACAGTGAATGACCCGCAAACACTGGTGATGAAATCCGCACCCTAAAATGGCTTTCACCTAATGGATGCGCCCCTGCATGGCCCACATGCTGGTCGCTTTCATCGATCACCTGCAATGCGTGAGGCGCAAGGGCAGCCTGCAATTTTGCATGCAGTATCGAGCCAATAGGCCCCAAATCATTTGTCATATTTTCAATGCATCCAGTTGAAAAAAATCCACATTGTAACTATACTCCTGTCCCTCATGAATCTCCATTCAAAACTCTTCGACAAAATCCGAGTCAAGCCCGAACCCACCGCCAAGGAAAAGGCCGCAGCGGCCATAAAGCCTTGCGAATGGCCGGGCTGTGACAAAGCTGCCAAGCACCGCGCACCCAAAGGCCGCAATGCTGAGGGCCAGTTTTGGAATTACTGCACCGCCCATGTGCAGGAATATAACAAGACCTACAATTACTTTGACGGCATGAAGGACGATGAACAAGCGGCCTTTCGCAAAGATGCCCAGACAGGCAATCGCCCCACATGGAAGTTGGGCGAAGCCGCAGCTGTGTTCGCAGGTGCCAGGCGCAGACAAGCCAAATATATTGAAGACCCGTTGAATATTCTGATTAAAGAAAAAATAAAAACCAACGCCAAGCACGGCCGCGCCTTGCGCCGCAATGAGCTTGATGCGCTGGGTGCATTGGGTCTGCCCGAAGATGCCAAGCCAGCCGAGGTGAAGTCCAAATACAAAACCCTGGTGAAGCGCCTGCATCCTGATGCCAATCAAGGCAGTCGCGCCAATGAAGACACGCTCAACGCCGTCATCAAAGCCTATGACACGTTGCGCGCCACAGGTTTTGTCTAAACTTGCCCTTAACGACCCAAGCCACTAGAACCCTAACATCCCAATCTGAAAAGTTCAGTCATGTCACAATCTGCTACGCTAACCGGCTTGCCGGACACGAAAGTCTCAGTCCAGCAACTGTTTAATTTCGACAGCAACATGGAAGTGCCGGCCTTTATTGAGCGCAGCGAACATGTGCCAGAAATTGATCAGGATTATTTGTTCAATAAAGACACCACGCTCGCAGTTCTGGCAGGCTTTGCACATAACCGCCGTGTGATGATCACCGGTTATCATGGCACCGGAAAATCCACGCATATTGAACAAGTGGCCGCGCGTTTGAATTGGCCATGCATCCGTATCAATTTGGATAGCCACATCAGCCGTATTGATCTGATCGGCAAAGATGCCATCGTGCTGCGTGAAGGCAAGCAAGTGACCGAATTTAAAGAAGGCATTCTGCCTTGGGCCTATCAACATAATGTGGCGTTGGTATTCGATGAATATGATGCGGGCCGCCCCGATGTGATGTTCGTAATTCAGCGCATTTTAGAAGCATCCGGCAAGCTTACGCTGCTCGATCAATCCCGCGTTATTCGCCCACATCCGGCATTTAGGCTTTTTGCCACCGCAAACACTGTCGGCTTGGGCGACACAACCGGCCTTTATCACGGCACCCAACAGATCAACCAAGCGCAGATGGATCGTTGGTCAATCGTTTCGGCCTTGAACTATTTGCCCCACGCCGAAGAAGTGGGCATCGTGCTGGCCAAAAACAAATCTTATAGCAACGACAAAGGCAAGAAGATCATCTCTAACATGGTGCGCGTTGCCGATCTCACCCGCAACGCCTTCATGCAAGGTGATCTTTCAACTGTCATGTCTCCACGCACCGTCATCACTTGGGCGCAAAATGCTGATATTTTTGGCGGCGATATTGGCTTTTCCTTCCGCCTTACTTTCCTCAACAAATGTGATGAGCTTGAACGCGCCATAGTTGCCGAGTTCTTTCAGCGCTGCTTCGGTGAAGAACTGCCGGAATCGGCTTCGCGCATTCAGATCGCGTGAGGGCCTGATGGCCGCGAAGGAAGATCGCGCCGAACGATTCAAGGATGTGCTCAGCACCGCCATGAAGTCGATGGCGCTTGACCCCGAACTGGCGGTTTCTTTCGGTAATGACCAAGCGCAACTGACCGGGCACAAAGTGCGCTTGCCACAGGTTACAGGAGCAGCCACAGCCAATGAAATCGCAGTCACGCGTGGGCTGGCCGATAGTTTTACATTGCGGCTGGCCAATCATTCTGACGCCGTTCATGGTCATTATCTGCCACAGGGCAAAAATGCCCGCGCGGTTTTCGATGCAGCCGAACAGGCGCGTATTGAGGCGATAGGTGCTCGCGCTATGCCAGGTGTTGCCAGTAATCTTACGGCGATGATCGACGATCGCTATGGCAAGCTTGTCATCAATCGCCCATCCAACAACCGCAAAGATACGCCCATGGAAGAGGCTGTAGGCCTTATCCTGCGTGAAAAACTAACCGGTGCAGCGCCTCCTGCCGCTGCCAAGCCATATGTTGATCTGTGGCGTGATTGGGTGGAGGCCCGCGCCGCCACAAAGTTACAAACGTTAGAATCGGCACTGCATGACCAAAAAGCCTACGCCAAACTATCGCGCGATTTGATCGCCGCATTAGAAATGGGTGATGAGCTGGGCGAAGACCCAGATCAGTCCGAGGATAATGACGAGCAGGAACCAACCGAAGACTCCGGGGAAAAATCTGAGACGCCTGAAGGAGAAGATCAAGAAAGTCAGCAATCCACCGAGGAGATGGAAAGTTCTGAAGGTGAAACTGAAACCTCTGACATGGAGGCTCAGCCCACCCAATCAGATGAATCGGCCGATGATCTCGATGGCGAGGAAATGGATGATGGTGAGGAACCATGGCGCCCACAGCTGCCATTCTCATCACTTTCCAATGAAGATTTTTACCGCGTTTATGCCAACCAATTTGATGAGGTGGTTGAGGCCGATGATCTGTGTGACGCTGATGAATTAACCAGGCTTCGCGCCTATCTCGATAAACAACTGGCCAATTTGCAAGGCGTGGTGGCGCGTCTTGCTAATCGTCTGCAACGCCGCCTGATGGCGCAGCAAAGCCGTTCGTGGGATTTTGATTTAGAAGAAGGCGTGCTGGATGCAGCGCGCCTCACGCGTGTAATCACCGATCCGCTGCATGCGTTGTCTTTCAAACAAGAGCAAGACACCAAATTCCGCGACACTGTGGTGACGCTATTGTTGGATAACTCTGGCTCTATGCGTGGCCGCCCCATCACGGTTGCCGCTACTTGCGCTGATATTCTGGCGCGCACGTTGGAACGTTGCGGCGTGAAGGTTGAAATTCTAGGTTTTACGACCAAAGCTTGGAAAGGCGGCCAAGCGCGTGAGAAATGGTTGGGCGAAGGCAAGCCTGCAAATCCGGGCAGGCTCAATGATCTGCGCCACATCATTTACAAATCAGCTGACCAGCCGTGGCGCAGAGCACGCAAAAATCTTGGACTGATGATGCGCGAAGGTCTTCTCAAAGAGAACATTGATGGTGAAGCATTGATCTGGGCCCATAACCGCTTGCTGGGTCGGCCCGAACAACGCCGCATTCTGATGGTGATTTCGGATGGAGCACCTGTGGATGATTCAACGCTAAGCGTTAACAGTGGCAACTATCTTGAGCGCCATTTGCGCCAAGTGATTACCGACATTGAGGGGCGTTCACCCATTGAACTCATTGCTATTGGCATTGGCCATGATGTGACGCGTTATTACCAACGCGCCGTCACCATCATTGATGCTGAAGAACTTGGCGGCGCAATGACAGAGAAATTAGCTGAGCTCTTCGATGATAAACTCGAAGTCCCTCGCAAAAAACTGCGCGCTTGAGCTAATTCACATCATGAAACATTGCGACCTTGGCGCGCCACTTGGTAATAAAATCTTTAGGTGAGAGTTTGCGCATATCATCCACCGCCGTGGCCAATTTCTCGTGATCCCAATCCCACCAGGCAAGTTCAATCAGCCCATCGCGGATGGATTTTGTAAAGCGCCACTTAATGCGTTTGGCCGGCACGCCGCCGACAACGGCATAAGGCTCCACATCTTTGGTCACGACAGCGCCAGCAGCCACTACCGCACCATGGCCGATCTTCACACCCGGCAATACAATGGCCCCATGGCCGATCCACACATCATTGCCAATGATGACTTGCGCATCGCGTCGCCATTCACGAAATTCTTTATCTATCTTGGCAAAGAGAAAATACTCATTTGGCCGATAGGTAATATTATGCTGTGACACGCGGTGCATCGGATGGTTGACCGCGTTTATCCTCACGTTAGCAGCAATGCAGCAGAATTTTCCAATATCCGCATAGATGGCTTCGGCATTGCGTGACAAATACGAATAGTCACCTAGTTTGCACTCGGCCATCACCACGCGCGGGGCCACATCTGTAAATTGACCCAACACACAATCGCGCAGTTCAGCAGATGAATGCACGCGGGGACTTCCATCGCGCGGGGCGTTGTTATTGTGGCGGCCTGGACTTTTAGTCATGCTTTTACATAACAAAAAAGCCGCACAAATGTGAGCGGCTTTTGAATTTGAATGATGAAAGAATTAGGCAGCCTTCTGGGCTTCCACTTTCTTGGCAATCGTGCGCTTCAGCTTTGCAACCTTGTCCGACATCTTTTCGGTCCTAGCCTTCAGTAAGAAGGCATCAAGCCCGCCAGCGTGTTCGACGCTTTTGAGCGCGATGGCCGAAATGCGCAGGTTGTAAGAGAGGCCCATCGTATCGCTCATCAAGCTCACTTCGCACAGATTAGGCAAAAAGCGCGTGCGGGTTTTGTTATTGGCGTGAGACACTTTGTTGCCCTTAAGCGGGCCCTTACCAGTCAATTCACAACGACGCGACATGTCGAAACTCCATAATAAATACAGCCGGAAACGATGGTCCCGGCCTTGTTGCGCGGTGGATAGGGCGCGTCCGCTGCAATGTCAAGCGCGCCGCAAAAACCCAGACTAGCAAAGCGAATTCCAAGTCTGGCACAGCCGGTTAACGCCACCAGGCAGTTATCGCGTAAGTTGGCCGAAGCCGACCACCTTTCTTGCGCCACCAGCCGTGTTACCCACTATCTATGGCGTGAACAAGCCGCGAACATGAGCGCATCAGCGATTCGTGCACCTTGCGTTCTGCTATGGAACGCTTCGTTAATTTCAGGCGCGACATTGCACTTAGGTCAGCAACACCTCATTAACTTGGAGCCAAAAGGTTAACGTCACAGCGGTAAATTTGGGCGTTTGTGAAGCTTTTGGCCAAAACTTATCCACAGGCAAAGCGACGTTTCCCTAAGGAACAAAAGCCGAATCTGTTCCCAACAGCGATTCGGGCCCGAAATGTTCGCCTTTGAATCCATTCCTTTCAGACCTGTACCATAGTCGCACATTTCTAATGCCTTGACCTGCCGCCCCGCCAACTCCAAATAATCAACCATGCCCAGTCAACGCCCCGTCACTGCCATTCTGGGCCCCACAAACACCGGCAAAACCCATTACGCGGTAGAGCGTATGCTGGCCCATGGCAAAGGCATGATTGGCCTGCCCTTGCGGCTGCTGGCGCGCGAAATTTATGACCGCGTGCGCCTGCGCGTGGGCGACAACCAAGTGGCGCTGGTGACCGGCGAGGAAAAGATCATCCCGCCTAAGCCCAATTATTGGGTCTGCACGGTGGAAGCGATGCCACCAGATATCGAAGTGCCGTTTCTGGCCATCGATGAAGTGCAACTTTGCGGCGATTTAGAGCGCGGGCATATTTTCACTGACCGTGTTTTGCATCGCCGTGGGCTGGAGGAAACCTTGCTACTGGGCTCTGCCACCATGCGGCCCATTCTTGAGCATCTTCTGCCCAATGTGCAATTCACCGCAAGGCCCAGGCTTTCTAAATTGACTTACGCTGGCCAGAAAAAACTTTCGCGTCTGCCGCCGCGCTCCGCGATCGTGGCGTTCAATGCTGAGATGGTTTACGCGGTGGCCGAACATATCCGCAGGCAACGCGGCGGTGCCGCAGTTGTCATGGGCGCACTATCGCCGCGCACCCGCAACGCCCAGGTGGCCCTCTATCAATCGGGCGATGTAGATTATCTGGTGGCCACTGATGCCATCGGCATGGGGCTCAATATGGATGTGGATCATGTGGCCTTTGCCTCAACCAGAAAGTTTGATGGCTTTCAATTCCGTCAATTGAACGCCGCAGAACTTGGCCAGATCGCCGGCCGCGCTGGACGCTATATGAATGATGGCACCTTTGGGGTTTCAGCTGAGGCCGATCCCTTTGAGCAAGAGGTGATTGATCAGTTAGAAAATCACAACTTTGATCCACTGCGCGTTCTGCAATGGCGCAACCGTGAATTGGATTTTCGCTCGCTCGACGGCCTTCGCAAATCGCTGGGCCATTTGCCCAATCAACAAGGCCTCACCCGCGCGCAAAATGCCGCAGATGTCATAGCTCTGGAAGCTATTTGCCGCGATGAGGCGACTTTAAGTCTCATTACCAAAGAACGCGATGTGATGCGCGCCTGGGAAGTTTGCCAACTGCCGGATTACCGCAACATCTCTCCTGCCGAGCACGCCCATCTGGTTTTACAACTCATAAAATTTCTGCAAGCAGGTGATGGCCATGTTTCTGAAGATTGGTTTGCTAAACAACTTAAGCATTGCGAAAGCCTTGAAGGCGGCATTGACACATTGTCGACGCGTATTTCACATATCAGATCGTGGAGCTTTATTGCGCACCGCGCCGACTGGCTAGAAGCACCATATTATTGGCAATCCCGCACCAAGGAAATTGAAGACAAGCTCTCAGATGTATTGCATGAAAGGCTAACTCAGCGTTTCATTGATCGAAGAACCAGTGTATTGTTACGCCGCTTGGCAAAAAAGGAAGGCCTAATGACGAATATTGAAGCGGGTGGCGAAGTTCGCGTTGAGGGCGAATTCGTTGGCTGTGTTGAAGGCCTTATCTTTAAAGCGGATGCCACCGCCGCTGGTGCCGAACAACAGGCGCTGAAGGCAGCAAGCGTTGCAGCCGTCACCACTGAAATCACCGCGCGTGCCCAAGGCTTGGCCGCAACGCCAGATACAGAGCTTAAACTTTCCAGGCTAGGCGATGTGCTTTGGCATGGGCATGCCGTGGGGCGCATTCACACTGGCGATCACGCGCTGCGTCCGCGGGTTGAGGCCATTGCCGATGATCTTCTGCCCATGCATCTGCGCGAAGAAGTACGTGAACGTTTACAAAAATTTGTACAGCGCCATTTGGCCAGTGTGTTGGAACCTTTATTCAAACTCGAAGAAGCCGAAGGATTTGACGCTGAAACCCGCGGCATGGCATTTCGCATTGCCGAGGCCTATGGCATTTTGCCGCGTGAGCAAGCGGCAAGCGAAGTCAAAAACTTGTCGCAAGAAGCCCGTGCCAAGTTGCGCGGATTTGGCGTGCGCTTTGGGGCCTATCACTTGTTCTTGCCTGCCTTACTGAAGCCCGCAGCCACCGATCTGCGCCTATTGTTGTGGTGGTTGTCAGCCCATAAGGGCGAAGGCAATATTCCCTCAGCCCCAGCCAATGGCTTGACCTCAGCTGCGGCTGATCCGGCTTTGCCCGAAGGCTTTTACCGTATTGTGGGTTACCGCGTTTGCGGTCGCCGTGTTGTGCGCGTCGATATGGTAGAGCGCTTGGCTGATCTGATCCGTGACCGGGTATTCTGGAAGCCGCGCATTGATACTGAACAGCGCCCTGCTGGCAGTGTTGAAGGTGGTGGTTTCACCATTGTGCCTGATATGATGTCTCTGGTTGGCTGTTCGGGTGAAGAGTTTGACGAGATTCTCGTCAGCTTGGGCTATAATTTTCAATCCAGACAAATGCCAAAGCCAGCACATCTGATTGCAGCACCTTCGGCAGTGCCAGTTCCTGCACCCGCACCAGTTCCTGCACCCGCCGATATGCCAGTTGAAGCGGTTGCTGAAAGCGCGCCGCCTGAGTTAACAGAGACTGGCGTTGTAGACCCGCAAGTTCCCGCCCCGCTCGAAGTGCCAGATCTCATGCCAGAACTCATGGATGTCAAAGTCTGGTGGCCAAAAGACACAGGCCCGTTCCGTGCCAAGCCTGAACGTGCCAAGCCTGAACGCGTCAAGCCGGAGCGCGTGGAGCGCCCCAAGAGTGACAAGCCTAAGTTTGAGCGCAAACCTCACGATGCTCGTGAGGGTAAGCGCAATGGGCAACACCGCGGCAAATCGGAGCGTAAGATTGAGGCGCGGCCACCTGCGCCTGAAAAGCCCATTGATCCCAATTCGCCATTCGCCAAATTGATGATCCTGAAAGAGCAGATGAAGGGGAATTGAGCCTGAACCAACGCCTTGATAAATGGCTGGTCTATGCGCGCTTTGTGAAACATCGCTCAGACGCGGATGCCCTGATTGAAGGTGGGCATGTGCGCCTTAACCGCCAACGCGTTTCCAAAATCGGTCATGCCCTCAAGCCCGGCGATGTGCTCACTCTCACCTTATATTCCGGCGTACGCGTGGTTAAGATTCTTGGGGCAGCACCTCGCCGTGGCCCCGCCAGTGAAGCCCAGTTGCTCTATGAGGATGTGGCAGAAAATCCCACCACCCAAAATCAGGATGCATAAGCGCGGCAGGCCTGCTATCAGGCAGCACAACTTATAACTTTATGGATTGCCATGACCTATATCGTCACCGAAAATTGCATCAAATGCAAATATATGGATTGTGTTGAAGTCTGCCCCGTGGATTGCTTCTACGAAGGCGAAAACATGCTGGTTATTAAGCCTGAGGAATGCATTGACTGCGGCGTGTGTGAACCTGAGTGCCCGGCCGATGCCATCAAGCCCGATACGGAGCCTGGCCTGGATAAGTGGCTGGCCCTGAACACAGAATATGCCCCTCTTTGGCCCAATATCACCATAAAACGCGATGGCCCTGCCGATGGCAAAGAGTGGGATGGTAAGCCAGACAAACTGGCGCTTTTGTCACCAAATCCCGGCGAAGGTGATTGATTTCATTCCGGTTGCCAGCCCTTCGCTGTTAACCACAATGGCGACTTGTTAACAAATTTCGACAGTGTACGGACTAAACGCCTTTAAAAATCCATAAATCTGTGCTATATGTTGTTTCACTCAACAATTCATCTGCTGGCAGTCCGGGCTTTTCAAGCTCGGATTTTTTAACGCCCGATCAACGGGTTGCTGGCGATGACAGATGAACAGGCGATTAGACACATGCCCCAATCCAAAAAAACTCCGGCCAAAGCTGTTAAAAAGGTAAAGCTTAAGATTAAGCATCCTGTGAAGGCTAAGCCTGCCCCAAAGAAGCCTGCTGCCAAAGCTGTGGCTCATAAGCCTGCTGCCAAAGCTGTCGCTCATAAGCCTGTGGCCAAGCCCGTTGCGCACGCCCCTAAGGTGGCTGCAAAACCAGCTGCAGTTGCCACCAAGCCTGCAGTTGCCACCAAGCCTGCGGTTGTAGCGACAGCCGCAAAGCCTGTCGCAGCACCAACGCCTAAGAAAATCCATTTTAAGATCGGCGAGTTGGTGGTTTATCCTGCGCATGGCGTGGGCAAAATTTCTAACGTCGAAGAACAAGAAATCGCAGGCGTGAAGCTTGAGCTTTATATTGTCGATTTTGAAAAGGAAAAACTCCGCCTCAAAGTGCCAACCAACCGTGCTGAACAAAAAGGCATGCGCCATTTGGCTGACCGCACCATGATCGAAGGCGCCATGAAGGTTATCCGTGGCCGCGCCCGTATCAAGCGCACCATGTGGAGCAGGCGTGCCCAAGAATATGATGCAAAGATCAATTCGGGTGACATGATCTCAGTGGCTGAAGTTGTGCGCGATCTTTATCGCTCAGAGCGCCAGCCAGAGCAGAGCTATTCTGAACGCCAGCTGTTTGAACAGGCGCTGGCCCGCTTTGCACGAGAGCTTGCAGCGGTTCGCAAAGTTGATGAAGATCAATGCATCAGAGAGCTTGAAGAGTATCTCGCCCGCAACGCCAAGCGCGGTGCTGCCGAAAAAGTCGAAGACGATAGCTCCGAAGAAGCCGCATAAGTTTCTCGAGAGTGAGATTCTTAAAGGCCGGATTTCGATCCGGCCTTTTTCATTACGACGCTCAACTCGTCGACTGACAGCGCTTCCACTCAACAGGATCAACTGGCTTGCTGTCTTTGATGGTGAACGATGTCATGTTCTCATCGTTTAGCAAGCGCATGTATATTTGGTCACCAGCGTGATCTTCGCCAGCGGGAACAGTGTAGGTGAATTCATGGCGCTTATACACGCCATCAAATCCAGGTTTGCCACCCAATGAAATTTGTGGGCCGTTGATTTCTATCCGTGTGTTAACACCCGTACACCACGCCCCATCAATCTTGTCAGCAAAAGCGGCAGTGGGAAGGAGAAGGAAAAACGCCATAAGAATTTTGCGCATGATCACACCTCATTGAAGATGGTCAAAGTTTAGTCCCACAAGACGATTACACTCAAGTTCATATTGCTGCCTCATATCCGCCTTCTCAACCCACATCACGCCGCCTCAATGGCCTCAGCGACGAATACTTCCTGTGCAGCGAACAACGCATTTAGCGAGGCAGGAAAGCCGGCATAGACCGCCATTTGAATGATGATCTCCAGAATCTCATCGCGTCTCAGCCCCACATGAAGCCCTGCCGCCACATGTACTTTGAGCTGCGGCAATGCATTGCCCATGGCCACGAGTGCGCCAATGGTGGCGATTTCGCGCTGCTTGAGATCAAGACCTCCCCGCGCATAAATATCACCAAAGGGAAACTCCACCAGATAGCGCGCAAAATCCGGCGAGATGGCGGCCACCTTGGCCACAACTTCCTCGCCTGCGCGACCGTCAACTTCCGAAAGCCGGGCAAGACCACGCTGATAGCGCGTTTCATTTTGTGTTTGCATTTTTCATCAACCTTTTCTGTTCTGCGGAATAACCGCCAATTTTCTTGTCCAGCACAGAAAGGCTCTCCTGCAGCAATGCCAATTGCGTTTTCACGCGTTTGCGGTGGGCCACAAGAAGTTCGCGTCGCTCGCCAATAGTTGCCGCACCACTCGCCCGCAGTCGCGCATAAGCGATCATCTCAACAACTGGCATGTCCGTGGTCTTGAGGCGCGCGATGAAGGCAAGCCAAACCAGCGCATCGGCATCATAATCACGTTGGCCCGATTTCCGGCCCGTGCGTGGCAGAAGTCCGATCTTCTCATAGTAGCGCAGCGTGTGCGCCGAGAAGCCAGACTTTTGCGCCAACTCGCCAATCCTCATTTGCCTTTTCCATCCTTGACGCAGAAACAGATAGAACTTCGAGTTCACTCCAAGTCAAGGGTCTATTGCGCTTGCATGTCGGCCTTGGAAATCCCCGCCACCGGCACCGGCTTTTTCATCGCATCGCGCCTGAAAGGTTCACCCAGTTCTTGGTTCAACATGGCCTCAATCAATGTGGTCTTGCCATGCTTCATCTGATCTTCAATCGCCTTGTGCAAGGCAGCCGTCAGTTCATCCATGGTGCGCGCGACTACGCCCTGCAGCCCGCATGCCTTGGCAATGCCAGCGTAAGATACTTGCTCATCCAACTCTGTGCCGACGAAATTATCATCGTACCACAGCGTTGAATTGCGCTTTTCCGCTCCCCATTGATAGTTGCGGAATACAATCTGTGTGATCGCGGGCCATTCTTTGCGGCCAATGGCCGTAAGTTCAGTAACTGCGATGCCAAAGGCTCCATCGCCAGAAAAGCCAACTACAGGAACGTTTGGGCAGGCGATTTTAGCACCCACCACGGATGGCAGGCCATAACCACATGGGCCGAACAAGCCGGGTGCCAAATATTTGCGTCCCTCATCGAAAGTTGGATAAGCATTGCCGATGGCGCAGTTATTGCCGATGTCCGATGAAATAATTGCCTCTCGCGGAAGAGCCGCTTGAATGGCGCGCCAGGCCATGCGCGGGCTCATCCATTTTGGTTTGGCCGCCCGCGCCCGCTCATTCCAAGTGGTGCCGGGATCATCGTTCTCATGATCCATCGATGAAAGCTGCTGCGCCCATTTAGATTTCGTCGTGGCGATAAGATCTTTGCGCATCTTGCGTTCATGATCCCCTGCACCTGCAGAAAGCGTGGCCAAAATTGCCGTGGCCACTTTTTTGCTATCGCCGACAATGCCCACAGCAATTTTCTTGGTGAGGCCAATGCGCGATGGGTTGATATCCACCTGAATTATCTTGGCGTCCTTGGGCCAATAGTCCAATCCATAGCCAGGTAAGGTGGAGAATGGATTGAGCCTTGTGCCCAGCGCCAACACCACATCAGCTTTTTGGATGAGTTCCATTGCGGCCTTAGATCCGTTGTAGCCCAGCGGGCCTGCGTAAAGTGGATGCTTGCCGGGGAAAGCATCATTGTGTTGATACCCAACACACACGGCTGCATCCAATTTCTCAGCTAGCTTTATTGAGGCCGAAATGGCCCCGCCCAATACAACGCCTGCACCATTAAGGATCACCGGGAACTTCGCTTCGGAGAGCAATTTCGCAGCCGCTGCAGTCGCCTCCTCACCCCCTGATGGCCGCTCAAATTCCACAATCGCCGGAAGTTCAATATCAATCACCTGTGTGAAATAATCACGCGGCATGTTGATTTGCGCAGGCGCTGAATGGCGCTTGGCGTTCATGATCACGCGGTTGAGAACTTCTGCCACACGCGACGCGTCACGCACCTCCTCTTGGTAACACACCATGTCTTTGAACAAAGCCATCTGCTCAACTTCTTGGAAGCCGCCCTGCCCGATCGTTTTATTCGCCGCCTGCGGTGTTACCAACAGCAGTGGCGTGTGATTCCAATAGGCGGTTTTCACAGGCGTTACAAAATTGGTGATCCCCGGCCCGTTCTGCGCGATCATCATGCTCATCTTACCAGAGGCTCTCGTAAAGCCATCGGCCATCATTCCGCCAGAGCCTTCATGCGCGCAGTCCCAAAACGTGATTCCAGCTTTGGGAAACAGATCAGAGATCGGCATAAAGGCTGAACCGATGATGCCAAATGCATGAGCGATGCCGTGCGCTTGTAGAACTTTTACAAAGGCTTCTTCGGTGGTCATTTTCAAAAGGCAGACTCCAGATTTGAGGATGAACCAGCATACCCCAAATCTTGCACCGTGTTAGAGCCAGTTGAAAAAACTCTAGGCCTCAGGCGATTTCAGCGCCAGCGTTGAAACGCCCATGGCCTGCGCAATCAGTTGCATGTCATTTTCTGAAATCTCGAAAAGGCCAAAGCGGAATTTATAACCCCAATGCGTTTGGCCCTTTGTAAATGAAAGCTCTTGCAGCAGTGGCAAGATCAAAGCTGGTTTGGTTTCAAACCAATCAACATCGCGCCGGAATGCCTTGAAACCTTCACCCATATCGCCTTGATATGGAACACCCGCCTTAACCAGCCCCAAAGCCGTGAAAGACTTGAGGCTGTCCTTGCCACCAAAAGTTTCCACTGGTGAATAGTAAACAATGACGTCTCCGGGTTGAAGGCGCTTCAGCGGCGCCTCCTTGCCATGATTAACCTGCATGAAGCCGCCAGCTGCGCCACGTGCAATGTGGTTGGCCGCCGCCACGCCAACCCAGAAACGCCGCGCACTCCTGGTGCAGAAAACACGCGTAAGCGGTGGCCATCAGGGTCTGCCACAGTGAAGGTGTAGCCGAAATCCATTTGCATGGGTTCTTGTAGAACTGTAGCGCCGATCTTTTTGGCGGATTCAAGAAACTGTTCAACAATTTCGTTGCTCTCGACTTGAAAGCAAACTTCATTGCTTCCCGTAGGAACCGTCGCTTTCGGCAAAACATCGGCGCGCTTCCATAGGCCCAACATGGTGGGCGCAGTGAGCGCAAACATCGCAAAACCGGGCGAGGCATCAACTGGCGGCGTACGCAGCAACTTCTCATAGAATTCAGCAGATTTCATCGGATCTTCAACATAAAGCAGAAATGAATGTGTTGGCATTGGTCTTCTCCTTGATTACGATGGAGCAGACATAACACGCACTACTGTCAGCATATGTCAGCAGTCAACTTTACCACTGCACTTGCTCAATCCGTGTCGCCCCCGTGGCCAGCATGATGAGACGGTCGAGGCCGAGAGCAACACCGGAAGCTTCCGGCATCATGCTCAAAGCTTCCAACAGCTCCTCATCAATCGGATAGCACTCACCATAGATGCGCTGTTTAATCTCCATCTCTTCTTCAAAACGGCGGCGTTGTTCTTTAGCGTCAGTCAATTCGCCAAAACCATTGGCCAGTTCCACTCCCGCTGCATAAAGCTCAAAGCGCTCCGCCACGCGGGCATCATGTGAACACACGCGGGCCAGTGCCGCCTCACAGGATGGATATTCATAAAATACCGTGAGCTTGCCGTTGCCCAAATGCGGTTCCACTTTCTCCACCAAGATGCGGCTGAAAATATCGCTCCAGCTATCGTCGTCGCGGAACGTCACCGGTGATTGCGCGGCCAAGGCGTCTCGGTTACCGATAGTGGGAAGTAGATCCACGCCCGCAAATTTGTAAAATCCTTCTGCAACAGTCATCCATTCCACAGCTGCATTGGAATCGCAGGTGATCCCCCGCCATTCAAAGTTTCGGCCCGCGGCGGCCAGTTGCACCAACGCCACACAATCATCAATAACCTGCTTATAGGGTGCCAAAGCCCGATACCATTCCAACATGGTAAATTCTGGTGCATGGGTGGCTGTTCGCTCACGATTGCGGAACACGTGACCCATATAAAATATCTGTTTCTCACCCGCCGCTAAAAGCTTCTTGCAATGAAATTCCGGTGAGGTGTGAAAATAGCGCACATGGGCCTCACCATCAGGGCCAATCAGCTCCGTCTTAAATCCGTGTAAATGCGCCTCATTGCCGGGCGAGATTTGCATCGCCGGAACGTCCACCTCCAGAAAATCGCGTTCCGCCATCCAGCGGCGCACGTCCGAAATAATCCGGTTGCGCGCCAACAAAAAACCCCGCCTATCTTCATGGCGGCTGGGGTGAAACCACGGTTTATCCTGCGGGGGTTGGCTTTGCATGACCGCCCTGCTATGAGGCCCACCAACACTGATTTCAATCCCAAAATTCAAGGATTTCCCCGTGGTAAAAGTTATCGCTTCCGGCGTGCGCAAAGGCAATGTGATCGAACATGAAGATGGAAAGCTTTATGTGGTGCTCAAAGCTGAAAGCATGCATCCGGGCAAAGGCACACCAACCACCACGATTGATATGCGCCGCATTTCCGATGGTGTGAAAACCGTCGTGCGTTACAAAACCACCGATAATATGGAACGCGCTTTCGTTGAAACCGTGATGCACACCTATTTGTATCAAGATGGCGACAACTATGTATTCATGAATCCTGTGTCGTTTGATCAGGTCCCTTTGCACAAAGATATGGTGGGTGATTCAGCGCCATATCTGCAAGAAGGCATGGAATGCCAGATCGCTTTGTTTAACGACGGCCCAATCTCAATTGAAATCCCACAACGCGTCACGTTGGAAATCACTGACTGTGAGCCAGCGATTAAAAACCAAACCGCTTCATCGTCCTTCAAGCCTGCTATGTTGAACAATGGCGTTCGCACCCTAGTGCCACCGCATATCAACGTGGGCACCCGCATTGTAGTGGACACCACTGATGGTTCTTACGTGGAACGCGCGAAAGATTGATTTAAGCGCGGCCTGCTTCGCTTGATAACATAGCAGCAGAAACGCCCAGCTTAGCAAGTGCCGCATCATGCAGCCGCTCATGACTTGTGCCAAATACGAGGGCGGGATCAGCATCACAGTGCAGCCATGCATTATTTATGATTTCACTCTCAAGTTGGCCAGGGTTCCACCCTGCGTAACCCAGTGCCAAGATCTTTGAATGTGGCCCCTTACCGCCAGCAATGGCTTTCAGCACATCTGTCGTTGCAGTGAGGACAAATTCCGTACCCATGCGCAGGCTTTCGTCAGTTTTATAGTCGCCACTGTGCAAAACAAATCCTTGAAATTGTTTAACCGGCCCACCCAACATCACTGGCAAATTCAAAATCTCTTCTGAGGTTTGATCGAGATTGAGCTTCTCCACAAGATCGGCAAACACCATGCGCGGAGCTGGCTTGTTTATCACCAAGCCCATTGCGCCATCTTCGGTGTGCGAACATATGAACACTACTGATCGCTCAAAATCATCCCCTCTGACTGCGTGCATCGCAATCAAAAGCTTACCGGTGAGAGAAAGGCGCTTGGTCATCGGCCCAGCATAATACGATTTAATCTTAACAGGAAGGTGATTGGCAGGTGATGAAACTTAAGTTTAAATGGGCCTCATGCACAGAAGAACATTCATAAAAGCACTGGCCACCACCCCATTCATCCGCCCTGCTTTGGCCGACACACCTGAGTGGCAAACGCGGCTGATTACCATGACAACTGAGGGCCAACAGATTTACGGGTTACACATTAAATTGGCCCCAGGCTGGAAAACCTATTGGCGCGTGCCGGGCGAGGCTGGCATTCCGCCGATCATTAAGCTTGAAGGAACGGGCACAGCCCCCTTAGTCATTGATTATCCACTGCCCATCCGCATCATTGACGAAAGCGGAGAGGCCATTGGCTATCACGATGAAGTTGTGTTTATCCTGCGCCCAACGCCTGCGGTGAAAGATGCAAGGCTATCGGCCTTCTTTGGGGTGTGCAAAAATATCTGTCGTCCGGCTAAATTTGAAGCCAGCCTCGCTGAAGCCGTGAGCGACGATAGCCTCATGCAACAATTTATCGCCCGCGTGCCACGTGCAGCAGACTTCATATCCAAGGCCAGCCTTATTGCGAGTGAGTTGGTTCTCGATGTGACGCAAAAATGTGATGACATCTTTATTGATGGGCCAGATGGTCTTTATTTCCGCAAACCCACCATCACTGACACGTTAGCCACATTTAAAATTGATGGCTTGGCTGATGGCCAATCCCTTAAGGGTGAAAAATTGAAGATCACCGCTAGTGTGAATGGCAAAGGCCTTGAACAGTCTACAATAGTCTCCTAACTCAGCGCCAACAGGAGAAAACCATGATCAAAGTCGGCGATAAACTTCCTTCAGCAGAATTCATTAGTTTCAACGCCGATGGCCAAATTAAATTGATCACTGATCAAGTTTTCAATGGCAAGAAGGTGGTGCTCACGGGAATGCCGGGTGCTTTCACACCAACCTGCACCATGAACCATTTGCCAGGCTTTATTGAACACGCTGAAGCAATCAAAGCCAAAGGTGTCGCCACTATCGCCTGCACCACGGTGAATGATCCGCATGTGATGAAGGCGTGGAGCAAACATGCTGACCCCGCGGGCAAAATTCTTATGCTGGCTGACGGCAATGCAACTTTCGCCAAGGCCGTGGGCCTCGATAAGGATATGAGCGCTGGCAATATGGGGGTTCGTTCCAGCCGTTATTCCATGGTGGTGGAAGATGGTGTCGTCACCCATCTCAATGTTGAAACGGCATCAGGCGTGAATGTGTCTGGCGCAGATACAATCCTCACCCAGATTTAGTTTTCCACAGCCATTAACCAACAGGGGATAAACCCCTAGCCGAAAAACCACGCGCGGCCTTAGCTTCATTTCTTGTGATGGAGTGCGGTCGTGTTCAGGTGCGTTTTATTGGGCTTGTGTTTGGTTGGCGGCGCTGCAGTTTGTGCAGCTCAAACACCAGTGTCATCAGCCCAGCAACCGCAATGCCTAGCACTTGAAGTGCCCCAACAAGATTCAGGCGTTAAAGTCAGCGCCAATTACGGTGGCCAACACTATGAATTCCGCGTGACGGTGGACGGCAAGCCAGTGGATTTGCAATCACCAGCCAACTCTCAACAAGTGAAAACCGCCTGCGTCTACACCAGTTGATCAGGCCTTTGATTTTATTCCAGCATTGGCCATCATCATGGTAATGAGACGCGGCACATAACGCTCACCAAAACCCAGCGTATCGGCCAACACATAGGTCTGGTGCACTTGTTCAGCGAGATATGAAGCCACTGGCATCTGCTCGGTCATATTGGTGTAATAGCGCAAATCTTTTCTCGCATTGCGAATAGTGAATTTGGCATGGCTGTCATCATCATGTAAAGGCACATTGATGAGGCGGCCGAACATCGTCGATGCCGCACCACCACCCATAATGATTTTATTCAACGCTTCCATATCAACACCGGCCTTGGCCGCAACAGTGATGGCCTCAGCTGCGATGGCCGCATGCGCCAATGAGAGGAAGTTATTGATCAGCTTCACTTGATGCGCTGTGCCCACTGCACCTGTTGGCACAATCAAATCGGCGAAGGTCGATAACACCGGATGGATCATGTTCAGCACAGCCGCATCGCCGCCCACCATAAGCCCCAACTTTCCCGCCTCTGCTTCTTTGGGGGTTCGCGTCATCGGCGTATCAACAAAATGCATTGCGAGGCCAGTGGCTTCACCGGCAAGCGCAATGGTCGAATGTGGCTCAGCGGTGGAGCAATCGGCAATGATTAAGCCTTTTTTGCCGTGAGCAAAAACACCATCTGGCCCACGCATGATGGCTTCCACTTGCGGGCTGCCAGTAACCACAAGGATCAGCATGTCTGAAGCCTTCACCAGATCGGCAATGGATTTTGCCTCCACTGCACCCTGCCCCAAAAGGCTTTCAATTGGTGCACGGTTTTTATGAGCCAGCACGTTAAGTTTGAAGCCCTTAGCCAATATGTTCTTGCCAATGCCATGGCCCATCAGGCCCACGCCAATCAATCCAACTGTCTTAATGCTCATTTGATCCTCTGTCCTGTTCTGCTTCAAATCGACCTATACCTATGCTAGCAGAACATTACATGTCTCGGTAGCTCAGCAGGATAGAGCACCGGTTTCCTAAACCGGGGGTCAGGGGTTCGAATCCCTTCCGAGACGCCAAAGTTCGGTTCAGTAGTGTTCCTAGTTGTTCACCTCTGACTGACAGACCCAATAAAACTCAGATATTTATAGTGTATTCGTACTTCATCAGCCGTGGACGTTCGCTGACAGTCATGATAATATTGGGGTTCAAATTGGGGTATTAGTGATTTAGAACCATGGCAAAGCTCAAAGGACAAAAGCATCAAGCTCTGCGACTTTCGGCCCTTCAGGTTCAGTCAGTTATCAAGCAAAAGGAAAGCAAGCCGCGCAAGTTTGCTGATGGACAAGGCTTATATCTGGTCGTGGCGAAGTCTGGCTCGATTAGTTGGATTTTCCGTTACTCTTACGGAATTAACAAAAACAGGGAATTGAATTTGGGGACTGCCTCGGAGCTCACTCTTGCCGAAGCGAGAGAGCGCCGTGAAAAGGCTGTTCGTCATCTTGCCGCCCAGCGTGATCCGGGCCCCCTGATGAGCGCCGCCGCCCGCAGGCAGCAGGAGCAAACAAAGGCCGGCGTCCCAAAGTTCTTAGAGGCAGCGAGGGCCTATATTGTCGATGCAGCACCTGGGTTCAAGAGCAAGAAAACGGTTCAAGCTTGGAACCGAGCATTGCTGCACTATGCTAAGCCACTTCATGACAAGCCCATAAATGCGATCACAACCGATGATGTTGCGGATGTGCTAAAGCCAGTATGGCGAACGCGACTTGAAACCGCCAGAAAACTGCGATGGAGACTTGAGGCCGTTTTTGCAGAGGCAATTCCCAAGGGATTCCGAAACACAGCCCCAAACGGTGAAATGATACATATCAAAAATCCCGCCCAATGGGATGATAATTTAGCTGCATTGGCAGCATTCAGGAAAGCAAACAATAGGCGCCCAACTAACGTCCGACATCACTCATCGCTACCCTACAAGGAATTGCCAAGCTTTTATTTGGACCTTGAGAAGAGAGAAAGTAGTGCAGTTTCTGCGATGCGCTTGGCCATTCTGACCGCTTGCCGAACTTCAGAAATCTTGGGTGCTCGTTGGAATGAAATCAACTTCGAACTTTCGTTGTGGACTATACCAGCATATCGGATGAAGGCAGACCGTGAGCACCAAGTGCCCCTAAGTGATCCAGCGAATGAACTCCTGCGAACAATTGTGCGGTTCGAAGGCCATCCATTTGTATTTGTGGGAAAGGATAAGGAACACCACCTTTCAAACATGAGCATGCTGATGCTCCTTAGGCGAATGGGGAGAACAGACATCACCCCACATGGCTTCCGCAGCACATTCAGGACATGGGCATAGGAATGTACCTCTTTTCCTCGAGAGGTTGCGGAGATGGCATTGGCACACCTCGTCGGCAGTGCTGTCGAACGATCATATGCCCATTCAAATTTACTTGAAAAGCGCAAGGAACTTATGGCGAAGTGGGCTGAGTTTGTACTGGGCCGCTAATTTAAGTGTATTGCGGACCGGGATGGGGATAAACGTCGGCCATCATGAATAGCAAATGTTGTTCTGTCTTTTGCCCCTGGGCAACCGTCTAGTCATTACCTTGACATAGCAAGGGTCACAGGTTCGATCCCTCTACCACCCACCATTCTTTTCAAAGGCTTACATCCCGCATATCACGCCCATACAATTGCCTCACACTAAATACACACTTGTTAGCTGTACTGAAGAGGACCCACATCTGGCTAAATTTAGATTGTATATCAATTAGATATAAAATTCAGATATAAATGTACCACCAATTATACCACCAATTTGGCCTTCCACCTTAATTTATTGATAATATTGATAAATATGTGATTTCAGGCCACTTGTCATTCTGGGCAATTTATTTGCCGCCTAATCCCCCAAAACAAGGAGATTAGTCAATGAAGGGTCAACCTGCAAAGGTCTTGGAACTTATTGGCGTGGCCAAAATGCTGCGCTTGGTGGCCAAAAGCCGTTATCCCAATTGCAAACACGATAATCATCTAATCGCATAGTATGAAAAAATTTTATAAAACAGATTATGTGAATGAGTTGTTTGTTATGCTCCGTTGAACCTTCCCTTCTGTTTTGTGTCGCTTGTCGCTCACAAAAATTTCGAATCTCCAACTTGTATAGTTCTACCTTTCCTTGAAAGCCTCACTGGACATCTTCGTCAGCGGTGACAACAGATAATCAATAATGCGGCGCTGACCGGTGCGGACTTCAGCGACCACCGTCATGCCGGAAGACAATGGCACATCGGCACCATCAGCAGAGATGGTTGTTTGATCGAGTGCAATCGTAATCGGGAATACAAAATTCGGCGCTTGGCCTGGTGGCGCGTTAGAACCTGCTGATGCTTCATTTTCTGATGCAGTGGCACTAGCAAGTTGGCGTTTGGCTTCTTGCTCTTCAACGGCCTCAGGTGCGATGCGTATCACATGCCCGCTCACTGTGCCAAAGCGGGTAAAGGGGAACGCATCAACTTTCACCACAACCTTTTGGTCGAGGTGAATAAAACCTATGTCAGTGTTGGGAACCAGAGCTTGGATCTGGAGTTCAGGCTTTTGCGGATCGATAACCATGATTTGCTGGCCGGTGGTGAACACTTGTCCTACTGTTGTTGCTGCAAGTTTTTGTACAATCCCGTCTATTGGGGCCGTGAGTTTTGTGTGTTGCAGTTTAGCGCTCGCTTTATTTACGGCTTGCAGCGCATCATCGGCATGTTTTTGTGCATCGGCAAGCTTGTTCTGATAATCCGCCGAGAATTGACTGAGCGCTTTGCGTTTATCGCTAAAGCTTTCTTGAAGGGCAGCATCAGCCTCCAGCAATTGGCCTTTATCTGACGATAGCTGGCCATCGGCTCTCTTCAACTCGGTCTGGGCATCAAAAAGGCTGGACTTGCTACCGATCTGTTTGTCCATTGTGTCTTGACGCATGGCCTGTACTTGCGTCAGCGTTTCTAAAAGATCTTGGTCATTGGCGATGCTGAGATTGAGGCGTTGTTGGACGGCTTGTTTTGTCATCGATTGCTTATCAAGGCTTTCAAGGGTGGAAGATAGTTGAGCCAGATCAGCCTTGAGAACTGCAAACTCGCGTGATCGCAGTGTTTCAGGAACATCTCTATCCCATGCGACCGTGTCACTCGAACTAGGAACAGGGATCAAACCAGCAAGCGGTTTGGTTTGATCTTGCTGTGCGTTGGCAGTTATATTTTCGATGAGCTGAACACCATAGATACGCCTCGCACTTTCCGCCAGGGCGGCCACGCGGGCGTTCTGCGCTGCTTCATAATCAGCTGATGCTTCGACCGCTTCAAACTCGATCAACACATCACGTGAATGAACTTGTGAGCCACTTTCAACATGGATAGCTGAAACCTTGCCCGGCTCTAAAGCTTCAACAACTTTGGTGTGGCCAAGGGTTTCAATTTTGCCAGGTGCTGTTGCATTGACATCCAGATGACCAATGAAAGACCAGGCAATGGCCGCTGCAAAGAAGGCGCAGATAATCAAAATAAAAGCAGTTGATGCGGGAGAGGCCGGTGTTTCAAGAATTTCCAAAGCCGCTGGCAGGAATTCTAGATCACGCCCAGAAATAGACAGACTTTGTTGAGCTGACTTTGGCGCTGGCTTGGCAGGTTCGCTCATGCGTTCCCTCCGGCCTGATCTGCTTGCAGGGCCCAGAGCTTTGAATAAAGACCATTGGGCCTTGTCAGCAATTCGCGGTGCGAACCAATTTCAATAATTTCGCCCTTCGCCATGCCAACAATGCGGGTGCAGGGGCGAAGTGCCGCAAGGCGGTGGGCAATGATAATCACAGTGCGGCCTTGGGCAATGGCACGCATATTATTTTGTATGATGCGCTCGCTTTCATAGTCGAGGGCTGAGGTGGCTTCATCGAAGATCAAGATCCGTGGATTGTTGGAGAGGGCACGCGCAATGGCGACACGCTGGCGTTGGCCACCCGAAAGATTAGCACCGCGCTCTTCGATCAAAGTGTCATAGCCTTGCGGCATCTGCGAGATAAATTCATCAGCGCCTGAAAGTCTTGCAGCTTGGATCACTTGGGCGCGCGCCATCGCTGGATTGCTAAGGGCAATGTTTTCGTGGATGGTGCGGTTGAACAAGATGTTCTCTTGCAATACCACGCCCATTTGGCGGCGGATCCAGCCCGGGTCGAGCTGGGCAATATCAACACCGTCTAATAAGATTTGTCCGCCTGATGGTGCATAAAGCCGCTGAACCATTTTAGAAAGTGTGGATTTGCCTGAGCCAGACATGCCGACAAAGCCAATCACCTCCCCTGCGCCTATCGACAGATTGATATTACGCAATACATCGGGTGTATCGGGGCGATAGCGCATGGTGACGTTTTTAAACTCAATTGCCCCGCGCGATGGCGGCAGCGAGAGTACATTTTGTGGGATGGGTTCGGGCGGTGAATTCAGAATATCGCCAAGCCTAGCCACCGAAACTTGCACCTGTTGAAAATCTTGCCAAAGCTGGGAGAGCCTTAACACAGGCTGCACCACTTGGGCTGAAATCATATTGAAGGCGATCAATTCACCCACCGTCATATTGCCAGCGATAACTTCGCCTGCACCCAGCAGCAAGATTAAAGCGTTGGAGAATTTGCTGACATATTGAATGAGGCCTTGGCCAAGTGATCCCGTGATACTGGCATCAAATGATGTGCTTACGTAAGAGGCCAAACGCTCTTCCCATTGCGACTGCATCATAGGCTCAACGCTGGCGGCTTTTAGCGTCTGCGCACCGACAACGGACTCAACCAGAAACTGTTGCGCCCGCGCGCCGCGATTGAACTTCTCATCGATCTGTTTGCGCAAGACCGGGCGGATCAAAAAAGCAATGATAAGATAGATCGGAATGGAGGCGAGGATAATCAGCGTGAGCTTCATTGAATAAAGCATGAGCACGGCAATGAAGACAAAGGTGAACAGCAAATCTAAAACCGACGAGAGTCCCTGGCCGGTCAGAAAATTTCGGATGGTTTCAAGCTCACGCATACGCGCCACGGTTTGGCCAGTGGGGCGTGTTTCAAAATAAGCAATAGGCAAGCGAAACAGATGATGAAACAGCCTACGACCTAATTCCACATCAATGCGGTTGGTAGTGTGGTTCAACATATAGCTGCGCAAGAATTGGAGAACGCTTTCAAAGAAACCCAAACACACCATGCCGACAACCAAAACGGTGAGTGTTGAGACACCCTTGTGTACCAAAACCTTGTCCACAACGAGTTGGAAGAACAAGGGCGTGATCAAGGCAAAGATTTGCAAGAACAACGAGGCCAAGATCACTTGTGCCAGTGGCTTGCGGTAACGCCACAGCGAGGGCATAAACCAATAGAAGCCGAATGTGCTTGGGTTAGTACCTGCCCCGCCAAGCCTGCGCGTGATCAGTAAAGCCCGGCCATTTGAGATGGCAAAGGCATCAGCCAAGTGCAATTCCTGTGAAGAACGGCGAATGGGATCACCCAGCCGCACTTTGCCCTTTTCAGAGGCGGGGCTGAGAATAGAAGTGCCGCCATCTTTGAGAAAGATCACAGCGGGATAAGGCAACGCGCCAATATGCTTGGCGCTTTGCACTTTGATTATGCGGGCCTTGAGGCCCAGAAGATTAGCGCCGCGCACTGCATCTTCAGGCTTAGCTAGATCCGTCAGTGCAAGTTGATGGCGCAGTTGAGCCTGATCCGCCGGCACACGATAATAACCCGCCACCATGCAAACGCAAATGAGGGTGGGATCAATTAATGTATTGGCTTCTGGCTGATTTGCTGGCTTGTTCATTATCTAACGGCCGAGTGGTATCACGGAATACTTAGCTGGTAAAATAACCGGGCGCAGCAATTTGTTTTGGGTTGAGACCGCCGGACATTTCGATAGAAGGTTTGCTGTTAGACAAAATTCCAGCCCAAAGCATCCATCTCTGTTGCATCAGCACTCGACACAACTTGATAGTGACCCTTATAGCCATAGCCAAAAGAGTCATAGCCAGAAAGCGATGCGTTACCAAACTGCGTGGTTGCAACTGGCGAAGGATCATACCAATCAGCGATGTCTTGACCTGGGACATACGCGTTCTCACTGATTGTTAGGCCGATAGTGGTCGTTCCATTGTTAATTTTGAATGTGTCACCCTTAGAAGTTCCGTTGATGTCGATCTGGCCCGATGGGTTGTAAATGTGCAGCCCCTCAACGGTAGCATATCCTGCCTCCGCTATGCGGCCCATGCCTTCGGAAATTTCATGTTCTAAGGCACCTACGGCATCAACTTGGGTGGAAGTTATGCCCGATTGTGTATAGTTAAATACATTGTTTTGCCCGAGGGCCACCACGTCGTCCACGCCGCCAGCGTTGCTTGCCGACAGACCATAAAGTTTGGCTTGGGCTGTGGTCAGTACTACGCCAGTAAACGATGTAGTTGCGAATGGATTGGTCGCTGGCAAGGCGGTTGTTGAATTGGTGCCATTGCCAAGGGCAGCCACAACACTGGCATAGGTGGCTGTGGTTAACGGGAATATGTTAAATGCCAAGGCAGCCTGTTCAGCCGCTTTGGCCTCAGTTGAGGCAAAGTCTTCGTTCAGCACAACATTATTGGCGGCGTGGGTTTCGAAATACTGAATGGCAACGCCAACGGCCCCTTGGAACAGGCTTGATACCGCGCCAGCAATAAAATTGTCATTCGCATCCAAGGAACCAAAGGCGGCGTTGATGAAAAGGTGGCTGGAATTGTTGATGATGGTGCTGTTTGCTGAAATCGAAGCAAGGACGTCTTGCGTATCGATGTAAACTGTGGCTGGTATACCTGAATCATTTGTTTGGTTTACTATATCGAAGCCACTTTGTGAGCCGCTCAGATGGATTGTATCATAAAAATTGGGCCCCAAGTTGTTTAATGTGTCGTTGTTGCCAGACAGATAGAATGTATTGGAATCGCCTGTCTCAGTCGCAACTTCGTTGTTCCCGTGGAGGCTGAGTACGCTGTCTCCTGTGGCTGACTGCAGAGTATCATATGCACCATACTCATCAACAGTATTATAAGCATACAAAATGTTGGTGCCAGAGCCTTGGCCGTTGACTATGATATGATTGTGCTCGCTACCGATGACGATAACATTATTTACTATGGAAACTGTGCCAAAATTAACAGTAGAAAAATCGGTCTGCCCGTTTAGCGTAACGGTGCTATTAGTGGCGTTGTCTATATCAGCATTGCTGCCATTGCCATTGACCGTGGCCCAATCATATCCGCCATGCAGATTGATCAGATCGCCTGTGCCATAACTATAAGCGGCATCATTGTTACCATAGAGATCGGCGGTATTGTTATTCGTGTTTAAGCTCGCGGAGCTGCCCGCGCCATTGACATTGATCTGGTTTCCCGAACCTTGGGCGACGGTCGCCCAATCGCCTTGGCCATTGAGAACAGCAGTGCTGCTGGTTGCCCCCACGAAGTAAGCCCAGCTGCCATTGCCATTGACCGTGGCCCCCTCAGATACGCCATGCAGATTGATCAGATCGCCTACGCCATTGAGGTTGGCAGTATCGCCATTTCCATATAAATTCACCGTCGTATTATTGACACCAACGGTAGCCGTGTCATTTGTGCCATAGTCGAATAAAACCGAACCGACATCGGTGAATGAGCTGGCATTGCCAGAGCCGTAAACAGAAACATTGGCGCCCGCCCCAATGATAATTGTGTCGCCCGTTCCTGTGACCGTATCCGTTGTGCCAGCCAAGATTGTGAAGGTTTGGTTGTCGCCTGTAAAGTTGGTCACAGTAATTTTTCCCTATGAAATAGAATAAAGTCTCTATTATTTTGGCCTTCAAAAATGTTAATTATATAACCGTGTTTTGTTGGAACTGATTGATTTTGATATTAAGGTTACTTCCTGTTTCAATCTAGAGCAAATCTCATTCGCATTGTTAGAACTCAAAATGCAGAGCAACAAGGGATAGCCATCATCGTTTCAGCAATGCTCTCAATGGTTCCCGCGGCTGCTACAGCATATTTTAAGAGCGCCTGGACATTCATCTTTGTGTCTAACTCACTTCACCCGTTATTGAGTCAAAATTGCCTTCAATATCTAAATCCGAGTATTTGGATTGATAATCACTCATAGCACGTGCCCAAAAGGCTGAGGAAGAACGATAGCGATCGGAGTGTTCATCGAGCGCGTGCATGTTCAACCCTTCGTCCAATGCGGCAGCCCTCAATAAATGATAAGTTTTATCGGCAATTTCTGTCCACAGATTGCGGATTTTGAATTCAGACTCCCGTTGCCTCCAATGTTGCTGACTAAGAAACTCTCCTACTTGATCAGCTGCTAGAAATCCAAGTTGGGGCAAATGCAATTGCAGTTTGACGCGTTCGATCTCTGGTTGCCAGTTTTGCAAAAGCATTTCGTAATCCACAAAGATACGTGGAAAACCCCTGGTACTGCGTTCGGCGGCAAAATTGTGTTTCAACCACAGCATCGTGGCTAATTCGGACGTGCATCCGTAGTTTTTCACAATTGATGCAATGACTTGCGCGGGTGAGCGGATTGGAATGACATATTTGGCTGCGAGCTGAGCAAGTTGGGCCGCCCTTTGCCAGTAGCGATTCAACAGAACTATTCTTGGTTCTTTGATCACGCATAGCCCTGATGCCTTTTGCCGTTCCAAAAATGAAACGATCTTGTCGACGAAGGCCATTTCTTGGTTCGAAAATTCATCATTATCTTCGGCTAGCAAAGCAGGGTCGAACCAGCTTGAACCTCTTTCTTTCAGGAATCCATCATTCAATGCCAAGGCATGCAATGGCTCCCAGTGACCCAATAAATTGGATTCGGCAGGGCCTACCAGATTCGGCGGCAATGCAGCCCCGCAAAGAGACAGGACACGGGTTACGGCAGAGGTGCCCGAACGCCCCATGCCGCTGACAAAAATGATGCTATCAAACTCCAAGCCAATGCCCCATCATGCGCAATTTACTTCATAACTGAGCTAAGGTTTGTCTCTATTAACTGTTACACGCAAGTTGTAACCAGTTGCGGCAGGCCGCTATAGAAGCTGAAATTTAAAATTGCAAGCAAAGCGTAGTTTCTGGTAACTGTCCGCCTACTATAGAGTGAGGATTTGTATGAGGCGTTTGGCGATTGCTTTTTTTTATGACGAGCACGGCATAGTCGATGACTATATGCCTTATCTGATGCGCGCCATTGGAGAGTTTTCCGAAAAAACCATCTTTGTTTCGAATGGCCCAATAACGCCACAGTCGGAAGTTGCGGTTCGCAAAGTTGCCGATGAAGTAATCATCCGCGAAAATGTGGGCTTTGACGTTTGGGCCTACAAGCAGGTTCTTGAACATGTTGGCTATGAAAACCTTGCCAAATACGACGAGGTGATGCTCTACAATCACACCATCTATGGCCCGTTTTTTCCCTTGTCTGAAATGTTTGAGGTGATGGACAAGCGGAAATGCGACTTCTGGGGGATGACCAGCCATAAATCCATGGTGCCCAATCCCTTCACAAAAACTGGCCGCTTGCCTGAGCATATCAACTCGCACTTCATTGCGGTGCGCAAGCGCATGTTGAAAAGCCCGGAGTTCAAGGAATACTGGGACCGCAGGCCGAAAATTGAAAGCTATACGGATTCCGTTCTCAAACATGAATCCATTTTTACAGAACACTTTGAGCAACTTGGATTTTCATCGTCAACCTATGTTGATAACAAACGGTATACGACTGAATATCCGATAATGATGGAGGTGCAGGATGTGGTGGCGAATCGTTGTCCCATCATCAAGCGCCGGCTGTTTTTTCACGACCATTACTTTTTTGAAGAAAATGGCACAGACATTCCGCTGGCTTTGGAAACGCTCAGGAATACGTCAGACTATCCCGAAGAAATGATGTGGAAGAGCGCACTACGCGTGTCCAAACTGCGCAATCTTAACGTCAACGTCAATTTAATGCGCGTTCTGCCGGACGAAGCCAGGGTCAAGAAGATTGCAAAAAACCGATACGGCAAGGTCGCTGTCTGTGCCCACATTTATTATGTGGAGATGCTGGAAGAAATTCTGGCGAAGACAGACAACATCCCCGTGCCGTATGATTTTATCGCCAGCACCGATACTCCGGCTAAAGCGAAAGAAATCCGCCGCGTGGCAAAGAAGCGCAAGAACATTGCCAAAGTCATTGTTCGCGTTGTTGAAATGAACCGCGGCCGAGACATGTCTGCTCTCTTCATTACATGCCGAGACATATTTCTTGATTCAGAATATGATCTTGTTTGTCGCCTGCATACGAAGAAGTCCCCGCAGCTTGACCGAAACATTGGAAACATGTTCAAGCGGCATTTGATCGAAAATTTGCTTCACAGTCGGGGTTATGTGACGAACCTTCTCGAAGAGTTTCGACAGAAGCCTTGGATCGGTGTTGCGGTGCCACCGATTGTGAATGTTTCGTTTTGTGCAATTGGCCAGTCCTGGTTCGCGAACAAGGCTTGGTGTCAGGACCTTGTTCGGTTTTTGGATCTGAAAGTTGAACTCGATCCTACAACTCCTGTCGCGACCTATGGTACCATGTTCTGGTTTAGGCCCAAGGCACTGCATAAGTTGTTCTTACCCAAATGGGAGTGGAGTCTCTTCAGTGACGAGCCCCACCATATTGATGGTGGCTTGGCACATGTTCTCGAGCGAATAATCTGTTACGCCGCGCAAGATGCCGGTTTTGCAACCTTGCACGTAACTAACCCTGATTATGCCGCCCAAAGTTATACCGTTGCGGAATTTAAATTGGATCAGCTTATTTCGAAGTTGCCACCGAACACTGTTCGTATGCAGGCGCACATGCTGTCCAACTGGAAAGAAGCTGGCTATCCTCCAAATGGATATGTGGATTCTTTCCAGATACCAAGAACTCACTCAGAAAAACATCTAGGGGTCCGCGCTTGGCTTCACGAGTTCCGTGTGAGCCTTTATCCAGCCAGCAACATGATCAAGCATCCATTGATCAATTATTTCACACGGATTAGAACTCGATTGGCGGCAACGCGAATTTTTGGCTCTTAACCGGGGGCGGCTTATGCAGCATTATCTTGTAACAGGCGGTGGCGGCTATCTGGGGCGGCACATCGTGCAGGCCTTGAAGTCAGACGGGCACCGGGTGACAGCGGTTGTCCGCAATAAGGCTAGCCGCGCCGTCGACGCCACCTCGTATGATGTTTTAAGCTCGACCCCCGATGTTTTTGAACAACTGGGTCGGCCGGATGTGTGCATCCATGCTGCATGGGAGAACGGTTTCAACCACAGCCAGGATTCGCATCTTGATAATTTGCCCCATCACATTGCTTTTTTGCAGAATATGCTGCGCGGCGGGCTTAAACATGTGGCAACCCTCGGTACGGTTCACGAAATTGGATATCACGTGGGTCCGGTTAGCGAGCATACGCCAGCCAATCCAACCACCGCCTATGGTATTGCCAAAAACCATTTGCAGCGCGTTCAAAAACTGCTTTGCGAAAAGCATGGCGTCACAGATCAATGGCTACGCTGCTATTACGTCGTGGGCGAAGACAAGTTGAACAACTCAGTATTTGCGAAGATTTTGGCAGCGGTGGAAAAAGGCCAAACCACATTCCCCCTCAACAGCGGGGAAATGTTATATGACTTCATAGACGTGAGGCAGCTTGGCCGCCTTGTTGCGGATGTGACCAGCCAAAAATCAGTGACCGGCATCATCAATTGCTGCTCGGGTGAGCCGGTTACACTCAAAACCATGATTGAGAGATTCATCGCGACCAACAATCTGCCCATTCAACCGAAGTGGGGCGAATTTCCAAGCAGGCCCTACGATTCCAAAGCCATCTGGGGCGACAAGATGAAGCTTGATTTAGCTGTTCGAGCATCCGAGAAGGATTGAGCTCTTATGAAACACTATGCCAACCTGCAAGGAATGAGAGGCATCGCCGCCTTAATGGTGATACTGGTTCACTCAATTGCTATACCCGATAGTTTCGTCTTGGGATGGGCGGCTCCATTTCTTGGAAAAGTGGGACCGGCTGGGGTTGATTTTTTCTTCGTCATTTCTGGATTTATCATTTCGAGTGTTGCAATAAATGCAGCGGGCAAGAATGAAGGAAATTCTTCGGTAGTTTTGGCGCGAAATTTCTTCGCGCGAAGAATAGTGCGGATTTATCCAATTTATTGGCTAGTGTTATCAATCGCCATACTCATGCCTGCTTATGTGCATTTATCTCCCGCAACAATGCAGGATAAGCCATTGTGGTCATTTTATCTACTCACAAACCATGACAACAACAAAATCATGGCGGCATGGACTCTCACTTTCGAAATGTATTTCTACCTCGTAGTAACTGTCCTTCTGTTGCTATTTGGAAAGCGCTTGATCCAAGCGCTAGTTGCGTGGTCAACTACAATGACGGTTGTCATTTTGTGGTCTTTACTGTCTGGTAACCAACTTGTGTACTACGTGGCGTTCAATCCGCTCGTCTTAGAATTCATTTTCGGAATCGTGATTGCAGTTTTGACTCGCTACGGATTGCTATTCCGGCCTTTGCCAATTCTGTTCGCTGGAATAATACTCTTCTTTGCTGGCGCGGACGCGAATGAACAAATTGGTGGATGGGCAACCATTGCGTGGCATCGGGCGCTATTGCTCGGCTTGCCATGTGCCATAATCATTTACTCGGCGATAGCACTTGAGGAGAAGAGCAAAATTCGCGCTCCTAAATTCTTGCAATTTTTAGGCGATATTTCCTATAGTTACTACATTTGGCACCAGCTGGTTTTCGCTTGCTGCTTTGCGCTCTTTTCGAAAATCGGTCTCGCTGGCTATCTGTGGCCCGAGGCATTGGTTTTGCTCTGGCTTTCAATAGGGTTCGGCTGCGCCGTCTTAAGTTATAATTTTTTGGAGAGACCAATGTTGAATTGGCTAAGTGGGGTGCTTGGCAAGGGAAAAGCTAGCCTAAGCGAAGTGAATTTCAGGCAGGTTCTTGCAAACTCAATATTCTTGGGACTTTTGGCTTCCACCCCGCTGTTCGGTTATTTCTCGGCCCTGGCGGACACAACTACTGCGTCGAAAATATCCGAAACTTCAAAATCGCAGGTAACGAATGCATCCTCGCAAGTCTACGGTTCTATAGACAGCCAGGTTTGGCCAGAGCAAGCAGGCATTCCTTCACCGGAGGTGAAGGTTGATCCCACATTGGACAAGCCTTCGTCGATCAAGCTGGCAGGTGCAGATGGCCTGCGCCTGTTGCAGATTGAGGTTCAAGCTGAGGGGCCCAGCGCTCTCTACGTCGGCTATCAGGTGGGAGGCAAATCCACCGAAGGATGGCATGAGTTGGTGGCGGGCAAGAATGTCGTGGCCATCGAACTGCCGGAGAAGATCGACGGCAATTATGTTTGGATTGTAAGAACCACCGACAGGGCTGTGGTCAAACTTATTGGTGTGAAAGTGAAAGCTGCCGAGGTAAAATCGAACGGCGCGAATGATCAACAGGGAAATGACAGGCTCGCTTCGAATCCAGACAGCCAAGTTTGGCCAGAGCAAGCAGGCATTCCTTCACCGGAGGTGAAGGCTGATCCCACATTGGACAAGCCTTCGTCGATCAAGCTGGCAGGTGCAGATGGCCTGCGCCTTTTGCAGATTGAGGTTCAGGCTGAGGGGTCCAGCGCTCTCTACGTCGGCTATCAGGTGGGCGGGAAATCAACCGAAGGGTGGCATGAGTTGGTGGCGGGAAAAAATACTGTCTCGATCAACCTGCCGGAGAAGATCGACGGCAATTATGTTTGGATTGTAAGAGCCACCGACAGGGCTGTGGTCAAACTTATTGGTGTGAAAGTAAAGCAGGCCAAATAGCGCAATACGGCTTCGCAAGTCTTCAAATAAACACGAAATCTCTGGCATGGAGATTGGCGGCGAGAACCCCGTTGAGTTGAATGGCGGTCGCATTGCAATCGATTACTAATTGCCCCGTTACCATGCGCTTTGATGTTGCACCAAGCACAATGATTAAGCTGGTGGCCATATCAAGGTGCCAAGCCGTTTTGCGCCCAAGAGGAGGGGCCGGCTACCGCAAGCTCACGCTTGCAGTCCATGATGAGGCGGTGCGCGAACTTGTGCCGAACATGCCGGATGCAACTTTGGAAGAGTTTGTGATCGAACTCACTAAGCTTGGGATGACAACCAGCTGGTCTGGGCTGGATCGATATTTTGTGTCATCGACTGGAGTTTAAAAAATATTGCACCATCAGAGCAAAATCGGTCAGACGTGAAGGCGCTGCGTGATATATGGTGTGAAGAACAGCCGTTGCTTCCGTTTGATAGGCTTGTCTTCATTGACGTGAATAGCCCCGAGTTTACTAGACACCTTGCGGGTTCATTTTTTGCTGAGCTTCAAATTTGATTGGCGACAGCATTCCGTTTCTAACATGTTTGCGTTGCGGATTATAGAACATCTCGATGTAGTCG